>PVBE011997991.1_pt1 | contig 10478 bp, 8 predicted proteins | sample 1631181 | NCBI WGS metagenome assembly PVBE01 (sample SAMN08397723, study PRJNA350692) | Marine metagenome, whole genome shotgun sequencing project. | isolation source: water | place: Pacific Ocean | collected 2012-04 | reverse complement strand
GGCTCCTCGCCCTCCTCGCTATCGACACCGCCCGCCGGGCTACCATTTCCCGCTAATGCTATCCTTGCCGCTGATCCGCGAGAACCCGGAGGTCATCCGCCTCGCCCTCGCCCGCCGCGGCGCAGAGGGACCTCTGGAGAACATTCTCGCCCTCGACGCCGACTGGCGACGCATTCTCCTGGACGTGGAGTCTCTCCGCGCAGAGCGCAACGGACTGTCCAAGGAGATCGGCGACTTAGCCCGCCTAGCCCGCACCGCCGAGACCGAAGGGGCTAAGCACACCGAGCACCGCCGCAGCGATCTGATGACCCGCTCCGCCCTCCTAGGCGAGCGGCTGGAAGCCCTAGAGGGTGAGTTGCGGGATACTGATTCCCGCCTTCGCGAACTGCTGCTGGAGATACCCAACCTCCCTGCCGAGGACGTGCCGGACGGCCCCGATAAGTCGGCCAACACCGTCATCCGCACGGAGGGCAAGCCGGTCCAGCCCACGTTCCAGAAGCCCCACTGGGAACTGGGCGAAGCCCTGGATATCATCGACCTGCAGCGCGCCAGCAAGCTCTCCGGCACCCGATTCTTCCTCCTTAAGGGCCTCGGTGCCCGGCTGGAGCGCGCCCTCACCCAGTGGATGTTGGACTTCCAGGTCAGTCGCGGTTATACGGAGATCTCACCTCCAGCCATGCTAAAGGAGGAGAACATGTGGGCCGGCGGCTGGCTCCCCAAGTTCGCCGAGAACATGTACCACGACGCGGAGGAGGACTACTGGTTCATCCCTACCGCCGAGGTGGCCCTCACCAATCTCCACAGGGACGAGATTCTGGAATCAGACAGCATCCCCTTGCAGTATGTGGCTTCCACCCCCTGCTTTCGTCGCGAGAAGATGTCCGCGGGCCGCGATGTCCGCGGAATCAAGCGCGTCCACCAGTTCAATAAGGTAGAGATGTACCGGTTCGTCGAACCGGAAGAGTCTAGGGCAGCTCTGATGGCCCTAGTGGAGGACGCGGAGGCGATATGCCGGGCCCTGGCTATCCCCCATCGAGTCCTCCAACTCTGCGCCGGCGACCTAGGATTCAGCTCCGCTGAGAGCTATGACATAGAGATGTGGGCCCCGGGCTGCGGCGAGTGGCTGGAAGTCTCCACTTGCTCCAACTGCACCGCCTTCCAGGCCCGCAGAGCCAACATCCGCTTCCGCCGCCAGAAGGGCGCCCGCCCGGAGCATCCCCATACGCTCAACGGCTCCGGCCTGGCCCTCCCCCGCACGCTGATCGCCGTCCTAGAGAACAACCAGCAGCCAGACGGCTCCGTGACGGTGCCGAAGGTGCTACGACCGTATATGGGTGGGATAGAGCAGATCAGCGCCTAGCCGGCCGCCACCTCTGCGTAGCCCTCTTCCAGATGCTAACATGGCTGGTGCGATGCGCATCCTCGCTATAGACGTTGGCACGGGCACCCAGGACATCCTCCTCTTCGACTCCAACCAGTCGGTGGAGAACGCCATCCAACTGATCATGCCCTCCCCAACGCAGATCGCCGCTGGCCGCATTCGTCGCGCCACCGGTCGGGGCCGGGCGGTCGCCTTCACGGGCGTAATCGCTGGCGGCGGCCCCTGCCACTGGGCCCTGGAGAACCACCTGAAAGCGGGCCTCCGCGCCTACGCCACCGCTGATGCCGCGATCACCTTCGACGACGACCTGGAGGCCGTCCAGCGCATGGGCATCATCATCATTTCTCAGGATGAGATCCGCTCCCTGGACACCGACAACGTGGAGCTACGGGACCTCGACCTGCCCGCCATCCGCACCGCCTTGGCTGCCTTCGATGTCGATACCTGCTTCGACGGCCTAGCCCTGGCCTGCCTGGATCACGGCGCCTCGCCGCCCGGCTACTCCGATCGTCTCTTCCGCTTCGAGCACTTGCGCCGCGTGGTCGAGGCCAGAAACGACCTACGCACCTTCGCCTATCTCCCCGACCAAATTCCCGACTACCTGACCCGCGCCCGCGCCCTGGTAGCGGCCGCCGACGCGGACATTCCCACCATCTTCTTGGACACTGGCGCGGCAGCGGCGCTCGGCACCCTCCAAGACCCCCTCGTCGGCCAGGCTCAGGAACAACTCGTTCTCAATCTGGGCAACATGCACGCGCTGGCCTTCCATCTCCGCGGTACCCGCATCCACTCCCTGTTCGAACACCACACCGGCGAGGTCACGGCCCAGCAACTGGAGGACTTCACCCAACGCCTGATCAGCGGCAGCCTGGCCCACGAAGATGTTTTCGACTCCAAGGGTCACGGCGTCTACTATGCGGACCGGAACGCCGGCCTTAGCCCCTTCGTCGCAGTCACCGGGCCCCAGCGCGGAAAGCTGCGCGGCAACCGCCTGAACCCCTACTTCGCCGTGCCCCACGGCGACATGATGGTCTCCGGCTGCTTCGGCCTGCTCTGGGCCTTCGCCGAGAAGCAGCCAGAGCAGCGAGATAGAGTACTAGCATCCCTCGGCATCAGCCAGGCGCCTATGGGATAGGCATCCCCTACATCCCGTCACCCGCCTCCACCAACATCGCTAGGTCGCAGCACCCGTCGTAAGCGAAAGTGGGACACGTTCGCCAGTAAACAGGAAAGCGACTATCAGTTGCATCCTAGATCTATCTGAATGCTGTTTTCGGCAGCGATCATCTCCACCGCCACACATGCCGTCTCCATTCGCGCCGAGGCCGCCTCCACACCGACCACTCTTCCGAACGCCAACTCCCTCTCGAATATCGAATCGACATCAGCCAGACCGTCGCTAAACGTCTTCACCACCCCCGCCATCTGCTCCGCGGCTTCCACAAATTCGGTATGGGCAGCCTCGACTTCGCCCGGCGGGTCGATACCGCCTAGGGCAGCGAGAACGCGCCTATAGATTTGCTCGTTCGCATCGAAAAAGTCTCGAAGTCCATCGAAGTCATTGTCCCTCAGTCCGGCTCCTGTTTCATCCAGGATGTCGAACTCCTGAGAGGCTTCGTCGCCGATGTGTTGCAGTTCATGGAAGTACTCTTCCAAGGTAAGCTCCTCACTGCCACCACAGGCCGCAGCTACGGCCACCAAGACCATGACTGTGACGACAGCGCGCACAAGGTAGACGATTTTTGGCAAGGGGCTCCCTCCTCGATCCTAGATTACTGGTTCTCAGACTCCTGCACTAGACGAGTGCTACGAAACCTCCGGTTTATCTGCCAAGGGCACGCAGCTCAGTCTTTGATCCCATACCGCAGCAGCGTGAACAGGTTGGTGCCGATGAGCTCATCGCGCTGATTGCAGGCGGAGGTCAGAATCGTCTGGAAGTAGCCCTTGCCGAAGCGGGTCTCCTTCAGCGGTGTGCAGGTCACTACCTGACCCGTAGTGTAGATCCGGTCCCCAGGCCGGAGCGGCGCGCCATACTCCTGAATGGAGTTCGTAGCGATCGTCTCTGTAGTACCGGGAGGGTTGGTGGCCGCCACGCGCTGCGTCTCCCGGGGCGGCCAGGGCTTCCGGTCAGGCTCTCCCGCATCTGGTGCCTCCGGGTTGACACCGGAATGCCCGGGACGTCCCATAGTCCAAGTAAGCAGAGACTGCCAGGGAGCGATCATGCCGCCGTACCGCCCGTCCCTCGCGTATCGTCCATCCACATAGAGCGGATTGCCATCCTCCACCATATCGCACCAGTACATGATCTGGGCATCGCTGACGGGGTAGGGACTCCAGGTCGGCGGCGACACGTTACCCAGCCAAGCGCGAGCGAAATCCGGCATGTCTGGATTCGGTTCCACATTCGGTGTTGGCAGGTGAAGGCGGGACTTCGTCGGTCCACCATCGCGCGACGGCATCGCGAACGTCACAGTCGACCGCGCCGAAACGCCCAGCTCAACATTCTCGAGAACGTCGACATCAACGCGAAAATCGTCCCCATCACGATATTTCCGGGTGACCTTCCCCTCCACCGTTACCACATCACCGGGGCAAACGGGTACCAGCATCTGGAGCGTCATACGGCGAATATCGCTATCGGGACCTGCCCAGTCCGTAGCGAAGCGGCCCATCAAGGCCAGATGATGCATCGTGTTTATGAACATGTCCCGGCCGGCGGTAAAGTTCTTAACGTACTGGGAATCATGATGGTAGGGCATGAAATCACGGGTGCCAGCAACGCCCGCGATCAGCGTTTTGGTCGTGATCGGATACTCTAGCTCGGGGAGTTGATCTCCCTCACTCACCTCGTCCCAAGTCTTCGAATCGGCAGGGTTAGCCCAGTACTCAGGTTGTTCCACTGTATCCTCCTATATGTTGAAGCCAAGGCCTATGACCCGCTCCCAAACGATAGTTTGACACTATCCGCTCAGGAGACATGGGGCGGCCGCCGCTCCCATCATCAGCGCGTGGCGACTCGCCGATGCCGGGCCAGCCGTTGGGATAGCAATCGAGATACGGAATCGTGGTCCTCAATGACCATGAATCTCCCTGAACTCAGCCTTCAAGCGGTCGACCCGTATTCCCTCAGCGTTCTCAGCTCGGCCAAGCCGATTCTTGGACACCAGCGATTGCGCCATGGGATCAGACGATCTCCCACTGGGGCATGAGGAGTTTTTCGTCGGCTTCCTCATCGTCGATCTCCTCAAAGACGGCCCTCACTTTCTGACCTATCTCCAACTCAGACGGCTTCCGGTTGAGAGCGTTCCCGAGGATCCGCACCTGCGGAAACTCGTCGAGACTCACGAGAATCACCCCGTACGGAACGGCATCGGTGAACGCCGGAGCCGGGGGGTTATGGGCAACGATGTAGGAGTAGATCGTGCCCAGACCATTGGTCTCTCGGGCCTTGAACTCCACACCGCAGCACTTGTGGCAGATCTCCTCCGGTGGGTGCTGCACCGTCCCACAGGACACACACTCCTGGACTACGAGCTTCCCTGAAGTGAAGAAGTCGCGGTTGAACTGGTCGATCTGCGGGATCGGCCAGACATCGGGAAAGTATCGAGCCATCTTGCCTCCTTTCTCTGTCTAGACCTGCGCTGCCCCTCACCGCTACGGCTCAGAGGAGAGAAGAGCGGCGCTGGCTGGCACGGCGCCCGGCGCGGTGACGACAAGGCTGTAGTGAACGTCCTTCACCTGGCAGGTCGATTCTCCACGGACCTGGCGCGCTGCCTCATTCACGAGCTCGAAGCCGTGGATGTAGGCCTCCGCCAGGTTCCCACCACTGGTGTTGCAAGGTAACTGGCCATCAGGCCAGCGGATGTTGCCGGCGACGAGCCAATCCTCGATCTCGTCGGCAGGCGCGAAGCCCATCTCGCTCATGGCGGCAACGGTTATGCCGGTGAAGTTCTCGTAGACCTGCGCGACCTGAATCTCATCAGGACCAACGCCAGCTCGCGACCAGAGGCTCTTGGCGATGGTCTTGAAGTGCGCCGTCGGGAAGTCGGGATCGGCATAGCCTGCGCCCACGGCCCCGCCAGCCGCGCCCCGGTGGTCCATGCCGATGGCCGCCGCACGAATGTACGCGGGCTTCTTAGGCAGATCGCGGGCGCGTTCGGCGGAGGTCACAATCACCGCCGCTGACCCATCGTTCTCCTGACAGCAATCGAAGAGACGAAACGGCTCAACGATCCATCGCGATGCCAGATAGTCCTCCTTAGTGATGCTCTTGCCGTAGCGCACGGCGCGGGGATTGCGCTGGGCGTGGCTATAGGAGGCAAGCGAAATCTCCGCCAACGCGTTCTCCGTGATCCCGTGCTCATACATGTACCGCTTGGTGATCATCGCGTACCAATGGGCCGGCACCATGATGCCGTACGGAGCGCGGAAAGCGCTCTCCCCTGGCGTCCTGGCCCGACCTTCGACCCGGGCCTGGCCAAACCGCCCGAACTGACCCTGGGCCAAACTGCGGTAGCAGACGACATAGTTCGCGTAGCCTGCGGTCACAGCCGCGTCGGCGATGGCCAGAGTGGCGGCCACTCCGTTGCCCCCACCGTCCCAGGCCATCGCCCCGAAGCGCGTCTCATCGACACCAAGTGCGCTGGCCAACCGAGATGGCGTGTTCCGATCACCAGCGTACGATACGAACCCGTCGATGTCCTGAACCCTCAGTCCTGCATCTTCAGCAGCGTTCTTTATCGCCGTAGCCGCCATCTGAAACTCTGTATCCGGTGCGGCGCCCGGCCGATAGTACTTGGACTCACCTACGCCAACGATCGCAGCCTTTCCGTTCACTTATCCCTCCTCAATGCGCCTCCCGTTCCGGCACTTCGTTATCCCTTAGGCGCACCGGCGCGTACGTTCAAAGAGTCTATTGTCCGGTTCACCATCTCGTTCATGGCTCCACCCCGGACGGGGAAGGCCGCGATCCCCTTTGTGAGAAGATGGAGCGGATACTCTATGCCCACACCGACACCGCCGTGCAGCATGTGGCCGTTGCGGTAGACCACCTCGGATGCACGGATGGCCCAGTGCTTCGCCAGCCAGATCTCCGTGGCATCCCCGGGGTCTTGCTGGAACTTCCATAGAGCGTGATAGGCGGCCCAGCGAGAGGTATCCGCACTCATCAGCATCTCCGCAGCACGATGGCGAGCGGCCTGGAACTTTGCCACGGGTTGCCCGAACTGCACCCGGTTGGAGATGTACTGACTAGTCATCTCCAACACCCGTTGCATCATTCCCGCCAGCTCGACCAGGGAGAGAGCCGTCACCAGGGCATCACAGCGTTCGTGCAACTCCTCCGCCTGCTTGCCAGTTGCGAGAATCTGCGAACTCCCCCCCTTCGCAGCGTCAATGCTGACATTGAAGTACCCCGCCCTGTCTAGCGATTTCACCTGCTGAAGTTCAGCTCCTTCTAACGACACCAGCGCGAATCCGGGCTCCCCGCGAAAGTCCAGCGGCGCCAGTACGAAGTCGGCAATGTCGGCGAATGGTACGAGGGGCAGCGTGCCGCTAACCTCCCCGTCTGAAGCGGAGAGAGGCGGCCGCCCATCCTCTCCCCAGTAGGTCAGACGCCCGCGCCGCCGCGTCGCCTCGCTCACCACGTAGATACGCTCACCCCCCACCAGGCTGGCCAGATGGCCCTCCACGTCATTGTTGGCGGAAGCGTGTGTCAGAAGATCAGCGGCGATGCTGCTGTAAGTGAGTGGCGCCGGCACAGCCGCGTAGCCAAACTCATCCATTACCACCGCCGCCTCCAGCAGCGAGCCCCCGCTGCCACCTGCCGACTCAGGGACCAGAAGGCCCAGCCAGCCCAAGTTCGCGAATTCCTTTACATCGGCGCCGGTAAGCGGTGCCTCACCGCTCTCCATAGCGTGTAGACGCTCCCAGGGATACTTGTCGGCCAGATAGGCGCGGACCGTATCGCGGAGTAATTTCTGAGTCTCGGAATCACGGAACTCCATCTGCTACCTCGGCAATCCCAGGCCATGGGTGGCCATGATGTCTCGCTGGATGTCGTTGTTACCGCCCCCGAAGAGGTTGATGACCGCGTCCATCCGCTGGTTCCCGAAGGGAGCCCTGCGGCTTTCAGCCAGCGCACCTGGGGATCCTTTGCGGATCAGGCTGACGTCGCCTAACATCTGCAGCGTATCACCCAGCAGCTTTAGTCTAAGCTCGTTGGAGAGTACCTTCAGAGTGGACGCCTCCGCGACCGGAACTTCCCCTGATGCCACTGTCCACGCTGCCTTTAAGTCCATCACCTTGAGCATGTTCACATCCGCCGCCATGCTGGCCAGCGTAACGCGGGTCCATTCCTCATCCTCCGCCACACCCTTTGTGCGGAACAGCTCGGACACCCGATCGAAGATGCCCCGCTCAATCTGTGGAATCGGACTGATGGCCACCCGCTCAAAATCGAGCTGGGTAGTCATATAGTACCAGCCCCTGTTCTCTTCGCCCACAAGTGCCGACACGGGTACACGCACGTCGTTGTAGTAGGTGATGTTCGTCCGGCCCCCCGTCATCATGCGGTAGGGATGGATCTCTATACCCTCAGAATCCAAGGGGACAAGTAAGAGCGAGATGCCTCGGTGTTTCGGCGAATCGGGATCCGTCCGGCAGGCCAGCCACACGTAGTCGGCCTGGTGGGCGCCGGTGGTGTACACCTTCTGGCCGTTGATCACGTAGTAATCGCCATCGCGCACCGCCCGCGTCTTGAGCGAGGCCAGATCGGTCCCCGCGTCCGGCTCCGTGTAGCCGATGGCGACGTCAATCTCGCCACGCAGAATCTTGGGCAGAAACTCTTTCTTCTGCTCCTCAGAACCAATCTTGGCAAGTGCCGGCCCGACGGTGTTCAAGGTTACTACCGGAACTGGAAGACCCCTCTGTGCCATCTCCAAGTTGAAGATGTAAAGATACCAGCCTGACTTGCCGCCGCCGCCATACTCCTCGGGCCAGCCGAGACCCAGATAGCCATCCTCTCCCAGCTTGCGTATGAACGCCTTGGTCAGGGGCCCGGTGCTCTCTCCCATGGCCCCATCGAGCTCCCGTCTTAACTCGGGAGTGACCGCGGTGTCCAAATAGCTCCCAAACTCCTCCCGAAACTCTTCGATTTCTGGAGGAAACGTAAATTCCATATTCCTTACCTCCCGAACTTGGCCCGGCCCGCTGACGGGGACGGATACACACACGAACCTGCTGCATCGGTGATGTTCCCGCGGGCGCCAGGTCCGCGCAGACTAACCTCTCCCACCCAACCTTGGCACGTGTCTGTGTCTTGATACTGCATCGCGCTACGCCTTACAGCCCCCTCTCTGGTTCACACCACCCTGAGCTCCCCAAAAAGCAGCCGGAGGACTAACCAGCGAACCGAATGAAACACTACTCTCGCATCGTTGGCGTCGCGCATTGGCCGTCTTGCTCGATACCCAGTCGCGCCTCCGATTTCACCAACCAGCCTCACGAGCACACAGGACCTGCACCATCGAGTGCTCGCGTAGGACTGGCTCCTCGCTCGTGCACCCCGTTCTCGCTCCCTACGATACCTCCCCGTGTCAAGAGGAGGATCAGTGGGTGACCATCGCAGTAATCTCGAACGATGAATGAGTGTCCTAGAATTACAATTCCATCGCCATGAATGCGATCCCGGTTGACCGTTCAGGTCTTGATGGGAAGATGCTCCACGTCAGGTCCTGGCAAGCAGATGGTTACTGGACGGCAACCGTCACACGGAACCCACTAATTTGAATTGGAGCGGGCGATGGGGATCGAACCCACGACCCTCTGCTTGGGAAGAACGCTGGTTCAGGCGTTGCGGGGAATAGTGATCACGAAGGAGGCGCCACCGTGCGGGGTGTACTCGAGGGCGTTGTCCAGGAGATTACCCACGATCTGATCGAAGCGGATCCGATCGATCGCCACCTTCCCACCACACGCTCCCTCACGCACAACGGCGACCTCATTGTCCAGAGCCCGCTTGCGGGTTTGACAGGATGGCACAGAGCGGGGCAAGATCACGGTCTAAGGATTTGGTTCTCGACTCGTCGGCGGCGTGTGATGGCGGAGGAGGCGGCGCCGACCACCGGATCAGAGCGCGGGCTTGAACGGGATCGGGTGCGTGCGGATTGCGGCTACCTCATTCGGCAGACTGGGTTAGCGAGGCCCACTGAGGTAGGAGGTGAGCACGGTGGCCTCTGGAGTAGCTGCCTTTGGATCTTCCACAGAACCTAGGTACTAGGCCGCGGGAGCGACGCTTGCCACGGATCAGGGTTTTCTACGGCTGGTGGATCGTGGCCGCTGGCTGCGCTGTCTGGGCCATATATGGCATGACCGGCGCCTATGGCGCCAGCCTGTTCTATAAGCGTCTCCTCGATGATTTTGGATGGGGGAGGGCCCAGCTGGCAGGGGCACTCTCCCTTTCATCGCTAGAGAGCGGGCTGTTAGGCGGTCTGGGGGGCTTCATTGTCGACAGGTATGGGCCCCGGTTCACGATGCTGATCGGTATCACCATCATGAGCGCGGGCCTAGTACTCCTCTCCAGAATCGACTCGTTGCTGGAGTTCTACCTGATTTACGTCCTCCTAGTCGGCGTTGGCAGTAGCTTGAGCCTCACCGTCCCAATGGATACCACAGTGGCCAACTGGTTCACAAAGAGAAGGGGGATGGCCTTCGGTTTCTTGCGGGGGGCAACTGCCCTAGGTGCCGCTGGAGTACCCCTGCTGGCCCTGTTCATCGGCGAATTCGGTTGGCGGGCCGCTTACGTGATCTCGGGCATCGGCATGCTGGCTGTGGGTATCCCGACAGCCCTGATCATGAGGAGAAGGCCTGAATTCTACGGCCAGCGTCCGGACGGCGAGGCGAGTGTGGATCTGGGAGGGGCGGAGCCGGAATCGGCGACGACATCAACCGTCTTCCGGAGCGAGGCCACTCTCGCGGCGGAGACGACGGGGCCGGACACTGAATCCGAATTAGGCATGACCGTGCGAGAGGCCCTCAGAAGTCGTGCCTTCTGGACGATCGGCCTTGGCTTTGGACTGCGCATGCTGGTTAGCGGCTC
>PVBE012019084.1_pt1 | contig 10480 bp, 9 predicted proteins | sample 1631181 | NCBI WGS metagenome assembly PVBE01 (sample SAMN08397723, study PRJNA350692) | Marine metagenome, whole genome shotgun sequencing project. | isolation source: water | place: Pacific Ocean | collected 2012-04 | reverse complement strand
GGTAAGAAAACAGATAGGTCAGCAACGCCGCGCAGAAAAAGCAGATGAACAACCAGATGATGGAGAAGACGACCCAAACGATAGGAGGATCACGACCACCTAAAACGCTTGCGAGACTCCCGGCGCTATTGAGATGGTGTCCCGGAATCGGCCTTCAACCACCGGTCCAGGAAGGGGAACGAAACCTCTGCGTTTATTTCGTGGGCTCCGTCGTGCAAGTCCAGACCGACACGCTCAGAAATACCAAGACGCTCGTAGACTTCCTCGACCCTCTCGTACTCTTTTAACAACATTTCCCAGTAGACGGCGTTGTCCAGCCGGCCAGCTTCGAAAAGAAGGGGCCGGGGGCAAATCAGCGAGGCAATGTCCCAATCTGAGAATTCGGTGAGCAGATTGGGAATGAACTTGTCGGTTCCGATGGTGTCGATCAGGGCCGTGTAACGGTCGTCGGACACCACCAACTTGGGTGCTCGAAGGTTGAAATATGCAGTCGACACGGTGGCCGCCAGGCGCTGCTCGACTGCGCCGATGTGAAGAGCCGTCAATCCGCCTTGGGAAATACCGTAGAAACCAATGCGGTCCGGCGCGACCTCCTCAAGCGTCTGAAGATAGTCCACCACTTTCATGATCTTCCACAGCTCTAGGCCTATGGTGGTCTTGCCGACGAGGACCGCCTTGCGGTGAAGGCGACTGCGTTTATACAGATCGTTTACGACCGAGTGAGAAAAGACCACGTACCCGCGGGATGCGAGTCGGCGACCGAAGCTCTTGTAGATCCCGTCGGGCTCGGTGAGCCCGATAGCGTGTTCCGGCGATCCGGCCATTCCATTCTGAACGATCATCGCCGGAGCCGGATGCGGAGCGTTTGTCGGGATAAGCAATATTCCGTGCGCCCGAACACCCGGAAACGCCGCTACGGTGACCGTAAACGCCTTGCAGTCGGGCGCTTCGAACAGCGGCTCCACCGTTGGATCGAGCGGGAGGCTTTCGCTCGGGAAACCTCCGAGCTGGTTAACGAAATTCTGGCGGTTGCCCTCGACTGAAGTCAGATAGGCGGACTCGCTCGAAAAGTCGCGATTCCATTTCCGCTCGCGCTCCGGGCCCGAGCCGAGGACCAGATTCTGGACATAACCGTCGAGTTCGTCGTAAATGACCTGCTGCCCGCGCACGCCTGACTCTTCGGCGGACGATATGGCAGCGCCTTCTTCATTCATGCTCAATGTCCCCGCCCGTGGTCGGTTCCGTGAACACACCGCAGCTGACGGGACGTTGTCGCCGCCACGCCGGACAACATTATGGACCCTTGCCAAAGTGGCCGAATCCGGCTGGCTACCGTGAAGTGGGCCACACACCCGCCCGGTTGATCTGGTTGCTACCGGGTTCACTCGGCGTGCGGTCTACGCAGCCGCCGCAACGGAACCGGATTGGCCGAAATGCATCAGACCTCCGCTTCGCCGATAATCTCGGCAACCACGTCACGACGTATGACGAGTCAACAAGAACGGCTGGAGGTTATTTCCATGGCAGTCTCCAAAAGTTCGCAACCCAACGTTTTGATCGTGATGTCGGATCAACACAGCAGGCATCATTTGGGAAGTTATGGCGATTCCCTCGTTCGGACGCCAAACATCGACCGGCTGGCATCACGGGGCGTCAGGTTTGAGAACGCCTACTGCCCCGCACCGCTATGTGTTCCGAGCAGGATGTCGTTCCTCACGGGCCGTCAGCCGACCGCGAATCGAGTTTGGCTGAACTCTCATATCCTCAGTTCCGCAATCCCCACCTGGGCCCATGTGCTGGGGACCACTGGATATGAGACGGCACTCATGGGGCGTATGCATTTTATAGGCTCGGATCAACGGCACGGGTTCGAAATTCGTCCGATTGGTGAGTATTGGTCGAATTATCCGGGCGGAAGCAACCCGGGAGCTCCCCTGTTCAAGAAGATTCAATCGGGGGCGAGCGGTCAGACCAGAATTGCGCCCGAGTCTTCGGGGATCGGGAGCACCACGTATTCGGCGATGGACGAGATGATCGCCGACACCGCGTGCCGGTACCTGCAGGAAAAGGCGGATGGAGGCGGACGCCCCTTCGCTGCGACTGTCGGGTTCGTTCTGCCGCATTGTCCGTACTACGCTCCCAAGGACCTATTTGACTATTACCACGAGCGGACCGACATTCCGCAGCCCAGTCCGGAGGAAATCGAACGCGAGCCGGCTTCTATCCGCAATCTCAAGCGGCGTTTGGACGTCGAAGACCCGCTTGGTGCGGAACGAATCCGGATTGCGCTGGCGGCATACCTAGGATTGTGCGAGTACGTCGATCGACTAATCGGCAATATCTTGAGGAAGCTGGAGGATACCGGGCTCAACCAGAACACGCTTGTTATCTACTGCAGCGACCACGGCGAGATGGGTGGCGAACACGGTCTTTGGGGTAAGTCCAACTACTACGAAGCGTCGGCGGGCGTGCCCATCATCGCCTCGTTGCCGGGCGTGGTGACGGAGGGAGACTCCAGCACCGAATTATGCAGTCTGGTGGACATATGCCCGACGATAATCGAGGCGGCGGGCGCCGACCCGATTCCGGGCGTCGACGGCAGATCGCTGTGGCCCCTACTCACACGGGCCGGTGGCCTGAAAGGGCCCGGCGAGATCTTCAGCAAACTGGGCGGCTTCTACTGGGGACCACCTTCACGCATGATACGGAGAGGCCCGTGGAAGCTGTTCAAATACCACGACGAAACGCCGCCAGCTCTATTTAACCTCGATCAAGACCCAGGTGAGACGGTCGACCTGGGGGCCGATCCTCGACATGACGACGTGCGGCGGCAACTCCTGGAGCGTCTCTATGACGATTGGGACCCCGAATTGGTGCTTCGCGAGTCCGCGCGCCTCGACGCGGATTTGCGGGTGATACAGAGCTGGGGCGCGGCTGTCCAACCTGTCCACGAGGACGTGCTGCCCATTCCCGATGCGGAGTCCGTAACGCTCCTATAGCGGTTCTGGCCCAGTACGTTTCGAACGCCTAGCGAAGCGCCGCTTCCACTCTCTTCTCGACCATTTGAGCCAGTGAATATGCGAAATCGTCCCGCTCCGCGACCTTTAGAGCTTCCGTCGACGCCGGGCGCGTTCCGTCGACCTCCACCTCTACTACTGCACGACCGATCTGTAACACGACCCTGAAATAGTTGAAATACCCGGAGTCGTCCGCGCCCGCTGCGTGACGCACGACCGATCGGTCTCCAAGCGAAGCCATTGGGACGTTGAACTCTTGGGCGAACCCGGTTCGTGGATCGGATAGCTTCTCGTAGGCAGTATCGGCCGATGCCTCTTTCGGAAACAAGAACACAGTGGAACGCACGGTATAGAACGCAACATCCATGCCAGCGAGCGCTCGGAATACAGCGTCGTAACCGCCTGCCATACCCATCGAAAGCTTTTCGTAGCAGCCGTCTGCCTCGGCGGCGCTGGCTTTCTTCCCGCACAAGTCCCGGTAGCGAACGTCAAGGTCGAAGCTTGATTTCGGGTCGAGCCTGTAAATGGGATCGAGGTCGGCCTCGCGCAGCACGAGAGCCTCAGCGCTGACGGCACCGGTCCCGCACTGCGAAAACAGCAATGTGAGCACGAACACCGCTGCACGAATCGGCCACTTCACCCCTCGAAAGACTTTTGACCTCCTGGCGCGACCATGGTCTCGCGAAGCCGATTCCCGCTTCCGGGGACGGGCACCTCGAAGCGCTCCGGTGAATCAGCCCACTTCATTCGACTCATAGGTCCAAGAATAATTCATCGCTGAATCGGGCAGCCCGCTTGGGATCCACTCGCATTAGTCCGCGCGGTCATACGAAACGCGAAGGCCGTCAAATCGGAACGGCATGTTCCAGGGCGACGGTGTCCTATTCCAATTGCAGAACTATTCCGTTTGAACCGGTCCGGCCTGATTATGCAAACACAGGCGACAGTCCATTCAGACCGTGGAGCCCCACCCCACCTGTAGTATTTAGCTATGACTAAGAAACTGCTTGCTGCAGTTGTTGCCCTCGTCGCGGTACCGATCGCCGCTGCCATCTTATTGACAGATCGGGGACCATCCGATGGCGGGTCCGAATCGATCCTAACGGACCCCGAATACGACGGACCCCGAATACGAACAGGTTGTGCCACGCGACGCCATCAATGCCATCCATGATCCGCATCTTGTCCCCGTGGATAGACCGGGCACCGACCCGAGCGAGATGGTCATGGCAGTGGAGATCAACGGCGAAAGCCGCGCCTATTCCATTGTCGTGCACGACCGGCGTCTGCGAGGGGAGACGCTGGCCTTCGGCGTCCAGGGCGCCCTCTACATGAACAACATGACCTGGTACGACCGGCAGACCGGCAGCATTTGGATCCAAATGTGGGGCGAGGCTGTGGCCGGACCGCTGATTGGCGAAACGTTGATGCAGTTACCCGCCTACGTAGGACCACTCGGCACGTGGGTTGCCCAGCATCCCGACTCCCTGTTCATGAACGATGGACCCGGCATGATGGGCTTCTATCCCGATATCCCTCACGACGACTTCGTCTTCGGGATCACCCACGATGCTTTTGCATCGGCTTACTGTTTCCGCCCCGCCGCCGAGGCGGGGATTTTGAATGATTCAGTGGGCGAGGTTCCCGTTCTGGTCTACGTCGATCCCGACAGCCGAGATATCCGCGTATTCGACCGACGGATCGACAGCCAAGTCAGTACGTTCCAGATGTCGGACGGCGAGCTTCGCGATTTCGAAACGGGAACCCGTTGGAATCCTGTCAACGGACTGTCCTTGACGGGTGAATTAGCCCACGAAGTCTTGAATCAGATTCCATTCACGACGGCCTTCGATTGGTCCTGGAGGGACCTCTATCCTGACAGCTCGTTCTATCCTGAATACGCCGGGCGCTCATCCTGATGCATCATCAGCACGATCCTGAACGGTCGAATCGCGTCCGGATCGGTGTTGGCACCCTCGTCGACGGCACCGGCGCGGGTCCCCGCAAAAACGTGTCGCTCAAAATCAGTGATGGCCGAATCGAATCTATCCAGGATTCCAGGGCGCCCCACGACGACGAGCAGCCTCTGGATTGGGACTTTTCCGATCGCGTACTGATTCCCGGGCTAATCGACTCCCACGTTCACCTCAGCTTCAATGCTGGCCTCACCCACGAGGCCGTCACGCAGGAATTGCTGAATTCGGACGGACAGCGCTTGCTCGTCCGTGCGCTTCGAAACGCCCAGTCGGCGCTGGCCAGCGGGGTCACGACATTGCGAGATTGCGGCGACCGGAACTTCACCGCCCTTCGCGTACGGGACCTAATACTCGAAGATCTGGCTGTGGGGCCGCGATTGGCCGTTTCAGGGCCGCCGGTTACCACGTCGGGCGGACATCTGCACTTTTGCGGTGTTGAAGCGGACAACCGCGACGAACTTCAGAGGGAGGTTCGGCGCTTGTGCGAAGCGGACGTGGACCACATAAAGGTGGTGGCCACTGGGGGAATGATGACACCCGGGACAAGCAGTCGGTCGCCCCAATACACGACGGATCAGTTGCGCGCGGTCGTTGATGAGGCGCACGGCTTCCAGAAGCCGGTCACCGCCCACCTCGGTGCAACAGAAGGAATCCGTCGCGCCGTGGAAGCCGGGGTCGATAACCTTGAACACTGTGAGTTCCTGGGCGCGGCCCCGGAGGACGATCCGGATCAAGACGATCGGTTGCTGGCAAGGATCGCGGAGAGCGGCGCATATTGGGGAAACACGATTCCCGGTATATTCCGCACCCTTCTGTCTGCTGAGAACGGGCCGGTGCCGGACGAACAATTGCTGGCATGGCTCGAAGTTTTTCGCCGAACGTACGAAGCCGGAGTAAAAATGATGATTTCGAGCGACTCTGGCGTGCGATTCACCCGCTTTGATCGACTGGCCCAGAGTCTCGAAGTCGCCGTGAAATACATGGGACTGTCTGAGATGGCGGCAATACAGGCCGCGACTTGTATTCCGGCCGAGGCTTTAGGTTGGGCGGATGACGTCGGGACTCTAGAGGAAGGGAAATTCGCCGATTTCGTGGTTCTCGAAGCCAACCCGCTCGCCGACATCAAGAATCTCGCAAGGGTTCACGAGGTCTTCAAGGCCGGCGTGCCCATCCGGCATCTGCTTCTGGCGGACGCCCGGTGAGTGACCGGTTCTCCCTTGTCAGCGGGCTTCAATGCTCGGAGTGCTCCGAGAAATTCGAACTCAAACCCTTGGTGGAAGGGTGTCCGACTTGCGGCGCCCAGCTAGAAGTCACTTACGATCGCGCAGCTTTCGACAACGGGTCCTGGGGGGATGCTCGCTGGCCAGGCATCTGGCGATTTCATGACCTGCTGCCGCTGACTTCGCCAGAACACGTGGTCTCGCTGGGGGAGGGCCGGACGCCGTTGGTGCCCCTGCTCGACAGGGCATCCCCAGGCACGACTGTTTGGGCCAAGCTGGAAGGCCAGAACCCGACAGGGTCCTTCAAAGATCGCCTGAATTCCGTTGTGGCGTCCACGTCGGCCCGGTTCGGAAAATCGCGCCTTGTCGCATCTTCAACAGGCAACCATGGTGTCTCCCTCGCCGCCTACGGTGCCAGGCTTGGGTCCAGCACGGCGGTGCTGCTCGACTCAGGGGCGTCGGAGCTGACCCTGAACGAGATCCGATACTTCGGCGCAACTGCTTTTGTCGCAGTTAGCTCCATCGATACGCTCGGGCTCATGGCGAAGCTCTGGCGCGATCATGATTGGCTTCCGTCCATCCGCAACTTTCCGCGTCCGCCCGAGCGCCGAGTCGCCAACCCGTTCGGGATAGAGGGCTACAAGACGATTGCATACGAGATCGTGGAAGATCTCGGAGGCACGGCGCCCGAGTCAGTGTTCGTACCTGTAGGTGGTGGGGACGGCATTTCAGGCATTTGGCGGGGATTCGTCGATCTGTACGACACCGGCCAGGTCTCCGACTTGCCCAAGCTCTACGCTTGCCAGGCCGCCGCCGCTTCTTCAATCGTCGCGGCGTACGAGAAAGAGGCACGCGAAGTGCATCCGATCAGGACCGGGCCATCGATCGCACGGTCAATCGTTGATGGCAGATCCGGCGACCACGGACTGCGCGCCGTCCGCGATTCCGGAGGGGCCGCGATCGCGATGTCGGACGGCGAAATACGCGGGGCGCTCGAGTTCGGTAGCCGGAATGGGATCTTCATGGATCCTGCATCCGCAGTGTCTATTGCCGGCTATTTGAAGTTCTCGGCTGCCATGCCGTCTCGGCCGTCGAGCGCCGTCTGTGTTATCACGGCCGGCGGTTACCGCTGGCCCGATGCCGTCAGCCCGGAGCGCAGATCCACACGCGAGACCGTCTGGAACGATTCGGACGCGATCGTCGCCGCTCTTACACAGTGATTGGCAAACTATTGCCAACGGAATTCCATTCGCGATCGCGATTCATGGCGAAATGCTGAATCCGCATCCCCCTGGGGAGCAAGGCTGCGCTACGGCCCCCTGAATTCCAGCCAGATTGGGCTGGACCAGGCTCTGTTTCCGTCATCCTGGTACACCCGGACGTAGACGTAGCGAAGGCTGCCGTGAGTCACGTTACTGGCGGGTAGCTCGCGGTTTATCGAGACGTGCTGTTCGCCGGGCGCGAACGTGTCGATGATCTCGCCATTCTCGAGGATTTCGACTCGGGAAATTACTTCAGTACCTAGCGCTTCCAGAGACATTTCAAACGGCTCCCCGCTGACCGTACTACCCACCGACTGACCGTTCACCCTGAAGTCCACCAACATCCTTACTCCGGTGGTGGCGAAGCAGCGGCGCTTGCGGAGGGCATCCAGGATCGAAGCCCTGTCGAGCTTGTTCGCCCACACGCCCGTGATGCCGGCCGGACGCGGGCACCCGGGCTCGGGCCGGGGATTCGCCGGCCGTGAGTCGTGCGTATCGCTCCCTGCAACGAAACCCACTCTGGCGCCAGTTTGAAGATACGAGTTTATCTTTTCCTCTTCGGCTGCCAGATCGAAATCCTGTTTCTGATACATCTCCGCCAGGACTTCCTGTTCGTAGAAATTGGTATGGAAGTGTCCATGCACAAAGCCGCCTCGCCTGTGAACCTCGTCGTACAGAGCACGGTAGTCCTCACAAAACACCGTGTCGGAGATACTTCGCCCGGTACTTCGGGTCATTCGCCGCCTCCCTGTCTTCACATAGAAACGGCGGAAGGTCCGTTGTGTCTGGAAAGAAACCGATGCGGTGGCTGCCGTCCGGTGGCGTCCCGTACTCGACAGCAGGAAGGGAGGCGAAGCTCCCAGGCAGATCGAACTCATCCCAGACCCCTTTCATGTCGTCCCAGATTTCGGCGACGCATGCGTTGTATGAGAAAAACTGACCCGCCGCAAAATCGAGGCGAGCGACGTCCCTGGCCCATTCGAAATGCTCGCGGTAGGGCCTCTGATTAAAGACCATCCCGTGGAGCTCGCCCCAATAGAGATTTGGCTGCGGCAATTCGGAAACAACGCGGACAGGATTGCTACGGCCATGGATTTCGCCAACAGTCACCCGGACTGAATCGGAAGGACCTTGAACCGATATCTCGACCTCGGGCGCCGATTCGTCGGTAACGACGATTTCAGTCCGCTCGCTGGACGATTCGGCAATCATTTTCGACGCTTGAGGCAACGCCGGATTCCCATATCGGTCCTCGATATTTACGTGCGCCGAAATCGTCCCGGTGCTGAAGGTGGGGCAGGTGGTACGAACCGCCTTCGGGGTACCGCCTTGTATTGAAAGCGGGTTGCTCTCGAGCACCGAAAGTGGAAGCTCCCTGGGGACAAAGTTGTGATACCTGCCGGAGTCCGCCGTCGAGTGAACAAAAGCTAGGCTGCCATCGGGATCCTCGACGGCCCAGAACCGAAACGCGTCGATCGCATGTTCCGGAAGCTGGAAACCGTCTGGATGCGTATTGAGTTGAAACAATATCCGCTCTTCCGGCGGAACTTCGCCACCGGTGCACTCCATATGAAATCCGTAAAGGAATTCGGGCACACGGGGATAGAGATCAAGCGTTCGAACCACGCCACCCTTGATCAGATCTGGGTTTAGCTGAGGGTTATCGGATACCGACAGAGCCGCCGAGGCTACGTCTCGGAGATTGGTTACGGACCATGAATTGGCTATCGACTCCACAACTTTGCTGCGGGCTGGTTTTCGACCGTCCTCCGGGTCCAGCAGAAACTGACGGATATCGTAAAAAACCCAAAGATTGCCGCCATTGCGGAATCCATGCTCGGGCACGGTGTACTCGACCGTGAGATCCACAATGTTGGCGACGCGAAGTTCGCCCCGAGTCAGAACACGAAAACGCGCCTGCTGATCGCTAGTCACGGCACCTCATTTTCTTACCTCCTCCTGGCCCCACTGGCCGCCACGTCCACAGCCCTTGAACCGATTCGAACGGCACACGCAGTGGAGTGGTTGCCAGATGATAGGACCTTAAAAAGCAGCGCCGCAAAGACTGCGTGACCGTTGGACTGCGATTCGCCGGTATCCGTCGGCGCATGTAGGCTCTGCGGCGCGACCGTACGAGGATCGATAGGAGGGTTGGGATGACGCTGATAGACACGAGCGCGCTTATCCCGAAGCGAATATCCCACGGTGAAACACTTGAGCCCAGCCGCTCGGCGCTCGTGATCGTAGACATGATGAATCGCTTTTGCGATCCGGCATGGCAATCCGGGGACGATCCAGAGCGAGCAGCCTGGCTCCAGTCCGAGCTGGAGGGGGCGATCGGGGGTATCAGCAAGGCGTTGGCGGGATTCAGGAGGACCAATGGGCTCGTGGTGCACGTCGTAAACGCCAGGTGGACTCTCGACGGCCGCGATGTCGTCCGGTACCAGCGCGGCCGGGATTACGACTTGTTCGAAAGTGAGGCCATGTCTGTCATCGACGAACTGGCGCCGATCGCCGGTGAAGTGACCGTGAGGAAGGTCGCCAGTTCGGCATTCACTGGCACGGGACTCGACTTCCTGCTCAACAACGCGGGGATCGAGAACGTGGTCCTTTGCGGTCAGTGGGGCAACGCCTGCGTTTTTTACTCACTTATCCAGAGTAGGGAATACGGATTCAATAACTACTGGCTCGAGGACGGTGTTTTGTATTCGTCGGAGACGTTCAAGCAGCTGTTTCCTGCTCTCATCGGATCCAACTGGGCAAAGCTCGCGGCCGGGGAGGATATCCAGAAGGCGTTGGGCTCCGCGGCAACAGGCTAGAATCCGATCGCTATGACAGCGGGATCACCCAGGATTGATGCTTGTACCTACCTTGGGCACTGGCCATTTAGGCGGCTACCCCAGGAAGGTTTAGCGGCCCTACGCGACCTGTCCAAGCGTACGAGCGCAGACCACGCGCTGGTTGGCAGCTTCAACGCCGTCTTCTACCGCGATCCCATCGATGCG
>PVBE011500217.1_pt1 | contig 10480 bp, 7 predicted proteins | sample 1631181 | NCBI WGS metagenome assembly PVBE01 (sample SAMN08397723, study PRJNA350692) | Marine metagenome, whole genome shotgun sequencing project. | isolation source: water | place: Pacific Ocean | collected 2012-04 | reverse complement strand
CTGCCCAGTTCTTGCTGACGTAGTAGGCCTCTCGCTTCGTGGCGAAGTCGTTGTTCTCGACCATCTCCTTTGAGATGGACATCAGCCGCAGCGTCTGGGCGAAGTTCTTCACCGTGTTGACGCTCAAGGCCCGCGACTTCCTCCCCTTGCCGAGCTCGAAGTAGCCCCGCCGCTTGTCGTAGGTGACGTTCGAGAGGCTCCGCACCGGGAACTTCAGCTCAGGCAGTGAGCGCTTGAAGATCGACTTCTGCACCCTGTTCGCTGTCACCTCGATGAGCTCGAGGGTCTTCTTGTCGAGGGGGCCGAGCTTTCCCTTCGCCCGCGGGGTCACGCCGGTCACGGTGGCCTCGCTCGGCGTCTTCTTTGCTGCCCTCTTCTTGGTGGGCTTCTTCGTCGCCTTCTTGGCAGCCTTCTTGGCCGTCTTCTTGCTGGGCTTCTTCTTAGCCATCGCTCTGGTCTCTCTCTCTGGTGCTGTGCTTGGGTGTGCGGTCTAGAACTTGCGGCTCTTGTGGAGGACGTCCTCGAGGATCTTGACGGTCTTGTTCTTGTCTTTGTCAGAGAGGTCGAGGATCTCTTGCAACGCGATGCCGATGTGCGGGATGTACTTCTCGATGTACTCGCGCTTCTCGAACTCCCGCTTCAGGCGCTTGCCCTTCCTGATGTGGATCCCGAGCTTCCTGCCGACCTCCTGCAAGGCGAGCTTGATCTCTTTCAGGATCTCCGGGTACGAGGCGACGGCCTCCTTGGACTCGCTCGTGAAGGGGACCCAGACCGACGCGATGTGGACGAGGATCGCGATCGGACCGATGGGCAGGGCGCCGCGCGGCTGCGTGAGCCCATAGGACTTCCAGTTGGTCTGGATCAGACCCTTCGAGACGGCGCAGGCTGACTGCTGGTAGAGCAGCGGTACGCGGTTCGCGAAGCGCATGACACGCGCAGGCTCATCGGCAGCGCCGACGAGGTCCTCAGTCATCGCCTTGACCTTGTCTTTCTTTTTGATCCTGCCTCCCTCGGAGAGCTCCAGGCCGACGCCGCCGGGCTTTCCAAAGGCGATCCCGACCTCGATCTGGAAGGGGTTCCCGCGATAGACCGCCGCAGGGCGGGTCGCGGCGGCGTAGAAGTCCGCCTCGACCTCCTTCTTGAGACCTGCGATGAGGAGCTCCTCCCCGATCGGCGCGATGCAGTCGGTGGAGGGCGAGCTGATCTTGGTCTCTTGGATCGCCGCGTGGAGGGCTGAGGCCTCCTGGCGCGCGATGCGGCTCGGGTAGGACTTGGTGGTCAGCGTGCCAGCGCCGTCCTTTTTGGAGGCCGCTGTGATGACCTTCTTCGCGACGGTCGCGCCCACCCTGGAGAACTCCTCTTGGAGGAAGCCAGAGAGCGAGCGGCACTTGGTGTCCTTCAACATCGCGATCAAGATCCCGAGCTCGACCCCGTGGGGGTGCGGCTTGATCTCGATCGTCTCCTTGGGCTTCTCCTTCGTGCTCCGCTCGTAGATGATCTCTTCCCCGGAGGGGTCGGTGAAGTGCAGCGTCAGGTGCGGGTTCGCGATGGCCGTCTGCTTGAGGTACATGTCGACCGAGCGCGCGCCCTTTTGATAGCGCGCCTCCATCTCGATGGAGACCCGCGTGCCGTGGTCCTTGTCCCAATTCACCTCTTCGCTCGAGTGCACCTCTGGCTTGTTGCGCGCGGTGTCGATCGAGAGCACGAACTCGTGCGCGGGCTTCTTCTTGCCCGTCCTCGAGAAGATGTGGATCGGCTTACCGGTCGTGAGCTGTCCGTACATCCCCGCCGCGCTGATCCCGATGCCTTGCTGTCCGCGGCTCTGTGAGAGCTTGTGGAACTTCGAGCCGTAGAGGAGCTTGCCGAAGATCTTGCCGATCTGAGTGTCGACGATCCCCGGGCCGTTGTCCTCGATCGTGACCTTGAAGATCTTGTCGCCCGTCTGCGAGATCTCGACGGAGATCTCGGGCAGGATGCCAGCCTCTTCGCAGGCGTCGAGGGAGTTGTCGACGGCCTCTTTGACGGTGGTGAGGAGCGCCTTCAGCGGAGAGTCGAACCCCAAGAGGTGTCGGTTCTTGCTGAAGAACTCGCTGACGGAGATGTCGCGCTGCTTGGCGGCCATCGCCTCAGCGCTCTTCCCCCTAGGCGCTCTCGTGCGCGCTTTCGAGGTCTTCTTCTTGGATCGAGCCTTGGCCACTTGGGTGTCGTCTTCGAACAGGGTGTCGGTCATGGAGCGGTCATCGGTGTCTCTTGGAGGGGCGCATTCAGGGAGGCCCCTCCCTCGCTGCGCGCCCTCGACTCGGAAGAAGACCATCTAAGCGATGGAGGCCTCTAGGTTCAATGACTGGCCTGGGCGCGGGCCTCAGGAGGTGATCCACCAGAGGGCCGCGAACGTCAGAAAGAGCAAGACAGGGCTCGAAGAGAGGCATCCGGCCTTCAGGTAGCGCTGCTGCAGGGAGCCACCGCAGTGGGGGCAATTGCGCAGTCCCCGTTCAGGTAGCTTCTCACGACAGTGGGGGCAGTCGTCTACGAGGAGCAGGCGCGGGCTCAACTGAGGACGCCCTCCGGGCGGAGAGGCTCCACGGGTCTCGGCTCGAGCGTCCCCTCACAGAGGCCTAAGCGTGCGCCTCGGTCGCGGAGCTCAAGCAAGGTCGTCGGCAGCCGGTCCCCTAGGGAGTAGAGGCTCTCCTCCATGAGGTAGCGGTGCACGTAGGAGGGGTCGAGGTCCCATGTCTCGGCGCCCATTTGGACGAGGCTGCTGAGGGCCGCGACGCCGCGCTCGCGGGAGCGCCAGAACGCGCCGAGGTGAGCTGAGATGTCTACGTCCTCACGAACGATCCAGACCGCGAAGGGGAACGCGCTGCCGGTGATCTCTTTCCAGGCCTCTGAGGGGCTATAGGCAGCGGGCGCTGTGGGGTCGACGCACTCTCGCAAGGCGGGGTCGCCGATGCGCAGCCAGGCGTCACAGCCTGCGTGGCGTGGGTCATCTCCTGCCGCGACGTCCACCCACTCCGGGGACGCCCCTCGCTCGGCCAAGACGATCTGCAGGAGGGCTCGGGCCGCCCGGCTCGCAGGGTCGAGAGCCACGGAGCGGAGCTCATCTACAGGCCGCTCGTGGAACATCAAGACGCTGGAGATGTAGCCGTTCGCTGCGACGGCGAGGTCGGGGAGGTAGGCGTAGCCGGGTCGGCGGAAGAGCTCGATCGAGCTGACCAGCGCGACATCCAGCGCTCCCTCTCTGAGCGACCTGACGAGCGTCGCCGGGACGTCCCGGATGAGGTCGATGCCGGGCTCGCTCTCAAGCCCACAGTCGAGTGGGCGCGCGACGAGGTAGGGGACCGTTCCGACGCGCAGGCTGCTTTGGGGCTGAGACACGAGAGAGAGTGTAGGGAGTCATGAGCATTCGACGAGATGGAATTGGTCCCCGGGGGGTCCCCCGACGCCACAGCCGGGCAATCAACAGGTCGGGGGAGCTCTCTGAGCTCCCCCGATCTGATCCACACGCGACGGGTAGCCTCTGCGGCTCCGTCGTGATCTACCAGCCGATGCCGGGCTTCACTTGGCGCTTGGCGACAGGCGCAGAGAAGTCTTCCCAGACGATCTCACCGTTACGCACGTCGGTGACGAACATCCGGACCTCATAGGTGTTCTGGCTCTTCTTGCCAGCTCCAGAGCGGGCCCAGAGGATCTGGGTGCGCAGGGAGAGGCCGGCGACCGTCGCCTGTCCGAGCTCGGGGATCTGCTGTGAGTCGAACAGCGGGTCATCGCGCAGGAACTGCGTGTCGCGGGTCATCTCATCGGTGCCGTCCGCGCCGTAGGTGGAGACGAAGCGCACGAGGCCTGAGCCGAGGAGGTTGGTGCGCATTCTGCCGAGCACCATCTCGGTCGGGAACTGGGACAGGTCAGTCTTGTTCTCGATGTCACTCACGACCATCTTCACAGGCTTCGGGCCGAACTCGTCGGAGCGCAGGAAGCCGCTGTCGAGCATGCGCATCGTGAGGGTCTCGCTCCATTCGACGATCTCGTTGTAGTCGACGCCCATCGAGGTGACGCTCTCGTCACCGAAGGGATCAATGCGCTTCGGGGCGGAGCCGCAGCTCGCGGCGAGGGCAAGGACGGGGAGGAGATAGGCGGCTTGGGCTCGGAGGTTGAAGTTCTTCATGGGTGTCCTCTGTGGAGGATTCATACGGGTCTGGTTTGGGACAGGTTCTACGGTTGAGTGGATGAGTCTGGACCCCCGTGGGTCGCGGTCTGGATGCTCACGGCGCCTGCTCTGTGGGAGCGGATCCTCACGAAGAGGACAGGCGCCGCCTGCGGTTCGGTCTGATAGCTCGCAATTCGCGTACCAAACGAGTCAGTGAGGTGCATTTGAGCGACCTCACCATAAGGAACGAGGAAGTGAGCGACCTCGATGCGGGCGCTAGGGCTGCGCCAGGTGCGGGTGTCACAGCCCGCGCTCACGATCTTGTAGAGGTTGCCGACGAGGAAACCCCAGCCGTCCTCCTTGTTGTCCTCTTTGCGGTCCGCCTTGACGAGCGCCTCTGTGGCGGCCTCCTTGAGGATCACAGAGAGGAAGGCTCTCAAGACGACGCCTGCGAGGCGCTCCTCGTAATCATTCGCGACGATGGCCTCGAAGTCGGAGACGGTCTCGGAGCTCGTGAGGAGCGCGCCTGCTTTATCAGTGATCTCGAGGTGGCCGGGCTGGCGCCCCTCGTAGACGAGGACAGGGAACACGATGGGGGTGTATCCGAAGCGTGGAGTCTGGAGGACGAAGCTCGCCTCACCGCGAGAGGGTGCGTCGCCTGCTTCGTGGATGAGGAACACTCGGGTCATCCCTTGGACAGCGGCGACAGCGCCGCTCTCCACCTCAGCGAGCAGCGCCGCGACTCCGGCGTTCTCTGGGTGCATGGCAGAGAGCTTCCTCAAGTCAACCTCTGCCCCCGCGTAGTCCTCATCGATCCACTGCAGGACCGCCTGGAGCCATGTTGCGTAGGGGTTGACCCAGTCTGCGTAGGTCGGATCTACGCGCGTACGAGACGGCGCGACCGCATCTTCGAACTTCGATCCGCTGACGAGCTCAGCGAGCTCGACCTTGTGCGACTTCGCAGCGCGCTGCTCCTCTTCGACGCGGTCTGCGTTCCGCTCCAGCGCCTCGGCTTGGCGCACGTAGGCGCGGCGGCAGTGGACCAAGGCTTCAGAGAGGTCTCCTAGGACGAGCTGGTTCCAGACCCGGTAGCACTCAAGGAGGATGCGATCGTACTCCGTGCCACGGTACGCCCGGGCGGCTGGGTTGGTGATGAGGCCGCCGAGCTCACCGCCGATCCGAAGGACGGGCTCCGCGTCGAACTCGCGCATGCGGACATCTGCTGCGCGGAATTGGCGCTCGCTCTCCTCGATCTTACCGGCGTCTTGGAGGACCTTGCCGGCCTCTAGACGCCACAAGAGCCCGTCACGATCCCCCTTGAGCTCACTCTTCACGTCCTCCTCGCGCAGGAGCTCGATGGCTGCTTTTTCTGCCCCTCTGCGGTGCAGGAACACCAAATCATTGAGCTCTGCAGAGGTCGCGCAGCCGGTGAGGCACGCGAGGGTGAGGGCTAGGGAGGCCCTCTGGAGCGGGTGGGGGAGGCGGAACATGAGCGTTGAGAGAGTAGTTGCAAGAGCCGTGCCGCGCACCCCTCAAGGGGGGCGAGGTGGATCTCCGACCGATGTGGCGGTCGTCTCCTCCTGCTAGCATCCCCTACGTGGAACCTGCCAGATTCTTATCCCCCGAGTTCTCGGACTACGCGCTCCTCGACTCAGGGGAGGGTGAGAAGCTCGAGCGCCTCGGCGAGGTCGTCCTGCGTCGCCCAGACCCGCAGGCCCTCTGGCCCAGGCGAATGGACGCAGCGGCTTGGGCTGGTGCGCACCTCTCCTTCGTCCGCGAGTCGGATCGCGGCGGTCGCTGGGAGGCCGGACCGGACGCGCCGGAGTGTGCTAGGGGAGACGAGCCCGAGTGGGAGATCGGTTGGAGAGACGCGCGGCTCATCGTGCGCCCGACCCCGTTCAAGCACGTGGGTGTCTTTCCAGAGCAGGCCGCGAACTGGGCGTGGCTCACGGACCTCAAGGGGTCCTTCGATGTCGAGCGACCGAAGCTCCTGAACCTGTTCGGCTACTCGGGCGCGGCGAGCGTCGTCGCTGCGCAGGCGGGCTACGAGGTCACTCACGTGGACGCCTCTCGCACCTCTCTCGCATGGGCAGGGGAGAACGCGGCCAAGTCAGGCTTGGGTGACCGGCCTTGGCGTGTCCTCTTGGAAGACGCGCCGACCTTCGCCGCGCGCGAAGCTCGCAGAGGATCGACATACGAGGTCGTGCTACTCGACCCACCCCGTCACGGACGCGGACCAACAGGAGAGACCTGGGACCTCTCGGAGGGTCTCGCTCCCCTGCTCCTGTCTCTAAAGAGCGTGCTCTCGGAGCGGGCGGCGGTCTGTCTCTCGACCTATGCGGTCGGCCTCTCACCGCTCTCGCTCGTCGGCGCGCTGACAGTCCTCGGTGAGGGCGACGTGGAGGCAGGTGAGCTCGCGCTCAGGGAGGAGGGGGCGGGCGGTGGCGAGCCGAGGCTCTTGCCTGCGGGCTTCTGCGCGAGGTTCACGCGGGGCTTCTCGAGCTCATGAATTCGCCTCGCGTCCTCCATGAGGACAACCACCTGCTCGTCTTGGAGAAGCCGGCTTGCATGCCTTGCGTTCCAGACGCGAGCGAAGATGAGAGCCTCCTCGACTGGGGCAAGCGGTACATCAAGGAGACCTACGACAAGCCGGGCGCAGTCTTTCTCGGGGTCGTCCATCGCCTGGACAGGCCGGTCTCGGGGGTCGTCTTGTTCGCGCGCACGAGCAAGGCAGCTGACAGGCTCTCGGCGCAATTCCGAGAGCGCACCGTGGAGAAGACCTACCTCGGAGTCACGAGCGGAGGCGCGCCTACCGAGAGTGGGCTTCTCGAACAGTGGCTTCGGAAAGACACAGAGGCGAACCGGGTTCACATTGCGACAGAGGGAGAGGAGGGCGCCCGCAACGCGGTCACGGAGTGGCGCGCGCTCGAGCGTCGCGGAGGACTCACGCTCTTCGAGCTGAAGCCGAGGACAGGCAGGCCTCACCAGCTGCGCGTCGCGTGCAAGTCGCTCGGTGCGCCGCTCGCTGGGGACCTGAAGTATGGAGCACGCGAACCGCTCCCCGACAAGAGCATCGCGCTCCACGCAGCGCAGCTCGCGTTTGATCACCCGACGAGAGAAGAGCGCCTGGAGTTCAAGGCGAGCCCGCCCGACGCGGAGATCTGGAAGGGCTGGCGACTCTAGTGAGCCTCGACCTTGTGGCGTCCGGGGAGGCGGCCAATGTGCGGCACGGCGATATCGGTCGGGGTCGCGCTGCACTCGAGCTTGAGGGCGTTTGCGCCCTCGACGAGCTCGAAGCGATGTGACTTGGCCTCTCCACCCTCTGTCCATGTGACATCGAGCGGGAGGTGGAAGTCGCCCTCCATGGTGACGTCTACGTGGAGCATCGCTCCGTTCGCTTGGACGTCCCCGTTGAGTCTTGGCGCGCCCTCGCCGAAGACCCACTCGTCGAAGAACTGGCCCCACTCTCGCCCGGTGTTGGCTTCTAGGAGCGCCTGAAATTCGTCGGTCCCGGCGTTCTTGTAGCGGTAGGTCGTGTTGAACCCGATGAGGGTCTCCCACCAGACGTCGTCGTCGTTCACGCAGTGGCGGAGGTGGTGGAGCACCGCTGAGCCCTTGGAGTAGATCAGCCCGGTGTAGGCGTCACCTGAGGCGGGGTGGTCGCCGCGGTAGACGGCGCCGCGCTTGGGCATCCCTCGCAGCTTGCGGGCGAAGAAGGCGTCAGCTGCCTCGAGGCCTTCGGTGAACTCCAGCCAGACGCCCTCGGCGTAGGTGCCGAAGCCCTCGTGGATCCAGAAGTTGCCCCAGTGGTCCGTGCTGACGGCGTTGCCCCACCACTCGTGGGCCATCTCGTGGATCAGGATGTAGTCGAACTCAGTGTTCCGTCGCGCGTACGGGTCGTGCGCCTCGTTCGCCTCGCACCAAGCTGGATAACTGGAGCCATAGGCCACAGCGGTCGAGTGCTCCATCCCCCAGAAGTTCGTCTCGACGAGGGCGATCTTGGAGTCGGGGAAGGGCCACGGCCCGAAGGCCTTGGAGTAGACCTCGATCAGCTTCGGGACCTGGGTGAACTGGACGGCGGCCTTCTCAGCGTTCTCCGGCAGGACGTAGTAGATGAAGGGGACCGTGTCTTCATGTCCCAGCACCTCGAGGTCCTGCTCCACGACGACGTAGGGCGCCACGTTCAGCGTGACCGTGTAGGTCTCTAGCGGGTAGTTGTGCTGCCAGGAGAACGTCTTCCAGTCTCCCTCACGGACCTCAGCCCACTCAGGCCAGTCCGTGCTGGTCCCAGTCAGCCGGCCGTTCGTCACCGCATAGAGGTCAGCGGGGACCGTGATGTTCGCAGAGACTCGCTCGGGCTTGTCGTCGGGGTGGTAGTAGCTCGCCTTCCCAGGCCACCAGGCGTGGGAGCCCGTGCCTTGGCAGGAGGTGTTGACCCACGGGGCGCCGCTCTCGGTCTCGGCCCAGTGGAAGCCGTCGAAGTTGTTCTTCGCTGTGGGGCTGCCCTTGTACTGGACGCACACCGTGAACTCCTCTCCCTCGCCGAGCTCGCGCCCCATGTGGACTCGGAGCGTCGCCTCTTCGCGCTCGAACTCGCGGGCCTCTTCACCCTCTGTGACGCCGATGATCTCGAGCAGCTCTTTGCTGTCGAGCTGCAAGGTCTCCATCGAGCGAGTGGTCGTGGCTGTGACCGTGACGCGCCCCTCCAGCGTCTTGGACTCAGGCACGACGACCCAGTCGAAGTCATAGGCGATGACGTCATAGGACGTCCGCAGGTCTTCTTGGACGAGCTCAAGGACGACGTCGACGTCCTCTCCTTGGCTGGGGAAGAGCGGGAGGCTGACGAACGTGAGGAGGAGGGCTGCTGTTTGCATCATTTTTTTTCCAGTCTCAGGGGGGCTAGGGGACCACTCTAAGGGTCCCTTCGTGGGAGCGAAATCCCAGCGAGTGAGAACGTGCATTGGAGCACCTCTCATGCCTCAGATTTTTGAGAGCGTGATACCCTTTGGGACCTGCTCTAGGGCCGTTATTGCTTATCTTCAGCATGTTCTGATCTTGGCCCGGAGCCCCACGACCTCACGAGAACACCCATGACGACCGCTTTCTTTCTCCTCCTCGCGCTCCAGACCCCGACCGCAGACGACGCGTTGAGCCTCGAAGCGCAGTTGAATGATTGGAGGTTGGCGCACGGCGCCTCCTGGCAAGTCAGCATGAGCGAGGAGACAGCCTTCTGTGAGATGCTCTTTGGCGGCACGGCGCAGAGCGCCTCCGCGCCGCAGACGGACCCGGAGTGGTTCGAGCTCGCGCGCGAGCGGATGGCGGAGGCGAGCGAGCTCCTCGGAGTGGACGTGGACACCCTCGTCGAGGATCGGACCCTCTTCCTGCCCCTCGGTTGGATCGGGACGACGGACAAGTACACGGTCGCCTTGGATCAATTCCTCGATGGGGTCCAGGTCGAGAGAGCCTGCGCCAACTTGCTCTTCAACGCAGAGGGAGGGCTCCTCTCAATCCAGTCGAACTGCGCGGTGGGCGAGCTAGTGGCCTCGCCCTTCAAGCTCGACGCGGAGACGGCCGCTCGCCGGACCTTGGCGCTCTTCGGAGAAGAGACCGGGCTCGCAGGCGAGATCATCGAGGCTCCTCGTCGCGCCTGGTGGCGTCTCCCTGAGGGAGGCGTGCGGCCTGCTTGGATCACGGAGGTGCTCTGGGAGGGACCGGAGCAGACCCCGGAGGGACGCAACATCACGCTGGATGCAGAGGACGGCAGCGTGCTCTCGTCCTACTCCTCGGTGCAGCACGTCGACGTCACGGGGAACGTCCGCACCCAGGCAACGCCAGGCTTCTTTCCGGACTGGTCGGCGAACACCGAGGTCTGGATGCCCGTGCCCTACGTGGACCTCACCGGCTCCTTCGGCGAGGTGCGGACGGACGCGAACGGTGACTTCGTGATCCCTGGGATCACGGGGCCTGTGGACGTCACGGTCGCCTACGAGGGTGAGTACGTCCTCGTGCACAACTTCGAGGGGACGGACACCCAGGCTGTCGACTACTCGCTCACGGTCTCGGTCAATGACGGCGACACGATCTCCATGAACGCGAGCGCGAACCCGACGGAGTACGAGACCGCCCAGGCCAACGCGTACCTTCCGCCTGGAGAGATGAGCAAGTGGATCAGCGCGATCAACCCCAGCGACACGACGGGCGAGTTCAGAGCGACGGTGCGTACGAACACCGAGCTCTCATGCAACGCGTACTTTGTGGGCGGCTTCATCATGACGCTTCAGTCGAACGGCGTGTGCCCCAACACGGCCTTCACGAGCATCGTCGCCCACGAGATGG
>PVBE011009681.1_pt1 | contig 10480 bp, 8 predicted proteins | sample 1631181 | NCBI WGS metagenome assembly PVBE01 (sample SAMN08397723, study PRJNA350692) | Marine metagenome, whole genome shotgun sequencing project. | isolation source: water | place: Pacific Ocean | collected 2012-04 | reverse complement strand
CGGGTATCCAGGATGGAATGCATTATCCAGATTATTAAACCTTATTTACCGCCTTTATAAATGCCTGTATATTTGCAGTTGAAACATCCTGTGGCATTCCTCCTCCACATGATGCAATCAATCTTATTTTATCGTTTATCGATAATAAATTATCAATTACCGACATTCTGACTTCTTTTACAGAACCTTGAGCCATAACATCCCTGGGGGGAATATTTCCTAACAGAGTAATTTTTCCATCTGTTAATTCTTTAATTTCAGTAACACTGTGCTTGTAGCTGAAATTAAACAGATTAACACCAATTTTATTTAAATACCTAGCAGATATTAGTCCCTCGGCATCATTATGAAAGAAATTCACTTTCAAATTATTACACTGATATATTTCTTTAAGATAAGGAAGAGCAAAATTCTTAAAATCCTCATCCCCAATAAAACCTGTAATATCATCAAGGAGAAGTAAACCATCAATGCTATCAAAGCTATTTAGTTGATGATCTATCCAGTCTTTTGTGAAATCTGTAATAATTCTCAATAATATGTGTGCTCTATCTGGATCCATTTGAGTGAGTAGAAGAAATTCAGTTGTTCCCATAAGGAAGGAAGCAATATTTAAAGGACCTCGTGAAACGGCAAATTTTATTGAATGACCTGCTTGTATAATAAACTTTTCATTATGAATTAGACGTTTTATCATAAAAGGCAGTAAACCATCAGTTTTAACATTTGGTTTGGCAAGTTTATCTATATCCTCTGGGTTTAACAAAACTTTATCTGCATGAGGGAGGCTATTTTCTGACCAAATTTGTTTTGCTCCAAAAGCCGAAGGCTCTGTGCACATTCCAAATTCAGACCAGAAACCGGGTAAGAATAATATATCTGGAAATGTTTCAATAGCCTTAAGGTTTGCCTGCAGCCAGAGATTATCATTTGAATAATAATCTACTGTGGAAATTCCAAACCAACCTGGAATCCATGGACTGTCAATTATAAATCCTACTGGCATTGGATCAAATAGCTTCCCACCAATCGTATTTACTAGAATATCCCATTGTTTATCAGTCATATAGAAATTTCATTTTTTATTTATCCTGTATCATTGCCATTTCAAATGCTTGCGTAGTTGTATAATATTTTGCAATCATATTTGGCACCTCCCAATCAGGAAGGTCGCCCTCAATAAGATACTGAAGATACATTTTGGTAACTTGACCGAAATGAGCCTCAGGACCTATTTTGTATTCATCAGGAATAATAAGACTCCATATCCCAGTTTCTCCAGCAAGCTTAACACCTGGATATTTTAAATTTATTTTTTTTACTGCTTTTTCCAAAATCTTTCTATAATCAATCATATCATTATTTCCTGTAGGCTCAATATATAAAATTGGTTTATAGTTTTGTTTTGCTCCCTGGCGAATTACCAGATTTGCTCTGCTACCCCTCATAATAGAAAAATGAGTATCACCTGCTCCTTCAGGAGCCGCATAATTCCATGTTACAGAAACTTTTGCATGAACATTCCTGATCTTATAAATCATTTCTCCATTGCTGAATACATTAAGAACGCTATCGTTTACTATATCTTTTTGGAGATATTCCGGGTATTCTGTCAAACCAGTAACAGAGTTAAACTCTGAAGCCATAAGTTTGGTAGCCCATCTTTTTGCATACAGCATATCAATTTCATCCTTATATTTAATAACCTCCCCAGGAAAGCATTCCCACTGAATAAGATCCACCAAATGAGTGGTCACATCCACTATCCCATCACCCTCCTGGTTTACATCAAAAAACCATGGAGGTCGTTTTATCTTATTACCTGAAACATATTTAAAAAAATGATGTACACTTTCCTTGGTAATTAAAGGGTTTTCAGGACTTCCTACCAATAATTCTCCAAAAACTTCATGCATGTGTGCAATTTCCTTTTGTAATATGCTAGTTATTTCATGTCGTTCGGTCATTATATCATAGAGCAATACACCATTTTCTTCAGCAATACTAAAAGCCTCTTTTAACAATTCAAAATCCTTAGTATTAATTGCCATTGGTTTATCGGCCAGAACATTTATTCCCGCTTCAACTGTTTGTTTTATATATTCCGTTTTTTTCCTATTATTCCCTGCAGTGATCATAAGATTGCCTGGTTTTTCTTTCAACATTTTCTTCAAAAAATCCTTTCCTCTGTATACATTTGATTTCCAGTTAGTAGGATTGTCCACACGGGTATTAAATTCAATAATTCGGTTTAAATGATCATCTATATCAGGCCCATCCGGAGCATAAATATTAATTTCATTATTCACCTGCTCATACATTATTTTTTGAACAAGAGCAGCATGAAAATGTCCTGGATCAAGAGTCATAATTTTCACCTCACCTGGAGTACCTGTGAAATCCATATATTTATCTAATTTATCTAATTTATTTCCTGACTTGCATGCAGAAATAATAATAATCAATGCATACAAAATAATCTTAATCCTGGTCATTTATTGATGAATATTTTAGATTACATATTTTGTTCCATAGGGATATCTCTGAGGCCGTGATAACATTGAATTAGCCTCATCATCGTTAATAAACCTTTCCTTGTCAGGATCCCAGTTTAAAGTTCTTGGAAGTTTCATTGCAATATGCCCAAGCAAACAAGCCGTACAGGAACGATGGGCAACCTCTACGGGAGCAATAGGTTGTTTTCCTGATTTTATTGCATCCAACCAGTTTCCATGGTGCTCTTTACTCACCTCCAGATTTATTTCATCTATTCCGATTTTTGAAGTTAGAATTTTTGGATCGCTGGCATCAAGAGCCTTTGCATTGTTTGTTTCACTTACAGGATCACTGTCAGTAACAGAATAATTACCTCTGATAACAAAAATCCATCCCTCAGTTCCTTCAAACCTGACTCCGTTAGGATATTTCCCATTTACTAACAAAGTAGCCCCATTTTTATATTTAGCTTCAACAAGAAAGTCACCATGAACATTCCATAGGCCTGATTTTGGAAATACTGCTTCTGCCTTTATTTCAACCGGTCCGGTATATTCAGTTCCCATACCCCAATGAGCAGTATCCAGGTGGTGTGCACCCCAACCAGTGATCATTCCTGCACCAAATTGCTCTAATCTTAGCCACCCTGGTCTTGAATAATCATTTTGTGGATGTACTCCTTTTTCAGTATAAGGAACAAAAGGTGTGGATCCAAGCCACATATCATAATTAAGATTCTTTGGAACTGGCATATCAGGTTCATCTGGTCCTCCTGGATCACCTGGTAAACCTATTCTTACAGTATGAACCTTACCTATCCTCCCGTTTCTCACAAGCTCACATGCTATTCTGAACTGCTTCATAGATCTTTGCTGACTTCCAATTTGAAAAATCACCCCTGTACGATGAACAATATCACTCATCTCCCTTCCCTCTTTTATTGTAAGAGATGTAGGCTTTTGTAGATAAATATGCTTACCAGAAAGAGCAGCTTCAATTGCAATTTGCGAATGCCAATGATCAGGTGTTGAAATCAATACTGCGTCAATATCTTTATTTAACAATAATTCCCGGTAATCTGTATATGGTTTTACATCTATATAATTTTTATTTCCAGTTTTACCTTCATAATACTTCTCAACATATGCTTTACCATCAACTGCCCTTTTTGAATCCACATCACAAACACCAATAATTCTTGCAAAGTCATATTTAAGAGTTTCAGTCATGTCATGAGTTCTGGATATCCGACCATTTCCAATCGCACCGATATTTATCTTATTCGATGGGGCATTCTTGCCAAATACAGATGATGGCACTATTGTTGGAATTACAATTGTCCCTGCAGCCCCTATTACCGTTGTTTTAATAAATTTTCTTCTTGTTACAATATTGGTTTGTTTATTTTCTTTTTTCATAATCCTATATATTAACTTTTTACTTTTAACTTGTACCTGCAATCCTGTTGATGGGCGAAGCATTCTTTGATTGCATCGATCCTTCACACTGTTCCAAATAAACCTATTAACTTAAGTTATAACCTAAACCCATTTTTCAATTCCTTATTCCTTATCTCCTATCCCCAATTCCTAATTATTTCACTACGTTCAATAAGCTCTCCGCCTTAGGCGGATTGGTTCCTAATTCTTGAGTATAAGCTTTTGTATAATCCAGTTCTCTATTGTCTCCAATGGCCCACTCGATTCCACCTAAAACATGTTTAATATAATTGGGATCAGAATAATGTTCTGGATGGTGCCCCAGGGCAGTATAAAATTGTCGTCCACCATCAAATTCATGTTTCCATGCTGCTGGAAACAAATCACCAAAAATATTAGCAGGATAAACCTCTCTTGAATTATCTTCCACCGTTGTATAATCAATAGCAAGAACAACATGTATATCAGGATTAAGATAATTTAACAAATATGGTTCATCATTCCATTCCCAAATATTCCCCAAATGCCTGGTTGATTGATGATCAGAATCTATAATCTTTAAATTATATTCCTGTCCCGGAGGGTGCCGAACAAACTTCCCACCCAGCATTGCCCAAAACCATGGCCACTGTCTTTCTGAACCGCATGCGGAATGTATCCCAACAAATCCGCCACCAGCTTGTATATATCTGACAAATGCAATTTTCTGCTCATTTGTGTTAAATATATCATTATTAGTATTCGAAAAAATTAGAGCGCTATATTTACCAAGATTTTCTTCAGTAAACACAGAAGGGTCCTCAGAAACATCCACTATTATTCCATTTTCCTCTCCTATTTTTTTAAGCATTTCAACACTGGCCGGTATACATTCATGTATAAATCCCACTCCATTTTTTGTATAAACAAGCACATGTTTTTCTTTTCTTATTCCCGTTTGACATGAAAAAAATAAAACACATGGAATAATTACCAATAATAAAATTCTTGTTTTCATATTACTTTATTTTCTGGTTTCTAATTTTACAGTTCAGGTATCGTGAATCATTTAAATTTATTCATGCATCTCACTAAATTCAACATTTCAGCAATTCAACAACTCAACTAATTATCTTATAAAAATATTATATCCCCACCTTAGGCCTGATCAATGAGCTCACTTCGCTCGATTCCCAATTCCTAATTCCTAATTAACCTGGTTTCCGGAGGAAAAGCAAAATCATTCCACAAATTCTCTGATAATTCATCTGTCACATCTCCAGTATATACAAACAACCTGTATCTCAGTGTGTAATCCTTACCTGGTTTAATAATCCATTCTTTATCCCTGATGGGACAAAACTCAAAAAACATATTTTCCTTACCACCATTGTTCTCTTCCGGCCAAATCCTCATTGGTTCAGGGTGTTCACGGTTGTATGGGTGACTCATAAAAATAATACCCGCTTTACCTTTGATCATTTCACCAAACACATTACACCATCTTGCGCGTGTTGCATCTCCATTTCTTCCTGTTAATCCTTCTGAAGTTATAGTACCTGAATTTTCAGAGTTCCACAATTCAGTTGCTCTGAAACCCAATCCTGCATATCTGTATTTCTCAATAATAAGGGGGCTTTCGCTAGCACAATTCAGAGTTGAAATAATGTCAATCATCCAGTACTCCCTATTATTCAATTTTGTATTCCATACTCGTATTTCCCATTCCTCGTTTAGAGCGATTTTTTCACCTTCTGGTGCTGTCAGATCCACATGTTCATGCAATGCACTAAAACCGCCATAAACATTACCACTTACAATTGAATTAAATGCTTTAAATCTAACTGTCCCCTGTCTATCCCCCAAATTCCAGAAATCTACTTCGCGACCTTCAAATTTTGTTTTTGTCCATGGATTCCAAATTCCAAGATGATGATAATGATCAGGAGGTTGAATCCGTGTAATCACCTCACCATCAGGAGTCCATAAAGGGTGAATAAAAGCTGATCTTGTAAATACAGAATCCACTCCTTCAGGTGGTGATACAGGAGCATGGTTATATTGAAGAATTTTCTTGTTTCTACCTGATATCCTAACAACAGACTCATCAATAATTACCCTAATATTATCCTCAGTATTTATTTTTTCTGAAAACAAACTAAAATACCTTAATTCACCCGCCTGGGTTATACCATCAATTATCCACCATAATCGTGGAGAATTCCCAGGTTCAAGCTGACAATCCGTTGGAATAGTTTCTGATCCTCTTTTTTCAACCAGTCTTAAACCTTCTGAAACATTAATTTCAAAGCCTTCTATAGATATAGAAACAGGACAATTAAATCTGGTAAACTTACCTGGGTCAACAACAATATCAGCAATATGGACTCCTGCAATTGAGAAATTGAAAAGTAGTATTGATAATAGTACCGTAAATGATAATTTCATAATCAATAAGCTTAGTTTTTCAATAGGAAACTGATTTCTCCCACAGGATTCTAAAATAATAAAAAAATAGCCAACCTTTATTTTTGGAGATATTTATTTCTTATTCGAATATGGATATGTATATCAAGTTAAAGATTTTTCTACCTGCAGACCTTGAGTTCACTTCGCTAGATTCAGGTTCCAGGTTCTGGACTGAAAACTCCAGACTTCAGACTCCAGACTCCAGACTGTAGATTGTAGACTTGTAACTTGAAACCTGATAAATTATCTTAGAAGTTCAGTACAATTAAAACTTTTATTTATGAAAAGCTTCAACTTTCACATACCTACCAATATAATCTTTGGTGAAGGGAAAATAAATGACATAGGCACTTATATTGCAAAAGAAATAAGAAACATTATGATTGTTACAGATAAAGCCGTTTTGGAGAAAAGCGGTGCCATCGACAAAACATATGAGCAATTAAAAAATTAAGAAGATTATACTTATTGATGAGATTGAAGAAAATCCCTCGATTGATCAGATAACTTCTATTGCAAAAAGATCCAAAGAGAGGAATATTGAACTTGTTATTGGTGTTGGAGGTGGTTCAAGTATGGATGCCGCAAAAGGAATTGCCTTATTAGCAAAAAATGATGGAAGTCTTGAAAGTTATGTAAATGGAAAAATAATTAAAAAAAAGCCCCTACCCAATATATGTGTCCCCACCTCTTCGGGTACTGGAAGTGAGGCAACTCCATATGCAGTATTTACTAATAGAAATGAAGATTCAAAGGGAGCAGTATCACACCCAGGCTTGTTTCCTGAAGTGTCGATTATTGATCCTGAACTTAGCTGGTCAATGCCAGAAAGTGTCATTATTAATACAGGTTTTGATGCTCTTACTCATTGTATTGAAGCATATATGTCGACTGAAACATTCGAACTCAATGACCTGATTGCCTTATCAGGTATAAAAATTGTTATAGAAAACCTTAATAATGCAAGAAAGAAGGATAAAGCTGCAATGTCTAATATGGCATATGCATCAGTACTTGGAGGTATAAGCATTGCTCATTCAAGCACAATTCTTTTACACATTATGGCCTATCCTTTAACCGTATTCCACAATATTCCTCATGGACTTGCTAATGCAATATTATTACCAGGATTTATGAATTTTATGAAAGCAAAGTCAAATATTAAAGATAAGCTTAGTATAATTGAGAAACTATTTTCTGATTCTAATGGAATTAAAGGAATCACCAGGCAATTTAATATATCACATAATTTAATTGATTGGGGTATTGAACAAGATGAATTCACAATATTTGCAAAAAAAACTATTAACAAATCTGACATTAAAATTACACCAGCACAAATTACTGAGCAGGATATAATAAACATTTATCAAAATATGTATTAATATTTAATGGATAATTTAATGTGAAATGCAGGTTTTGTAGTTATTATCAGGATTTAATTCCCTAGCATTTTCACAAAAAACCATCACATAATTACACTTTAATCAACTCAAAACACATAGTTATATAATTACCATTAAAGACTTTGGCCATAACAAGGGTAATACTGAAATTTATTCACCATATTTATCCTATATTTAGGAATTACACAGCTTTGAGTTTTAAATACTCTGTTATGTAATAATGATAATTTGTTGTTGATTTTACACTTGAGTTTATATTAAAAACAAAGTAACTTATTTATTAATTTTAAACAATACGAATATGAGAAAACTTTACATGATCATCGTCCTTTCAGGGATAATAGTTGCAAGTTTTGGACAAGCTGTCTCAAATAAGGCAACAAACTTTAAAGGGGATGGTGAAATCTTCTGGGAAGAACATTTTGACTGGGGGGATGCTGCAGGAACAAAAGTTAACCTGTATGGTGAAACCTGGACTTTGCCTAATGAATGGCAACTCACAGACACTGATACAACAGGTATGTTCTGGTTCTGGACAACGCCACATACAATTATTTCACAATGGACGGAGGAACTTCCATTCCAGTCAACAACAGCAGATAATGGATATATGATGCTACCAAATGACTGGTATAATACCATTGACGATACAGATATTAATTGTAACAATGGTTTTATTCTTCCTCTAATGGACTTTTCTGCTCATCCAACTGTTGTTATTAAGTTTGAACAAAGTTTTATGGGTTATTCAAGCTGGACTGCCGGTGTATGGGTTTCAGCTGATGCTTTCGGTGATGATACCGATACTCTTGCTCATTGGGCATATTATGACACTGATGAAGGTGCTCGTCATAAAGACAGACCTAAAGACGGTGCAAGTGGACAACCTGTTATTTTCGAAGCAAACCTTACTGCTGCGGCAGGTGGTATGTCGGATGTAACTGTAAAAATTAACTGGGAAAATACCAGGCTTTATTACTGGGTTATTGATGATATGACTTTCTCAGAGGCTGCTGATAATGATGTACAGATTGGCTGGGTTACTCTTGAGTGGGAAATGGGTGTTGTTGATAGAAGTGCAAATCATTGGTTTATGATGCCTAAATCTCAACTTGGTGGCAACTATTATACTGATTTTGAAGCATTCACTAGAAACTTTGGTGAATTTGGACAAACCGGTGTTGGACTTAATGTGAAAATTGATAAAGCTGGAACAGAGGTTTATAATAAAACAAGCCCTAATGTAGAACTACTTCCACTTTATGTTGATACACTGAGAATTAATGACTCTATTGATGGTGGTTATGCTCCAACAGAATATGGACACTATAGAATGACTTATGACATTAAACAGGATCAGGAAGAACAACTTCCTTCTGATAACTTCAGAGTATTTGAATTCCATGTTACTGACAGTGTTTATTCACATGGTGATGATACAAGTGATTATCCAAGAATGACGGGTAAGGAGCGATATGGTAACCTTACTGAAGGATGGATCGACTGGGTTCGTTTCCGTATACAGGAAGATTGTGAAGTGAATTCATTATCAGTATTCATTCAGGGTGGAGACGAATCAATTGATTTCCGCTATGTAGTTTATGCAATGGATGAATTTGCAGAAGAAGGTGATCCTGACCGTTATGAAATGCTTGTATCAGAATTCGTTGACCTTGATTCATCAATGTATTGGGATTGGGATCTAAATTTACCAATTGGTACATGGGTTACTCTTCCATTTGAAAAAGATGGCGAAGGAGAATTCTTTATGGCAGGTGAAGTTTATTATGCTGGTATTCAATACTGGTATGATACCGACTCATTACTTGGCCGTCGTAACAGGAACATGACTGTTGGTAGTGATAAAGGTATTAAGAACCAGCCAGGTAGTGATGATGGATACTCAAGTGGATACTCAATTGACCAGATTGACTGGTACTATTATTCACTTGATAACCTGATGATCAGACTGAATATTAACAATGATGATAATATTGTTGACGGTATTGAGGGAAGTGATGCAATAAATGCTCTCGAGCAAAACTATCCTAATCCTTTCAATAGGAGTACTGATATTAATTTTGCTCTTGCTTCAGGTGCTGAAGTTAATATTGAGGTTTGTGATATCACTGGTAGAAAGGTTATGGAAATTAACGAAGGACATAAACCCGCTGGTAAACACAAAGTTACACTTAATGCTGAAAACCTCAGCTCAGGTGTTTACTACTATACTTTGATCACTGATAACTTCAGAGAAACAAAGAAAATGGTTATTTCAAGATAATTAAATACCATATATATAAAAAAGGCTGCTTCAACTGAAGCGGCCTTTTTTTATGCTTTTAAGTTGTATGCATCCAATGATTTACGTACTTTCAAGCATTCGCTCCACGCATCACTAGTGAGTTATATGAATTTTTAATTTGTATTATACGTCTTCATAATATATATTTGTATCTGAAAAAATATTATGCAATCTATTTATTAATTCAAACATTAATTTTATGAAAAAATTCTACTTATTAATCATCCTTTCAGGTTTTATTGTTGCAAGTTTCGGGCAAACTACTTCTGACAAGGCAACTAACTTTAAAGGGGATGGTGAAATCTTCTGGGAAGAACATTTTGACTGGGGGGATGCTGCAGGAACAAAAGTTAACCTGTATGGTGAAACCTGGACTTTGCCTAATG
>PVBE010249239.1_pt1 | contig 10480 bp, 7 predicted proteins | sample 1631181 | NCBI WGS metagenome assembly PVBE01 (sample SAMN08397723, study PRJNA350692) | Marine metagenome, whole genome shotgun sequencing project. | isolation source: water | place: Pacific Ocean | collected 2012-04 | reverse complement strand
TTCTCGCCAGTCAAGTCGAGATCGCGTACACATCCATCAAATAAAAGACCACAGTATGTCCCAGGCGCGTAAATGTCCTCTTCTGGTTGACTATCCTCCCCGCGCACGATGAGCGCTCCTGTTGACGACGCTTCTTTCTGTGTTTCTGGATCTGATTCGGATACGTTCGAACGTCCATCAGAGCCCGATTTATCGTCAGTTCTACTTATTTCGACTTCCTCCTCGCTGTCAGAGTCGTGTAACCGTAAACCTTCGACGAGGTCGGGATCACTGAACTGTGTATTGGACCTGTCTCGCCACTCGACTCGGTGAATGGTCTGAATGAACTTTTGTTTCACGACGTCCTCTTCCGAGTAGCGAAGAATTGGAACGCCCCAAGCGTTCACGGATTCATCCTCACGCATCTCCCGATGCTCATTCATCTCTTTGGCCCAGAATCTCGAGAGAACGTGAGGTCACGGTCCTCTTCGCACGTTGGCACCCGCGGCCACTTTCGGAAGACGCCTCGAGCGTGTCGGAGGGAATCGCGCGGGTTCACGGCGCAACGAGATCGCGCATGGGGTCGAGAAGTGTCCTCGAGCCGAGAAACTTCACGTCTGAATTAAACTAAATCGCGGGATTCGCGCGCGATTGTGACACCGTCGCGCACGCGGTCGAGACGGAAACTTTCCAAAGGGGAAGGATTGGACGACCGAACGATAACCACCTCGATCTATGTCCATCTTGGATCTGTCGATCGACGTGATGGAACGAATGGTTTCATCGATCAAATTCATCGATGAAAGAAAAAACTCATCGATCGAATTCATCGATGAAATTCAGCGACACTCAGCCCTAGGGGCGAAAAAGACCCGGGTCGTCGGCGTCATCGGTCGTCGCTCTCACACCACGACTGCGCGTCTCCAGCCTCCACCAGGGTCGGTGCAGCGAAGATGGAACTTCAAGCTCACGCGACGATTCCGACGAAGAAGCCCGTGCTCGTGTGCATCCTCGACGGTTGGGGAGAAAACCCGATAGAAGATGAGCACAACGCCGTCCACGTCGCCAAAACGCCCACGATGGATGCGCTCAAGGCGCGCGGCAGCGCGTATTACCGAACCGTCCAGGCGCACGGTACCGCGGTCGGCCTCCCCACGGACGCGGACATGGGTAACTCCGAGGTCGGTCACAACGCCCTCGGCGCCGGAAAGGTGATCGCCCAAGGCGCGTCTTTGGTCGACATCGCCTTGGAAAGCAAAAACATGTTCAGCGATGCTGGCTGGCAATACATCAAGCCTGCATTCGCGAACAACACGCTTCACATTATTGGTTTGCTCAGTGATGGCGGTGTTCACTCGCGCACCGATCAAATTTTCGGAATGATGCGAGGCGCTATCGCCGACGGCTGCAAAAAGTTGCGTCTTCACGTTCTCACCGACGGTAGAGACGTCGCTGACGGTACCTGCCACGAGTACATGGAAAAACTCATCGCTGAACTCGATTCGTACGCTGCTCAAGGCTGCGATGCGAAGGTGGCCTCAGGTGGCGGTCGTATGGCGGTCACGATGGATCGCTATGAAGCGGACTGGGCTATGGTTGAGCGAGGTTGGAAGGCACATGTGTTGGGTGAAGCGCCAAACAAGTTCAAGTGCCCGAAAGAAGCTCTCAAGGAACTCAAGAAAGATGGTGCCACGGATCAGTACATCGCTCCGTTCGTCATCGTCGATGATGATGACAAGGCTGTCGGTACTATTCAAGATGATGACGCCGTCGTCATTGCGAACTTCCGGGCTGATCGCGTCGTCGAAATCTCCAAGGCGTTTGAGTACGCCGATTTCGATGCGTTTGAGCGTGTTCGTTTCCCCAAGACCAAATTTGTGGGTTTGATGCAGTACGATGGTGATTTGAAGCTTCCGGCCAACTATCTCGTCCCGCCTCCTCTCATTGAAAGAACTTCCGGCGAGTGGCTCGCAAAGAACGGGTTGAAAACGTTTGCGTGCTCCGAAACTCAAAAGTTTGGTCACGTCACGTTTTTCTGGAACGGTAACCGCTCTGGCTACTTCAACGAAGACCTCGAGACGTATGTGGAAATTCCGAGCGACAACGTGCCGTTCAATCAAGCGCCGTTGATGAAGGCTCGTGAGATCACCGCCGCCGGAAAGGAGGCGCTCCTCTCTGGTAAGTATGATGTCGTTCGTGTGAACTACGCCAACCCAGACATGGTCGGACACACGGGTGATATGGGCGCGACTGTTGCGGCTTGCGAAGAGTGCGATGCTTGCGTGAAGGAACTTCTCGACTTGGTCGAGGAGCTCGGAGGAATGTTCCTTGTCACCGCCGATCACGGCAACGCCGACGACATGGTCCAACGTGATAAGAAGGGAGGTCCCATGAAGGACAAGGGGACCGGTGCGCTTTTGCCCCTTACCTCGCACACTCTTGCCCCGGTTCCTGTAGCTATCGGCGGTCCCGCGTTGCCGGAAGGTATCAAGTTCCGCGATGACCTCCTGAAGGCGGGCTTGGCTAACGTCACCGCCACGTACATCAACCTCATGGGTTATGAGGCCCCCGCGGAAATGGAACCGAGCCTCATCGCGAGCGCGTAAGGAAGACATTTCCACCATCACATCTCTGCACTCGAATTGTTCAAATCAAAGATTTATCAGCAATCCTATGTCAATACAAAATTCTTCTTAGTCACCACACGACTCCACTTTACGATGCGCGGCGGCCTTGCGTCCCCGTCCTGTCCCAAGGTGTCCCACGCTCGACGTCCAACGTCGAACTCGACACGAAGGAGTTGTCGTCGTGGAAAGTCTGTCGTCAGGATGACATCCACGGCGGCGGTACCAACGTGGGGCGAACTGGGACGAGCGCACACACCGACAACTTCACCCACGGTGAAAAGATTGACGGAGGAGGCTGCGGCGCGCGCTCGCGGTGAAGGTCCGCCTCATCAGGATAATAAACTTCGTCTCTTCGGTGCAAACGAAAGCGACGTACGAGTGACCTTCTACCGAGATCATGCCGGGGTAAGCGTTCGCTAAATCTTTCGCTCTTCCGATGACGTTTCATCCAAGGCGTCCCGAGCAAACTGACTGACTGCTCTTCGCCCTTCTCCCCGTGTAGTGGTGCCCCTACTGTCAAAAACTATGGATTATGCTCGAAGAGAAGCAAATACCGTACCGTGTAGAAAAGATCAACATGCGCTCCTACGGCGATAAACCGCAAGCCTTCCTAGAGAAAATTCCAAGCGGACTCCTTCCAGTGGTGGAAATTGACGGTCAGTTGATTACAGAGTCTCTGGTGATCATGCAAATACTTGAGCGGGAATTTCCCGAGCGCACCACTCTCCCAGAAGACAAGTTCGAAGCGGCAAACGTGTTGCTGCGATTAGAGCGTCAACTTTTCTCGGACTGGTGTGGATTTGTTTTCCGTCCTTCGATGCCGGGTCCTCTTGGCGCTCGAGCTGGGTTCGAGAAGACGTTGGATAAAGTCGACGAAGCCCTCGGGGAGACTCCAGGACCTTGGTTTCTCGGAGGCGACGACCCTAGCATTGTAGATTTTCAGTACGTCTCGCACGTCGAACGCATGAATGCGAGTGTTCTGTACTGGAAAGGTCTACAACTCCGTGGTACGGAGCGCTGGTCGAACATTGAGAAATGGCTTCTCGCCTTTGAAGCTCGTCCGAATTATCAAGCGACGAAGAGTGATTACTACACTCACGTCATGGATATCCCTCCTCAATATGGTCCAGGGGTCCCTGATAGAAATAGTTCGGTCGACGAGGCTGTAGCGATCATCGGAGGAGAGAAGAGTTGGAGACTTCCCGTAAACCTGACGGCGGATGGATTCGAACCGCTTCCAGAATCTATGAACAGAGGTGTCGAGGACGCTCGTCACGAAGCTGCACACAAATTGATCACGAATTATGAAAACATCGTGAAATTCGCATGCCGTGGAATGGGCGAGCCGGGTCGCAAGCAATTCGGAGCGCCACTCGCGGACCCATACGCTGTTCCGAATTTGAACTACGAAACTCGTGTCGACGAATGTCTGCGACGCGTCGCACAAGCTCTGATTGAAGGTACCGCTCAACCAGGAGAGTCAAGCGTTAGTCCTAGCAAGGATGCAAAGTCAGTGGGCAAGTGTCTGTCATATTTACGGGATAGAGTTGGAGTCCCGAGAGACATGAGTTATCCCGCGGCGATGCAACTCAGAGCGCATCTTAACTGGTGCATCGATTCCTTGTAGGATCCTAGTTTCTACTACAAGAAGCGCATAGGTTGCTACTGTATTGAAATTATTATCTAACTATCCGTAAAGCATTCTAAATGACTCTATCCTATCGACCATCTAATCGACGCTCTCGTTCGATGACGTGACTTTCGAATTTCATCAAGATATTCGTCGTCTTTTGACCCGGCGGGTCACTCGGCCCCGATTCGGAGTAATAAGCGCTCACCTTGGCTGGGAATCCCGCGCTTCTTAAAATCCCTCTCACCATGCCAGCCGCGAAAGCCCCGCAGTTCAAATCTCCCAAATCCTTTGGAACGCTGACGAATCGATTGACCAGTAAATCTTTGTCGGACATCAAATATTCGTCGTCGTCGTACACCTCTAAAGAATCCGCCGGTCGTCCAAACACGTTCTTCCAGAAGACACTCTGAATGAACTGTAAGAGCGGTAGGAGTCTGTTATCACGTTTGGCATTACCGCGCTCGCGAAAGCTCTGTGACTCGTACAACCGTCGTCCCACGTCCGCTCCCGCATCTTCCAACGTCGCCTCGAGCTCCGTCGTGTCCTTGGCGCGTCCTCGATGATACTGGACCAACTCGGAAAATAACAGCGCATACGCCGAGAGAGCGATCTCTGACTTCCCGCGACCGAGAGCGGCGCGAGACGTGCTCACCGCATCTTCCGCGCGTCGCATTTTTACCGAGATCGCCCGGTGTCGAGACGAGAAGTGGCGCGAGGCGCGGTCCGAGTGGGCGCTGATGAACGAATGAAATCGCTGGGAAACGGAATTTCGACTTGCCTAGGGTTCAGAATTCGGCGCGCTTCCGGGCCGCCGACGACGCTCGCGCCCGGCGAGACGTGAGAAATCGTGTGGTTTAGTCGCTATCCGTCATGGGAGGCATTCGCGGCAAAAGCGCGCGCAAGCGTGCGAGGATGGCACAAAACACGAAGACTTTCGACCGCATCTCTGGAAGGTTTTACGACGAACAAGTCGCGATGCCAAAAGGTAAAGTCTCAGAGAACGAAATGTTGAGCGCACCGAAATCATTTCGTCGGTTTCTCGCCGCCAAAGCTGCGGCAGAGTCACGCGAGAAGCGTCGAGAGCGTGAAGAGAACGAACAGGAAGACGAGCCAGCGGCTGCGTCCGGGGACAAAAAAAGCCGCTCAGACGGCGGCCAGTCGTCTTCAGAGGACGAAGAGGGCGACGAGGGTGATCAAAGGGAGCGTGCTACCGACGTTGTTGCACCTCTCGTTCGAGCGAAACCAGATCAAGGGAACGCTAAACTCAGGGAGATGGATGAACAAGCGGTGGCGGCGGCGACTGAAAATACGAAGAAGAAGAAGAAATATCTCTCACTGAGAGAACGCAAAAGAAAAGAGCGCGCGGCTCTTCGCGCTCAGAAAGAGGAAGAATCTGAGTTCATTAATGGTACTGGAACCACTGCTCGGTTCGGTGAAGTTGCAGAGGCACCGCCAACTATCACGCTGAAGAGGAAAAGCGGCGGAAAAGGCGAAAAAGCTGTTCCGATCGAGCTCAGCGGTCATAAAATTGTAGAGATAGCCGCAGAGAATCAAAGCGGCAAATCGAATCGACAGTCGAAAATATTTGCAGATCTTTTATCGGCCGCCAAAGCGTCTTCAGGCAAGAGTAAGAAGAAGTTGGAAAATCAAGGTCTCAAGCGTCAAGCGGAGCTCACTCAACTCAGGGCGCAGATCATCACGGATTATCGTGCAATGCGAGGTCGCCCGATGAATAACGGCCGTAATGAGAAACTAGCGAGCAATCCGACGAAACTGTTCGCCTCGGGGTCATCTCTACAAGGAGGTAATGGAGTGAGTGCCGCGCAGCTTAGAAAGGATCGACGGTGACACACCGAGGTTTCATAGAAGATAGTGTATTAAATTTGATACGAAAACCCACTAGAAGAAGTCTTGCAAGGCGTCCATCTTGAGATCATCCTGTTGCAAGACCCGCACAGCACCAACAGTCGCCTTCGCCCCGGCAATGGTGGTCACCATCGGGATCTTCAAGCCGACCGCAGTGCGGCGAATTTCCCGACCATCCACCAAATCCTGTGCATCACCTGAAGAGGTGACGATCATCAAACCAATCTCACCGTTGCGAATCATGTCGCCAATATGGGGTCGACCTTCGTGAACTTTCTTCACGCGAGTGACCGGCACGCCAGCCTTTTCTAAATGATTCGCCGTACCACCGGTGGACATGACTGTGTAGTTCTTCATGTCAACGAGGTCGCGCGCTATGTCAACTATGGCATCCTTGTCACCATCACGGACAGATATGAAAACATTACCCGAAGCAGGCAAGCGTTGTCCAGCAGCGAGCTGCGCTTTGCAGTACGCGCGGCTGAAATCCTCATCAATACCCATCACCTCACCAGTACTTCTCATTTCCGGCCCAAGAAGTGTATCGGCACCCGGGAACTTGTCGAACGGAAGGACAGCCTCCTTCACAGCAACGTGGTTCAACTTGACCTCTTCAGTGAAGCCAATCTCTGGAAGCGTCTTGCCAGCCATCACCAAAGAAGCGTACTTTGCTAACGGGTGACCGATCGCCTTCGCGACGAAAGGCACCGTGCGAGACGCACGGGGGTTAGCCTCGATGATGTACGGAGTGCCATCTGGGGCGACGGCGTACTGGATGTTGATGAGACCAACAACTCCAAGACGGCGGGCAAGCTTGGGCGTCCAGTCACGGATGGTCGCGAGAGCGGATTCCGGAATGGTTTGAGTCGGCAAAGAGCAGGCGGAATCACCAGAGTGCACACCGGCTTGCTCGATGTGTTCCATGATACCACCGATGACGACGTTGCCAGCCGTGTCGCACAAGGCGTCGCAATCAATTTCCGTTGCATTTTGAAGGTACTTGTCGACAAGCACAGGTCTGTCCGGGTCGACTTGAACGGCAGTTCTAATGTATCGCTTCAAATCCGCGTTGGATCCGACAATTTCCATCGCACGACCACCGAGGACGTACGAGGGGCGGACCATGACGGGGTAACCGAGCTTTTCGGCGACAACCAACGCCTCGTCCTCAGAGCGAGCGACGCCACCCGGAGGCTGCAAAATTTGAAGTTCGTCCAAAATATCGATCCAACGCTCCCGATCTTCAGCAGCATCGATGGAGTCCGGCGGAGTACCCAAAATCTTGGTGAAGCCATTGCCGGACGCGGCCGGAATCGGGTTCGCCTTGAGAGCAGCCTCGAGTCGAGTCGCGAGACTCAACGGAGTTTGACCACCAAACTGGACGATGATACCTTCCGGACGCTCAGTTTCACAAACGTTCAAGACGTCTTCGACCGTCAGCGGTTCGAAATACAAACGATCAGACGTATCGTAATCCGTTGACACAGTCTCCGGGTTACTGTTGAGCATGATCGTCTCATATCCAGCGCCAGAGAGAGCAAAAGCGGCGTGGCAGCAGCAGTAGTCGAATTCGATACCTTGACCGATACGGTTCGGACCACCACCCAAAATAAGAATCTTCGGTTCGTTGGTGGATTCCGCCTCATCGTTACCGTCGTAAGAGGAGTAGAGGTACGGAGTATCCGCTTGGAATTCTGCGGCGCAGGTGTCGACTCGCTTCATGGATGGCGTGACGCCCTTGGCGGTGCGCGCCTTGCGGACGGCCATTTCGTCAACACCTGTGAAAGCACGAGAAATTTGGACATCGCTGAAGCCACGTCTCTTCACCTCATACCAGTCGTTTTCGCTAAGATCATCAAGAGAGCTGAGAGATTTCAACCAGCACTCAGTCTCGTAGAGTTCACCAAGCTGTCTGACAAACCACGGATCCATCATCGTCAGCTTGATGATTTCTTCCTCAGAAAATCCAGCAAGGAACGCTTCATGAATCACGACGATACGCTCCGGGTTCGGAATAGTGAGACCATCACGAATAGCAGAAACGTCGCCTTGCATGAAGCCATCGTTCTTGTTAAGACCCCACCCGTTGAAACCCGTCTCGAGAGAACGGAAAGACTTTTGGAAAGACTCTTGCCAGGTACGACCCATAGCCATGGCTTCACCGACAGACTTCATTTGAGTCGTCAACACCGGTTCAGCACCCGGGAACTTCTCGAAAGCGAATCGAGGAATCTTCGTCACGACGTAATCAATGGACGGCTCGAAAGAAGCCGGGGTCTTGAGAGTGATGTCGTTCGGGATGCCATCAAGAGTGCAACCAACAGCAAGCTTGGCCGCCATCTTCGCGATCGGGAAACCTGTCGCTTTGGAAGCGAGGGCAGAGGATCGAGAGACACGAGGATTCATCTCGATGATCATGACTTGCCCGTCAACCGGGTTGACGGCCATCTGGACGTTGGAGCCGCCGCACTCAACCCCAATTTCACGAATGATAGAAACCGAAGCATCACGAAGGCGTTGGTACTCCTTGTCCGTGAGCGTCTGAGAGGGAGCAACAGTGATCGAGTCACCAGTGTGCACACCCATCGGATCAAAGTTTTCGATGGAGCAGACAATGACGACGTTGTCCGCGAGGTCACGCATAACTTCGAGCTCATACTCCTTCCATCCGAGCAAAGATTGCTCGATAAGAACTTGGCTCGTCGCAGACGCATCGAGACCACCCTTGACGATATTCTCGAACTCCGCCATGTTGTAGGCGATACCACCACCAGAACCACCAAGAGTGAAGGCCGGTCGAATGATGAGCGGCATTGTGCCGATGTCCTTCGCAATTTCTTGCGCTTGTTCCCAAGTCTCGGCGGTGCCAGACTTCGGGGTGTTCAATCCAATTTTTTCCATGGCATCCTTGAAAAGCTGACGATCTTCCGCTTTGTTGATAGCGTCGAGCTTCGCACCAATCAATTCGACGTTGTGCTTGTCCAACACACCAGACTCTGCGAGCGCCTTGGTCAAGTTGAGCGCAGTTTGGCCACCCATCGTCGGCAACAAAGCGTCCGGCTTTTCGCGCGCGATGATTTGTTCCACGCTCGCCGGGGTCATCGGAGTGACGTACGTACGGCTCGCGGTTTCCGGATCGGTCATGATCGTCGCCGGGTTCGAGTTCACGAGGACGACATCGTATCCTTCGCTACGCAACGCTTTGCACGCCTGGGTCCCAGAGTAATCAAACTCGCACGCCTATCGAGTTCGCATCAACACGCGCGTAAAAGGTCAGTATCGCGCACACGAACGAAAAACAAGCGTCCAAGATTCTTCCCGCGTTCTCTCTATCGCATCTTCCCATCCACGACACCTCACAGCCGCCCCTTCGTCTCTCCCGATCGGGCTCATTTTCAAATCCTTTTTTTTTCAAAAACCACCCATCGGCGCGTCCCCGCGCCGTTCCTCGCGTCGTCGCTCGGTCTGCCCCCCCCCGCGGTCGCGCGTGTCGCCTCTCACCTGTCCAATCACGATCGGTCCCGCGCCCAAGATCATAATCTTCTTGATATCCGTGCGCTTCTCGCTCTTCGTCGCTTGATCCCACGCTCTGAAAACCTCGCTCTCGCCCGCCGTCGCCGCCACGCGTCGCGTCGCGCGCTTCACCGAGCTCTTCCCTCGCGAGACATTCGTCCGGGATCCGACGAACGGGTTGATACGGCGCGTCGCGCTCGCTCGCGTCGTCATCGCCATCGCCGAGCGCCGGTGTACTCGCCGCCGCGCAGTGTCGCTCCACCGCCGGCATCATCATCATCATCATCATCATCATCACGTCTGGTCTCGGTCTCGGTCTCGGGCTCGGGCTCGACGATCGATCGATCGCGATCGATGGAACCGATCGTTTCGATCCGGGGTCCGTCGGGCGTGGGATCCCGATCCCACGCCCGACGGGTCGTGAACGGTGAAAAATCACAAAGAGGGATGGGGGTCCACATTTTTCCCCACCGACGGGCACGGCGCGAGACGGACCCGCGATCGACCCGCGGTCTCGCGCGATCGACCCGGTCGGTCGCCGCGTGCGCGCGCGAACGGGTCGGCGAGCGTCACACCGCGACGGACCGGACCGACGCGCGCGCGCGATGGTGATGCGCGGTCGACGACGACGCGGGCGCGGTGAGGAGGAGGAAGGGGAGGCGCGCGCGCGGGTGACGCGAGGAGGACGCGCGCGGGCGCTCGGGAAGGGACGGGACGACGACGGCGGCGACGACGACGCGGGGACGACCGGGGAGCGAGCGACGGGAGAGTCGTTAGGGGAGTCGGTGCAAAAGATTCGAGAGTACGTCACCCAGCGCGGGGCGCTGGCGTGGGAGATGACGACGGTGGAACTGAGCGCGGA
>PVBE012035046.1_pt1 | contig 10481 bp, 14 predicted proteins | sample 1631181 | NCBI WGS metagenome assembly PVBE01 (sample SAMN08397723, study PRJNA350692) | Marine metagenome, whole genome shotgun sequencing project. | isolation source: water | place: Pacific Ocean | collected 2012-04 | reverse complement strand
GTTCCTTGTTTAAATCGTTCCATTCGTTCTTGGTATTCTTTAGGGTCAATAGTATGCAACCCTTCTACTTTCCTCGCAAAATCTCCTGCAACTTTTACCAAATCTTCAGATGCAGCGACCATCATATGATAATCTTTTTCATTCGGAACTTCTGTTGAAGCCGGAACAGTATATGGATCAATAATCGTTTCAGTCAAAACTTCTAACAATGATGTCCATTCTGGTTCATCTTTTTCGTCTATGAAATCCAATGGCGCATCCATCATTTCTGCCATCGGCCTCATTACAATTTCACCTGTATTTTCTTCTAATTTCATTTCTTGAAATATATCGAGTTCTATCGCGGCTTTCATATTTTCCTTCGTTATATGTAAATCATTGCTAATATTTCTCCAACGATTGCGCCCAATATAACAGACACAATCATACAATAAATAAGTATTTTTCGTTCAACTTTCATTTCCAAATCCGCCAAAATAACTACACCTAAAACAGAATTGACTAGTTCCCTCTACATAACCATATCTATATTCAATAGGGTCTTTATCCGAATAATTTGTTCTTGCCCCACAATGTACACACATTAGTATAAAACATTATAATTTATCTAGGAATTTTTGGGATGTTGCTCCTGTGAATAGGAAAACCATTTAACGTAATTCACATTTAATTTATCTAATTTATTATAACACAATAAGATTTGATTGTCAACCCATGATCGGCCACGATTGGCACCCATCACAAATAGAATTTGTAGATAAACTAACCACACATATTTCATATTTAAAAGTTTCATGCCTCTTTCATAATATCTATAAAACCATAAGCAATACCTATCCATAGAGCAGAAAATAAGACATCCCCTCCCATAAATCCTATACAATATAATACAAATGCGCCTGTAAAATATCTCATATTATTCCTCTTTATTATACAGTATTAAAAGGATTTGTCAAGTTTTTTTAAGAGTAAAAGCCATATTTTTCGTGAAAATATGAAATCAAATGCCCAATCATATTGCTCAAGGAGAGAATTATATTTGTATTCTATTTGGATTAATGAACCCACCCAAGGATCAGATTCTATTCTACATACAAATAAAGATTTGTGTGTAGAATTCCAATTCCATTCGAATAAGGTGATATTAATTTTCATTGCTGTCCTTTTTATTTTTTATTCGTACAAAATATGTAGTCCATCCTACGTTTTGTCCAGGCCGCTTATCTGCCGGTTTCTTATCTGGTTCGTGGCGACCAATTTCATGTCCGTTTTTATCATATTTTATTGTTTTGATAGGTCTTTTTTTCATATCTTGCTCCTCTATTTTCCCTGCCTACGATATGGTTTCCAATTCCGTCTTTTGTGTTTATTTTTAGGTCTTGTTTGAGTAGATTTTCCAATCGATGTTCTTTTAGGCTTTATTACTTTTCTGTATAATGCTTTTTGGTATGCGGTTCTTCTTGCCATAAATTTTCTTAGTTATAGTTTGTATAATTATATATTATTTTAAAATTTCATCACCCAGAACCAGAGCATCTACATGTTCATGTTCTTTTAAGAATAATTTTACATCATCTGGTGATTCAATTAATGGTTCTCCTCCTCCATTTAGGCTAGTATTTAACACCATAGGAACCCCCGTAAGTTTTTCAAATTCAGATATTAATTCATAATAGGGTTTATTATCTTCTACATTAACAGTTTGTATTCTTGATGTATTGTCAACATGACATATTGCGGGAACTAGGCTTGGAACTTTGACATTTGTAGTAAATAACATGAATGGACTAGGTATGCTTAAATCAAACCATTGATCACTTTTTTCTTCTAGTACAGAAGGCGCAAAGGGGCGATACCATTCTCTATATTTTACTTTATCATTAATAAATTTAATCATTTCTTTTCTTCTTGGATCCGCCAAAATTGATCTATTTCCTAATGCTCTAGGCCCAAATTCTGATCTACCTTGGCACCAAGCTATAACCTTTCCTTCATCTAACATTTTTGCTGTTTTTACAATGGTTTCATGAGAAGGTGGTTTTATATTATAATCAGGTCCAAGATATGCAATTTCACTATTAGTATAAGTATGTCGTTCTGTAGTTCTACGATGATGTTCAGCGCCATTATAATAAATGTATAACGCGGAACCCACAGCCGTTCCATCATCTCCACATCCGGGAAATAAATGTATATTTTCAAAAGGAGTTTCTTTAAGAATTCTTGTATTAGTTGAACAATTTAAAAATGTTCCTCCTGATAAACATATATTTTTAAATGATTCATCAGTCTCATATAATTTATTTGTTTTTTCCAAAACAAGTCTTTCTAAAATATATTGAAGACTTGCTGCCAAATCCATTACTTCTTTAGAATCATTTTCATTTTTAGTATATTCATGCCCCCATATTCTATTAGTTAATAAATGCCATTGTAACCTATGCCGAATTACTTGCATAATCAGCCCATCATGTTCTAACCAATGATCAAAATTCGCTGCCTTGAATGCTGGGGCAGTCATAAAATCAAAATATTTTTTTTCTTTAATGTGTTCTAAAGGTGTACCAAAACTAGCTAAAGCCATAGTGCTACCTGATTTGAACAATCCCGGCCCTATTCCCATTTGTTCAGTAAAATCACTATACACATTACCAAACATTATCTGTGGACAACGATATCTAAGTAATCTTTGTCCTTCACCCCAAACCTGACTAGAATTTCCAATATATCCAACATCATAACCACTCGCATCAATAGTAAAACACGCTGATTTATCAAATGGGCTGGTATAATAAGCAGAAGCAGCATGTGATAAATGATGATGTACCATATAACAAGGAAACTCATATATATTTCCTCTATATTTTAATTTAGATTTCCATGCCTCACCTGATGAAAAACCTCTCACTACTCCTAAATTTTGCAACCCTATAGCCTTCTTGTTATTAGGGGTTGTTATATCTAAAGGGCTTCTTTCAGTAATACCAGTACATGTAATTATATCAATATCCTTCAACTCAACATTAGCTTGTTTTAAAACAGCATCTATTAATTGGTCTGAAAAGGAGTCTTCTTTTTTTATGCGAGTTACCCTTTCATTGGATAAGGCCGAAACTATTTTACCATCAATTAATATACAAGCAGAGCCATCATGCCCATCATTCAATCCTAATATTATCATTCAATTCCTCAATGATGTTTTCACAGCAGACCAAACATTATCGCCATTTACATAAAAATTAGTGAACATTTCCCCAACCGCTCTAGCCACATCTCCCCAATTTAAATCGTGACCGAATATCATACCTTCTTTTTGTACTTTTGGAGCCCATAATTCAATATCACGCTTCACACTTTCATAAGTATGATCAGCATCAATAAATATAAAATCTAAAGATTCATCTTCAAAATGTGCATGTGCCTCATCGGTACGTTCTTCATATATTTTTACTCTAGATGAATATTTTTGTAATTTATCAAAAACTATTTCTTTCCGTTTTTCTAATGGGTTTTCATGTTGATATGTTTCTAATTTATTATCTCCTTGTAATTCCCAAATATCAACACCATACATAAACAAATCTTCATTTTCATCTAATAAATTGAAAAATGTTTCTCCTTCAGATACACCCAATTCACAACCTGTTTTAAAATCAAACGCTTTAATATATGCAGTAAGAACTTCCCACCTATCAACGTGTATGAACCCTGCCTTAAATGGATAAGTAAGATATATTTTCTTTTCTAGTATTTCTTTAAAGGGTAATTTTCTAGCAAGTACATCTCTATCATCTACAAGCATATCAAAAAATGCTCTTTTTATATAATCATCAATTTCTTTTTCAGGATATCCATTATCCATTAACCAATCTTCAATCCTCCACAGTTCATCAAGTGGTATGAGTTTGGGAAACCCGTACTTATCTCCTGAGGGAGGATCAACCAATACTTTTTTGTTTTTCATCATATAATATTGTTCACTATCAAATGTCATATTTTATTTTTCATTATTAATGTTAAACACGCCCCATTTTGCTATAAAATGAGAATCTACAATGTCTGAAATAGGATTGGGAATTGTCAATTTTGAAAAATCTTCAAGGAAATGTATATCAGTTTCTTTTACAAAACTTTCATACATATCTACTTTGTTAGCGTTGCCCTTTCCAGTAGCAAATTTCTTAATTACTGTAGGAGCAGTTGTTGTGAAAGGTATTCTCGCTTTCCATAATTTATATTTTAATAGCCCCATATTTTCAGCAATATTAAATACTCGACCAACAGAACCATATGAATAATCTTCTATGAATACATGGACACAATGTTGTAATAATTGAATTGCCCATGTAGAAATCATATCATATCTATCTGTTTCACTTAAATAATTTTCAAATGGAGGATGGGGTATAAAATTGCTTAAATTCTCATCTGTGGACCACCCCCACCTCCGTTTTTTATCATTAGATATAAAATGATAAGTACACAAATTAATGTCAAACCGTCTATCATCTTGTTCCTCATATATACATATAGCGGGTGAATTCAGAGAATAATCTATACCAGATATTTTGCTCATTACACCTAGTCCCAATTATCATCATATTCATCATCTATTTCTGTTATCACTCCACAAAACGGACAATACATAGGACCGTTTGATACATTTTCTTCATCAAATTTTAGTTTATACAGTGCTCCGCACGCATAACAATCCAAATCTGTGTATATTATATTATCTTCTAACTCATCTTCCATGTTTTTTGTCCATTAAATTTCACATCTGCCAGCCACACATGCCAATTCTTGAGAAGCAACAGTATAATCTTTCTGTTCGTAATCTGATAATTTATCCCATTGAACATTTTTAGGCATGATTTTTAACATTTCTAGATATTCTTCCTTAGTACAATCTTGATATGGCGCTTGCCTATAAGAATGTTCACTAAAAGGTAGAAAAGAAATTCCAGAAATATCATCAAAATTTTCATAAACCCAAGCGCCCACAGAAAACCATTCATCTTCTTTGACAGATATTGTAATACTTGGTTTATGCTCACACCAATGCTCTGCATAAGTTTTCCATATTTTCAAATGTTCTAAAGCTGATAAATCTTCTCTAAAAATTGTTGTTGTTGGAGACTTCATTGGAAATGAAAATACGGTAGTATGATTTGGTTTAGTTATATCTTCTTCATTAGGAAACCCTTCTTCTTTCATCATTTTACAAAGAGGGTCTTTATTATCTGCCCTAACTGTCCTAATATAATATGGAGCATGTCTAGCGTGAATACCAGAGGCAGAGTCAACAAGCTGAGAAACCGTCCCACTAGGTTTTACACACGTAATAGCAGCCGATCTATTAATTCCCAAAGTTTTTGCATAATGTTTATTTGTCTTAACCGCAACATCTCTAAGATTTTCTAATAATTCTTCAAGCCCTTTCTTTTTACCATTTGTAAGAGAATTGTCCATTATTCCAGTAAGTGAGACTCCCAAAAGTCGCTCATCCTCACAATTTCTTTCCCATTTTTTTGATAGATATCTGAAGTTTGTAAGTGTTGATTGAAAAGTGCCAAGGATAGTCGCATTTCGCACTTTCTGTTGTAAAGATCCGAGATCATCATCCGATCGGATGACAACCTCTGTAAGGTTACAAAATTCTCTCGACCGTAGAATGATTTCGCTGCACGGATTTGTGCCGAAATCTGATCGTGCCAGTCTTCGTTGTACGTATGAGCCATTACCGTCCTTTTCTCTTGTGTTTAAAAGTGCCACTTGTTTCTCGGCCGCTTTAGAATTATACAAACCTCTTTCACCAGATTTTGAATCATATAATGATAACCATTCTCTTAAAATAGTTCCTATATCTGGTTTATCATGATAATTTGCGGAATTATTTGCCAATGCTCGGTGTACAGTTGTTTCCCACCAATTACCAGATTTTGCTTGTCTCATTTCTCTGTCATGAAGGTCAGATAATGAAATAAGAGCTGATCTCCGTACACCACCAACCACTACAATTTCTGCTGTTTTACATACAATATCATGACATTCAATTGGTCTAAGTTTTCTTCCAGCAGAATTTTTAAATGTTTGTATTGTAAATCTAAATAAATCTTCAAGGGGTTCTGGTCCAGAAGCTCGACCTCCAAATGTTTTTAAAGGGGCTCCGGCTTCACGAACCCTACTCAAATCCCATTGAGGAACTTGGCCCACCCAAAGTAAATTAAGTAATTCTTTGAAGGCTTTAGCCCAACCTAATTTAGAATCTGTTACGACAATAGTTGTTTCAGTATCATGAAATACATCAGAAATACTAGGTAGTTTATTAACATATTCTTCTTCAACAGAAAATCCTATTCCAGTACCATTCATCAATACATAAAGAATTTCATCGAAAGACCTTGGATGTTCTATTTTTACATATGCGCAATTATATCCAGCAACATTCTCTTTTTGTAATGCCTCACCAGCTGTCATTAAACACCTCATAGATGGCATAATTTTCAAATCTATTACATAAGATTCAAGTTCTTCCCTTTCTTTTTTTGGTAATACATAATCACAGCGTTCTTTTAAATGTTCTACAAAAAAATCAAAATATCTTTTAACTGTTTCTTCCCATGTTTCTCTTCTCAATTTTTCATAATCCCAACGAGCATAACGTGAAAGGTGTATAAATTTCATGTATTCAGTCATCATTTGGTTGGTCATTTTCGTCCTTTATTATTTTTTTAAATTTTTCTCTTAATTCTTCGGCTTCTCTATCGGACAAATTATTATATTTAAAATCATCCCATATCAGCAAATCAGAACCAACATTGTCTCTAATAATATCAAGTTCTTGTTGTGTAAAAGTAACTGCTTTAAGATCATAATCTTCAAACGCTTCACAACATAATGGAAATGTTGGTTTTACCAATTCATACATAGCATTTGCATAATCTTGTATTTCTTGTTGTGCATGACTATCAGCTCGTAATTTAACAACATGAAAAAAATTATGAAGGTCTATTTTCCATATTACTTCAGTATAATTTGAAACGGGGAGTATGATTCTAGCCAACTCCCTTGACAAATCTTCTCGCAATAAATTTTGGTATGAAACTGATGCATTGTCAAAAATTCTATTCATTTCAAAATGAATCAGACCCTTGGTTTCTATTATTTCGTTTCGCCCCTGTTTATTTGTTTCTGATTGTTTTTGTAGGTAGTCTCCTTCTGGTAAATAAAATTCATCACTCATTACAGAATAACGACCCGAATATTCATTAAGATTTGCCGTCCTATGGCGAACTAACTGGCGCATTACAAAAATAGGGAGTTTTAAATGAAACTTGACTTCACACATTTCAAATGGTGATGTGTGTTTATGTCTCATTAAATAACGAATAAGATTTCTTGTCTGGCTGACTTTTCGGGTGCCTTCTCCATAACTGATTCGAGCGGCATTTTCTACTTCTTCATCACTACCCATTATATCTAGTAGTTTTACAAACCCATGTTCATGGACTGTTAATTGTGTTTTTTCCATAATGACATTCTCGCTTGTGCATTTAGACCATTAAATGTATTATTATTAATCGTATTTAAAACATTATCTTTAGTTATACCAGAAAGTATCATATCGTTAATATCTTTTTGTTGACACGTTTCCGGCCAAATACAAACCTTCAATCCTTTATCAATGGTGGAATGCATTTTTTTGGTTATTTCGCGATTCCGGGGTTCATTATCATATATTATGATACTATTTTTTTTATCAATATTTGTTACTAAATCTGAACCCGCACACGCTAAAGAATTTGGAAGAAATAAAGAATCAAAAGGCCCTTCAACAATATATGTAGTTTTTTTTGAATCCCAACGGTCGAGCCCAAAAATCTTTGAATTGTCTATTTTTGTCTTAATTGTAATATATCTTAATGCTGAATTATCCAGGGATCGACCCTGTGCGGCTATTAATACTCTATTTTGGTCAAAAAATGGTATAACTATTCTTTTGTCATTTTTATATAGTGTATCATATTTTTCTTCACAAACTTCATTTACCCATTCCCGAAAATCTTCACAGTAGTATATATCATTATAAAAATCCTCGGGAATTTTTCTATTAGAAATATATTTTCTAGCGTAGTGGTCCTGATCTAAATCTGATATGCTAGGTAATTTAATTTCCGTTTTCTTGGGCTTAAATTTAGGAGGGGTAAACTTAATAGTTTCTTCTTGTGATGTTGATCGATGGGTTTTACCTTCAGAAAATTTCTCCATTATATATTGACTATGAAGGTGTGGATCAATTATTTTTATAAAATTACCTACATTCATTCCAGCGCCACAATTATGACACTTTACAAATATACTATTCTTTTTTTGATAAAAATATAATCGAGCTTTATTTTTATTTTTTTGGGAATCTCCACAAAGAGGACACCGAGAATTCCATAAAAAATCTCGTACTCGTTTAAATTTCTCTAAACGAGGACTAAGCAACATTATATATTTTTGATCGATATAGGTAGACACAAATACATTATATAAAAAGGTGGGGGTTTGGTTAGTTCCTTCCAGCAGAATTGCACAAATTAATAATTACATCTTCTTCTAATCCATATTTTCTTCCCAAATTATAACAAGGCATCATATCTCTACTGCCCTTGGTTTTAATGCTCACAGCCAATTTGAAGACTTTCATCTCTTCTTCTGTTACATTTTTTGTTCTCATAACTTAACTTATACTTTTAACTAATTTAAGTAAACTTGTTCCCATTTCTATAGCGCTTTCTACTTTTTCTGCGGCAGCATCAACTTCTTCTTCTATATTAATATCACCACCAAGTCCTAATTCTGTCATTGAATATTTTGCTAATTCAATAATTTCATCCCAGGATAAATCTTCAAGTTCTGGAATTATTTCTTCAATATTTTCAACGGCTGGCGCAATCTTTTTAAGGGGATCTATAAAATTCTTTGCGTCCCAAAAATCAAAATCACCATCTGATAAACTTACTTTGATAGCGTTTGTCATACTAAAAACAAATGCTAAAACATCTTTAGTTTCTTCAATTCCAAATTTTTCTGCCATTGTTACTCCCTTCTTTTTAAATTTTATGATTTCCGGCATAACGGAGATATAACATTGCTCCAGTTTGACTATTTTTTAAAATAATAGGCAGTTTTGGGTTGTCTCTGCCATATTGACGTATTTTTTCACCAGATTCATCATTCCCTACATATTTTTCATATCTAAGATATTTTCGTTTTCCCATACGACAAATTTCAAAATGAGTGGGGCTAACATCAAACACATTAATACCTGCAAAGGAATCAGTATTTTCATTAACTAAGTTGTTTTCAAATTTCCACTTTTTTTGTTTTTTCTTACGTACACCTGGTTCACTTTGGTCACTACCTAATTTAGAAGTTGTGTCAGCCCCAATACCAGCAACACCTGACACACCTGTTTCTTCATTGTTTTTAAGTTTATATTTTTTTCCTTCTCCAAAAATCTTTACATCTTTTGCTTGCCGTGGCATCTTTTTAGATTTATATCCTGGTCCAAATAAACTTTTAAAAGTGGGAGAATCTTTTAATTTATCAATCTTTCCTCCCTTCTTTTTAAATGCTAACAATGCTTGCTGAAAGGCTCGCTCTGCCTCTTCATCCCTACCCTCATCGACCACAATTTTTGCTTTTCTTTTCGGTAGTCCCGTATGTTTTGTACTAGCAAAATCCTTTACGTCTTTTGGATCCATTTCCTTTGCTGCTTTTTCTGCTTCAGGTGAGCCAGACGCTTTTCCTTTTTGGATTGATCTCACAAGCCCCATAAATTTTTGTTGCTGTTGACTTACCGCTTTTTCTGATATACTATTTAAAGGGACACCATAATCTTTATTCAAAATTAATCTAGCATTCATACTAATAAAAGGAATATCTGCTTTAACAAGTTGTGTCAATGCCTCTTTATCTTTTGCAAGTTGTTTTACTGTTTTCTCTAATTCTACGTTCTGACCTAAACTAAGTCTTTTTCCTCTCAATGATTCATATTTACTTTTCAAAGCGTCTATCATTTTATTTGAAAATTTTGCCTCATCAAGTTCAACTTGTTCTACTGTATATTTCACAACTGATGCTGCCATATCACCTTGAGCAAGTGATACTTTATTACCTCTCTTATACAAGAAAAATTTAACACCACCTGGTCTTTTGACATCTTTTAATGTGGCTTTATGTACTTTAGCCTTACCAACTATATTTTTAGCTGTTACTTTAAATGTTCCTTTACCAGATGACATGGGGGATTTAAACTCTATTGTAATAGTATCACCTTTCTTTAGAGAATCAAAATCTTTTTCAGAAAATTCCTCATCAAGTTCAACCTCTTCTTTTAATGATGGTGGAACATCTTTATCTGGTGTTGCTTTCCAAAATCGTAGAGATTCATCTGCTGAACCATTTTTAGGTTTCTTCTGACCTATATC
>PVBE011537907.1_pt1 | contig 10481 bp, 6 predicted proteins | sample 1631181 | NCBI WGS metagenome assembly PVBE01 (sample SAMN08397723, study PRJNA350692) | Marine metagenome, whole genome shotgun sequencing project. | isolation source: water | place: Pacific Ocean | collected 2012-04 | reverse complement strand
GGTGCCCGGGCTGCCCCAGACCTGCAGCTTGGTCTCGTCGGCGCCGAAGAAGTCGATGAGCGTGGGCGCCTCTTTTTTGGCCCCCGGCCCGGTGACCACGTCGACGAATTCGGCGTTTTTGATCACGACCTTCTTCTTCTTCTTGGGCGGCTTGATCTGCTTGCTCTTGGCGGCGTACAGCGGGAACAAGGCCTTCCAGTAGTTTTGCGCCTCCACCAGCTTTTTGCGCCGCTCCGTGTTGCGTCCCCTGCCCAACCCGTTCCAGGCCTTGATCGCCTTCTCCAGGTTCTTTTTGTAGTTGCGAGCGAAGTCGTGCACCTTGCGCATCTCTGGCCAGGTGGTCACGTTCAACGTCTTGCCGTCGAAGGTGGCGGTGGGCAGTCGGCCCTTGAGGCGGCCCATGCTCTGCTCGAATGCTCTCATCTGGGCCCCGGATGTCGCCGGTACTGTCAATAGCAGCAGGGCCGAGATGGCAATAGAAAACCGTTTCATGTCACTCCTTCCAAATAATATGGCTGTTGTTAGACGCCCCTAAGACGGGGCTCCCCCGGCGAAAATTCTTAGGCGGGCAGCACTATGACACAAAAGTCACGATTTGACTCTCGCAGAAGTGCGCGCAACGCTGGGCCGTTGAGACATGACCAGGGAAAACTCTCGGAACCCGGGAGGTTGCACCCGCCACCGGCCTGGCACCCATCTTGCGAAGTCCTGGATCTGTCCAACAACCCCGGAGGTGTCATGAAGAGCCTGTTGACCTGTCTCACGAGCGCGTCCCTGCTGGCTGTGACCGGCGGCTGCATCCTCGGCCCCCTGGACCACATGGGCCAGGAGACCATCGTCATCGAGGACGAGGACAGGCAGTCCGCAAAGAAGCTGGAGGACGACCGCATCGAGGACAAAAAGCCGAGGTGGGACCCCACCCTGACGGTCACCGAGGAGTTCGAGGGGTGCAAGGTGACCCTCAACAAGAGCGCCACGGTGACGAAGCTGGACATCGCCCCCTTCGAGGCGCATGAGGCGGCGCTCAACGGCGCGCTCTTCCGCGGGCGGGCCGAGGCCATGGCCGCCATCCGCAAGGTCACAGGGGCCCACATGCTGCCCTCGATGGAGGTGGTAAACGGCGCCATGAAGCCGTTCAACGACGGGCTCTACGCGTCCATCGAGCTGGGCCTGCAGGCGGGCGTTGCCGGCGTGATGGACGGCAAGCAGGAGACGCTGCAGAAACTGGCTGCGGCGCTCAAGGACAGCCACGCCGGCGCCTCGGCCGCCGCCAGAACGCACCTGGAGCGGGCCATGGCCTTCGTCGGCGCGGCAATCATCCTCGGCGGCGCCACGCCGGACATCACCGCCGGGGCGCTGTCCGAGGCCAAGTCACAAGCCGCCGCTTTCAAGAAGGAGGCCTCGCTGTACGCCCGGCCCATCGGCTTCTACACCTGGAACAAGACCCTGGAGGGCATCTTCGCCCAGGACCGCTACCTGCAAAACTACGGCGGCGACACCAGCCTGGCGCAGTTCGGGCTCTTCGCGGCCCTGGCGGTGGTGCTGGAGCAGGACCCGGCGCTGCTGGCCCGCTACCAGAAGGTGCTGGCGTTGTACGCCGGGCTGACCAATCGCTACGCCAGCCACACGCCCCTGGCGCTGCTGCCCCACGTCGACGGGGTCACGTCCCTGGACGACGTGGCCGCCGTCCGCACCAAGCTCCTCGCCACGGCCAAGGCCCCCTACGTCTGCGCCGGCAGCTACTTTGCCCTGGTGCCCGCCTCCCGCAGCAAGGAGATGGACTACTACGAGAACAAGTACTGCGGCAAACCACCCTCGGCCGATGCCGACCTGATGCAGGTGCTCATCGCCGCCATCCGCTCGGGCAAGCTGGACCTGACCCCGGACAAGACCTCGGGCTGGTACGAGTATCAGCTCCACGCCCTCGAGACGCTGCTGCTGCCGGAGAAGGGCCCCGAGAGCCACCACCTGCTGCTCACCGCGGCCTACAAAAAGAAGCTGGTGGAGACCTTCAAGTCGATCATCACCCAGACCCGCGAGACCCACGTCAAGCAGCTCAACAGCGGCTCGGACGTGACCTCGGCGCCGCCCCCCGAGGTGGACGTCTACCCCAAGTTTTTGGTGGAGCCTTTCCCCACCTTCTACCTGCGCCACGCCCGGGCCTACCGCTTCCTCGGCACCTTCCTCCGGGGAGTGCTGGGCAAGCAGTTCCTCGCCTCGCGCAAGCGGCTGCGAGACAGCGGCGCCACGTCGACGCTGCCCCTGGACCAGGAGCTGAGGCGCATGACCGAGCTGCTCTACGGCCTCCACGCGCTCACCGCCCGCGGCGTGGGCCTGCGCCCCGAGGCTGGGCTGCTCCCCGATGAACTGAGCGAGTTTCCCCTGGCGGGCAACGTCAAGCGCGCCGAGGCCTGGGCCGCGGGGTGGCAGACCGATCCGGACATCCTCACCGATCCACGGGTCATCGTGCCTGTCTGGAAGAACAGCACCAACAAGCAGATCATCTACTGGGCCGTGCTCGGCGTGAAGGTGGTCAAGATCTCCACCACCTTCGTCGAGGGCCACACGCCGAAGGTGGTCTCCACCAACGGCTGTAAGGTCAAGGAGCTGGTGCCCCGCTCCTACCACCTGCTGATGGAGCAGATGAGGCAGGTGCGCATCCCGATGAACGTGCCTCCTCCCACCCGCGCGGAGCTGCGCAAGATCTGCGACGAGCACAAGACCGCCGACGCCATCGTCAAGGCCCTGGAGAGCCTCAAGTGAGGCTCCTGGCGGGGATGCTGCTGGTGACGCTGCTCGGCACGGGCTGCGGGCTCGGCACGCTGCAGACGGCCAAAACCACGCCCCGGGGCACCCTCGACATGACCGTGGGCGGCGGCTTCATGACCAATGAGGCCACCGAGGCGCGGGGCGAGTACACCGGCGACAACTTCCCCCAGTTCGTCGGCCTGCGCTACGGCGTCACCGACCAGCTGGACGTGGGCGCCCGTCTGCTGACCTTCACCGGGCTCGAGGCTGACGTGAAGATCAACCTGCTGGACCACCGCCGCGACCTGGCGCTGGCAGTGCAGGCCGGCCTGGGCGGCGCCGCCAGCTTCTACATGTTCCCGATGGAGCCGGAGTACCAGGGCTGGTTTCTGCACCTGCCGCTCAAGGTGCTGGTCAGCTACCGCCTGTTCGGGCGGCTGACCCCCTACGCCGCCCTGGGCTACAGCTTCTACTGGGTCTTCGACCGGGACCAGGGCCGCGAGGCCGGTGAGGGCTACGCCGAGCGGGCAGGCCACGGCGACGGCGTGCTCTCGGTGACGGCCGGCGTGGAGCTGGCGGTCACCCGCACCTTCGCCATCATGGTGGAGTACGACTTCTTCACCCCGGTGGTGGATGATCCCGGTGACTTCTACTCCTTCGTCGACAGCCACCTGGTGCTCATCGGCTTCCGCTACTGACCCCGCGACGTGATAAGATCGCCGCCAACCTTAGGAGGCGATCATGCGCGCGTTGATGCACCTCGGTGCTGCGGTGGTTCTGCTGTTTGTCTGCTCCTGCGGGGACGAGCCCTGTGCGGTCTGTGTGGACTCGGGGGCGCCACCCGACAGCGGGCCGGGGCCCGACGTGGGCCAGGTCGACGGCGGCTGCGCCGGGGGAGCGGTGCCCTGCGGCGGCAAGTGCGTTCAGACCTCCTCCAACGAGGACCACTGCGGCGGGTGCGGCAAGAAGTGCAAGGTCGGCGAGGTCTGCAGCGGGAGCAAGTGTACGCTCTCCTGTCCGGGCTCGCTGACCAACTGCGGCGGCGGTTGCGTGGACACGCAAAAAGACGTGGCCAACTGCGGCGGCTGCGGTGCCCAGTGCAAGGCCGGCGAGCTCTGCTCTGCGGGCAAGTGCGCGCTCTCCTGTCAGGCGGGGCTGACCAACTGCAGCGGCGCCTGCGTCAACATCCAGTCCGACGAGGCGCACTGCGGCAAGTGCGGGGTCACCTGCAAGGCCGGTGAAATCTGCTCGGCGGGCAAGTGCGCGCTCTCCTGTCAGACCGGGTTGACCAACTGCAGCGGCGCCTGCGTCAATACCCAGAGCGACGTGTTCAACTGCGGTGGCTGCGGCGCCAAGTGCAAGGCCGGCGAGCTGTGCACGGCGGGCAAGTGCGCGCTCTCCTGCCAGAGCGGGCTCACCGCCTGCGGCGGCACCTGCGTCAACACCCAGACCGACGCGCTCAACTGCGGAACCTGCGCCACAAAGTGCAAGGCCGGCGAGCTCTGCTCGGCGGGCAACTGCGCGCTCTCCTGCCAGAGCGGGCTGACCAACTGCGGCGGCACCTGCGTCAACACACAGGGCGACGTGCTCAACTGCGGCGGCTGCGGGGCCAAGTGCAAGGCGGGCGAGCTGTGTACGGCGGGCAAGTGCGCGCTCTCCTGCCAGAGCGGGCTGACCAACTGCAGCGGCGCCTGCGTCAACACGCTGACCGACACCGGCAACTGCGGTGGCTGCGGCGCCAAGTGCAAGGCGGGTCACGTCTGCGCCAGCGGCAAGTGCGCGCTCAGCTGCCAGACCGGGCTCAAGGACTGCAGCGGCACCTGCAGCAACCTCCAGACCGATCCGGGCAACTGCGGCGGCTGCGGCAGCGCCTGCAAGGCGGGCCAGGTCTGCTCCTCGGGCAGCTGTACGCTCTACTGCAAGGCCGGGCTGACCAACTGCAGCGGCTCCTGCGTGGACCTGACCACCGACGGCAGCAGCTGCGGCAGCTGCGGCAACACCTGCGGCACAGGGTACCTCTGCAAGTCGGGCAAGTGCACGCTGCCCTCATCGTGCAAGGAGATCCTCGGCAAGAACACGTCGGCCAAGAGCGGCACGCACAGCATCCAGACCTCGGCCACGGCCTCGCCGGTGAAGGTCTACTGCGACATGACCACCGACAGCGGCGGCTGGACCCGCGTCTGGCTGGCCTCGTCCAACAACATCAACGTGGGCAAGGGCGGCTACAGCTACGTCACGGGCACCCCGGCGGTGGTGGCCGCCTCCACCCAGGTGCTCGTGGCCTTCACCAGCGGCTCGGGCGTCCTGAGCCAGGCCTGGACCTTCGGCACTCCCACCTTCTGGAAGACCAACCACCCCAACAGCGCCCAGTGCGGCTCGGCCAAGATCTCGGCCCGCAGGGTAAGCGACGGCACCACGGTGACCGACACGTTGATCTATGGCACGGGCAGCTTCGGCAGCTACTGCTCCCACGCCTGCAGCGGCACCTGGGGACGCACCTGCCTGCGGCGCAGCGGCCAGAACGGCGCCTACGACTTCCCCTTCTTCTCGGGCTACGCCCACACCACCGCCGACAGGTGCGCCAGCTCGAGCCAGACATACTCCGCTCAGTCCTGCACAGACCAGCGGCGCTTCGTCATCTTCGTGCGGTAGGGAGTCTTTGTTGTACAGGACCATCATCACCCTGGCCGCCTTGACGTTGCTCGCTGCCTGTGAGGAGGCGGCGCTCTCTCCCGACAGCGCTGCGCCCGACGCCGGCGCAGGAGACGGCGCAGCGCCCGACGCTGCGCAGGCCAAGGACAGCGCCGCCGGGCCCGATCTGTCCACGGCCACGACGGTCACCGGCGTGGCGGCCTCGTACACCCTGGCGGCGGCCAACACCCTGGCCTACGGGCTGGCCCTGGATGATCAGGCCACCCCGCCCAGGCTCTACGTCGCCGACAGCGCGGACCACAAGATCTACGTCTACGGCGTGGGCGCCAAGGCCCTGGCCCTGCGCACGCCGGAGAGCTTCTCCACCACCACGCTGCACAAGGAGCTGACCGCGCCGCGGGGGCTGGCCTTCGCCCGGGAGTCGGGCAAGCGCCTGCTCTTCGTGGTCACCAGCGGCGACGCCGACAAGGACAAGGTCTGGCGCTCGTATCTGTGGCGCGTGGACCTGGACGCCGGGACCGCCAGCAGGGTGGCCCTGGACGCGCCGGCGCTGGGCATGGCCGGCGCCGAGGCCTTCGGCGCGGCCCACGTCGGCGGCAGGGTGCTGGTGAGCTACGACACCAGCCGGCTCAAGGGGGCGGCCCAGGTGCGCCGGGGCATCCTGCGCCTGCGGGTGCAGCAGGGGGCAGCCCCGGACAACTGGTGGACCCGGGCCAGGGCGGGGGACAAGGCCGCCGCCGAGGCGCACCTGCCCCACAGCGGGCGCAAGGTCACCTCCGGCGTTTACCCGCGGGCGCCGTCCTTCGGCCTCGCCGCGGGCGCGGTGGAGGGGGCGCCCATCATCTGGGGCACCAGCTACCACAAGTACCTCTACGCGGCCGAGGGCCAGACCGGCCGGGGCCTGTTCCACTGGTGGAGCCCCGGGGCGAAGCTGATCTACGGCCTGGCCTTCGGCCAGGGGCACCTCTGGGCCGTGGACCGCGTCAGCGGCCCCGACCGGGTGTACAAGATTCGCACCCGGGGTGCCTGGTCCACTCCGGTCACGGGCCCGCGCCACGTGCGCCACCTGCGCATGGAGATCGCCTCGACCGCGTACACCGCGGTCGCCTCGGCCGGGGCGACCCACAACTTCACGCGGCCGCACACCGCGGCGCTGCGGCCAGGCCAGGGCTTCGACGCCAAGGGCCTGAAGGTGACCACCAGCGGGGCCAAGGCGTCGACCAAGGTGAACAGCTACGTCCCTGCCGGCGACACCGGGTCCACCCAGCGCTACGACTCGGTAACCTACCAGGGCGCGGTGAGCAAGGGCAAAAAGATCCGCACCCTGGTGGACCTGGACTTTTGGACCTCCAGCCGCCGGGTCCACGTCTACCCCCACCGGGTCAACGGCAAGGCCACCCCCCCCGCGGGCTACACCGCCGACTGCGACACCGTGTACAAGCTCAGCGACCTGGCGCCCTACGACGCTTTCTGGGCCGCGGTGCGCAAGGCCACCTCCGCGGAGTACGGCGCGGCCATGTCCGGGCAGACCAGCCCCTACTGGCGGGCGCGCAACATCATGGAGTTCATCCTCGAGCGCCACGACTACGGCAACGTCAGCGACTTCTCCAAGGGGCACTATGGCTATAACCCGGCAAGCCTCAAGCTGCAGCTATCGCTGGACGCCTACCCGGGAAACGAGAAGATGTCCTGCTCCACCTCGACCTTCGCCATGGCCGGGGTATTGCGTTATCTCGGCATTCCAGCGCGCTGGATCGGCACCACCAAGCGCCGCGGCGGGTGGGACGCCAACAAGGACGGCTACCTCGGGGCGGGGGAGGGCGCCGTGGACACCAGCTTCCACCGCTGGCCCGAGGTCTGGCTCGGAGATTCATATGGCTGGCAGCGCTTCGATCCCACGCCGCCGGGCGACGGCCCCCGGGAGCTTTCGCAGTACGAGCTGATGGCCAAGTCGGCCCAGGGCGTGGGCTGGACCGACCTGGTATTACAGGTCGGCTCGGGCAAGCACGAACCGTTCCTGCGCCAGGCCGATGGCAACCAGCGCTACAACTCCGTACCGCGCTACAATGACCACAAGGCCTGGATCGACACCAGATACAGGCATATCGTCTGGGGCGCGGCCTGCCTGCTGCAGGTCACCGCGCCGGCGGCGAGCACCGTAACAACCGCCACCCCCACCGTGACCTGGAAGGCCACCGGCCGCTGGGACCTCGACCCGGGCGCCACGCTATCGCTCTATCGCCGGGAGATGAAGCTCTCCGGCGGCAAGATGGTCACCGCCGGCGACCTGGTCCTCGTGGCTTCGAAGATCCCGGTCAAGGCGGGGAGCCACAAGGTCTCCCTCTCCTCGCAAAAGAAGGGGACGCACCACCGCTTCGAGGTGCGCAAGGACGGCGACAGCGAGACCGGCGCCCGCGGTCAGGTGTTTACCTACTCCCCCTGATGGGTTTTCTGACCAATTGAGGGCGCCGAGCGTCGTTGGTTAGGAAGTGAGGGGGTGAGGAAGTTAGGCCTTTGGTCTCCGAACCTCACCACCTCACTACATCACCTCCTCACCGGGCGAGCAGCTAGTTCGCTTTTTAGCTTTAGCGCTAGCTCTAGAGCGTTCTCTTTTTAGGTTGATCAATCTCTACACATGTAGCGCGGGGGCTTCGGTGCTCGGCTCCTTCGGACCCTCCGCGTGCGCCGAAGCCTGTCCCCCGCGTCCGGGCCAGGCGAGCACCACAAGCCCCCGCCCTACGTCTAATCAACCTCAATGGCCGCTGCTACAGCCGGACTCACCCGCCCTGGACGTTCTCGAAGCGGTCCATGGCCAGGCCTCGGTGAAGCTCCAGCGCCGCCTCGCGATCCAGCTCGGTGAAGTCCTTCACCGTGCGGTAGAAGTAGGTGAACTTGCGATCCTGGGTCCTGACCTGGGCCTCGGCCTCAAGGGAGGTGGCGTAGTCCCGGGCCGCCTTGAACGGCTCCTTGCCGCAGACCTCCATCGGCCCGCCGACGCGCCGCTCACGGTCGTACCAGCCGAGGAGCACCGGCTTGTAGCCGTGCTTGATAAACACCTGGCTGACCGTCTTCTCCGTCTCCCAGAACCCTTCCCTGTACTCTTCGTTGAGGGTGAAGGTCTTCATGCCGGAGGGGGCGGCGAACCGGGCTGGCCGGCTGACCTTGATGCTGGACATGATCGGCCCCTTGACCCACAGCGGCGGCACGTTCTCGAACAGCTGCGCCGTGAGCAAAAAGAGGAACCCCAGCGCCGGGATGGCCGACAGCATCTCGCCGTTGACCAGGTGGGTCATCACCGCCCCGATCATGATCATGCACAGCGCCAGCGCCCCGCGGAACCGGGCCCTGGGAAAGATCAGCATTATCCCGCCCACCATCTCCAACACCCCGGTGAAGCGCATGAACCAGGGCGGGTAGCCCCACCCGGCGAAGGTCCGGGTCATCTCCTCGCTGCCGCTGAGCTTTGCACCCCCAAAGATCAAAAATGCCACCGCCATCATGGCGGCGAGAATGCTCATCGCCGCGTTCCATTTGGAATCCTTGGGGGCCTTCATGACTCGTCACCTCCTTGCCAAACTAGCACTGGCTAATAAAGGTAGCGCGGGCTAACAAAGGTGCAAGGCAAGGCCGGACGTGGGGCAGAAAAGATGTGGGGATGTATCGGGTTCCGCGATGCGGGGTCGGGCGCGCCTGAGGCCTTACTTGTAGTCCTTGGGGTCCAGGCAGAACCGGTCGATGCTGTACTTCTGGAAGGTGAAGATGTCGGCCGCCTTGGCCTTGCTCGTCAGCCCGTAGGCAGCGCCCTGTTCCACGGAGCCCACGGTGATCAGGTGGTCCGTGCCGTCCTTGAGCTTGAGCTGCACCGTGCACTGGGGCTTGTCCAGGCCGAGCTCCGCGGGGGTGTTGCGGGCGAAGCCCTCGGCCTTGAGCGAAGACAGCTCCTTGACCGCGTCCTTGATCTTCTGCTCGTCCTTGACCTTCTTGCCGCCGGCGTGCCACTCTTGGCCCTTGCGCTCCAGGGCCACCGTGGCCGCCTCCTTGTCCTTGGCCTTCCTGGTCACCGTCAGGGAGACGATGGCGTCCACCTTGAAGGTCAGCACGGTCTTGTCACGGAAGTCGATGGGGCGCTTGAGCAGGTCCTTGGCCGAGTGCTTCTGCACCACGAAGACCTGCGGCTTGCCGCCGGCCTGGACCCAGGTCTCGTCACCCCTGGTGGCGCCCACCAGCAGGGTGTGGGTTTTCTTGTCGGCCAGGGTGACCTTGAGGGTGTTGACCGGCGTGCCCAGCCCCACCTCTGCCGGCTTCTTCTTGTCGGCGAACTTGAAGGCGGACAGCGACGACAGCACGCGCAGCACGTCGGACACGGCGCTGTCGTCCAGGGTCTTGATCGGAGTGGCCGAGGCGTCCACCTTCCAGGAGGCCTTCTCGTCCTTGCGAGAGAGGGTGATGGCGCCGGCGCCGCCGGTGACCTCCAGCTTGCGGGCCTGCTCCTGCTTGAACTCCACGATCTCGCGCTTGCGCCAGTTCTTCATCTCGCGCTCGAAGGCGAAGCGCTGGGAGCCCACCACCTGGTAGATCTCGTCCTTGCCCTTGAGGCGGAACATGGTGTGGTCGTTGAGCGTCTTGCCGAAGTAGAAGTCGGCCAGGGTCGCCTTGCCGTCCGAGGCCACCACGCGGATGCCCGCCTTGTCGGTCACCTCGTACTCCGCGTGCTTGGTCTTCTGCTTGGTGATCAGGTCACCGAACTCCAGCTTCTCCAGCTTCTCCACGGCGGTGTCCGCGGCGTACTTGTCCGCCGCGTAGCTCACCGGCGAGGTCACCTTCCACTGGTCCTTGCCATGACGCTCCAGCACCACGGTCTTCCCCTTGTGGGTCACGCTCAGCTTGGCGATCTTCTTGGCCTGCATCTTGGCCAGGATCACGGCCTTGGCGCCCTGGCGCTCGCCCTTCTTCGGCTGCTTGATGACGAAGTATCCGGCCGCCGCCAGGGCCAAAAAGACTACCAGCGCGATGAGGGTGTTGCGGTTCATGCGTCCTTCTCCTCGGTCTCCTTGTCGTCGTCGATGTCGTCGTCGTCGTCG
>PVBE011141273.1_pt1 | contig 10481 bp, 24 predicted proteins | sample 1631181 | NCBI WGS metagenome assembly PVBE01 (sample SAMN08397723, study PRJNA350692) | Marine metagenome, whole genome shotgun sequencing project. | isolation source: water | place: Pacific Ocean | collected 2012-04 | reverse complement strand
TATCTATCTGAGCGTAGCTCAATGCCAAAACAAACTGCCTCTACCGCCTCTTCAATAGTTATTAGTCTTGAACCAGACTTGTCATTGAAGTGACCGGCGAATTGAACACTGTAGTCTCTGAACAAGTTGCCATCTCTATTATCAACAATATCATTGCCAACCTTGGCTACGTTGCCCAAGTATTGGACGCGAGTTTTCTTACCCTTAACATTCTGGTAACCTTTCCAAGTAGCTTTTGTGTTGAAGCGTCTGCCAATATCCATTCTGAGTTTTCCTCATTCTGTATATTTATATATTATCACTTTTTCTTGCTGCTGTCAACAACTTTTTCAAGAAAAATGGGACTAATAATCCACTCATGGCCAGCAATTGTTCTTACTCTTGCATCCTGTGAGTGAGCGTAAAAGCCAATGACTTCCGCTTCGATGTTGTTCTTGTTTGTGATCCTCACTAGATCACCCCTGCTCAAGCTCATTATAAAGACCCTCTTATTGGGTAAATGTAATCAACGTGTGATTCAAATTTCCGACCTTGAGTGTCCATGAGGATTAGCCATTCGCTCGGGGGAAAACCATTACGCCAATGACCCTGAGTGCGACCCAGAAAAATACAGGGCGGGCCAAAGCTCTCTCCATAGTCTACCCTAACCAAGTCACCGATTTCCATTAACAACCTCCACGTTCTGCTTCAGTGTCCACAGAGTACCATACCCACCGTTCCACATGACCTTAATAGGTAAAATGTCAGCTTGACGAGTTGTGTGATCAACCTCAAGGACCAAGCCAATCAAATTCTGTAAGTAGTCCACGTCATGATGGTTGATCTTTCTTACTATGTCACCGACCTTCACTGAGAACTCCTACTGCTGGATCATAGAAGTAACTATCGAGTGGTGGCTCCTCTGTGGTTTCGTAGTCATCAAACCAAAGGGTCCTAAAATAAGTGCTTCCATCGTGGCCGAGGCAAGTTCCAATGACGATGCCAAGGATTATATCTTTCTCGAAACAAGAACCATGGTTCGGGCGGTAGTATAACAAATCACCGACTTTCACTTAACACCTCAAGTATGTTTGACGTTTCAATTGTTGGAGTTCTTCCTTGCCAGGATACCCAGCATATGTTAGGTCCGATGACTTTGGAAACGATACCTATCCCCAATGAAAGTATCATCGGGTGCATCACTAAATCGCCTACTTTCATTTACCAACTCCAACGTGCTGGCTCGTGAATGCGATTAATCACTTTCGTTTCGCGCTGTAGCCACTCGCGTGGGCCTTCGGGGGTCATGACGTCAAGGTATAAGCCCCATTCGCCAGACCTTACCTTGGTAACAATAGCTGGTAGGTGCTTTGGCCAAGCTAGGTGAGATGTACACGCCGGTATGTCCAGTGTTACTAAGTCACCAACTAGAAAATCCATTCCCTTTTTCACTTGATCTCCTGACCATCTCTAAAGATTCTAAATTCTCGTCTCAGATTGTGGACGTTTAGGCCAGCATAACCGTATCTTTTATCATAATCATCAGGTTTTTGATCTTGCCAAGCCACAAACACACCCTCTTGGTACCCAAACTTGTCGAAAGCGATTTTGTTTACAACGCCCACGAAACACTCGCGGCGTGAAGGGTGCGTGTCGTTCCTGCGATTGCCGGGATAGACAATTAGCATGTCACCAATGCGAGGATATCGACTCACTGGTCATCTCGTTTCTCTTCTTTCCGCTTCGGCCAAGCAAGGCCACGGAGCAGGGCTGTCCAAAAGTCAATCATTAGTTTTTCTCGCGTATCTAAGTTCTCTTCTGATGTGGCCGCGTTTGATCTGTTTAGGATTCCACATGACCACGTATGGATAAGCACTGTTATTCTTAATTGCCAACAAAATACCAACGGCATCCATCACAAGATCTGAGGTGTAGAGTCTCTGTCTTCCATAAACAGAAATCTGAACTAGGTCACCTACCTTCATTTACAACCTGCAATTCATCTTCGCGGTACCACAACTGGCCATCCTGTAAGTTGTCCTGCCACTGAACGTAGTAATTCATAATGAAGTAACCCATGTCGTCCGTAGCTGTGATCACCCCTAGCCTCTCTGGCTTTACCAGACCCCATTGAGTCCTTCTTCTCACCAGATCTCCGACCTTCACTTCTTCCATGGTCCCTTAATGACGTTGGAAGACCCTTCAGAGTCAGCATCGCCGGTGGCTTCCATAAAAGCTTCGTAGAGCTTTTGCACCTGCTCTTCATACTCAGGCTTGAGTGTCCACTTGACCTTCATCTTTTCTTCATCCATTGTTCCGATGACTTTACCTTCACATATGCAAGCCAACAAACTACAGAAGTTCATCGCTGAATCAGGCTGATCAAGCGCGCCTCTTTGGTAGGCATCAACAATGTAATGCAAAACCTTTGTTCCCTGGCGATTAAGGTTTTTCTTTGCCTCTTCCCAGTCTAAATATTGGTACTTATCCATTTTTTGCCTTCTAGCTTTCTTAGTGATAACAATATGTTACAATACTTTAATGATAATGTCAAGAGTTTTTTTAGCGACGGTTTCTCCAAAGATGATCGATGAAAATAGCACCGAAATATATTCCCAAAGCCACCGCGCTGGTGATCATAACAAAGTCTAATACATTCATGGGGAAATCCTCCGTTTATACCATATAAGTAGTCTTGTGAAAGCCGTTCAGTCTTTTCACACCGAGAGGCTCTGAATGCAACTGTGCTTGCTCTCTCCCCAAATTAGCTCAGAGTGCCACAGTTCACCCTCTTCAGTCAAGGTGACATTATAAACACAAGGTCCATTCGGATTGTCCTGCTGGATCACCTTAAGAGCTATGAAATGGCCGTCGGCGCCGTCATGCTTTCGGGGAATAACAACAGCCCTCTGGACTACAGCCAATGCGTCTTCATGAAGCCTAACAAGATCTCCTGCTTTTACCATTCTATCGCCCTGTTCACCCACATATCGTATTCTGCGGGGTAGCCCATGCGTTGGATGTCCTCTTCTTCTTCACCCAGCCGGATAAATCCAAACTGGTAATCGTGATTATCTAAAAAATCTAGAAATCTGTTCATCGCGGTGATCTCGGGATAACCATCATACCACTTAGTATCGCTCCAGTAATACCTTTCAGGTGCGTTACTTTCATTGTCTTTGATTAGTTGCATTAACTCTGGAATCATTTCCGCGTTGGCTTTGAGTAATTGGTCGGCTTCGGTGCAAAGGCCTAGGCAAACTTCGCTTCGGTATCCCATTTCGGATCCTATCTCAATTGTGTATATTACTATTTTACGCTAAAATCATGTCGTTGTCAAGTATTATTTCAACATTTTCTGTACGTAAGTCTGTCCATCGTTGAGATGGATACCAGTTAGAATTTCCAGCGTTGTCCAGTACCAATATATCATCCACAGTGTCTGATACTTGCAATACTATACCCCATTGTAAGAGGCCATCCACAACTTCATTGTTAGTTAAATAGCAAGCGACGAAATCACCGGGCGTGAATCTGCTCATACATTAACTATGTTCGTCAGTCGTCAACAACCATCACAACTAAAGCAAAAACGAAAAGTATACCAAAGAATAGTATCATTTCAAATACCTTCGGGTCTACTACGCCTGTTAAAATTGGTTCCATAATATAAATAGATCCCCCGGAGGACAAACTGTCCTCGCCGTTTTGTCTTTCGCCAGCCTATGTCTAACTTTGTTTTCTTTCACTTCCTCAGTCTTCTTCCAGTCAGCTGACTTACTGAGGCCAAGTATATGAACGCGGTTATAGGCAATCGCGCTGTGATACTATTAATATCTCCGGGGGATCTCCGACTGCATTATTGTACTGTGTTCTCAGTACAACAAAGATTGACCAATCGGATTGTTTTACTCGATGGCTACAACTCGCTCTTTGGTTTCGAAGTAAGGGCGTTTTGCATACTGTGGTGTAGTCATCCACATGCGCTGGCACTTACTTGGCTTTGGCTTTGGAGCACAAAGGTCAGTCAATACAATGTGACCATCAAAACCATGAGCATTCACATAGTCAGTAGGAGCATTGAAACAAGTGCCGCCGCGCATAACACGTTCAGCCTTGCGCTTTTGGCCCTTCTTCCATGTGTAAACCAACTTCTCATCAACCTTAGTATCAAAAGGTACGACGACAAACTCAGCAATTGCAGACAACTTGTTCAACTCAGCAAAGAACATAGCCAACATAGTATCATCAACAGAACCTGATTGGTCAACAGACACTGCTACCTTCGCCACTCGATTTGTCTTGCGACCTGGGTGTATGTAGGCATATCTGCGATTGATTCTCTTAATTGAGCTAGACTTGTTGGCACGTTGTGAAGTCTTGACAAAATATCGAAGCAGTTTTCGCCAATCGATCTTGGTCTCGAACATCTTCATAACATGCTGCCTCACAGAGCTAGAAACAGAGCCCCAGCTATTGTTACGTGCAGCCTCTTCGGAAGCCTTCCTAACAGTCTCCTTCAGTCTCTCCTTGGCCATGTCCTTGACCTCTTGCGAGCACTCACCCCAGCCGCTGTGGTCGTCAAGCGAGTCAGGAATGCCGCCAGCCCCAGAGTTTTGCTCTTGCTCACCCTGCTCACCGCCACCTGAGCCTGAATCACCAGACTGATCGGAAGGGTCTCCCTCTCCCTTTTCTCCCTCACCCTGTTCTTTCTTTTCGAAGTCGGGCATGTTTGCCATGTACCACTCAGCAGATTTACCACGGGGCAGATCAACGAAGGGGCCTTCGCCAGGAATCAGGCCACCTTCTGGCAGGTTATGAAGGTGTGAATTGATAGCTAAGTCAGTTGCTACGTTCCACAGCTTTAAGTTCACGCCTTCGGGCATACGATCAGTAACGTGCTGAAAAATGATGTGATAGAACTCATGCTTCAGCACATCTTGTCGCTCTGCATCAGTTAGGTTTGCAAAGAATGATGGATTGTACAACATCTCGAACTGTGCACTGTCAGGATTGACCATGACACCGGCAGTTGGTAGAGCAAACGATGCGCGCTTATCAATTCGTCGCGAGATAGCGGCGAAGAAGGGCTCGTCCATAAGCAGACGAGCCGTGTGCATGTTGAGATCGAAATCTTTGTTATCCTCAGACATAATCATTCCTCCCTTACTCAGGGTCAGTACCGTTGATCAACTTAACAAAATGCTTGGAGACAGACTGTCCATCAACTTCAGACTTATGAAGAGCTACAGTGTTGTTGACATCTCCCTTGCCCATAACAGTCCACAGCTTCATGGCAACCTCAGAAGGCAAAATCACAAAGTAACGGGCGAGATTGTCAATCTGTTCCTGTGGCAGTTCATCGGTAAAAGTATTCTCTGCCTCAAACTTGTCGATGATTGCAGTGTGGTCATTGATACCAAAGTCTGCAACTACAGAGAGATCACCCTTGACCAAGATATCGTCAGTGGTTACTTGTCGATCATAGTTAGCAACGAAATCGTTGAAAGCAACAGCAGCTTCAAAGCCGACAAAAGCGGACGTCAAATTGTAAAGCGTAGGACTGGCCTCTGCAAGCAGTGAAGCCTTAGTCAGACACTCATCAAGACGCTCCCATGAACGACGTGATGGATACACCTTGTTAGGTTCAAAATCATCAGTGTGCTCAAGGTGAGGACGGTTCTGATTAATGAAGTTCCAGATCTGCGGAGAGATACCAGAGTCAGAGGCCCAATTCAGCCAGTCCTCAGTAGTCGGTTCAATATCGAACACTGTCCATCGATCAAGCTCAGCGGGATCCATCTCACCAACCTGATACTGTGAACCATGCTCACCACCGTTGACAGCCGCGAACACAAGAGTGTCGGGATGAAGGTTGTTGCCATTCAACTTGCGAGAATCAGTAAGCTCGAAGATGCCTTGCCGAACCTCAAGAGTTGCACGGTCAACTTCATCGAGAAACAGCACAACGGGACGGTCACAAGCAGCCTTAAACCAGTCGGGTGGATTGAAGCGAGTAGACTCAGCCTCGATAGAAGGCAGGCCAACAAGGTCACCCTCAGTCATCTGTGATGCTCTACGCTCAACAACTTCCATTCCGTGCTGTTCTGCATACTGGTATACCACGGTGGACTTGCCGATGCCATGGCGACCTCGCAAAAGAACAGGCTTACGCACTGCCGCAACGTGATCGACGATCTGAGAAAAAGTAGTGAAGTCAACAGCCATTGGTATCTCCTTTTATTGTGCTGTTATTGTTTCTTACTATAAATAGTATACTATAGTTGACTGTGTTTGTCAATAATAAAATGAAGGCTTTTTTAAGAAAGTTTAGCGATCTTATCGAAGGCAGCTTTTCTGGTTTCTGGGGTCTCGATTGTCGCTGAAATCTTAACTGCCGTTTCCAGAGTGCAATTGCGGTGCTCTGCAATCTTTTTCATTGCGTTTTTGAAGAAATATTGAGAATATGAGTTGGTTTGATGATTAAAGTTTCCTTGATAGGACACGAAGTCATCATAAATGGCGTCGATGATATCCGATGGTGTATGTTCTGCCCCGGATTCCCGGTAATAGTTTGACGCCAAAAAGACATCACTGAATCGCCACATGGAGCCTCTCATAATGCGCCTTCCGAAATCTCTGTAAAGTTCTCGATACCTATCGGGTTGATGAATGTACATCCCCTGAGAGATCAAGTTACACTTTAAGACAAACCCCTTTCGATTCCACAGCTTTTCTGCAACTCTCGTCGTGATGCCACTGTTCCAAGAAAGGTGCATCTTGGCTCGTCGGTATGGGTGGGTCTCAATGGCTAATTGAACATCTTCTGGTGTATACCTATTCTTTGCAAGTCCGTTCAATTCGGCGTTGGTCATGTTGTGGATGTTTTCTAGCAGCGACATTTATCTTTTACCTTTTCTCTGAGATCTTCGAGTGTTTCTAGGATGTCTCCCCTAGTAAAACCCCATATGGATGGTGGCCACTTCTCAACCTCATCCATATGTTTTATAATAATATCATTTATCTCTTTAAAAGTCAATAGTTTTTTTTCATTTGATTTTGGTATCGGCTCAATCAATTCAAAAGGATCAACCTTGCTCATCTTCTACCCGTTCGGTACCGTTCCAAAGCCAGTGATCCTTGTGATTTCGCTCCAAGCTCCAGCGGTCTCTAGCACCGTAATTGGACTCGAAACAAAAATCTGTCCTTAGAGTCTGAGGAATGGAGCTATAAAATTCATCAGGTTGACGATATTCTACACCAACTGTGGGGCTGATTAGCCTAGAAGTCGGCCCGTGGTGTTGCTCCTCAAAAGCTGGATTTTCTGGCTTTGGCTTGTTTTGACTTGCAATATACTCTCGAACTTCAGCAGAAAAGAGCGTTCCCGGCAGCAGGTTGGCTATCTCGGATAGTGTAATCCACTTGTCGCCTTTTGGTGGCACGTGCCTCCAACCACCTTCATTCATCTTTTCTTCGTATCCCTTGGAAGAGATTGCGCGCAGGCGAAAGACATTGTGATTCAGGAGGTTATAGGCGCCGCTACTATTTGCATTGTAAGCATGTGGTCGAAAATCAACATTCTCCCATGCGATCTCGGTGATCATATATAAAGTGCTTCTGGACCACAGTTCTCTCCAGCCGCCTTCAGGCAGCTCCACAAGAGCGCCAACGCCAAATCCTGCCTGAGACATCCCCTTTGCGAATTGGTCTCGATATACCCTGTTACGCTCAAGTACAGCTTTCTTGTCGGACTTCAGAGTTTTACAGCCTCTTCGATTATGTCCTGGCTTGCTGCAATAAGTACAAGTCCTATTCGCTACGCGCTGTTTCCGCGACAGTTCTTCACGGCGGACCTCTCGTGCGAGATAAGAGTCTGGATTTTCTCTTGCATCCTTCATTCTCTCGCTGCAACTCAGTTTATTGTGTCCGCGTTTGCCGCAGTAGCCACAGTGTACGCTCATGGTGTTTCTCCATTGATATTGTTTGTATTTATATAGTATCAGATTCTAATGGTTTTGTCAAGACTTTTATTTGGCTTGTGACAGTAATTTCAACCACTTAGCTCTGACCCATCTTGTTGAGACTGGATCGTCGTCAATGAACTTCACCTTGCAATGATACTCATCGACGTGATATTCTCTGCCGGGGATATTCTTAAAAGTAGAATTGATTGGCTTCTTGTCTAGGACGAGGCCCTGTCTTCGCGACCGGCCATCGTAAATTTCAACCAGATCCCCTATGTTAAATATTTGTCTACTCATAAGTTATAGTCTTTTGAAGTGAAGCATCCTATCTACGAACATTGCCCCGTCTTGTAAGAAGACCAGGGCATCCATTCCGTCGTTAACAACGTCTATTACTATTCCTACTCTATCATCATCTGAATAGGATGTCAACCTAATTTGTACAACGTCTCCGACTTTTAGTTGGCTCATCCATTATCCTTAACGATGTAAGGCAAGGCAGCAACAGCAATGATCAAGCCAACGCCGGCGACAAAACAGGCACCTTGAATGGCCTTGTTCTTAACTTCTCTTTTGATAATACGAGAAACATTCATTGGTCATCCTTTACAAGTACGTGCGCTGGGCAATCTATCATGTCTGTGCTTCCTTTGTGTGACACAAAGACCCTGAACCAGGCATCTCCAATGCGTGAAACAACAACTCCAGTCTTATGAAGGTTTCGTTCTTCCATTGCGAAACTGTATGGTGTAATATTCACTCGGTCCCCTGGCTTTATCATAATGATTCTCCCCCCTGTATTAAATAGTTTGCACCTAGCCAAGTTGCCGGGTTTCATGAACTAAAACTAGCCTCACTTATTACCTCGAATTCTTCTGGTCTATAAACGAGTGGCCTTCTACCTGGATAAGCCACTTTGATTAATTGGCCAGACAGCAAGAGGCCGGGGGATGCGAAATTGGGGTCAAGACAGATGCCGACTGTACCCTGTTGCCATGGCTCGATCCTTCCCCAACGCTTTCTTACTAGGTCACCGACTTTCATGGATTACCTTCAACTCATTTGTCGTCAACACTCTCACTTCGCCATCAGGACACAAAACGTCAACGACCTCCCAAATGTCACCACTCATAACACCAAGCACAGCGTTATCCCGGCCAGTTGAGAGTCTCGGCTTAGACATCACGATACCCATGTCGTCGCGGTAATCATCTACTACCAAGTCACCGACATTCACAGCTTCACCAATTCATCCTCTCTGTACCAGTTTCTCTCTGAGTCTGAATGATCTGTCCAGCGAACCTTGTAGGGCACGGGCGCTATGACGTGATCGAAATCGACCTGGATAATAATTCCCACATTTACTCCGTAATGATCAGTGTGCCAATACTGAACTAAATCACCGACTTTCACTGATCACCTCAAAAAGATCTGCTTGCCATGGGAATTTTGCCCCAAGGACCTTGACCATCAGTTTGCCGTCTGCATGTGTGTGTGCCTCTCGAATAAGGTGTAGCCTGTGCCCAGGTCCATTACTGAACAGGGATTGCTTGAGTCTTACCAGATCACCGACTTTCATTTATTGTGTCCCGAAGGCTGCGTAAGCCCAAATTGCTATACTGGCTAGTGTCAACGGAAGGATCACAAAGAGAATGGCCTGTTCTATTTTTCCCAGTGTCCAAACTTCTGGATTTTCTTTATCATTTTCCACGTATAACCTCGATGGTATTTGGGTGTGCTACTCGGATATCTCCGTTTTGCCAGAGCACAAAATAGTTCTTATGATTCTTGTCTATGATAATACCACACTTTCTAACATCTGTCAAGTCTGGTGTGCTTATTGCACTACACGCGAGATGGTAAGAATATTCTACCATTGTCCATTTAACAACATCACCAATTTGCACTGCTTATTACCCTCTTGATGCCGCTGGCATGGGCAAACCTGCCCTTAACATGCCAGTGTGGCGTTTTATCGAACCAATGGACCAACACACATCGAATTGGCGAGTCTGGGTGCCTTGGATATATCTTCTCAATATCCAAGACAATACCTCTCTCACCCTTGTGAGCTTCTATTAGGTCACCGACTTTCACTAATAACCTCCAAGTCATAATCCCAAATATTGTTTCCAATAGTGCCGTTCTGCCACAAAACTTTGAACACCTTGTTGTGCATTGCTAATCTATCTTGGACTTGTTCAATCAATATGCCGCGGCGATAGAATCCATGGACTGTTTTAACCAAATCACCGACTTTCATTAACAACCACGAGGTGAACGCCGTGCCAGAGTACAATTTTTCCACTGCCCATTAAAGTATGCCACATCGCTCCAAAGACCCCGTCCTCACCGGTATGAATTAGTATACCTAGCTCGTCGTTGACCTTCACCAAGTCACCGACCTTCACTCATTATCTCCAGCTCTTCTTCTCTTGCATAGATAATTTCATCTTTAAAATGTACAGGGACCATGGGCCATGGCCCATGGCCGGGGATATCAAAGTATGGACCACGGGCATCACCGATAGGGACTAC
>PVBE010619236.1_pt1 | contig 10481 bp, 7 predicted proteins | sample 1631181 | NCBI WGS metagenome assembly PVBE01 (sample SAMN08397723, study PRJNA350692) | Marine metagenome, whole genome shotgun sequencing project. | isolation source: water | place: Pacific Ocean | collected 2012-04 | reverse complement strand
TCTATTGAACACCAAAGATAATCTAGATGCAGCTGAAAATTCATTAGCTGTAAACCGATCTCGTTTTAGTGTAGGACTCTCAGACATAACCACGCTTGTACAGGGTATGCAATTATTAGGTCAAGCTACAGAAAATCACATCAAGGCTCTTTTACAACACAATCAATCTGTTGCTGAGTTATATAGATACTCAGCGATTTGGCCGGAAGGTATAGAAAGCCTTATAAATGAACGTAAGCAAGAACTAAAGAATGACATGTAAATATGCTGCATAAAGAAACTACTTGGGGACTTCCTCTGCATGAGAAGATTGATTCTTCTTGCAGAGTTAATAGAATACCTAACGCATCCATAGCATTTTGTGATGACAAGAATCGTGCAGATATATTTTATGTAAATAGTAGCAGTGCGGACAATGCTGGATCAATTAAAGCCAATGGAACGACTAAGTTTCAATTGGGATCAGTAAGTAAGTTCATAGCCTGCAGTCTTTTTTGCGAATTAGAATTACGAGGTTTTTTCTCTCTTGATGATCCACTGCCTGACTTGATTAATAGTGCTCTTATTGATAACTCTATTTATTCATCAATAAGCCATTCAATAAGTTGGCGTCATTTGCTCTGCCATCGTGCTGGATTCAAGGATAGGGGAGGATTTAAAGGTATCGAAGCAGACAATGGTGAACATTTAGAAATCGAGCAGTGGTGTAGTGAATTTTTAAATATCTACGACAAAGAGCAAGTTGGAAGTTTTCACTACAGCTCGTTTGGTTATCTAATTGCACAGCTGGCTCTAGAAAAAATTATGGATGAATCGTTTGATGATTTATTGCAACAATGGATATGCCGACCACTCGGTATGGATTATATGAGCTGCAATAATCCTCATAAAGACATTCGTAATATTGCCAAAGGTCATACTGCGGATGGCTATTTAGTTAAAAATGGCTGGAATAAATTTACTGGCTGCGAAGCGGCAGCAGGTATATGGTCATCAGCATCAGATATGGGCATTTTAATATCTCATCTACTTAACATTAAAGAAGAGCCAGTATCTACAGATGATCCGATGATTAGATTTAATAACCTAATTAAAACTCCTAAGAGTTGGAAATATAAGCTTGGAGTAAGGGAAGAGCGTATGGAGGGGAGTCGAGTTATGTTACACACTGGTGTAAATCCGGGATACTATGCTGCTGTACTTATTTCACCAGGTTGCGGTAAAGGCGTTGCAGTGCTAACAAATATGGAAGATGCAGGTGATTTCACCTGGGCACTATTGCGAAGAAGCCAACGGTTAATGGTTGGCAATAGAGCAGAAATTAACTAGAGTTAAACAACGGACTACTAATACCAACTAAAAGTACCTTCCAAAAACTGTATCACGCTATGTTATCAGTAAAAAAAGAGCAATTAGATTCAACAGACTGGAAATATTGGCGTGATTCAACTAACTACCAAGAAGGCCTTCCCCAATTCAAGCGAGGTATCGAACGATGGGTTAATGATTTTAGGTTTAGAAGTGAATTTGAACTTGATTCAATACGTGCCCTACAAAATAGGGGTTTTGATTTTGATGTGCTATCACTTGAAGTAATGGTAGACAATGATAAAGCGAAATTATATCCATACTCGAAAGATGATACACCGATACTTGTAAAGGAATACAGAGATTTTATCGTTGCAAAGAAAAAACATTGCATTCAAATTCGCGACAGCCACCCTAAGCATCCTTTATGGGGGCAGTGGCGAAAAAGGATGATAGGGGCAACTCTATGGAAAGATGGTCCTAAAAAGCATGCAAAACTTGTACATGCGCCATTCGCAATTGAACTGACAGATGGCTGCTCGGTTGGTTGTTGGTTTTGTGGGGTTGATTCAAAGAAGTACAACGGGCACCTTGAGATCAATGCCAAAACTGAAGCTATGTGGCGTCGTTTACTTGAAACATTTCGTTCTACCTGCGGTGCTGAGTCAGCGCAGCATGGCTTTTGTTACTGGGCTACTGATCCATTTGATCACCCAGAATATGAATGGTTTCTAGAGGAATTTCATACAATTCTTGGATATTGGCCGCAAACCACTACAGCTCAGGTGATGAAACATGCCGATAGGATGAGGAAATTATTAAACCATATTCAAAAAAGAAATGCATTTGTTCAACGTTTTTCAATGGTTAGATCTGGTGACTTCAATGCAATTCATGACTTTTTCACACCAGAAGAATTATTCATGTGTGAACTTATTCCTCAATTTGACGATCGACTCTCACCTAAGGCAACAGCCGGAAGAGTCAGAAGTTTAGTAAAGAAAAGGCAAGATGATAATAAGGATATCCCTTTCCATTACAATCTTGGTGCCACTGGATCTATTGCATGTGTCAGTGGCTTTCTGGTCAATCTTGTAGATCAGTCGTTGAAATTAATAGCTCCTTGTGATGCTTCTGATCGTTGGCCTCTAGGCTATAGATTATTGGGTGAAGGGCGATTTGAATCAGTCAAGGAAATAGAGCCACTAATACTTAGCATGCTTGATAAATATATAAACAGTACATTAATAGCAGACGACATTCTTGTGCCACATAGAGAGATTGAGTTTACCTGTCCAGATGATAGTTCGTTAGCCATTACAAAGTTTGGATACACGTTAACTCTGCGCAATCTAAGTAAACCAGAGGAGTTTGCTGAGCTATTGAAAAATGCACCTATAACTGTAGGTGATGTATGCTCAGCGCGTTCACGCAGTGGAATTGATAATGTTTATACATCAATTACGTTAAACCAACTATTTGACCATGGTATATTCGATGAAGAGCCAATTGATAATGCCAGGCAGAACAAATAGGTAATTGATCCCTTGTCCTCATGATTTGCAAACAATGAGCAATTCAAATCGTTTAATTTGGTTTTCTCCAAAACGTGTTGGAGTCGGCATAAGGCCTTGTCATCCGATTGGGTGGATGCTAACGATCTTTTTTATTGCAACTATTTTTGCTGGACTTCACCTAATATTCTCAAGTGGATTGATCACTGCAGGATTGTTGACAATTATTCCATATCTAATCATCTATGGAATTGCAATTAAATATACATATGGCAAAGAATGATTTGATGGTTTTCATAGTGGTTAAGATATTGCCGATTTGTTGAATGAAGTATGATTAATACTTTTTTATAAAAGAGATATTGTTCTGAATAATTATAGCAAATAACGGCATGTCAATATTCTAGGCATATTTGAATTCATGCCTGCAATATTAACGATTGATTAATATTGCAGGCATGGAATTTAAGCAAATTGATGCAAAGGAGGTTGTTTAAGTCAATACCACTACAACCTCGGCCTCGGCAGTTGTTGTTGTTGTTGTAGTTTGAGCTTCTGCCTCAGTGAGTTCTGCTTCAGCAGTAGTTGTTGTATTGGTTTCTGTATATTCTGTTGTGCCATTAAAGACTGCTAATTCTCTAGTTACAGTGTTATTTGATGTTTTCTTAAAAGAAGCCGCAGGTAAAATCGTGGGTATTTCACGGGTAATTATTTCTTTATCTGAACTGGTAACAACCAAATTCACATCATCTGGTAACGAAATACCATTTGCTTTGCAGCAATGATGTGGATTTTGAGTTAGTTGACTCCTGAGCACCGGGTCCAGGGCTGCACGTGCGATCAGCAGATCTAGTGAAAGGGACCAATCACTAACTACATCGGATGATGACTTGGAATGTGAAGTCATGAATTTTGATCAAATCTTTTTAAATACTAACATGGTTGCCAAAATCGCTTCCTATTGCGTCATAAATATTTATGCATAATAAAAGTAGGAAATAAGAAATTCGAGTAACTAACTAATTGGCGACCTCTACGGTTTAAGCATCGCACCTGATCGTCAAAATAGGCGTGATCAATACAAGGTTATGGTCAAAAAGATAGCCTCCAAAAGAGATTTCGCAGCAGATAGACTGATAATTCACGTTATATCAATAAATCCATGATTTTGTCCTCTTAATCAAGAGAAACAATGATACGCAATTACGGGTTAATAACCTTACTATAAACTGATTAATGCTACAGAAAATATCTGCAAAAGCAAAGAGTGCTGCCTAGGCAGGATCTGTATGGATAGCAAAATCAAACGATGTCAGTAACTTGATCATAGAACTATTCATGCTCCTATACGTTGAATAATGTACATAAAAAAGCAATAGCCGTTTAATTTGCAATCGATAGTTATATTTTTATCATAATATCTAAAAAACGTGGACTTGTCGTATTAATGTAAAGTAGAGTTAATTGAATAAAATTAAATAATGTCGACAACAATAAAATCTGTCTGTAGTGCTTGGGCAGACTACATCAATGCGCTAGATGATCTGCCAATACTATGTGATGTCAAGGCTTTTCGTGATCAATTTATATGTGATGAATCCTTTCGGAAGGGGGTAAATGAAGATTGCCTCGCGATAATAAAAAATATTTATCCAAAGCTTAAGATCAATGATGTGCATTTCGTCCTTCCTCGGCAGGTCAAGGAAAAATTAGGTAAGGACTATGAACCCTCAACGGAAGCATTAGCATTAAAAAGTGCCCTAGAAACAGATAAACTTCTTCGTCGTTCAATTCTAGAAATGGAGCCAGCGCATCTAGGCTGGCGTGAGTGGCGTAATAATCAAATTAACCGTTATAGGCGTGAAGATCAAAGTATTAGATGTAAACAGATAACATTTATACCTTTTGCAATCGAACTAACCAAGGGCTGCTCGGGTATGTGTTCTTTCTGCGGTTTATCTGCAGAAGAACTTGATGATGTTGATGTAGGTTTTGAGTCGGCAAAAGATATTTACAAACACTTACTATCTGAATTGCATCGATTAAGCGGTCCTTTGGCTGTGGCAGGTGTTTTGTACTGGGCGACTGATCCCTTCGATCACCCTGAATATGAGTCATTTTCTGAATTATATGCAGAAGAGTTTGGTTTATGGCCTGCAACTACTACAGCAACTGGTGAGCTAAATCCTCAAAGGCTAATATCATTAACTAAATCTGAAATACAAAAACGTCCCTGGGGGCTCAGGTGCTCACTGCGTAGTCATTATGCTTTTGAAAAAATATTCAAAACACTTTCTCCTAGACAACGTGCTTGTATATCATTTATACCACAATATAAAGGATCGCTAAGCATTCCTGCGATTGCAGGTAGAGCATATGATCCTCTGAAAGTGGATCAACAGCTTCAGGATGGTGGAACGATTGCATGCATGTCAGGGTTGCTGATCTCTATACCAAGTAAGGAAGTACGACTTATAACTCCCTGCATTGCTGAACCTAACCACTTAAATGGATATAGAACCTTAGCAAAATGCTCATTCACATCGAAGAAGGATTTATCAGAGGCTCTTGACTGGCTTACACAGATGATGCCCTGTCCGAATATAGAACTTGACACTCTTCTAAAGATTACTATTGATCGTAGTCAGTTTCACCTCTACGAATCAACTAAGCTTGTGGGCCTATTAGAGTGTCTATATTTAGCTCCTGCCAGTTTAAGAATGTTGATAGCTAAAAGCAAGGGTCGCTGGGAAGTTGACAACCTATTTAAGCACTGCCTTGAACTGATACAGCACGGCGTGATAATCACTTTGTAGTTTGGTTAAGGATCCTTCCACCAGGCCAATGTGATATAGACAATTCAACGTCGTTATATAACTGTACAAGGGTAATTATTTGATTATTAAGTACAACTATTAAGCCTTGCTCAATAGCTTCTATTAGCAATTGATCGAGATGGCATTGATCTTGTATAGAACTATTGCTTATTAATGTAGTTAAAACGGCCCTGGAACGATACTTTCTACAGTAAAGCAATAGATCAACCATGGACTGGCTAATGCTATATCTATTTATTACGCCTCCAGGGTTTCGTTCATCTAGGATAAGCGGTTTCTCTCCCTTTTCTTGTACTAAAAGTAACGAGGGCTGATAAAGTCCTGCTTTTAGACGCTCTGCCCAATAATCCCTCCATTTAATTGCAATCTTTCTGCAAGCTCTATGGGTTTTGCTCCAAGCACCTAGTCCATCATCCTTAAGCTCATCTCTACCAAGCCGTTTAAAGAAATAAGCAATGTCATCATGATAGCCTTGATAATCAGGATAAATATGTAAATAGGCCTCAAAAGGCTCTAGCTCGAGGTTCCATTGGCTTGGACTATTATGATAGGGGCTAAAGCGGTCTAGTCGTATAGGAATAAAACCATTTGGAGGGCGTAAATGAAATAGTTTTGGTAGTAATTCCAAAGTTTCATTATACCAATTATCCTCCTCTCCAGGAAAGCCACTAAGGATGGACCATGATGGACGAATTCCATATTCACGACATAACCTAAGGCATTGAAGATTAAGAGATGCAGAAGTACCCTTACGCATCAACTTCAATACAGGATCTGATAAAGATTCAATACCAGGTTGAATATACCTTACACCACTTGATCGGAATTGTTTGACCTGTTTTTCGCTTATGTCTGCCTTGGTTTCGTAAAAAAGCGTAAGTTGTTCGCAATCAAGAAGTGTTAGAAATTGGTCAAAGTAATTCTTAGCGATAATATTATCGACGAATTCGATCTTCCTGATCTTATATTTATGGGTAATTTTGTTGACAGTTTTAACCATTTCAATAGGTGTCTTTGCTCGATAATTCATTCCTTTACCATTGAGCCCACAAAAGGTACAATGACTCCGTTGGCCCCACCAACATCCGCGCGACGATTCTAAGAGGAGACCGGGCTCAACCGATATTGAACTATTATTGATAGCATTAAAGTAATCATCAAAACATGGTACGGGTGATTTATCCATATCCTTTAATGTTGATCTTTCCAGATTTACATCGAGAGCCCCATCATATTTTGATATATCTTCCTGTGCAATTACACCAACCGTTTTAAGACCATTAGCATTACCTTGCAAAAGAGAATTACAAAGTAATGGTAGGCTTTCCTCACCCTCTCCAGTACATACATAGTCTAACCATTTGGCTCTTCGTAATAAGCCAATTCCAAGAATACTCTCTGTATTTGGACCTCCCATGATGGTATATATATCTGGACTTAGTGCTTTAACACCTCTAAGTACTGCCAAAGAAGCTAGATTCTGTTGAAACATTGAGCTACAAATCACTATCTTTGGCCTAGATTCAGCGATCTGCTCGACTACATGCTGTATCCAATCCTTGGCATGTTTGGCCACTTTGATAGCCGTATCATCAACCCATGGATACGGCCTACCAACAAAAGCTTCCTGTTGCTTTAGAAAGCCCTCGCCAAAGGCAGCCTCAGCAAAGGTCCATTCACCCTTTAGAAGAACTGTGCTCGAGTTCAGAAGAGAATTATATTTATTGGCACCAATTATTTCCGCAAAATCTAGTCCGTAATACTTAATTAGTGTACTAATTCCCGCCTGCACTAAACAGGACTTAAGTATACTTGCGCCCAAAGCTGGATGCGTAAGCTTGTGATAAGGCATATAGGCAAAAAGGACATCATGATTTCCATGAGAGACATGACCGCTCATGTGATGCGTAGGGTTTATTACTGTTGAAGGATTCATATAGTATAGATTAGCAGTGCAGATTGTTTATGACAGAATATGTAAAGTAATTACGATAACATCATCTATGCATATAGTGATTTATACAAAAAGGGAATTACAGAACCTAGCGATTGCTGATCGTAAAGGTAAGAGCCATGGCCATAGTTCGATCGAGTTACTCGTAATTGAGAATTTACACCATTTGAGCTTGCTTGCCTATGAATACTTAGCATTCCTTCTACAGGATATCGCCAATCCTGAGCACAGGGTATCTGAATCAATTTGGTTCTTAGATCTTTCCATCGCGCCCATAGATTCGGAATACTACGTTCCAAATCAAATAAAGTGCTAGAGCGCAGGGTACAAAGCAACGAGTTTGGATCGCTCCCCTTTAAGGACCCAGGAGGTCCAGCAATAAATTTATCTAAAGCTGAGCAAGGCTTACTAAAGTTGACATCAAGTTTTAGATCTTGCCTGCGGACATCGACAGGGAATAAGTCTTCAAGACGACTGTGACTAAGTTGAAATAGGCGATTAAAGCCCAACATCTCTTGCATCCCACTCATCAAAGGTATGTCTTCAGGAACATAGCTGCCCTGGTTCCAAGCCGGATCAGAGCATATTAATTCTCGGATAAAGGCAAAGGCCGCCATTGTATGAGCACTGCATCTCAAAGCAGATTGAAAAATAATTGCAATATCAAAAAGTTGAGGATCTAATGTTAACCATGTGTAGGCACAAAATCCACCATAGCTACCACCTATTAATGCCCTAGCTCGTTTAATACCGAGCATGTTAAGGACTTTCTGATTTGCTCTGACTGAATCAGTAACTGTAACCGTAGGGAAGCTCAAGCCAAATTGCTTACCATTAATTGGATTGATTGAGCTTGGGCTAGAGCTGCCGTGTAGGCTCCCGAGCGCAGCCATTGAGATAACGCAGAAATGGTCTGTGTCAATCAATTCTCCAGGACCAATGAACCACCATTCCTTCTGAGTGGCAACTTCAATCCCCCCAGTAAGTGTGGGGCAGACAATCACTACATTAGAGCCATCAGAATATGGTTCTCCACTTATGGAGTAGCAAATCTCAACAGGATCAAGAATCTGTCCGGATTCCAAGCGCATTGGACGTTGAAGGCGAACAATAGGCATTAGCGATCTAAGTACTTTTCAGACATTCTTGATGGTGGAATTAGATACCTATCATCCATACCAACCTCCATAAGATTTATTCGCGCCTGTAGGTAGTCAACCTTTGCTTTAAGTTGATTTATCTGGGCAGTTTTGCTTAACCAAATGCCCGCAACCAACCTACCCATACGTTCAATTTCCATATGATCTTCATTTATTGTAGAGGCTTGGCCAGTTGAGGTCCACTTTGTTGAAAATAGACTATCTCGATTAGGAAAATAATTACACCTGGTCCACTCATTACTTTGCGCGTAATGTTCATGATAGTTTTGGATCTCTTCTGTCGAAGGCCTGTAACTCGTTCCTCCTCTCATGTGCATAAGTACAAGACAAACCAATCTCCAACGACTTGGGATCAATTCTCCATCAATCCAACGCCGTGGCACATAGCGATTAATTTCATTCAACAACTTAAGGCCTAGAGCCGATAAAGAAGGGTTCTGAGAATCTGGAAGCTGATAGTGATTTTCATCAAGGCCTAAAACATGGATAAAATCCTTAACAACATCACCATCCTTAAGCGAGTCACTTTGAAAAAGGCGAACAATTAATTCTCCTGGTCCCATAGAATCCTGCCAACGTAGAAGTGTTGCCTTATGGTCGCAAATATCAAACGACTGACCTTTTATAGGTGCTGGCAATTTTATCTCAACAGCACTTTTAGCACTCTCAGTCAAGCGTGAGATTGCAAGTGACAAAGGATCTCTTAGATACACCAAGACATGAATAGTAGAAAACAACGGAGTAAGAATTTCGCGTAACCTGTCTATTTCGGAACTTAGCAAAAGGCGACTATGTAGTGTTTCGCAGGATATGATCCATTTCCTTTCAGGCCTAGACTTCACTTCTTGATAGAATTCATCTAGCCATGTAGTGATGGTTCTCTTTCGTTTCTCTTTATCATGATGCAGGTCAAGATTCCTAATGAAGTCATCAACAAAATCATGATTATTGGCCATAAGTTGAAGCTTAAAATGAAGAGTATCCCCCAAATCACTTGGTACGGCGTAACCTCTTAGCGCCAAAGCTTTGCGATTGATTCGCAAGAAAGTCTGAATAGAGGTACTGCCAGTTTTCTCAGTTCCTATATGTAAAATCAAACTGCGTTGAGGTAAATCCTGGTGTTCCATAGATACTCATTGGCCCTTAGTCCCAAATAAGGCCGTATAATTCAAGTTTATATATCACCCGCGAATCCTGCAATATAACTGATATATATTGCAAGTGTTGATCGGCTGTAGTCGCATTTAAAGAATATACCCTTTGTGACGCAAACACTTGTAGAGAAGCTATTAGTATTTATACGATAAAAGAGGAACCGAAAAAGTGTAGCCCTCGAATCAGCCATACAAGATTTCGTCTATATGCTCTCTCAATATTTTTGACCAGATAAAATAAGGTCACTATCGTCAATAGCATAATTCAAGGGATCACAAAAAAGGCAATGAGACTTTTCACTGGATAAATCCTTGCCATTGCCTTAATTTAAAGACATTTAAAAATAATAATCCATGTCCTTTTTATTGCTTGTGCCCAACTCTAAATACTTTTGAATGGTCTTTAGGACAGCAACATCAGCGAGCCATTCTTTCCGTCAAGACATGCATTAGCACCAAGCGGCAAAGAAAGGTTCGGCTGACCATGTCCTACAGGAAGATCAATCACAAGTGGCACTCCTAAATCAGAAAGCCGTTCTTTGACGATAGCGGAC
>PVBE011741538.1_pt1 | contig 10482 bp, 6 predicted proteins | sample 1631181 | NCBI WGS metagenome assembly PVBE01 (sample SAMN08397723, study PRJNA350692) | Marine metagenome, whole genome shotgun sequencing project. | isolation source: water | place: Pacific Ocean | collected 2012-04 | reverse complement strand
GGGGGGAGCTGAATTCACGGGGACCTTCGTCTTGGTTGCCGCAGGCACGGGGGCAGTGGCCCTTGGCGCCTCCAACTTCGGTGTCGCCCTTGCCTTCGGTTGCGCCGTGGGGGGCATGATCCTGCTGTTCGGGAAAGTTTCGGGAGCGCACTTAAATCCCGTTGTCTCCATTGCCTTCGCGCTCCAAGGGAAACTGGAGAAACGGAATCTCCTTCCCTACCTCATCGCCCAATGCCTCGGAGCCGCGGCGGGAGCCTTCTTGGTCTATGTCTTGAACAACGGGGTGGCGGGCATGACTCTGCCCAAGGAAACTCTCTCCACGAGCTTGGCATTCGGGATCGAAACAGGCATCACCTTCGTTCTCATGTTCATGATCCTGCGAGCGCCCTGCATCGTAGGGACCTCGATCCAACGGATCGCCCTTCTCGTAGGAGCCACCGTGGGAGTAAACGCCTACCTTTTCGGGCCCATGACGGGCGCATCCATGAATCCAGCCCGCACCATTGGCCCCGCATGGGTGGCAGGAAATTCGGAATATCTCTGGCTATACCTTCTCGCTCCCGTGATTGGAGGCTTGATCGCCTTGGCCATCCACAGGGCGATACCGCCGAAGGAAGCAGGTTGCGGCTAACCTACACTCACTTCCCTGCCGCCGTTCTCGGCTGATTCCACGCAGGCCATCATCACCTGTTGGGTTTGGAGCGTGATCCGAGGCCAATGAGGGTCAGGGGTTCCGCCCAAGGCTAGATCCGAGAAATTGCCGAAGAGCTTCGTTTCCTGCGAGGTGCGGTGGCTGTCGCTGTATTCGTCGCTAGCCACCCGTCTCTCATGGCGCTCCATGTTAAAGTCGCACACGGTTTGATCGAAGACAGGATTCGAGACGATAAAGGCGGCTTCATTCCCGTAATAGGGCAAAACGAAGTCGTCCACCCGCAAGCTACCCTTGGTTCCGCTGAGGTGGGCCCACTGCTGGTGCTCGGTGAGAAAGGAACAATAAAAGCTGGCGGAGACGTCGCCGTCGAAAAGCATTTCTCCGGAGAACTCGGTCGGCACGGGACGCGGGCTATCCGAACGTCCCGAGGCATTTAACAAACGTCCCGTGACTACGCGGGGCATCTGGTAGTTCATCACCCAGAGGTTGAAGCGGATGTTGTACCACCCGAGATCGCCAAGGCAACCCAGTGGTTCGAGATCACTGTGCATGCGGATGTTGCCCGTCAGGAAATCCTCGGGCGCCCAAAAGCTGAACTGGGTCGCTATGCGGCGGAGTTTGCCGATGCTTTCACCATCGTCGAGGGTCTCGCGAATCTTGGCAAGTCGTTCGCCATGCATGAACATGACACCGTCCATGAACTGGACGTTCGCCCGCTCGCAAGCCGCAATGATTTCCTCCACCTCCGCAACGTTCACCCCGCAGGGTTTCTCGCACATCAGGTGCTTGCCCGCCTCCGCCGCCTTGATCGCCCATTCCTTGCGTGGCCCAGTGGGCAACGGAACGTAGACGGCATCGATATCATCGCTTGCCAGCAATTCCTCATAACTGCCAACCGCCCGAGGCGCGGGATCGAAAGCCACGTGGGATTGGCACTCGTCGACGTAGGCTTGGGCTCGGGACGTATCCCGGCTCGCCACCGCCACCAGTCGGGCATTCCCCGCATTATTGATGGATTGCCAGTTTTTCTTGGCGATTCCCGCAGTTCCGAGAATCCCCCAACGACAGATGTCTTCGCTCATGGTATCAACCTGGGTTGCATTAAAGAGTAATCCGCACGAATGTCCGCAAAAGGCGGATGCGTCCAGCCAGAACGCCTCAGATCTTCAGCAGTTTCCCATCCGAGATGGACTGGAGCGCCCTATCGTCCAGCCAATCTTCCAGCGACCAACGAAAGGTTAACGCGCGATAACCATCGGCCTCCTCTCCGAGGCTTGCCTCATAATCCGTGTACGCCGCAGTGAGCAGGGTGCCTTCCTCGTCCAGCATGATGGTCGAAGGGTATCCGCAATCGGTAGCATCGTCGCCGAACTGATGAATGATCCATGGCGCCCGCCATGTTTTTCCGTTGTCTTGGCTCAGCCTTGCTCCCACTCCCATCAAGCCACGGTTACGAATGCCGTAAGTTAGCAAAAGCAGGCCATCGCCCAGTCTCACGAGGTCGGCGGGATGCTGCATGGGCAGAGTAAGCGGACCAACGTCACTCCAGGTATCCCCAGCATCCCGACTCTCGCATAGCTTCACGTGGTGGTCGACGTGGGTACGGACAGCGGCCAACAGTTTCCCAGGTTTCGTCTCCAGCAAGGTGGGTTCGTTGGAATCGTCCTCACCGAACTGGACGCAGTTCGTCCAAGTCGCTCCGTCATCCTTGGAAAAAGCGATCCATGACTTGCTGGGGTTTCCTTTTCCTTGTGAGCGGTAACAGGAATAGGCCAACCGTCCATCGCTCAACTGAAGTACGCGTCCAAAAGGGATAGCCTCCGAGCAAGGCTCGGGAACCGCAGGTTTTTCCTCCACCTCCCAAGATCGCCCGCCATCCGCGGAACGTGAAAGCCATTGCCCCGCGAAACCAGCGAACTCTCCGTCCTTCACGTAAAATCCACTGGAAAAAACAAGCAAGTCGCCATTCCCCGCCACGCCCACCCCGAGGTGCATCCGGTTCCCACCCTCGGGATGCGGAGCCGCCACGCCTCGAGGCTTCCAACTTCGCCCACCATCCGCGCTGGCGGCGCAAACCAAGTCGCCCTCCTCCAGTCCATGGCTCGGAGCATTGAAATAAGTGCATAGCACCTCCCCGTTGGGCAACCTCGTCAGGTTCGGCCAACCACAAGCCTGTTCGGCCACCACCGTGATTTCCTTCTCCATGGACAGGGTGTGAGGAATGATTTTCACGATCAAACGTCAACCGCTTTGGAACCAACCCGTCCTTGACCATTTCAGATAAAGTCATCCAAATGTCCACCATGAGCATGCGCCGCAGACACTTCCTCAAGACCTCCGCCGCAAGCGTTCTCGCGGCAAGTTGCGCCCCCGCCCTCAGCGCCAAGACAGGACGCAAGTACAGGACCGCTCTCATTGGCTCGGGTTGGTGGGGCATGAACGTCCTCCGAGAGGCCATGGCCGCGGGAAGCGCCAAAGTCGTCGGCCTCTGCGACGTGGACGAGGAAGCCATCGACGTCTCGGCCGAGAAGGTGGAGCGCCTCACGGGCGACACCCCTAAAGGTTACAAGGACTACCGTGAGCTGTTGGCCAAGGAAAAACCCGAGATCGTCATCATCGCGACCCCTGACCACTGGCACGCTCTCCCCTTCATCGCCGCCTGCAAGGCCGGCGCCCATGTCTTCGTGGAAAAACCCACGGGCCACACCATTGGGGAGAGCCAAGCCATGGTGAAGGCCGCGAAAGCCGCGGGCATCACCGCCCAGGTAGGACTCCACCGGCGGATCGGCCCGCACCACGTCTCGGGGATGAAGTTCCTCAAGAGCGGTGCCGTGGGCGACGTCGGCATGGTCCGCCTCTTCGTGGCGGGAGGAGGCGAGAAAGAAACGCCCTCTCTCAATCAAGATCCCTCAGACGGTCTCGACTGGGACATGTACTGTGGACCCGCCTCCCTGCGACCCTTCAACACACGCATACACCCCGGAGGTTGGCGCAACTTCCTCGACTTCGCCAACGGCACCCTGGGGGACTGGGGCGTGCACTGGCTCGACCAAGTCCTTTGGTGGACCGATGAAAAAGCTCCCAAGTACGTCCACTCCACGGGTGGCCGGCCCGTGCGCGGCAAAGCCATTCTAAACGACGAGTTCCAAACCACCGATGCGCCCGACACTCAGGTCGCCACTTTTGAGTTCGAGTCATTCACCGCCACCTGGGAACACAGGAAATACGCCAAGAACAATTCCGAGAAACACGCCATCGGAGCCTACTTCTACGGTACGAAAGGCGTCTTCCACATGGGCTGGCGGGACGGCTGGACCTTCCACCCCGCCGATTCCAAGCAAAAGACTATCCACGAGGACCACCAACTCCAGGAACCCGACGGCCACAACCTTACCCTGCTTTGGGCCGACTTCCTCCAGGCAATCGAGAAAAAATCCCAACCCGTCTGCGGCATCGAGCCCTCCCACCGCTCATCCGTCCTCCCCATGCTCGGCATGCTCTCCTACAAGCTTGGCCGAGGCGTGGCGTGGGACGCTGACAAAGAAACCATAACCAACGATCCCGAGGCACAAAAACTCCTGCGCCGCGAGTACCGCGAGCCATGGAAATATCCTTCGTGATCGAGGGGCAGGAGACCGGAAAGAGTGGACCAGTCTAGAATTTATATTCATGTAAACCAGTAAAAGTGATTTGCAAAGATTGAGGTCACTCACCAATTTCTAGAGTAGTCTATCGACAAACAGTATGAAGTCGCTTCTCTGCTTCCCCTTTCTCTTTATTCTACCCATCGGCCTCCTTGCAGATGAAGGCATCGATTTTTTCGAAGCGAAGATTCGACCCGTGCTGGTGGAACATTGCTATGAGTGCCATAACAGTTCGGGCAAGGCGAAAGGGAAGCTGGCTCTGGACTACAGGGACGGTGTACTGAAAGGTGGGAGCGAAGGTCCGTCCGTCGTGCCGGGCAAGCCCGACGAGAGCCTGCTCCTGCAGTCCGTACGGCATGAGTTCGATGACTTGGAAATGCCCAAGAACAACCCCCGACTCGCAGATTCGATTGCGGCCGACCTCGCCAAGTGGATTACCATGGGCGCTCCCGACCCCCGCGACGAGCCACCCACGGCAGAAGAGTTGGCCAAGACCAATTCATGGGACGTCATTAGCGAACGACGCATGAAGTGGTGGAGCTTCCAACCCATCCGAAAACCCCAAGTTCCGCAACCCAAGGACGCCAAGTGGTCGAGCCATCCCGTGGACAAGTTCGTGCGGACCCGCCAAGAGGAAGCCAAGCTAGCCCCAAACGGAGAAACCAACGCCCTCGCCATCCTCCGCCGCCTCACCTTCGCAATAACCGGCCTGCCACCCACCCCCGAGCAACAGGAAGCCTTTGAAAAAGCCGCTCAGGCAGACATCCAAGCCGCCATGGAAAAACTGGCGGACGACCTCCTCGCCTCCCCTCAGTTCGGGGAACGTTGGGCCCGCCACTGGATGGATTGGGTGAGGTACGCGGATTCTCACGGGAGCGAGGGCGATCCCGCCATCCCCAACGCCTACCAATACCGCAACTACCTGATCCGAGCCCTAAACGCCGACGTGCCCTACGACCAACTTGTGCGCGAACACCTCGCGGGCGATCTCCTGCCCCAACCACGCGTCAACGAGGACTTGGGCCTGAACGAGTCCGCCATCGGCACGGCCAACCTGAGGTTCGTCCTGCACGGGTTCGCCCCCACCGATGCCCTCGATGAGCACGTTCGCTTCACCGACGACCAGATAGACGTGGTGACGAAGGCCTTTCTCGGGCTAACCGTGTCCTGCTCGCGCTGCCACGACCACAAGTTCGATGCCATCAGCCAAAAGGATTACTATGCCCTCTTTGGCATTCTTTCCAACGGGAGGCCCGCCCAGCGAATCATCGAGTCGCCCAAGCGACTGGGTAAGAACAAGGAAGACCTCAAGGGGCTGAAGGGCCCCATCCGCGAGGCCCTTGCCAAGGCGTGGAAAAGAACGGCTGGGAAGCTGGCGGAGTTCCTGCAAACGCCACCTTCCAAGAAGTGGCAGGACGCCATAGGGGACAGGCATCCCCATAACCCGCTTCGAACCTGGGCCACGCTGCGCAACGTGAAGAAGGAGAGCTTCGCCAAGGCATGGGAGGGACAGCGGAAGGAGTACCAAGCGAGCAAGGACACGGTGGACAAACGCCATTCCGGGGCCTACCGACAAAGCTGGAAACTGGGTGAAGAGGAAGATTACGCAGGTTGGGTCCGTAGTGGAGTTAGCTTGGGCGACAAACCCGCTCCAGCGGGTTCCTTCCACGTGTTGTCCTCCGGGGATCGAATACTTGACCGCATCCTCCCCTCGGGGGCCTACACCCACTTGCTTTCCAACAAGCATAACGGATCCTTGTCCTCGCCACGCTTTGAATTCGACGAGGGCAACGTCTGGATACGGGCCACCGGCGACAAGGGAGGCACCCTGCGCTACGTGGTGTGGAACTATCCGCGAAAGGGTACGGTTTATCCAAAGGGTTCGCCCGATCCGAACCAAGAAAAATGGATCAACTGGAACACCAAGTACTGGGCGGGCGACACGGGCTACCTCGAAGCCACCACCTCCCGCGACCATCCCGTGGAGGCGGGCGGCGGAACCCGTTCCTGGCTCGGCGTGACCGAGGCCGTCCTGGTTTCGCCCGGGCAAAGCGCCCCACGCGACGAGATCGCCGAGGCGCTGTCTCCGCTCTTCCCGAATGACGATGCTCCCGCCGATGCTCCCGCATTGGCCAAGCGCTACGCCAAGGCTTTGGGCGACGCCGTGGGAGCTTGGGAAAAGGGCAAAGCCACCGACGCCCAAGCCAGGATGTTGAGTTTTTTTGTAAAAAGGGGCTTGCTCCCCGTCTCCATGAAGGAGTTGCCCGAGGCTGCCAAGTTGGTGGGTGAATACCGTCGCCTGGAAGCCGATGTGGTCTCGCCGCGTCTCGCCCCGGGTCTGCTCGATGGCAAACCATTCGACCAACCCCTATTCGCCCAGGGTAACCACAAGATGCCCACCAAGCGCGTGCCCCGCCGCTTCCTCGAGGCCATCGACGACAAACCCTATCCCAAGGACACCAGTGGACGTCTAGAGTACGCCGAAGATCTGCTTCGACCCGACAACCCGTTCACCGCCCGCGTAATCGTGAACCGCATCTGGCATCACCTGTTCGGCCAAGGGATCGTGGCCACACCCGACAACTTGGGCCGCCTGGGCAAGAAACCCAGCCACCCCGAGATGCTTGACTATCTAGCCGTGAAGTTCCGGGAGGACGGTTGGTCGATTAAAAGAATGGTTCGCTTCCTCGCCACCTCGAAAACCTTTCGCCTGAACTCCATCCCGTCGTCCGAGGCCCGCGAAAAGGATCCCAACGACCTGCTCCTTTCGCATGGCCTCATGCGACGCCTCGAAGCCGAACCCATACGCGACTCCATCCTCGCCTCCGCCAAGCGACTGGGCCTCGACCGCGTGGCCGAAGGTGGCTCCGAGGGCGCCAATACCGCTCGCCGGGCCGTCTACCGGCAAAGCCGTCGCAATGCGCTCGATCCCTTCCTGTCTGTCTTCGACGCCCCCGTGCCCGCCATCACCAAAGGTCGTCGCGACACCACCAACGTCCCCGCCCAATCACTCACCTTGATGAACGATCCCTTCGTGATCGGAGCAGCCCGCGACTTCGCGAACAAGGCCGAAGGCTCCACCGAGGCCGAGCGCATTTCCCACATGTTCCGCCTCGCCATCGGACGACCCGCCACCAACGAAGAGTCCGCCCGCGCCCGCGCCTACCTGCATGGTGCATCCAAGGTTCAAACCAAGGCCTTGGCCAAGAAGCAGGCCCTTGAAAAAGAAATCGCTGAGAACGTGAAGAAGCTGGCCACCCTGCTGGATCCCGTTCGCCAAAAAATCCTCGATGGAAGAAAGCAGGAAAGCAAGGAAGCACCCGTCGGACCCAAGCCTAGTCTGCACTGGAACTTCACCGAGGGATGGAAGGACAAACTGCATGGCATCACCGCCCATCCGAAGAACGGCGCCCGCATTGACAATGGAGAACTCGTGGTGAGCGGGGGAGGTTACGCGGCAACCGACAAACTCCCCTTCGAGGTGAGGGAAAAGACCTTGGAGGCATGGGTCAAGCTGGACAATCTGAGCCAGCGGGCGGGCGGTATCGTCACCATTCAGTCGCCCAACGGGTCGATATTCGACTCCATCGTCTACGCCGAGAAGGAAGGAAAACACTGGATGGCAGGCAGCAACGGCTTCAGGCGAACCAAGTCCTTCGGAGGAACCGAGGAGAAGGAGTCCGACAAGAAATTCGTGCACCTCGCCATCACCTACCAATCGGACGGAACCATCAGGGGCTACCGCAACGGCCATCCCTATGGCAAAGCCTACAAGACGGGAAAAGCCTCTTTTCCAAAGGGCAAAGGCATCCTGTCCTTCGGGATGCGTCATCTGCCAGCCAGTCCTCAGCGAGCCCTGCACGGACGCATCCGTGAAGTCCGCCTCTACGATCGCGCCCTAGAGGCCGACGCCGTAATGGCGTCCTTCGGCGGTTCATCCGACTACGTCTCGCAAAAGGAGCTGATCGCCGCCCTCGCGGACGAGCAAAGAAAGGAAAGATTGCGAGTGGAAAAACGAATCGCCGATCTCGAAGGGCAGCTCAAGAAATATGCCGACGTCAACGAAGGCAACTCCGTCAGGGGCCTCCACGACCTTGCCATCGCCCTATTCAACATGAAGGAGTTCATTTATTTGCGATGAAAAGGAAACTGCCACTTCACACACTCAGCCGCCGCGAAGTATTGGCCCGTTGTTCGACGGGGTTCGGCTTGCTCGCCCTGCAGGGGCTGATGGCCAAGGAATCATCCCGTTCCGCAAGGAAAACCCCCGAAGCAAAAGCCAAGAGCGTTATCTTCTGCTACATGTCGGGCGGAGCTTCGCAAGTGGACAGCTTCGACCCGAAGCCGTTGCTCAAGGAATTCGCCGGCAAGCCCATGCCCGTGAAAATCGAGCGCACCCAGTTCAACAACAACGGCAACGTATTCCCTTGTCCCTTCGAGTTCAAGCAATACGGCGAAAGCGGCATTCCCGTGAGCTCCATCTTCCCGAAGGTCGGGGAAATGGCGGACGAATTGGCCGTGGTGCGCTCCATGACCAGCAAGGTGAGCGAGCATGCCCAAGGCAATTACGCCTTCCATACGGGCTCCCCCTTCATGGGACATCCGAGCGCAGGGGCATGGATGAGCTACGGGCTGGGTTCGGCAAACTTGAACCTGCCCAGCTTCGTCGTCCTGCACAGCGGCGGTTCAGTTCCCCCGCATGGCGGCGTGGGTCTCTATGGGAGCGGCTATCTGCCGGCAGGGCACCAAGGCTCCATTCTGCAAGTGGACAAACCCGAGCCCGTTCGCAACGTGAAGCCCCGCGAGTCTCTTCTCACCCAACGCGACCGTCTCGGTTTCATCAAGGGATTCGATCAGGATTTCCTTTCGCTCACCAACAAGGACACCCGAGTCGAAGCCGCCATCCGCAATTACGAAACCGCCTACCTCATGCAGACCGCCGTTCCCGAATTGTGCGACTTGAGCGAAGAAACCGAAGCCACCAAGAAGCTCTACGGCCTCGATTCCCCGGACAAACAAACGGCAGGCTACGCGCGCCAATGCCTGCTTGCCCGCCGACTTGTCCAACGGGGAGTGCGCTTCGTCGAGTTAAGTTGCCTCAATGAAGGAATCGGCGCAGGCAACGCCCCCAACCCCTGGGACCAACACAGCGCCTTGGAGAAAGGCCACTCCGCCATGGCCCACCAAGTGGACCAACCCATCGCCGGCCTCCTGCGCGACCTCAAGACCCATGGTTTGCTCGATGAAACCATCGTGGTTTGGGCAGGTGAGTTCGGACGCACACCTTTTTCCCAAGGAAGCACCGGTCGGGACCACAATCCGTACGGTTTCTCCATCTGGTTGGCGGGCGGTGGCATAAAAGGCGGCACCATCCACGGCGCCACCGACGAATTTGGCTACCACGTCACGGAGGACAAGCACGACGTCTACGACCTTTGGGCCACCGTCCTCCATCTCCTCGGCATCAACCACGAGCGCCTCACCTTCCGACACGGTGGCAACGACCTTCGCCTGACCGACGTCCACGGCAACGTCATCCGCGAAATCCTGGCCTAGCTCGATTTTCAGCCAAACAGTTTGGCGATGGGCTTGCCGCGATCGGTGATGGGGACAGGGCGATCACCCGCGTGGAGTTCCTTGGATGGATCGATGCCGAGGGTGGCATGGACGGTGGCGTGAAAGTCTGGGAGTGAAACAGGATTCTCGACTGGCTTTTCCGCGAGTTCGTCGGAGACGCCGTAAGCTCCTTGGTGGTTGAGACCCCCACCCGCGAGCAAGAGGCTGAAGCACTTCGAATGGTGGCCACGTCCACCGCCGCCGTCGAATCCGGCGGGACGGCCGAACTCGGTGCCTACGGCCACTAGAGTCTTGTCGAGGAGGCTGTGTTTTTCTAGGTCGGTGATGAGGGTGGCGAGGGCGTTGTCGAGTTCCTTGATGAGAAGGTGTTGATTGAGTTGGCCTTGGTTGTGGGTGTCCCAACCAGTGCCGTTGAGGAAGTTGAGGTTGTGAGAGACCTCGATGAAACGGACGCCCCGCTGCACCAGCCTGCGGGCGAGCAGGCAACGCTGGCCGAACTCGCCCCCGTATGATTCCCGTAAATCCGCCGGTTCCCCCCGCGAGTTCGAATGTGCTCATGAACTTGGGTCCTGCCAGTTCAAGACTGTCCTGCAAGGTGGCATCGTAATC
>PVBE010833100.1_pt1 | contig 10482 bp, 9 predicted proteins | sample 1631181 | NCBI WGS metagenome assembly PVBE01 (sample SAMN08397723, study PRJNA350692) | Marine metagenome, whole genome shotgun sequencing project. | isolation source: water | place: Pacific Ocean | collected 2012-04 | reverse complement strand
GGGCATAACCTCCAGGAGCACTCGGTCGTGCTGATTCGCGGTGGTCGCGTGAAGGATTTGCCTGGAGTGCGTTATCACGTCGTGCGCGGAACATTGGATTGTGCCGGCGTCGGTGATCGGCGCCGCGGCCGATCCAAGTACGGTTCGAAGCGACCGAAGAACTAGATAGGCCTGGAACTTATACATGTCGAGACGAAGCCGAGCGCCGCGCCGCACTGTGTTGCCCGATCCGAAATTCGGTAATCAACGGCTCGCGAAGTTCATCAACATGGTCATGCTGAGCGGCAAGAAATCGGTTGCAGAGCAGATCGTGTACGGTGCGCTTGCGCGGATCGCCGATCGATCCGGGCAGGACGAGGAGAAGGCACTCGAGATCCTCGGTCAGGCGCTCGACAACATCAAGCCGTCAGTAGAGGTGAAGTCGAGGCGTGTCGGTGGCGCGACCTATCAGGTGCCTATAGAGGTCCGGGCGACGCGCCGAGAAACTCTGGCGATGCGCTGGGCGATCGACGCGGCGAGAAACCGCTCCGAGAAAACGATGGCACTACGGCTGGCACACGAACTTATGGATGCAGCCGAGAACCGGGGGTCTGCAGTAAAGAAACGAGAGGATACCCATCGAATGGCCGAGGCCAATAAGGCGTTCGCCCACTATCGGTGGTAGGAAATGGATTTGAGGCAAGGACGTGGCACGGCAGACCCCTATCGAGCGTTATCGCAATATCGGCATCATGGCTCATATCGATGCTGGCAAGACAACGACTACTGAACGCATTCTCTTCTATACAGGCGTATCCCATAAGATCGGTGAGGTTCACGACGGCGCCGCCGTCATGGACTGGATGGAACAGGAGCAAGAGCGCGGCATAACGATTACCTCCGCTGCGACGACCTGTTTCTGGAAGGGCATGGACGCGAGTCTTCCCGAATATCGCGTCAATATCATCGATACTCCCGGTCACGTCGATTTCACGATCGAAGTGGAACGCAGCTTACGCGTTCTCGATGGCGCGGTTGCCGTATTCTGTTCCGTCGGCGGAGTAGAGCCCCAATCGGAGACAGTCTGGCGCCAAGCCAACAAGTACGGAGTGCCGCGACTGGCATTTATCAACAAGATGGACCGTACCGGTGCTGATTATTTTCGTGTCGTGGATCAGATCGCCGAGCGGTTGAAGGGGGCTCCGGTCCTGTTACAGATTCCCATCGGCGCCGAAGACAAGTTCGAAGGCGTTATCGACCTCGTTAAAATGAAGGCGATCCTCTGGGACGACTCGACACAAGGTACGCGGTTCGAGGAAGCAGAGATTCCCGAGGAGCTCACTGTGCTCGCCGCGGAGTGGCACGAGAAGCTCGTCGAGGCGGCTGCAGAAGGCGAAGACAAGTTATTGGAGAAATATCTTGGGGACGGCATACTCAGTCAGTCAGAGATCAAACGCGGATTGCGGGCGCGGTGCCTTGCCGGAGATGTTACGCCCATACTCTGTGGTTCGGCGTTCAAGAACAAGGGCGTTCAGGCAGTGTTGGATGCTGTCATCGACTACCTTCCTTCGCCGGGTGAGCGACCGCCGATCAAGGGAATCCTGGACGATAACTCGGAGGCCGAGCGGCCATCTTCGGACGACGCGCCATTCGCTGCCCTCGCGTTCAAGATCGCTACCGATCCGTTCGTCGGCAACCTGACATTCTTTCGTGTGTACTCTGGTGTGCTGAGCTCCGGTGACACGATCTATAATCTGGTCAAGCAGAAACGAGAGCGTATCGGCCGAATTCTACAGATGCACTCCAACGACCGCGAGGAGTTAAAGGAGGTCCGTGCGGGCGATATCGCCGCAGCCGTCGGCCTCAAGGATGTCACTACCGGCGATAGTCTCTCCGACCTCAAGGAACCGATTCGCCTGGAACGAATGGAGTTCCCCGAGCCCGTCATCTCAGTCGCTGTCGAGCCGAGGACAAAGGCAGATCAGGAAAAGATGGGTATCGCTTTGAGCAAGCTCGCGAAAGAAGATCCGTCCTTTCGTGTCCACACGGACGAAGAGTCCGCCCAGACGATCATCTCAGGCATGGGTGAGCTTCATCTGGAAATTATCATCGACCGAATGAAGCGTGAGTTCAGCGTGGAGGCGAATGTCGGCAAGCCGCAGGTGGCGTATCGTGAGACGATTCGCGCGCCCGTCGAACAGGAAGGGAAGTTCGTTCGCCAGACGGGCGGCCGCGGGCAGTATGGCCATGTCTATCTGCGGATCGAGCCTGCGGCGCCGGGCACGGGTTACGAGTTCCTTAACGAGATCGTTGGTGGTGCGGTGCCGAGGGAGTACATTAACGCGGTCGACAAGGGGGTCCAGGAGCAGATGGGTAACGGTGTCATCGCGGGCTACCCGGTCGTAGATTGCGCAGTCGCGCTGTACGACGGTTCTTACCACGATGTAGACTCTAGTGAGGTCGCGTTCAAGATCGCTGGATCGATAGCTTTCAAGGACGGTGCGGTGAAGGCTAGGCCCGTTCTGTTGGAGCCCATTATGCAGGTCGAGATCGTGACGCCAGAAGACTATATGGGCGACGTCAACGGCGATTTGAGCCGGCGTCGCGGTGTGCTTCAGGGGCTCGAGGAGTCACCCGCGGGTAAGATTATCCGCGCTGAGGTGCCGTTGGCCGAGATGTTCGGCTACGCGACGGATCTGCGTTCGATGAGCCAGGGCCGCGCGACTTACACGATGGAGTTCGGTCAATATGCCCACGTGCCGAGAAGCGTCGCGAACTCCATTATCAAAGATCGAGCGTAGTTCTTCGGTTAACGACTAAGCCAGTAGCGGCTGTTTCTAAGGTTTGAGAGGTTACAAATCGTGTCCAAAGAAAAATTTGAGCGAACGAAGCCACACGTGAACGTGGGGACGATAGGCCACGTGGATCATGGGAAGACGACGCTGACGGCGGCGCTGACGAAGATAATGGCGCAGAAGCATGGTGGTGACACTATCGAGTTTGATCAGATTGATAACGCGCCGGAGGAGAAGGCGCGGGGCATCACGATAGCGACGGCGCACGTGGAGTACGAGAGCAATGAGCGTCACTACGCGCACGTGGACTGTCCGGGGCATGCGGACTATGTGAAGAACATGATCACGGGTGCGGCACAGATGGACGGTGCGATTCTGGTGGTTTCGGCGGCTGACGGGCCGATGCCGCAGACACGGGAGCACATTCTGCTGTCGCGGCAGGTGGGAGTGCCGTTCATTGTGGTGTATTTGAACAAAGCGGACATGGTTGACGACGAGGAGTGGCTGGAGCTGGTGGAGCTTGAGGTACGGGATCTTCTGTCGATGTACGAATTTCCGGGCGATGACACGCCGATTGTGACGGGCAGTGCGTTGAAGGCGCTGGAGGGTGATCGTTCCGAGCTTGGGGCGCCGAGCGTTGAGAAGCTAGTTGAGGCGCTGGATGAGTATATTCCGCTGCCAGACCGGCCGGTGGATGGGGCATTTTTGATGCCGATCGAGGATGTGTTCTCGATATCGGGACGCGGCACGGTGGTAACGGGTCGAATCGAGCGTGGGCTTGTACGGGTTGGCGACGAGATTGAGATTGTCGGCATCAAGGAGACGATGAAGACGACGTGCACGGGAGTGGAGATGTTCCGCAAGCTGCTTGATGAAGGGCAGGCGGGTGATAACGTCGGTGTCCTGTTACGCGGGACGAAGCGGGACGAGGTGGAGCGGGGTCAGGTACTGGCGAAGCCGGGATCGATCACGCCGCACACGAAGTTTGAGGCGGAGGTTTATATTCTGACGAAGGAAGAGGGCGGGAGGCATACGCCGTTTTTCAAGGGATATCGGCCGCAGTTTTATTTTCGCACGACGGATGTAACGGGAGCGGTGGAGTTGCCGGAGGCGACGGAGATGGTGATGCCGGGCGACAATGTACAGATGAAGGTGGATTTGATCGCGCCGATAGCGATGGAAGATGGGTTGAGATTTGCGATTCGGGAAGGCGGCCGCACGGTAGGTGCGGGCGTGGTCGCAAAGATAATCGAGTAGTACGGACGGAGTCAGATATAGGCCAGTAGCTCAATTGGCAGAGCAGCGGTCTCCAAAACCGCAGGTTGGGGGTTCGAGTCCCTCCTGGCCTGCCACCTCGATCATCGAGCGTTGGATCTCGTGCTCCGGCCTTATGAACTCGTGGCCGAGCCGTTCTGCGTTGATCCTCACTGGACACAAGCCGTCGCAGATGTCTCGTCGAAGGAACTGATGGATACAGACACTGGAAACCCTGCGTTAGACACGCTGAAGTTGCTGATCGCCGGCGGCGTTTTGCTGGGTGGCATCTTTGGCTATTACTACTATTCCGATGTGTCGGTGCTCATTCGTGCGATCGGCGTATTGCTCGCGTTCGCGCTCGGTGTCGTTGTCGCGCTGCAGTCGGTTCGCGGCCAGGAATTTCTGAAGTTCGTGCAAGGCGCTCGAGTGGAGCTGCGTAAAGTTGTTTGGCCGACGCGGGAGGAGACGATCCAGACGACGATAACGGTAATGGTATTCGCTTTGATCATGGGTGTGTTTTTCTGGCTGCTCGACATGTTTCTCCTCTATGCTACCCGTCTGCTTACGGGTCAGGGAGGCTGAGTCGATGTCGCTGCAGTGGTACGTAGTCCACGCTTATTCAAACTACGAGCACAAGGTCAGGACCTCTTTGTTGGAGCGCGTCAAACGCTATGGTTTGGAGGACAAATTCGGCGAGATTCTCGTACCTACCGAGGAAGTCGTGGAGATGCGCGAAGGCCAGAAACGGCGGAGTGAGCGAAAGTTTTTTCCGGGCTACGTTCTCGTACAGATGGAGATGGATGACGATACCTGGCATCTCGTGAAGGAAGTACCGAAGGTTCTCGGTTTTATCGGCGGGACGACGGACAGGCCGGCTCCGATTACTGATCGCGAAGCCGACGCAATTCTGAGCAGGGTACAGGAAGGTGTCGACAAACCCCGGCCGAAAGTGTTGTTCGAGCCCGGCGAGGTCGTTCGCGTAAACGATGGGCCGTTCAATGACTTCAACGGTGTTGTCGAGCACGTCAATTATGAGAAAAGCAAAGTCAGGGTCGCTGTTCAGATTCTTGGACGATCGACGCCTGTCGAGCTGGATTTCGGGCAAGTGGAGAAGGCGTAGGCCCCGAGATTACGATGGCAAGAAAAATAGACACATATATCAAATTGCAGATCCCGGCCGGGCAGGCGAATCCGAGTCCGCCCGTGGGTCCCGCGCTCGGTCAACATGGCGTAAACATCATGGAGTTCTGCAAAGCGTTCAACGCGGAGACGCAGTCGGCGGAGCAAGGGATGCCGATTCCTGTCGTGATCTCCATCTACACCGATAAGAGCTTCACATTCATCACGAAGACACCTCCGGCCGCCGTACTACTCAAGAAGGCGGCGGGTATCGACAAAGGTAGCGGCACGCCCAACACGGAGAAAGTGGGAACAGTGACTCGTGCTCAGTTGGAAGAGATCGTGAAGGTAAAGGAGCCGGATCTCAACGCTGCCGACATGGATGCAGCCGTGCGGATCATCGCCGGGAGTGCCCGTAGCATGGGTCTGGACGTGGAGGGCCTCTAGATGGCAAAGCGCAGCAGAGCTCAGAAAGCGGCCGCGGAAAGGCTCGAGAAGGGAAAGATCTATCCTGTCAACGAGGCGCTGGAGTTGGTGAAAGAGCTCGCGCAGGCGAAATTTTCCGAGTCCGTGGATGCGTCGGTCAATCTGGGGGTCGACTCTAAGAAATCGGATCAGGTTGTGCGTGGCTCAACTGTTTTACCCTGTGGAACGGGCAAGACGGTGCGAGTCGCCGTGTTCGCGCAGGGTGAAAACGCTGAGGCTGCCGAGAAGGCGGGCGCGGACCTCGTCGGTATGGACGATCTCGCAGAGAGTATTAAGGGCGGCGAGCTCGATTTCGACGTCGTCATTGCGAGCCCCGACACTATGCGCGTCGTCGGTAAGCTCGGCCAGATACTCGGCCCACGCGGACTCATGCCCAACCCAAAGGTCGGAACCGTGACGCCAGACGTGGCGGCGGCCGTCCAGAATGCGAAAGCCGGACAGGTTCGCTACCGTACCGACAAGTCAGGGATTATTCACTGCTCAATCGGCACGGTCGGTTTCGAGACCGACGCATTGAAGCAAAATTTGGCCGCTTTGTTGTCGGATCTGAATAAGGCGAAACCGGCCTCGTCAAAGGGTGTATACGTCAAGCGCGTCAGTATCTCGTCGACGATGGGTCCGGGTATCGTCGTCGATCAGGCGACAGTAAGCATTTGAGATCCCGGCGTCCGACGGACGCCAAGAGTTTTTTAGCCTGCCCATGGATGGGTAGGAGGAAGCCAGCGGTTGCTGGCTATCATCGAAGACCGTAGGTCCTCACGGCGTAAGGTGAGGGTAATGGTGAAATCCGCCTGCGCAGGTGGTGTTACCTAGATCAGCTTTGCCTGGTGGAGGGCGCACCGTCGAACGTTGCGGACACTTGATAAGGAATGAATGCTCGCAGCACAGAGATGGCGGTAGCCCAACGCGTTTGGGTTGCGTTGTTTTCTACCAGGAGAAACGTATGGCGCTAGATCGCGAAGCTAAAGAAGCGCTGGTCCACGAGGTCAACTCGGTCGCGGCTTCTGCTCACTCGGCAGTCGCAGCAGAGTACCGTGGTTTAACCGCAGCCGAGATGACCGACCTTAGATCCGAAGCTCGTACTTCGGGTGTGTACCTCAAGGTTGTAAAGAACACACTGGCCCGCAGAGCTGTCGAAGGTACGGATTTTCAGTGTATGCAGGAGTCTCTCCACGGGCCTTTGTTGCTTGCGTTCTCGAAGGAAGACCCGGGTGCCGCCGCGCGCGTCATCAAAGGCTTCTCGAAAGACCACGACAAGCTCGTCACGGTCTCGGTCTCGATCGGCAGAGAACTCTACGCGGCATCCGATCTCAGTCGATTGGCCGCGTTGCCGACGCTTGATGAGGCGCGGGCGATGTTGCTCAGGACGTTCAACGGCCCTCTGACGCAGCTCGTCCGTACTTTAATCGAGCCGCCGGCGATGGTTGCCCGTGCATTACAGGCCCGCAGCGAGCAGGCTTCTTAGCCTGTTGGCGATGCGTCATACGAATACAGTTACATTGACTTGAGGAGAATAGAGAATGGCTTTAACGAATGAAGAGCTCATCGAAGAGCTGAGCAATAAGCCGATCATGGAGATCGTTGAACTCGTGAATGCGCTCGAAGAGAAGTGGGGCGTTTCGGCGGCAGCCCCGGTCGCTGTGGCAGCCGCAGGCGGCGCAGGTGCTGCGGACGCTGGTGCTGCTGAGGAGCAGACTGAGTTTGACGTAGTTTTGACGAGTTTCGGCGAAAACAAGGTCCCAGTCATCAAGGTCGTAAGAGCCGTTACGGGTCTTGGCCTAAAGGAAGCGAAAGATCTCGTCGAAGGCGTGCCCAATGCCGTGAAGGAAGGTGAGTCCAAGGACGATGCAGAGGAATTGAAAAAGCAGCTCGAGGAAGCAGGCGCAAGCGTCGAGATCAAGTGATACGGCGCAGGCAGCCGCTCGCCCACGAAACAGCCCGCGGCTGCAGCGTGCTGTGGACGAGATTCTGTGCAGACAACCCAGTTGCGATGAGCGGCTGGATTCTGCGTCTTTCAACAAAGAACGTGCAACCGTACGTAGTTTTTTAGCGTAGTCGAGGAAATCCACGATGGCGTATTCGTTTACTGAGAAAAAGCGTATTCGGAAGAACTTCGGGAAACTTCCAAGTATCTTGGATGTTCCCTATCTGCTTTCGATCCAGCTTGCGTCTTATCACAAGTTCCTACAGAAGGAAGCCGATCCTGCGAAACGCGACGACATGGGGCTGCACTCGGCCTTTCAAAGCGTTTTCCCGATCGCCAGCTATTCCGGTAATGCTACGCTGGAGTACGTCAGTTATCGCCTCGGGGAACCGGTCTTCGACGTAAAGGAATGCCAGCTGCGCGGGCTCACTTACGCGGCTCCGCTGCGTGTCCTGGTCAGGCTGGTCATATACGACAAGGAAGCCACGGGTACCAAGAAGAAGGTCAAGGACATACGCGAGCAGGAAGTTTACCTCGGTGAGATGCCTTTGATGACGGATCACGGCACTTTCGTGATCAACGGCACGGAGCGAGTCGTCGTATCGCAGCTTCATCGATCCCCCGGCGTGTTCTTCGATCATGACAAGGGCAAGACGCACTCGTCCGGAAAGCTTCTGTTTTCGGCTCGAGTCATACCGTACCGTGGCTCGTGGTTGGATTTTGAGTTCGACCCGAAGGACAGTGTCTTTGTGCGAATCGATCGCCGGCGTAAGTTGCCGGTAACGATTATTTTGCGAGCGCTCGACTTCACGAACGAGGAGATTATCGATCTCTTTTTCGAAAAAAACGAGTTCACTCTAACGTCGAAGGGCATTCAGCTGAAGCTTGTCGCTGAGCGGCTCAGAGGCGAGACCGCAAGTTTCGATATCAAAGTTGGTCGAAAGATGATCGTCGAGAAGGATCGCCGAATCACCGTGCGGCATATCCGAGAGCTGGAAAAGGCCAAGGTCAAATATCTCGAGGTTCAGCCAGAGTATCTGGAAGGGCGCATACTCGCGCACGATGTCGTCGACGAGGATACGGGAGAGGTAATCGCGAACGCGAACGATGAACTAACCGTCGAGTCGATCGAGACTCTCATGGCAAGCGGCATCAAAAAGCTCAACACGCTTTTCGTGAACGACCTGGATCGCGGCCCCTTCATATCCAACACATTGAAGATAGATTCGACGCAGACGCGGCTGGAAGCATTAGTCGAGATCTACCGGGTGATGCGTCCCGGGGAGCCCCCGACAAAGGACGCTGCGGAGAATCTCTTCCAGAACCTGTTCTTTAATCCCGAGCGCTACGATCTGTCGGCAGTCGGCCGAATGAAATTTAACCGCAGGGTCGGTCGTGCGGACTCCGAGGGCGATGGAATCCTCAGCAAGGAGGACATCATCGCCGTGCTCCAGACTCTCGTCGACATCCGCAATGGCAGCGGCTCGGTTGACGATATCGATCACCTGGGTAATCGTCGCATTCGCAGCGTCGGTGAGATGGCCGAGAACGCTTTCCGTATCGGTCTCGTTCGTGTCGAGCGAGCTGTGAAGGAGCGCCTGACGCTCGCCGAGTCGGAAGGATTGATGCCGCAGGAGATGATCAACGCCAAGCCGGTCGCCGCGGCGGTAAAAGAATTCTTCGGCTCCAGCCAGCTATCGCAGTTCATGGATCAGAACAATCCTCTATCCGAGGTCACCCATAAGCGCCGCGTATCGGCGTTAGGGCCCGGCGGCCTGACGCGCGAGCGTGCGGGATTTGAGGTACGTGACGTTCATCCCACGCACTATGGCCGTGTCTGCCCGATCGAGACGCCTGAGGGCCCGAATATCGGGCTCATCAACTCGCTCGCCGTTTATGCGCGAACGAACGATTATGGATTTCTCGAGACGCCTTATCGCAAGGTCAACAAGGGCAAGGTCACGAATAAGATCGAGTACCTGTCAGCCATTGAAGAAGGGCAGTTCGTCATCGCGCAGGCGAATGCGAATCTGACGCCGAAGGGCGAATTCGTCGACGATCTGGTCTCTTCCCGGTATAAGAATGAGTTCTCGATGCTGCCCTCGGACCAGATCGAATACATGGACGTATCGCCGAAGCAGATCGTTTCGGTTGCGGCGTCATTAATCCCATTCCTCGAGCACGACGATGCCAACCGCGCTCTCATGGGCTCGAATATGCAGCGCCAGGCCGTGCCGACTTTACGCACGGAGACACCGTTGGTCGGGACCGGTATGGAGCGCGCGGTCGCAGTAGATTCCGGTGTGACCGTAATCGCTCAGCGCGGTGGAGTCGTCGACTCGGTCGATGCATCTCGAATCGTCGTGCGCGTCAATGATGAGGAGACCGATGCCGGTAAGTCAGGCGTAGACATCTACAACCTCATCAAATACACGCGGTCGAACCAGAACACTTGTATCAATCAACGTCCTCTGGCGAAAGCGTGTGACGTGATCAAGGCAGGCGATGTCCTGGCTGATGGGCCATCCACGTCATTAGGCGAGCTGGCCCTGGGGCAGAATCTGCTCGCTGCGTTCATGCCCTGGCACGGCTACAATTTCGAGGACTCAATCCTGATCTCCGAACGGGTCGTGCAGGAGGATCGGTTTACTACGATTCATATCGAGGAGCTGACCTGCGTTGCCCGTGATACGAAGCTCGGCCCGGAGGAGGTCACCTCCGATATTCCGAACGTCGGCGACACGTCTCTGACGAAGCTCGACGAGTCCGGGATCGCGTTTATTGGCGCGGAAGTTCGCGCCAGCGACATTCTGGTCGGTAAAGTGACGCCGAAGGGCGAATCGCAGTTGACTCCAGAAGAGAAGTTGCTGCGAGCCATCTTCGGCGAGAAAGCTTCCGACGTTAAGGACACGTCCTTACGGG
>PVBE010229734.1_pt1 | contig 10482 bp, 8 predicted proteins | sample 1631181 | NCBI WGS metagenome assembly PVBE01 (sample SAMN08397723, study PRJNA350692) | Marine metagenome, whole genome shotgun sequencing project. | isolation source: water | place: Pacific Ocean | collected 2012-04 | reverse complement strand
GGTCTGTTGGAATTCCCTTTTACATTTACAACATACATGCCATAAAGAATATCTTTGCATATCCCAATGGTGTTCTGATAAATCATACCAATCTTCCATGTTCCCATATGTCCATGTGTCACTCCGAAACTCAAATCGTTTTTATTGCCTCCCCCGGAAACCACCCACTTGCATGCTCCATCACCGGCAATTTTTACCAGGAAAACATCCCATTCGCCATTTGAGGTGATGGAATGTTCGCAGAAGAATGCCGTGTTCCTGTAGTGTCCTGTCATGAAAACATGATCAGTTTCGTCCACTTCAATTTGGAGCGATCTATCATAGTTGTCGCCACCATAATTATGGGCCCATTGTATGGTTCCAAAAACATCATACTTTGCCAGGAACACATCGCGGCTTCCAAAAGAAGTGAGTTGAAATGGACCAAAAACAGCTTCATCCAGGAAGTACCCCGAAATGTAGAGATATTGATTGTTTGCCAGGGAAATGGCATAAGACTTATCGTATCCCATCCCACCTGCCGTTCTCACCCATTGGAAATTGCCCAGAGAGTCGAGTTTGAAAATGAAAACTTCGTTTGTGCCAACTGCAGTGTATTGATTCTGACCAAACTGGGCGAGATTCCTGAACCAACCTGTAGTATAAACATTGCCCATTTCATCAACTACAGATTCTGCAGCGCGGTCATCGTTCAAGCCACCGAAAGTCTGCACCCAGATGCAAATACCTGTTGGGTCATACTTTGCTACATAACCATCCCAGCTTCCATTGGATGTAACTGTGAAACTTCCGAACTGCGCAAGGTCCTGAAAAATGCCGGTAACATAAATGTTGTTTCTCGAATCCAGGGTAACCCCTACACCCCTATCGTGGCCGATTCCTCCTGCGGAAATCGCCCAAAGTGCAGTTCCGTTAGAATCAAACTTGGCCAGGTACATGTCGCGATCTCCATTCGAGATAAGCGTGTCGGTCCCATAGATTACTCCTGCAGAATATCGGCCGGTGACGTAAAGATTACCCGAGTTATCTGCTATCAGGTCGTACGGTCTGTCGTCCTGGTTGCCTCCATGGGCACTGTTCCAAACGAATTCCTGTGAGAACAGGTTTTCAGGAATCGCCAAAAAGATGCAAAGGCAGAAGAAAGTTATCTGCCAGAGGGGTGGGCGTTTTGTGTGGAACATTCAACTTTAAAATTCGAAAAAGAAAGGTTTAGTTTCTTGGGTGAAAACTGATCACCGGTACTTCAGATTCACTGATGATCTTTCTGGCGTTTGAACCCAGCGTCAATTCCTTGATGCGACTCTCCGCCCTGGTCATAATCACCGTTAAATCCGCGTTAACAGAATTTGCATAGCTGTTAATCTCATCAACCACATTTTCATGTCGCAAGACTTTTGAAATAACGTTCAAACCTTTCGACTTCAATTGATCTACAACCGCTTGTAACTGCTTCTCAAGTTTGGCATGGCTGGTGGCAAATTCATCAAGAAAAGAAGATACCGCTATAACATGGAGTGTTGAGCCAAAAACACGGGCGATTTTTTCCGCTTCTTCCACTTTTCTTGCTGTGTCCTTTGTAACGTCTAATGGAATCACCACATTATCGAATTTAATCTCGTCAGTAATTTTCCGCAGTGTAATTACGTCAGCATGCGATTGGTGAACCGTTCGATAGGCGTTGCTGCCAAGAATGAATCTTTCCAGGGCTCCCTTATCGGAAGCTCCATGGGTTCCCATCACAATCAGGTCGCAATTTTGCTCTTCGGCCACACGGCTGATTAATTTGTGAATTTTTCCTTCTTCCAGCAATACATCGATTTTCACCCCCCACAATGACTTGTTGTCAACTAACAAGCGTTGAAGTTTTTCCTTGATTTCATCTTTCAGGACTTCACTGTATTTAGCCATGCCCTTCAGGTTGGTATTTAACTCATAGGCTTCAACAACATGAAGTAAGAGGACATCGGCCCCTGATTTTCGGGCGAACTCACCAGCATATTTTAATGCATGAATAGAAAGGTCGGAGAAATCGGTTGGGACAAGGATTTTCGAGATTTTAAATTTTGCTGGCATGAGCGATTATTGAGATTAACAATTTGAACTAATTTGGAGTAAAAATGGCCGCTAAGTTATTGATTTTAACAGGTTATAGTCAGTTGTAAAACTGATTGATATCAGGAAATTTTAGGAACCTATAGCCTTTAATCTTTTGGCAACGGGAGGATGGCTGTAATGAAAGAACACGTAGGCGGGATGTGGGTTGAAATGGCTGAGGTGATTGCTCGATAATTTTTTTAATGCTGTTTTAAGGGAATTGCCATCATATGTTTCACGAGCATATGCATCTGCCTCATATTCGTTCTTTCTTGAAAACACATTCATCAACATACCTGTGAAAAATGAAACCGGGCTATAAAGCAGTGAAAACGCCACCAACGCCAAGTGGAAACTCTGTTCAGTTGCACCAAGAATTTGTGGCAATAACTGCGATTTGGCCAATAAACCAAATAGGAACAACAAAACACCCATATTCAACATAGAAATCACAAACCCTTTTTGAACGTGCTTCTTTTTATAGTGGCCAACTTCATGGGCAAGCACTCCTAAGAGTTCATCTTTTGGATGGTCGTTCACGAGAGTGTCGAAAAGCACGATGCTCTTTTTGTTACCCATACCGCTGAAAAATGCATTGGCCTTGGTGGAACGTTTTGAACCATCCATGATGAAGATGTTATTGAGTGGGAAACTCACTTTTTGAGCATAGTTTTCAATTGCCACCCGCAGTTCCCCGTCTTCCAGAGGGGTGAGTTTGTTAAAAATGGGAAGGAATAACGAAGTATAAAACACCATCATAAACAAACTGAAGGCTGCTACGGTAATCCATGCAATCCACCAGAAATTGCTGCCGGCTATCGTAAACAGAAATGTGATCAATGACAAAATACCTCCACCAATCAGAATCGCTACAACGTAACCCTTCAACTTATCAAGAAAGTAAAGTTTTGGTGTAATCTTGTTGAACCCAAATTTCTCTTCAATCACAAATGTGTTGTAAAGTGAAAATGGAATATTTATCAGGTCGCTTGCCAGGTAGAGTATTCCGAAAAACATAAGCCCCATCAAAATGGGTTGGTCCGTGTATTGACGAACAAACTCATCGAGCCAGGCAAATCCATCGAGGAACAGAACAATAAGAATTACGACAAGGCTAAGGGTTGATGACAAGGTTTGGTAGGCAGTTTTTGACTTGTCGTAGGCTTTGGTTTTCTTCACTTTTTCTTCGTCATAGAGGTCGCGCATCTCCTCTGGAACTGGTGTGTCAATGTTCCTGTAATTGAGCAAGTCGAGCACTTTTGCAAGCACAAACTCGAAAACGATGAATCCTACAATTAAATAAAACAGTGTTTGGGCCATTTGCGAAAATTGGCTGCAAAGATAACTTGTAAGTCTCTACCGATAGTTATCGGTATGACAGTTTCTCCCGATAGCTATCGGGATGACAAGCTCAGCACGCGGTTCAATATTCACGTTTACTACAATTAAATACTGTTTATTGAGACTTAGCACTGCGACTGAATAAAAGGTGCTTCAAACTCTACCTTTACACCATGTCCTTAAAATCAATTCTTGCCCGTCCGTTTGCCTGGTATATGGCCCGGCAGATCCACCATTGGTCTTCAAGGGCTGTGAATTGTCAGGAAATGATTCGTGAAAACCTGGTGTCCGTAGCCTTAAAAACTCAATTTGGTCAGGATCATGGTTTTACGAACATTCGATCATACGAGGAATTCAAAACGGCCGTTCCAATTCGTGACTATGAAGAATTGAAGCCTTACATTGATGCCATAATAGAAGGTAAAGAAAATGTCTTGTGGCCGGGTAAGCCTATCTATTTCGCCAAAACTTCCGGGACAACATCTGGAACCAAGTTCATTCCGATATCAAAAGATTCCATCAAAAACCACATGAATGGTGCAAGAAGTGCACTCCTTTTATATATAGCCGCTACCGGCAGAACCGATTTTGTAAACGGTAAAATGATTTTTCTATCAGGAAGTCCTGAGTTAGAAGAAGTTAATGGAATTAAAACCGGACGATTGTCTGGGATTGTGAATCATCACATTCCTAGGTATTTGAAAAGAAACCAATTGCCTTCCTATAATACCAATTGCATTGAAGACTGGGAAACCAAACTCGATGAAATCGTAGATGAAACAATCTGGGAAGACATGACCCTGATTAGTGGAATCCCTCCCTGGGTGCAGATGTATTTTGAGAAATTGTTGGAACGAAGCGGCAAAGAAACCATAGGCGATTTATTTTCCAGGCTTTCAGTTTTTGCGTATGGTGGCGTGAACTTCGAACCATATCGGCAGCAGATCGAAACTACTATTGGTAAGCCAGTAGCAACCATCGAGACCTACCCTGCATCAGAAGGGTTTATTGCTTTTCAGGATCGGCAGGGAGACAAGGGGCTTTTGTTGAATTCGAATGCCGGCATTTTCTTTGAGTTTGTTCCTACCAGTGAGATTTTCTCTGAAAACCCAACCCGTTTGAGCCTGGGCGAAGTGGAGTTGGGAGTTAACTACGCTTTAATCCTTAACACCAATGCGGGTTTGTTTGGCTACAACATTGGAGATACGGTGAAGTTTGTTGAACTCGATCCGTACAGAATTGTGGTGACGGGTCGTGTGAAGCATTTCATTTCTGCCTTTGGTGAACATGTAATTGCCGAAGAAGTGGAAGGCGCATTGATCGATACAGCCAATGGTTTGAGTGGCAGGATCGTTGAATTCACCGTTGCTCCAAAAGTGATTGTTGATGAAGGGCTTCCACATCATGAATGGTTTATTGAATTTGAAGATGTTCCTGCTGATTTGGAGTCATTTGCCTTGCAGGTTGATCAAAACCTGCAGAAACGAAACATCTACTACGCAGATCTGATTGAAGGCAAAGTGCTTCAAACGCTTAAAATTAGCCCAATTCGTAAAAATGGCTTTCGTGAATTCATGGAATCGAAAGGAAAATTGGGCGGGCAAAACAAAGTGCCTCGGCTTGCTGATAACCGTGATATTGCTGACGAGTTGTCTAACTTTGCGGCCCCAAATTAAAGAGCACCTCCCATCGAAAAACGACACATTGCAATTCTTGGCTCAACTGGCTCCATAGGAACTCAGGCATTGGAGGTAGTTACTGCAAATCCAGATGTTTTTGAAGTTGAATTACTTACGGCCAACAACAATGCCGATCTGTTGATTGAGCAGGCACACACATTTCGACCCAACACGGTAGTCGTTGCCAATGAAGACAAGTACACAGAGGTTTCCGAAGCCCTGGCTTCCACCGATGTAAAAGTATTTGCCGGCATGGAAGCCATTGAACAATGTGTGGCTTTTGAATCCATTGACCTTGTGTTGACAGCCATGGTAGGGTATGCTGGGTTGAAACCTACGTTAAATGCCATTGATGCTGGTAAGCATATTGCACTTGCCAATAAAGAAACGCTGGTGGTTGCCGGTGAGATCGTAACCTCGTTGGCTGCCAAAAAAGGGGTGAACATTTATCCTGTTGATAGCGAACATTCGGCTATCTTCCAATGCCTTGTTGGGGAATTTAACAACCCGATTGAAAAGATCATTTTAACCGCATCTGGTGGACCATTCAGAGGAAGAACCAGGGAAGAATTGGCCAACGTGACAAAAGAAGCTGCCTTGAAACACCCCAATTGGGACATGGGAGCAAAAGTGACAATAGATTCTGCCAGCTTGATGAACAAAGGATTGGAATGTATTGAGGCTAAATGGTTGTTTAACCTTAAACCCGATCAGATTGATGTGGTGGTTCATCCCCAATCCATCATACATTCAATCGTACAGTTTGAAGACGGCAGTATGAAAGCACAAATGGGATTGCCTGACATGCGATTGCCCATTCAATACGCTATGGGATTTCCTGAGCGGTTAAAATCTGATTTCCCCCGTTTTAGTTTTCTTAACAATAATGCGTTGACGTTCGAAGAGCCCGACCGTGAAACATTTCGTAATCTTGCATTGGCTTTTCGCGCGATGGAAACTGGCGGAAACATGCCATGTGTGCTGAATGCAGCCAACGAAGTAGCAGTTGAAATGTTTCTGAAAGATGGGCTTCAATTTCTGGAAATGAGCGATTTGATCGAAGAGTGCATGGAGACAATTCCGCATATCAAAACCCCTAATTTTGAAGATTATGTTGAAACGGACGAACAAACTCGAAAATTAGCCGTAAAAGTGGGTGCGGGTTGATGTGTTCGGAAACTGTTTTTACAAGCAAAAACAAATAACACAAGCCACAATTTTTTGAATAGACAATTTATTGCTGTGTCGCAGCGTCTTGGTGGTAATTTTTAAAACGGACACAAACAAAATCGAAGAAGCATGGATATGTTGATAATGGCAGGCCAACTCTTGCTCGGACTGGGCATATTGGTTTTTATACATGAGTTAGGCCACTACCTGGCAGCCAGGGCCTTTGGAATCAAAGTTGAAAAATTCTACATATTTTTCGATTTCGGAGGCAAGAAACTCTACAGCAAAACCATCAATGATTGTGAATATGGAATCGGTTGGTTCCCTTTGGGTGGTTATGTTAAAATTGCGGGTATGATCGATGAGTCGATGGATACTGAACAGTTAGACACCGAACCTCAATCGTGGGAATTCAGGGCGAAACCGGCATGGCAGCGCTTCATTGTTATGATTGGCGGAATTACCATGAACATCATCCTTGGGATTCTCATTTTCGCATTTCATCTGAATTATTTTGTTGGTGGTTATACGCCTATGAGCGAGGTATCAGACGGAATCTACTCTTATGAAATGGGGCGCGATTTAGGCTTCGAAACCGGTGATCAAATTGTTGCGATCAACGGACAAACACCAGAGCGATCTAATGAATTACTTTCCTTAAAGGTGTTCTTCGGTGCCGACCTGAAAGTTAATCGAGCAGGTAAAATCATAGATATTGCTATTCCCGACACGTTAGTTCAACAACTTAGCCAGGGCAAAGCGAAGTTTATTGGATTCGACAATTTCAATTTTAAGGTTGACAGTATTATACCCGGACATGCTGCGGCAGAATCCGGTTTGCTGAAAGGGGATAAGATTACAACTATTGAGGGAAATGCTATAAATAGTTACGGGCAATTCCGGGAAAACGTTAGCGGTAATGCAGGCAACAACATCACTATGGAGATTGAAAGAAGTGGTGAACCTAAAACACTGAATGTCGCAGTTTCCGAAACCGGAACCGTTGGGCTGTACGCCACGCAGGTAGAACCGTACAAAACAGTAGAATATACCGTACTCAGCGGTTTAAAATTTGGAACAATTGACGGATTTGATGCCATATATTACAACGCGTTAGGATTAGGAAAAATTTTCACTGGCCGCTTTAAGGCCCGCGATTCAGTTCAAAGTCCTATCGGCATTGCGAAGATTTATGGGGCTGAATGGAAATGGGGAAGATTCTGGTATCTCACCGGATTAATTTCCTTCATTCTGGCGTTTATGAACATTCTGCCAATTCCGGCCCTCGATGGGGGACATGTGGTCTTTATTTTCATTGAAATGCTGCGAGGTAAACCAGTCAGCGATGTGATTTTGGAAAAAGCACAAGTAGTTGGCATGGTTATTTTATTAACCCTCATGGCTTTCGCAATCGGAAACGATATTTTAAAATCCTTCAGTTAAATGCACAAACGGAAAAGCAGCTTAATCATATTTCTTCTAAGCTGCTGTGGTTTCGGCCTCTTCGGGCAGGAAACAACTGAAACAACCCGCCAGGATTCTTTCAAGTTTGAAAACGTAATGATCATTCCTTTTGACGAAGGAATGTACTTTTCTGATTGCGATCGTGAGTTAGCCAAGTCCAACAAAATGACACCCTATGAAGTGATGGTTGCATTTCGTTATGGTATGAGTGGCTCGGTTAATACCACAATTTTTGGTGGAACCCGCAAAACCAGGCAATTGCTTAACGATACTGCACGCACAGCCGCCTATGATTTGGCCAGAATCTATAAAAGCATTGGCTATAAAATGGAAAAACCCGTAGGTATGATCTCCAACCAACAACAGCATGAGGTCGAATCAGGAGCACCCAAACCTGTATTTGGGAAGTTGTTTGGAAAAGGGCAGAACACCGTGAATGCAGATAACTCGGAGGGTCAGGATGAGGATAAAATCGGAGTTTACTCAAGTGGCGACCGAAAATTCCTGAATGCAAAGATTCACGATGTTAGGATGTTGGAATACTTACATAAACAGTATAAAACCGATCTGTTTGTTTTCCTGAATCAGTTTGAGATTATTACGAATTACGAGCATTGCCTGGACAGGGCTACCAATAATTTCGAACGAACAGTGAAGGTGCATTATTCAGTCTATGATGTAACTGGAAAACAAATTGCCGGAGATGCCGCCATTGTGAATTTCGGCAGCAATAGCAATTCTGTTTACAAGATCATTGATTCCAACTTTCCAAAAGTTTCGGCAGAAATAGTTCAGGAATTACCAGGAATTAAGAAGGTAAGAGCAACTGAGGTGGAAGTTGGAATAATTGAAGATGAGGCTGCGGCAAATTAGCCAGCCATTGTCTATAATGTATAGCAAAAAAGCCCTGAAAAACAGGGCTTTTTTGTTTGTACCGGAGGTGGGACTCGAACCTGTCTGCCTGCACCAGACAGGCAGGCCCACACGTGTGAAGACAGACGAGTTTGAATTATGTCAAAAGAATTTGTTAGCTGGGAACTTTTCAGATCTAATTTTCCTCAACATCCTTTTTCCAGAAGCGGTCTTGAGTTGTTTTCTCTGAGTCTTGCGGAATTTCGGTCGGAATGCTGTTCAACCAGAAGGATTGCATAGGGTCTGTAGGGTTTGGTAGTTTTCTCATAGCCAGCGTTATGTTGGCGAACTCTACGGTTTACATTAATGGTCAATCCAACGTAAATGTAGTTTCGAATTATACCGCAAAGGGCGTAAGTGAAAAACACAATATGAACTTAACAAATGGTCTAAACAAAAAAGCGTTTGAAACTTGAAGAGCTCCAAACGCTTTATGTACCGGAGGTGGGACTCGAACCCACACGTCCGAAGACACACGAGTTTGAGTCGTGCGCGTCTACCAGTTCCGCCACTCCGGCAGCAGTATGTTCCAAAGAACGGGTCGCAAAAATATGGATTTGCCTAACAAATGCAAGGTTTGATTGATCTTGATCAAGTAATTTTTAAAGGCCTGTTTATGGTTTCTTCAAGGGAGATAAAAGTTTCTGTCCGATCTATACCATCAATAGCCTGAATCTTTTCGTGCAGAACCTCTTTTAAGTGAGCTGTATCGCGGCAAACCAATTTGGCAAACATGCTGTAGTTGCCTGTTGTGTAGTGGCATCCTGTTATCTCTGGAATATTTCTCAAGCCCTCAGCTACCTGACTGTACAGGGAACTCTTCCGTAAATAAATTCCAAGAAAAGCGACAACATCATATCCAAAAGCTGCGGGATTGATATTGAGTTGTGATCCAAAAATGATTTTAGCTTCTTCCATTTTTCGCATCCTTACATGCACAGTTCCGGGAGAAACAAACAATTTTTTCGCGATTTCAGTATAAGGAATCTTGGCGTTTTCCATTAACAACTCCAGGATGCTCCTGTCTGTGTTATCGATTTGATAATTCATGGATGCAATTTAAGTAAGTAATTGCGATAATGGCAATAATAGGTTTAGGTGAATGATAAAAGTGTATTGTTTGTTTAAAAACATTGAATTGATTGCATCATTAGTAGCGTAGTGTTACTTTTGTCATATTAACAAACAACACGTTCTTTATTTGTTGATTTAGTTCTTGAATTGAATTTTCAATCCTTTCCGGGCTTTGAACCCGATAGCCATCGGGTTTCAATTTGAAACATTGAACTAAACACACTGTAGGGTGATGAAACAGGCAGCCATGCCCTCTTGTCTGGGGGGTGGAGATTCCGGTAGTTATCGGAAGGGATAAACCCATGGAAGAGTGTCGAATGACGAATGTTGAAATGAAAATTTCTGAATTCTGATGTTTGACATTCGATATTCCAAATGGGCTAACTGCTCCGTGGAGGTTCGAATCCTCCCCCTACAGCTATAGGAGATTTTAGATGAGTAGTTCCAGTTGGCTTTGCCGGCTGGAACTTTTTTTGTGGCACAACTTTGCAAGCATGTTGCGAAATAATGAGGATCCACTTAGCATGAATTAGCTCAAGTCCTTTGTCGGGTTGCTTTTTAGCAAACCTTGGTTCAAAGCTTTAGATACCTCGATTTCATAGGCAATATCACAACTATCCGAAAGTTTAAATTCTGAAAAGCCCCTTCTTTTTGAATTGCACCTCAAAAATAAGGGACTTTTCAGACGCACTAAAAATAACAGTAAGCCTTTAATTCGTCAAATAATAGATTTGGTGCCACCTTGGCT
>PVBE010138957.1_pt1 | contig 10482 bp, 7 predicted proteins | sample 1631181 | NCBI WGS metagenome assembly PVBE01 (sample SAMN08397723, study PRJNA350692) | Marine metagenome, whole genome shotgun sequencing project. | isolation source: water | place: Pacific Ocean | collected 2012-04 | reverse complement strand
ATTACTGGAGTTGAATTTAAAGATGGTATCGAGGTGACAACGATCGATCAGGTCGCCGCTTGATTCAACTGCCTGAACACCAGATTTGACAATAACTCATGACGGACAGGGTGCGGCTTCACTTACTGGATTCCGGACAGCCACTTCGTGGCTTCCGGAATGACGGACAGGGTGCGGCCTCGCGTACTGGGTTCCGGACGGCGACTGTGTAACTTCCCGAATGACGGACAGAATGCGGCTTCGCGAAAGGGTAGATCCCGACACCGTCATCTCGGTGAAAGCCGACGTTCGGTATTCTTTCGTTACGGGGCTTTGACAAACTTCAAGGTCATTCTGTCGCTTTCCCCGATTGCCTGGTACTTCGCTTTGTCTATGTTGCCGAGACGGTAGGTCGGTGGCAACGTCCATACGCCTTGGGGGTAGTCCTTGGTGTCTTTCGGATTCGCATTGATTTCCGAGCGGGCGACGAACTTGAATCCCGCAGCCTCCACCACGCGGATCGCGTCCGCCTCGGCGACGTAACCCGTGGCGGCCCATTCGACGCCGAACATATCGGGATTACCGCGATGGTCCGTCAACCCGAGAATGCCGCCGGGTTTCAAGACGTCGTACATGGCCTTCAACATCGCTCCTTCGGTCCCGTTCCCCACCCAGTTATGCAGATTCCTGAAGGTGACGACCATGTCCGCACTACCCGCGGGCGCCGGCTCCATCGAGGCGGGCGGCATCAGCGCGGTTACTACTACTCGGTCGTAGACATCCGGCATTGCGGCCAGCTTGTCCTTGAACTTCTGTTCGTTGCGTCTGAAATATGGGATCCCGGAGCTGCCGTCGTAATTGGCCGCGTACAGCTTTCCTTCGTCGCGCAGGTACGGGGCGAGAACCTCGGTATACCAGCCGCCGCCGCCCGGCCAAATCTCGACCACGGTCATATCGTCCCGGATCCCGAAGAACTGCAAGGTCTCGACCGGATGGCGCCAGACGTTGCGCGCTTGGTTGGCCGCGCTCCGATGCTCGCCGGCAGCCGCAGCTTTGAGTTCTTCGGTCGTATCAGCGCATGCCGTTGCGATGAAAACGAGCGTCAGCGTGGCGCCGAAATTTCGAATGAATGACATAGCTAATCTCCGGTGTCCGATACTCGGCAAACGATAACACACCGCGGCGGTAACCCCGCGCTACTGCAACGATACTTTCACGGATACGCCGAAAAAGACCTCGCCGTTCCTCACTCGCCGAGTTCGGCGCGGCGCGCATTCGTCGCCTCGACGTCTACTGCCAGTGACTCATCTTCGATTGCGCCGCTGAAAATAACACCGTAGACCTCGCTCGCGCGCTCCCGCGTCTCCCAGCGTTCGAGTACATCTTTGCGCACGCGTTCCGGATCCCGCCCTAAGGGTGCCCCGTAACCGCCTCCGCCCGCGTCGACTCCACGGACCCATTCGCCCGGCTCGAGGCGGCACTCGACTACGCCGGGTAGTTTCTCTTCAAAGCCGTCCCCGTCGATCTTGAAAGTCGACGCCGGCGGCCCGGCACAGCCGCCGCGTACTCCCTGAGGCGGATTGACCTGGCCGTCACAGGAAATCACAACGTTCATCGGGTCGTTGCGTGGACCATAGATGACCTCGGCACCAGGCGACCCGCGGAAACGCCCAGCGCCGCCGCCGCCGGCGACGACGCGTACGGACTTGAACAGCATCGGGTATTTCGATTCGTCGACTTCGACGCTACCGCGGTACATGAGTCCGCCGACGACGGGCAAACCGTAGTTGAGCCAGCCGTCGGTGGTCGGCGTGCCGGGCCCGCCGTTCGCAACGACCCACTCCTGGTTGATATACGGACCGTCGCGTCGCCAATCATGGCCCGAGATCACAGCGGCCCCGGCCCCCATGCCCATCGCTCCCTCGGCCAACCCGTGGCCCTCGCCGATCGCGGCGAATGCGGCCTGGGTAGTGTTGACGATACGATCGGCGATGTTGGTCGTCGCCATGGAGCAACTGTGCGGAAACTTTGGGATCCCGGTAATGCACCCTTCTCTCAGTTTCACCGTGACGCGGGAAAAACTGCCGGCATTATGCGGCACGTCGTGATCGAGGCAGTTGAAAACTCCTGCCATCGCATTACTGGTGGCGCAGGCCACCGACTGATTGAGGCCAAAATCCTTATTGTCCTCGTTGTGCGTCAAGTCCACCTCGATGCGTCCTTCCTCGGCATCGACGGCGATATCGACGCGGATGTCGAGACCCTCGGGCAGTACCGGGGGAAACGGATCGTAGTGACCGACGTTCTTCAGCGTCCCGCTCGGGAGCTTCTTGATCGCCTCCGCCATTCGACGCTCGGAGTAGACAAACCACTCGGCAATGAACTGGCGAATGGTGTCCATGCCGTATCGCTCAACCAACTCGACCAGTCGGCGCTCGCCTATCCGCGCTGCGCCGATGGTGGCGAGGTAATCTCCGTACCATTGTTCCGGTACCCGGATCCGGCGTTTGCACATGCGAATGATATCGTCGACGTCGGCGTAGTCTTTCTGCACGCGAACGCAAGGAAAGATCAGCGAACCCTCTTCGTAAACGTCGCGCGCGTAGGCATGATAGGTACTCGGGATCGAGTTGCCGCAATCCGCCTGATGCGCCTTTGCGCAGGTCGTAAAAAGGTGCTCGCCATCGACGATCACAGGCGCCATGATCATGTGATCGGCCGGATGCGTGTTACCGAGAAACGGATCGTTATGGAGAAACGCGTCACCGACCGCGATATCGTCGTGCAGATCGCACATCGCCTGGGTTTGCAGGCTGCTGCCGAAAATATGCACCGGCAGTCCCTCGCCGGGACACAACATTCGGTTGTCGCCGGTGACGATAGAGCAGGAGAAATCGCGCACGACCGCGAGTACGGCGGAGCGTGCGGTGCGTAATAGGGTGTTCGACATTTCGCGTACGATCGCGTCGAGCCGGTTCGCCAGCACCGCCATCAGAACGGGATCCATCGTGGCCTCTGGAGTATCTGTTTCGGGCTTGTTCATAGCTCTGCCTCCTCTGGAGGGGTGAGGATGTAACGCCCGCCGGCGCTGACGTTTGCGACCGAACCGGGATAGACGACCAGGGTCGAGGTGGGCTCTTCGATGATTGCGGGTCCCTCGATTACGGCGCCGACGTTGAGCTGATCGCCGAGGAAGATCGGGGTGTCGACGAGCCCGCCGGCGAAGTAGGCCTGCCGGCGACGCTCGGCCTGGGCCGCCTGCTCGCCCTTTCTGCGCGGCGGTTCCAGTGCAGGCGGATTGACCCGGGCGATCAAACGTCCGCGCCAGTTGAGGCATTCCACCGCCTGACCTTCATCGCGCACCGCGAAAACACGATCGTGGACTCGGTGAAACTCCGCGACCAGCGCCTCGACATCGCCGGCGCCACCGAAATGGTTTTTCGCTACCGGTATTTCCAATTCCCACACCTGGAAGCGATAGCGTGATTCGACGAAATACCGCTTTTCGATGTTGTCGAAGCCGCGTTGCCGCAGCCGATCGCCGAACGCGTCGAGCGCCGCGTCGATCGTCTCGAGGGCCGAGTTGACGCCATCGAAATCGAAATCCTCGGAATGGGTCAAGCGGCTCGCGCCCGCTTCGGTGATGATGTCGGAGAACTGCATGCCCGAGGCGCTCAGCGCGCCGGCCGTTCGCGGTACCAGGACCGTTCTGCAACCCAGTTCGGCGGCGATCGGGAGGATATTCAGTCCGCCAGCGCCCCCGCCGGCAACGAGTACTGACTCACTCGGGTCGAGTCCTTCATTGATGGTCAGTTCTTTGATCGCCTGGATCATGTTCTCATTCGCGACCGCCATCACGGCGTACGCCGCACGTTCGATCGGTTCGCCGAGTTTTTCGGCCAGGTCCTCGATGGCGGCGCGCGCCGCGCCTTCGTCGAGTTCCATGCGGCCGCCTAGAAAATGAGCCGGGTCGATATAGCCGAGCGTCACCGCTGCATCCGTGACCGTCGGTTCCCTGCCACCCCGGCCATAACAGGCCGGGCCCGGATCGGAACCCGCGGAGTGCGGACCGACGCGCAATAAACCACCTGAATCGACCCAGGCGATGGAACCGCCGCCCGCGCCGATACTGTGTACCGCGACCGAGGCCATACCGAGGTTATCCCCGACCCACTGCGGTCCGAGCCAGGTGTCGCGTGAGAATTCGACCGTGCCTTCGCGAACCAGAGAGACGTCGAAGGTCGTACCCCCAGCGTCGCAGATGATCACATCGTCGCCCAGTTTTTCTGCTTCGACATATGCGAGCCCGGCCACCGGGGCCATCGCCGGCCCGGATTTGACCAAAAAGATGGGACGTTCGACGACGTCGCGTAAATGCATCACGCCGCCGAAAGACGTGCTCACCAGTACGTCATTCTGATAGCCGGCCGTCCGCAAGTCGGATTCGAGAGTAAGCAGATAGTCCTGCATCATGGGTTTCAACGAGGCGTCGATCGCGGTCGAGGAAGCGCGGCGATACTCGCGCAAGATCGGATTCAATTGATGCGACAAGGTAAACGGGATGTCCGGCAGTATTTCACTGATCAACTCGCCGACGCGAAGCTCGTGTGCGGGATTCGCTATCGACCACAAAAGGCATACCGCAATAGCTTCGATGTTCCGGTCGGGGAAAGTGACTAACAGCGCGCGGACAGCGGCTTCGTCGAGCTGTGTTTCGACCCCGCCTTCAGCGTTGATGCGCTCGGGTATTTCGAAAGTCAGCCGGCGCGGAATATAGGGATCGGGATACTCGACCTGCAGATTGTGCGGCTCGGATTTCCCGCCTTCCTTCAGGAGCAAGATATCGGGAAAACCGTGCGTTGCCAGAAAAGCCGTTCGGGCAATCTTACGTTCTACGATCCCATTCGTCGCCCGCGTCGTTCCGTAGACGAACATCGACGCATCGGCGATGAGATCGGCGCTCGCGATACCGAGTTCGTCGGCCGCGACAGCGAGGCCCGCTGCGATACTCGCGAATGCCCGCTGCCTATCGGTCAGCGCTTTACCCACGGTAAAGCGGCCGTCGTCGTCGGTGACTACGACGTCGGTGAACGTGCCGCCGGTATCGACGGAAATTCGGTAAGACATGGGATTGGTCCTTGGTTGCGTTGTTTCTATCCGAACGTTAGCGCACGGATTCGCGGTCGCCTCGGCAAATGCCGGCGAGCGGCGCTTCCGGCCTCTTATTGCGTCAACAGGGTAATGCGTTACCGGTCGAACTTGCTTTCAAACATGCCCTGCTTTTCGCCCGTCGTGCAAGATTATTGCGTCTTGCCGGCGATAAATCCATTCTTCCGCGGCCGCCGTTCAACGCCGATCAGGGAACACCGTAGTTGCACAGTCTCAAAGGTTGGATCTTAGTGCCTCATTCGAACCGCAGACATTGCTGCGCTGTACAAAATAGAACCACGAAGGACACAAAGAACACGGAGGAAATATTTTTGTACAGTAATTTCATATCCTTATCTCCGTGTTCTTAGTGTTCTTAGTGTTCTTAGTGGTTAATCTCGATTGCACGGGGTATTGAAAGGCTGAGAACTAACCGATAAGCACCGTCTATCGGCCCGTCCGCCCGGAGCGTGACCGCCGATCCATCGGTCACGAACCGTTGGTGAGGATCGAGCCAAGGTGTCAAGGCGGGTCGGTCACCAACCGCCGCCCCCGCCTCCTGAACTCGATCCCGGTGCGGTCGAAGACGACGCGACCGCGCCGTTGAACGAGTCACTCAATGACGACGAGAAATCAGAAAGCCTGGTCGGTTGCCAGTTGTCGCCGTGGTACCAGACGGGCGAATAGGCGTCAGCTCCCATCGCCGCCTGCTTGATGATGGCCGCGAACTGCTCGGCCCATTTCTGCTCGATGCCGAGGGCGATGGCATAGGGCAGATAGCGCTCGAACAACTCCGGTGTCCGGCCCTCCGAGTAACGCGCATCGAGTTCGATCTTTTCCGCGACTTCGACATAACGTTTGAACCCGTCCGCCTTGTCGAGCAGTTTCCTACCGACCATCGTGGGCGCTTTTAACCAATGGTAAAACAAAGCGTTGGTGACCAAGAGGACGAGCCCGATCACTACCAGATCCGTTGCGCCCGCCTCCACGACCGGGACGACCACGGCCAAACCGGCAAAGACGAAGGGGACCAGGAATGCGACGCGGACGATAGCGGCGATCCGGGAACTGGCGCCTCGTGCGTGGCGCAGACTGATCCAGCCGCGATAAAGCCCCATGCCGGTTGCGCTCCACCAGATGGTCGCCCACACGCATAGAAACGCCACCTGCGCAGAGTCAGCCAGTTCGGGGTAAAGGAACAAGACCGCCATAATCACAATGACGCTGATCCCGGCGCCAACGAAGAAATATCCACGGTTGGTGACGAAATATTTGTTCTCGTAGTCGTCGCTCAGCGCCTGTTCGTGGGTTTCCAGCGCTTTGCCCATGACCTTGTGGTTCTTGTTGTCGAGTTCGATGCGTTCCCCGCCGCTGAACAGGGTCTTGGCGAGCTTTTCTTCGCCCGGTGCCATTTCCACATTCTTAGCGGTCTTTACTAGCCCGTAGGCGCCGTCGTCCTCTTCGATGGTTAGAAACCCCTTGACCGCGAGGTTGATCACGGCGGCGGTGAAACACTTCTTGTCGTAGCCCATCTCGTCGATATAGCGCATCGACGCAGGGGAATAACCGTCCGGTGGTTCATAGCGGGCGATGACGACGCCGGCTTCGGGGTCTTGGCCGACTCTCGACCAGAAGAGCAGATAGTATCCGAGCAGGATCGAGAACCCGATCGCGCCGGCTAGCAGATGCCTGTTGTCGCGCAGCAGTTCGGTGGCGAGTTCGCCGGCAGTCGGCTCGCGGACGAGTCCTTTCGGCCAGCCGAATACGATGGTCAGTCCCTCGCGCCGACCGAGCGGGCGGCTCGTCTCGAAATGCGCCTCGCTGCCGCTTACGACCTTAGCGACGAGGTCGCTTCTCTTGGAGCCGGTTGGTCCGGTGTAGCCTTCAATCGTGAGCGCGTTGCGATCTACCGGCTCCGGCAGGTGAACCGCCGCGCTCGCCCGGGCGATTCCGAAGTCCCACTCATTGCCGGTCACGTTCCAGTACAGCTCGTCGTGATCGTCGAAAAAGCCCAGCTGCCGGTCCGTTCGGTAGCTGATCTCGTAGGTGTATTGACCCTTCGGCAGAACGACGTTCTCACGCCCCAAGTAGACGCGGACGCCTTTGCTCGTAGACTTGGTGTGAAACGCTTCCGGGCGACCGTCGCGTTTGACGTGCCGTATTTCAAATTTCACCTTGTAGCGGTTGCCGTAACGATCGCGGTAATCGGTGGGGAAATCACGATAGATTCCATGTTTGATCCTGCCGCGTTCAGCGGTCACGGAAATTCTCTCGACGACGTCCATGGTGCCCGTTGCATCGATGTGGATATCGCTATGAAAAGAACGAATCTCTTCGACCCCCAGCGCCGCGCCAAGCGGTAGCAAGCTGGCTGCCACCGCGAGGATTGCGCAGACCTTACGGGCCTGTTCGGCGCTACGACAGGTTTTCGTCATCATCGAAAAATTCCGCGGCCGCGAAACCGAAAGCGCGGGCGATCACGGAGTCGGGAAAAGAATCGACCCGGATATTCAGGTTGCGCACCGAGCCGTTATAGAAACGCCGGGCAAACTGGATGTGTTGCTCTACTTCGGTGAGGTTACGCTGCAAATCCAGAAAGGACGCATTCGCCTGCAGTTCGGGATAGGCTTCCGCTACCGCTACGAGTTTCTTCAACTCCGTCGACAGACCGCTCTCTGCCGCCGAAATTTCCGCTACGGCGGGTTTTTCCGCAATGCCGCTGCGCAGGGTCGTGATGGCCGACAAAGTGGCGGACTCGTAGGCGGCATACTGTTTTACCGCCTCCACGAGTTTCGGGATCAAATCATGACGGCGCTTAAGTTGGACGTCGATATCGCTCCACGCCGTTTGCACGCGAGTTCTGTCCCGCACGAGGCGGTTGTAAGCGAAGATCGCCCACGCGCCGAGCGCAAGCAGAATAAGCAATACGGCTACCATGCCCGGTTCTCATTGACTGATAGTTGAGATTCTACCAACAAAGGCGGCCGCTGCTGAGGCTTTCACAATTGGTGAACATTGTAGGTTGGGCTAGCCCTAGAGGCGTAGCCCAACACGATGGCTGAATTGTTGAGTTACGGCCCTTGCGCGCCTAACCCAACCTACGGTGCACGTGTGTTCGGTCTTTCTGCAATTCTCAATAGGCCCGGCCGCAATGCGGCCGGCGGAGGACAAAACGGGCGGAACAGGCCGGTCGGTCGCCGGACAGCACGTGGGAACTCGCTTCGGTGTAAACTCATGTGTCATGACGCCACCTCAAAGCGCCGACACCGCGCATTGTTGGAGTAGAGATGAATAGAAGCGAAGACCGTATCCTCACCACCCACGTCGGCAGTCTGCCGCGCACGCGCGAACTCTCCGATCTGCTGATTGCCGAAGAAGCCGGCGAGCAGTTCGACCGGGCCCGTCTCGAAAAACTGGCGGCCGCCGGGGTCAGGGATTGTGTGGCGATGGAAATCGATGCGGGTATCGACGTGATTAACGATGGGGAACAACCGCGTGTCGGCTTTCAAACATACGTTGGCCAGCGCCTCGAGGGATTTGGCGGCGTCAGCGTACGCGACCCGTTTCGCGATTTTGCCAACTATCCCGACTTTACCGATATCTGGCTCAAACGCGGCATGATCATATCAAAAGTGTTCGATGCCCCGGCGGCGACGAGTGAGGTGCGCTATAAGGATCTCGCGCCCGCGACTCGAGAGTGCGACATGTTCGACGCCGCCCTGGCCGCGCACAGTACCGGGTATACAGAGACCTTTATGACCGCAGCCTCCCCGGGGATCGTCTGCACCACGTTGCGCAACGGCGGTTACTACGATTCGCATGAAGCCTACGTCCGGGCGGTCGCGCGAGAAATGCGCCGGGAATACGAATTGATCCACAGCCGCGGCTATCTCCTGCAGCTCGACTGCCCGGATCTGGCAATGGAATGGCACGGTATGTTCCAGCACGGCTCCTTGAAGGCGTTCCAGGACGCCATAGCGATCCATATCGAGGCGATCAACGATGCCTGCGCCAATATTCCGAGAGAACGGATCCGGCTCCACGTTTGCTGGGGAAACTACGACGGCCCTCACGATAGCGACGTGCCGCTCGCCGACATTCTCCCCGTCATTCGTGAGGCGAACGTCGGCGCGTTTTCCCTTGAATTCGCCAATCCGCGGCACCAACATGAATACGCATCGCTGACCGAAAACCCACTGCCCGACGACACCTTGCTAATCGCCGGGGTCATCGATTCGACGGTGAATTACATCGAGCACCCGCAAGTGATCTGTAATCGGATCCTCGAAGCTGTCGATGCGGTAGGCGATAAAGAGCGCGTACTTGCCGGAGCCGACTGTGGCTTTGGGACCTTCGCCGGCTGGGAAATGGTCGCCCCTTCCGTCGTGTGGAAAAAGTTCGAAGCACTCGCCGAAGGCGCCCGGCTCGCGAGCGGGAAACTCTGGTAAGCGCTCAAGCGCTCTGTCGAGGCGCGTCACCGTCGCGCCACGATCTCGATGGCCGGGCTCTTACCGTTTATACAGCCCGAACAGGCTTGCTTTTTCGATCGTATTGAAATTCAGATAGAAGCCGACGACGGCAGCCGAAGTATCGGCGGTCACGGGCAGTTCGGCCATGCCGACCGCGTGCACGGTAAAGATGTAGCGGTGCACGTGCATGCCCTCTGGCGGACACGGTCCACCGTAGCCCGGTGCGCTGAAATCGGTTCTGACTTCGAGCGCGCCGGCCGGCATCTTGCCGCTCGTCGGATCGCCGGCACCGAGTTCCAAGGAAGTTACGTTCGCCGGAATGTTGGCAACGACCCAATGCCAGAAGCCGCTTCCCGTAGGCGCGTCCGGGTCGTAGCAAGTGACGGCGAAACTCTGAGTGCCGTCGGGAACCCCGCTCCACGAGAGCTGCGGGGACAGGTTCCCGCCACTGCAACCGAAGCCGTAGGACTCCGAGAGAACGTGATCGGCCCCGAGGTAATCGCCGTCGTTGAAACTATCGCTACTGAGCGTTAATGCCATGTCGAAATCCTCCTAGATAATTGATCCGAAATGCGCTTCAATTTTATCGTCATTCCCGCGAAAGCGGGAATCCAGTTGAAAATGTGCCGCTCAAAGCAGCGGCTTTATTGACTGGATGCCGGCGGCTAGGACCGGTCCTGCGGTCCCTGCGCGCTTCCGCCACCTGCCGCGCATGGAGACGCAAATGCCGTGATGGCAGGATGCCAAGGAGCGGCCATGGCGGTCGGCTAGGGTTGCTCCTGCAATCCTTTCGCATTTCCTACGTCTGATGTGCATGGATGCACAAATGCCGCGATGGCAGGATGCCAGAGAGCGGCCCTGTAGGTCATAAATCCGGCATGACGGT
>PVBE010137234.1_pt1 | contig 10482 bp, 12 predicted proteins | sample 1631181 | NCBI WGS metagenome assembly PVBE01 (sample SAMN08397723, study PRJNA350692) | Marine metagenome, whole genome shotgun sequencing project. | isolation source: water | place: Pacific Ocean | collected 2012-04 | reverse complement strand
GTATTCGACCAGGCCATACACGACAACTGGTGGCAGACGGAGACCGGGGCCATCCTAATCGCCAACTATCCCTTCATGCCAGTACGCCCCGGATCCATGGGCCGGCCCATACCCGGCATCGAAGCCGTCATCCTGGACGACAGCTACTCCCCGGCGCCCTCCGGTCAGGAGGGGCACCTGGCCATCCGGCCGGGCTGGCCCTCCATGTTCCAGACCTACTGGAACAATCAGGAGCTCTACCAGTCACGCTTTGAGAACGGGTGGTACATCACGGGCGACCGGGCCCACAGGGACGCCGACGGCTACTTCTGGTTCGTGGGCCGCGCCGACGACGTGATCAACACCGCCGGACACCTGGTGGGGCCCTTCGAGGTGGAGAGCGCCCTCATAGAGCACCCCGCGGTGGCCGAGGCGGGGGTTATCGGGAAGCCGGACCCCATAGCCATGGAGGTGGTCAAAGCCTTCGTCGCCCTCAAGGACGGTTACGAGCCCACCCCGGAGCTGCGCCGGGAGATTCAGCAGTTCGCCCGCCGCAAACTGGCATCGGCGGCAGCGCCCAGGGAGATAGAGTTCATCGACTCCCTGCCCAAGACTCGCAGCGGCAAGATAATGCGCCGTCTGCTCAAGGCAAAGGAGTTGGGCCTGCCCCTGGGCGACACCTCCACCCTGGAGGAGTTCTAAAGGGAAAAGCCTCCGCCGTTGCCGAAGCCGCTGGTTTTTCGCCCCGGTCTACGGCGTATCCCGATGCTACTCTCGATGAGGAGGAAGGGAATGTCCCTCTACCAGGTGAACCCGGCCCGTAAATACTTCCATTTCGGGGGCGGTATGCCCCCAGTCGAGATGGAGGACAGCCCCGCCCCGCCCCCCACCCCCGGTCCCCATACCCATCCCAAGCTCATCACCGACACCACCCTTCGGGACGGGGCCCAGGACCCCTGCTTTGCCATCTTTCCCAATGAGGCCAAGCTGGCCTATTTCGACATCCTCCACCGGCTGGACAACGGCACCGGGACCATCGACGCGGTAGAGGTGTTCATCTACCAGAAGCGCGACCTGTGGACGCTGGAGAAGCTCCTGGAACGGGGCTATGACTACCCCCGCGTCACCACCTGGACCCGGGCCACCCCCAAGGACATTAGAGACTTGGTGGCGGTGTCCGGCGGCAGGATCACCGAGACCGGGATACTGGCCTCCTGCTCCGACCACCACATCTTCGACCGGCTGGGCTTCCACAGCAAGGCAGAGGCCGTGGAGAAGTACCTGGCGCCCATCCTCACGGCCTGCGAGCACAATATCACTCCCCGCGTCCACCTGGAGGACGCCACCCGCTCCGACGTGGAGGGCTGGGTCATACCCTTCATGCAGCGGGTGATGGAGGAGACCCAAGGCCAGGCCCGCTTCCGGGTCTGCGATACCCTGGGCCTGGGGACGCCCGACCCCTATATTACATCCCCTTTCGGCATTCCCCGCCTGGTCTCCACTCTCTCCCTGGCCACCGGGGCGGAGCTGGAGTTTCACGGCCACAACGATTTCGGCCTGGGCACGGCCAACAGCCTAGCCGCCTACCGGTACGGGGCCAAGCGGGTCAACGCCACCTTCGCCGGCCTGGGCGAGCGAACGGGAAACGTGGCGCTGGAGCAGGTGCTGGCTAACTACATCCGCTGGTATGGCGACCCCGGACTCAAGCTGGAAACTCTGGCCGAGATGGCGCAGCTGATGGGCAAAGAGGTGGCCCCCATCCCGGAGAAGCAGCCCGTGGTGGGGGACAGCATCTTCGCCACCCAGGCCGGACTGCACCAGACCGGATTACAGCGCCAGGAAGGGGCGCCGGGGGGCCTGATCTACCTCCCTTATGATCCGGAGGTGGTGGGCCGCCGGGGGACAGGGCTGAACCGCATCGGGGCCCTTTCGGGAATGGACGGGATCATCGCCGCCCTCAACGCTCACCGGGAGGCCTCGGGTGCCCCGGGCCCGGCCTTAACAGGGGCCAGCCGGCTGGCCAAGCACCTCTATGACCGGGTCCATGAAGCCTACGACGGGCGCTATGACCAGGCCCTGGACCGATACCTGGACTACCGAACCACATTCTTCGAAACGGAGGAGCTGGCCCGGATGGCGGAGCCGTCTCCGGGGGGACAGTCCGGGCCCGGGGCTTAGAGCCCCGTCCACCACGGTAACTGAGCGTTTAAGGAGGAGACAGCCATGGAATGGCGGGAGCTAACCATCGACAGCTATGGGAGGATATTGCAAACCCTGGAGAGCTCCCTCAAAGGGCTGACCCGGAATGACCTGGACCAAATGCCCAACCCGGAGTGCAACAGCATGGGATGGCTGACCTGGCATCTAACCCGGATCCAGGACGACCACATTGCGGGCCTGATGGGGAAAGAGCAGCTCTGGGTCCGAGATGGGTGGCACGCCAAGTTCAACCGCGAGGCCGACCCCAAAGACCTGGGGTTTGGCCACTCCCCGGAGGACATATCGGCTTTCAAGTCGCCCGAAGCCGAGACCATGCTGGCCTATCACCGCGCCGTTCTGGAGCGCTCGCAGGCCTACATCGGCACGCTGTCTCCGTCCGACCTCGACCGGGAACTGGACGAGCCCTGGTTCCAACCGCTGCCCACGGCGGGGGTGCGCCTGGTGAGCATCATCAGTGACAACATCCAGCACGCCGGCCAGGTGGCCTACGTGAGGGGCCTGTTAAAGGGCAAGGGCTGGTCCAAGGTATAGCCCCCCCAACCTCATACCGATTGACGGCCGAGTCTGGGAGGTTTAGGATATCACCAGGACGGCCTTCACCCCGGGGGCAGGCCTGAGAGACCATACGGAGGAGCACATTTTGACCACCGCGACGCCCGATGAGCTATGCATCAACACCATGCGGTTCCTGGCCGTGGATGCTGTGCAGAAGGCCAACTCCGGCCACCCCGGCGCCCCCCTGGGCGCTGCCCCCATGGCCTACGTATTATGGGATCGGTTCCTCAAGCACAACCCCCGCGATCCCCGGTGGCCGGACAGGGACAGGTTCGTCCTCTCCATGGGACACGCCTCCTCCCTGCTCTACTCCCTCCTCCACCTTACCGGTTACGACCTGCCCCTCGACGAGCTCCAGCGGTTCCGACAGTGGGAAAGCATGACCCCGGGCCACCCGGAATACGGTCAGACGCCGGGCGTGGAGGTTACCACCGGGCCCCTGGGCCAGGGGTTCGCCCATGCCGTCGGGATGGCCATGGCCGAGCGGTGGCTAGCACACCACTACAACCAGCCGGGGCATGAGATCATCGACCATCGCACCTATATCATGGTCTCCGATGGCGACCTCCAGGAGGGCGTGGCCTCGGAGGCGGCGTCCCTGGCGGGGACGCTGCGTCTGGGTAAACTCGTCTGTCTGTACGACGATAACGAAATCTCCATCGAGGGCAGCACCGACATATCCTTTACCGAAAACGTGTCCCAACGGTTCGATGCCTACGGCTGGCACGTTATCGGCGGTATCGACGGGATGGATACGGGGGCCGTGGACTCGGCCATACGCAAAGCCCAGGTGGAGACAGCCCGTCCCAGCCTGATCGTCTGCCGGACCGTTATCGGCTATGGAAGCCCCCACAAGGCGGGCACCGCCTCCGCCCACGGCGAGCCCCTAGGTGAGGAGGAGGTGCGCCTGACCAAGGAGCAACTGGGCTGGCCCTATCCGAAGCCCTTCACGGTCCCGCCCGACGCCCTGGCCCATTTCCGGGAGGCCGTGAAGCGGGGCAAGTCTGCCCAAAAGGAATGGGAAGGCAGACTGGAGGCCTACCGCCGGGCCCACCCCGAGGAGGCCCGCCGGATGGAAGAGGCCCTCCGGGGAGACCTGCCTGAGGGCTGGAACCGGGACCTGTCCGGACTGTTCGGAGGTGAGAACCCGCCCATTTCCACCCGAGAGGCCTCGGGGCGGGTGATGAACGCCGTCGGCTCGAAGGTCCATGCCCTGACCGGCGGCTCCGCGGACCTGGCCCCATCCACCAAGACCATCCTGAAGGACCGCGGCCATTACGGGTCCGACGACTACGGCGGCCACAATCTGCACTTCGGCATCCGGGAACATGCCATGGGGTCCACCGCCGGAGGCATGGCCCTCCATGGAGGCCCAATCCCCTATGCGGCTACATTCCTCATTTTCTATGATTACATGCGCCCGGCGGTCCGCCTAGCGGCGCTCATGAGGCTCCGGGTGATATACATCTTTACCCATGACTCTATCGGCCTGGGGGAGGACGGACCGACCCACCAGCCCATCGAACAGATCATGGGCCTCCGGTCGGTCCCCAACCTGGTGATGCTCCGGCCAGCCGACGCCACCGAGACGGTGGAGGCTTGGAAAGCGGCCATGGAGCGCACAGAGGGCCCCACGGCCCTGTCGCTCACCCGCCATAACCTGCCGGTCCTGGACCGGAAGGCCCTGGCCCCCGCGAGCAGCCTCCACTTGGGCGGATATATCCTCTGGGAAACGGGACCCAAACCCGGGGTTATCCTCATCGCCACCGGCTCCGAAGTACACATCGCCCTGGAGGCGGGGAGGCTGCTGGAGGGCCGTGGGATCGCGGCCCGGGTGGTGTCCATGCCCTCCTGGGAGCTCTTCGACGCCCAGCCCGTTGAGTACCGAAACGGCGTCCTGCCCCCCGCTGTGCGGGCCCGGGTCTCCCTGGAGGCGGGAACGCCCCTGGGCTGGGAGCGGTACGTGGGGCTGGACGGCACGGCCATGGGCATACCCCACTTCGGGGCCTCGGCCCCCATTGAAGTAGTCTATGAGAAGTTCGGCCTGAGCGCCCAGTGCATGGCGGACGAGGCCGCCCGGTTGATCTCAGAGATGAAGCCGTGAAGCTTAAAGTGGCCCTGGCGGCGGACCACGGCGGCTTTCCCCTCAAGGCCAAGCTGCTGCCCTGGATCCGGGCCCGGGGCCACGAGGTGCTGGACATGGGGGCCTTCGCCCTGGAGCCGGATGACGATTACCCCGATTTCGCGGAGGCGGCAGGGCAGGCGATGGTCTCGGGCCGGGTGGAGCGGGCCATCCTGGTATGCGGAAGCGGCGTAGGCGCTTCCATCGCCGCCAACAAGATACCGGGCATCCGGGCCTCCCTCTGCCACGAAACCTACTCCGCCCGCCAGGGGGTGGAGCACGATGACATGAACGTCCTCTGCCTGGGGGCATGGGTCATTGGCGTGGAGACGGCGCGGGAACTGGTGGCCGCCTTCCTCAGCGCCTCATTCAGCGGCGAGCAACGCCACCTCCGCCGGCTGGGGAAGGTCCTAGACATCGAGCGCCGGGCGCTGCCGAAGCGCAAAGGAGGGGAGTAGCCATGGAGCTAGGAATGATCGGCCTGGGCCGCATGGGGGGCAACATGGCGCAGCGCCTGCTGGAGAGGGGTCACCGGGTGGTGGCCTATGACCCTTCGGCGGCGGCGGTGCAGGCCCTGGCCGATAAGGGCGGCGTCGGGGCCGACTCCATCGCCAATCTGATCAAGCATCTGACTCCGCCCCGGGCTGTATGGGTCATGGTACCCTCGGGAGGGCTCATCGAGGCTACCATCGACACCCTGTCAGAAGCCCTGTCCCGGGGCGACACGGTTATAGACGGCGGCAACTCCTACTACAGAGACAGCATGCGCCGCGCCACGGCTCTCAGGTGAAGGGCATATCCATGCTGGACGCGGGCACCAGCGGCGACATCTGGGGCCTCAAGGAGGGATACAGCCTCATGGTGGGGGGCGACCCCGAGGCGTACCGCAGGCTGGAACCGGTATTTTAGACCCTGGCCCCGTCTCCCGAGACGGGGAACGGCCGTGTCGGCCCCTCCGGAGCCGGGCATTTTGTCAAGATGGCCCACAACGGCATCGAGTACGGGTTGATGCAGGCCTATGCTGAGGAGTTCGAGCTCATGGAGGCCATGAGCGAGTTCAACCCCGACCTGTCCCGCATCGCGGAGATATGAAAGATCCGGTAGGACCGGTGCCATATATAGTATTTTCAAACTTGGAAGGGAGACCCAAACATGTCGGACGTGACACTTAGCTTCGCAATGACCCCCTACGACCGGGTAATGCCCCTCATCACCGGCGAGGTGAAGCCCGATGGTATCACCCTGGACTACCAGGGGGCGCCGGGAGGGGCCTCCCGGGTCTTCTATGAGCAGATAAAGTTCGGGCGGTACGACCTTTCCGAGATGTCCATGTCCTCCTTCCTGCGCATGCGGCCCACCGGCTGGCCCTACCGCATGCTGCCCGTGTTCCACAACCGCAATTTCTCCTACACCAATATGCATATCCGCCTCAGCTCAGGGATCAGGCAGGGGCACCCAGAGGACCTGAAGGGCAAGCGCGTCGGCATTGGAGACTATCAGCAGACGCTGGGCCTCTGGACCCGGGGCGTCATCCAGATGGAGTTCGGCGTCAAGCCAGAGGACATGACCTGGTACCAGAGTCGCGGCCAACACTTCAGCCACACCGGCGCCTCCACGCAGGCCGGGCTCTCCGTCCCCTCCAGGGTGACCATCAACTACGCCCAGACAGACCTCCATACCATGTTCCTCCAAGGCGAACTGGATGCCTCCATGGGCCTCATCATCGGGCTTGGGACCCCCCACGGCCATGAGGGCATCGATCGCGCCCTGGTTGACCTCACCGGGAACCCCGATATCGTTACCCTGTTTCCTAACCCTCGCCAGGAGTCCATCCGCTTTTTCAAGAAAACGGGGATCTATCCCCCGCACCATTGCACGGCCATCCGGGAGAGCATCCTGGAGGAGCACCCATGGGTGGCTGTCAGCCTGATAGAGGCCTTTGAGAAGTCCAAGAGAATCGCCATGGAACGGCTCCGCCAGACGCCCCCAACCCTGCTGGTCTTTGGGGAGCACATGCTTAAGGAGTTGGACGAAATCTTTGGCCTGGACCCATTCCCCTATGGCATCGGAGCCAACGCCAAGGCCTTTGACATGGTCCAAACATTCTCCCTCGAGCAACAGCTAACGGAGCGCAAGCAGCCGCTGGACGAGATATTCCCCCTCGAGGTAATCTACAGTGAGGAGCGGCCGACGTAGACGGCGCGACCACTTTTGTAAACCCCCCAGCCCCTTTACAGCTCCGGCCCTGCCGGCCGAGCCGGAGCCGTAGCACATTCCGCCCACAGAGGAGACCAGATATGGCTGAGATATCGCTAAAGCCCGTGGATGGGGTAGGGGTCCTGAGTGACCTGCCCCCCGAAAACCGGTCCAGTTTAACAGGAGAAAAAGTGGGGAAAAGAAGGTTCGAGAAATGAATCGACTAAGCATCTGGAGGATAGGGCTGGTGGCGGGTCTGTTTCTGGCTATTAGCTATACCTTGTATGTAGGATATTGTTTGTTGGTGCCCGAAGAGTTCAGCATGTATGCTGTTTAACAGGTATTTCTTCCAGGTTTTGTTTGGTTAAGCCCGGTCGGTTTTCTAATTGGTTTGGCAGAAAGCTTTGCCTACGGGTTCTACATATCTGTTATTGTCGTTCCTATCTACAACAGGCTAGGTAGGGTGAGCCGGGGTTAGCCCTTGGGATAGCGCCCCTTCGTTGGCCTCTTCCCGGGGTATGTGGGGCTCGATCCGGGCCGGAACCACTCCCTACCCCCCACCCAGGGTATCCATCCATTTCATAACCGATATCTTCTCACCCTCCCTCAACCTGGTCTCCAAGCGGTCGGGGAGCAATTGATAGGCGCTGCCCCGGATGAACACCTGATAGGCAAAGGGGTCGATATCGTCACACTCAGGGTCGATGATCTGGAACTCCCCATCGGCATTCCGGGATACCTCCTCGAGCAGTCCCCTGAGGGTGAGGCTGGACCCGGGCAGATCAACCTCATGCTCCTCGAACTCGCCCCAGAGGTCGAAGTTGCTCTCCACCACCACCCTCATGCCCCACTGCCCTCCCCCTTCCGGAGGGCCTCAAGGAGTCTCTCCGAGGATACGGGCAGCGACTTGACCCTGACCCCCACCGCATCATAGATAGCGTTGACGATGGCGGCTATCACCCCGCCGGTGCCGCCGATTCCCACGTCCTTGCCCCCATAGGGGCCGTCGGGGTCTATGGTCTCCACGAATCTGGTCTCGAAAGTCGGGATATCCAGGGCAGTGGGTATCCGGTAATCATCGAATAGCGGCGTGAGCAGCTTCCCCGATTTGGTGTCCCAGTGGTGCTCCTCGTAAAGGGCCTGGCCCAGGAGCATCTCGGCAAAGCCCTCCATCTGGCCCTCCACGGCCATGGGGTTTATAGCAAACCCCATGTCATCGACCAGGGTCAGCTTGAGCACGTTCACCTTGCCCGTGTCCTCGTCCACCTCCACCTCGGCGACCGAAGTGCCGAAGGTATAGGTCGGCCCCTGCTGCCCCGGCTTCTTCCGGGCTAGGTCGGCCCACCCCTGGGGGCTGTGGGGCTTGGGCATAAAGGCCCCTCGGCCCATGACGGGGGTCCCCGCCAGCAGTGAGAGCCGGGCCACATCCTCCACGGGTATGCCCATCTCCGGCTTCTCCCTGACATGCACCCGGCCATCGGTGATATCCAGCTCCTCGGGCCGCACCCCCATCCTATCCGAAGCAATCTGAAGCATCTGCCGCCGGGCATCGGCCCCCGCCAGCCTTACCGCGTTGGCCGAGACGAAGGTGGCCGTCATGGAATAGGTGCCGGGGTCCTGGGGGGTGAGCTCCGTATCGCCGTTGACCAGGGCGATATCCTTCATGGCGATCCCTAACTCCTCGGCGGCCACCTGGACCATCATACTCTCGTTGCCCTGTCCGTTATCGATGGCTCCTGTGGTCACGGTGGCGCTGCCGTCCTCGTTCAGTTTGACGAAGGCTGCCGACCCCAGGCGCATCCCCAGGGGGAAGCCGCTGGTGCAAACGCCGCACCCCATGCCGATGCCCCGACCCCGGGGCAATTTTCCCCGTTTCGCTTTCCACCCCGACACCTCGGCCGCTCCCGTCAGGCACTCCGACAGGCCGCAGGAGCTTATCACCGACTCATTAGCCAGCGTCTCATTGGCCTTGATGGCGTTCTTCAGCCGGAGGTCCAGGGAGTCCATGCCCATGGCCTCGGCGGCCCGGTCCATGATCTGTTCCAGGGCCATGGTCAGGTTGCTGGGGTGGTTGCTGTGCATGTTGCAGGTGGTCTTATTGGTATAGACTCTGAGCCCCTCATACTTGAAATTGGGCATCCGGTAGGTTGCCGAATAGTGGTGGCCCCCGGCATTGGTGGCCATGACCCCGCTACTCAAGTAGGCCCCTCCATCGAGGATGAACCGGATATCCCCAGCCAACAGGGTGCCATCCCCGGCAAAACCCATCTTTACATCCATTACGGCCCCGTGCATCATGCGGGTGACGGCCATGGTCTCATCTTGGGTGCACTGAATCCTCACCGGCCGCCCGGACTTCATGGAGAGGAGCGCGGCGGAGAACTCCATGGGGTACGTATCGGAGCGGCTGCCAAAGGCCCCCCCGATGGTCACGTGGTGTATCCTCACCATGGGTACGGGTAGCCCCAGCATGTTGGACAGCCCCTTCCTCTTGGTGAAGGGGGCCATATTGGGAGCCCAGATATGGAGCTTCCCCGCCTCAAAGTTGGCCAGGGCCCCGTAGGGCTCCATGGGGACATGGGAGATCTTTTCGCTGAAGAACCGATCCTCGATAACGTGGGCGCACCGGCCGAAGGCCTCCTCCGGGTTGCCCTCGGTCAACTTCAGGGCCCAGCCGACATTGTTTTCCACCCCGTCATGAAGCCGGGGGGCGTCCTCCCCCATGGCCTCTTGGGGATCGAACACGGCGGGCAGCAACTCATACTCCACCCTTATCAACTCCAGGGCCTCCTCCGCGATATCCTCATCCACGGCGGCCACCGCCGCCACCTCATCCCCCACATAGCGAACCTTCTCCGCGGCCAGAAAATGCTGGTCCCGGGTATTGGCAAAGAGCCCGTACTTTCGCTTCATGGTGTCGGCGGCGGTGACCACCGCCCGGACCCCGGGCAGCCGCTCCGCCCGGCTAGTATCGATGCTCAGGATGCGGGCATGGGGATGGGGGCTGCGCAGTATCTTGCCATAGAGCATGCGGGGCAGCGATATGTCCGCAGTGAACCGGGCGGCCCCCGTGGCCTTGGGCACCGAGTCCGTTCGGGGCACCCTTTTTCCCACTACCTTGTATCCTGCCATCACTTCCTCCTGTGAGCGTTAAAATCACTCTCGGCGGAAAAGGGGTTTTAGCTACCGGCCGCCGCGCGCACCGCTTCGATGATCTTGGCATATCCCGTGCAGCGGCAGAAGTTCCCGGCCAGGGCCCGCTTCACCTCATCGTCGCTGGGGTGAGGGTTCCGGTCCAGCAGGGCCTTGGCCGACAATATCATGCCTGGGGTGCAGAACCCGCACTGGATAGCCCCAAGCTCCACAAAGGCCTTCTGCACGGGGTGAAGCTCCTCGCCCGTGGCCACGCC
>PVBE012593280.1_pt1 | contig 10484 bp, 9 predicted proteins | sample 1631181 | NCBI WGS metagenome assembly PVBE01 (sample SAMN08397723, study PRJNA350692) | Marine metagenome, whole genome shotgun sequencing project. | isolation source: water | place: Pacific Ocean | collected 2012-04 | reverse complement strand
CCCGACATCGTGGACCTCACCGTCCCGAGCGTCCCCTACGTCAACATCCCCATGGCCCAGCACACCGGCGCCCCGTCGCAGCCGCTGGTGTCAGAGGGCCAGCGAGTGCAGGTCGGCGACCCCGTCGCCGAGACCCCCGAGGGCAAGCTCGGCGCGCGCCAGCACGCCTCCATCAACGGCACCGTGGTTAAGGTAGACCAGCATGAAATCCGAATCGAAGATAACGTGTAAGGGACACAACCACGCGCTCGCGCCCAAGAGCGCGCTGCGCCACCCGTCGGTGGCCGTGGTGGAGCTGAGCAGCATCGCCCGCGGCTTCCGCATGTGCGACGAGATGGCCAAAAAAGCCGACATCCGGGTGCTGGAGTCGGTGACCATCTGCCCCGGCAAGTACCTCGTGGTCATCGCCGGCGAGGTGGAGCAGGTGGAGCAGAGCTTCGAAAAGGGCGTGGAGATCGGCGGGCCCGCTGTGGTGGACCAGCTCTTCCTGCCCAGCGCTCACGCCCAGCTCATCCCGGCCATCGAGGCCATCAGCCAGGTGGCCGAGGTGGACTCGGTGGGTGTGGTTGAGACCTTCGCCGCGGCCTCGGGTGTGCTGGCCGCCGACGCTGCGTGCAAGCGAGCCGAGGTGGCGCTATTGGAGCTGCGCCTGGCCCGGGGCATCGGCGGCAAGGCCTTCTTCACGCTCACCGGCGATCAGGCCGACGTGGAGGCCGCCGTGGAGGCCGCGGAGGAGGTCCTGGGCCACGAGACCGGCATGCTGCTGCGCAGCGAGGTGATCCCCCGCCCCAGCGAGCAGTTGGTGCGCTGGCTCCTCTGACCCCCTCCCCCTGAAAAATCAACCGACGTTGCGGGTCCGCCATCGCGGTCTACGCTTATGTGCATAACTTAACCGGAGCACATGAGCATGAACACCAAACTGATGACCTGGCCCCTCACCCTGCTGCTGCTGGCCGGCCCGGCCGCCTGCAGGGCGGAGCCGCCGGTCACGAGCAAGAAGAAGGCGTTCGTCAAGCCCGACGACCGCACCCTGCGGGCCAGGCTCACGCCGCTGCAGTACCGGGTGACTCAGCGGGACGGCACGGAGCCCGCCTTCCGCAATCGTTTCTGGAAGAACAAGCGCCCCGGCGTGTATGTCGACGTGGTCTCGGGCGAGCCCCTGTTTGCCTCGGTGCACAAGTACGCCTCGGGTACGGGCTGGCCCAGCTTCTGGCGGCCCCTGGAGCCGGCCAACGTGGTCCAGCGCCGGGACTCGCGCCACGGCATGGTCCGCGTGGAGGTGCGCTCGCGTCTGGCCGACTCGCACCTGGGCCACCTGTTCACCGACGGCCCCCGGCCCACGGGCAAGCGCTATTGCATCAACTCGGCGGCCCTGCGCTTCGTGCCGCTGGACCTGCTCAAGGCCCAGGGGCTGGGCCGCTACCTGCGGCTGTTCGGCAAGAGCGCGGCGGCCCCCGCGCGAGAGGCCGCCAGCCCGCGGCCGGCGCGCGTAACGGCCACCCTCGGCGGCGGCTGCTTCTGGGGCGTGCAGCAGCTGATGCGCAAGCTGCCGGGCGTGATCGAGACCACCGTGGGCTACGCCGGCGGCAAGGCCTCCACGGCCAGGTATCCCTGGGTCAAGACGGGCCGCACGGGCCACGCCGAGGTGGTGCAGGTGGTGTTCGATCCGGGCCGCGTGTCCTACGAGGAGGTGCTGCGCTACTTCTTCCGGCTGCACAACCCCACCACCAAAAACCGCCAGGGCAACGACGTCGGCACCCAGTACCGTTCGGTGATCTTCTACCACGACCAGGCCCAGCGCCAGGCCGCCAGGCGGGTCAAACGGCAGGTGAGCCGCAGCGGCAAGTGGAAGCGGCCGGTGGTCACCTCCCTCGAGCGCTACGTGGCGTTTCACAAGGCGGAGGCCTACCACCAGGACTACCTGCAGAAGAAGCCCAACGGCTACACCTGCCACTACCTCAGGGACTGAGCCCGTTGGGGGCGCCCCCCCCTGATTGGGGGCGACCACCCCGAGCAGCCGAAAAAAAGACCAATGATTACAGCCCGGGAGTCCTGGCACCGGGATTGCTTTTGTTTTGCCTGAACAAGGAGCATTCATGCACAGATCACTGGCCATAGTCCCCGCCCTGCTGCTTGGCGCCTGCATCGGCGACATCGGCTTCGTCCCCGAGCCCCCCGCCGATCAGCCGGCCCCCCAGGGCGCCGAGTACGCCCCCGCCACCACCTCGGGCCCGGGCTCCGGCGTGCAGTTCACCAGCTTTCCCAAGCAGAAGAACATCTCGGACCCCGGCACCTGGGGCTCGGTGCTCTACGACATCGAGAGCCACATCCCGTCCAAGTACGGCACCACCTACCGCGACAACGACCGCATCACCTGGGGGCACGAGACGACCCACGGCATCAACTCCCACCTGCGCAACTACTTCAACAAGTCCGGCAAGAAGGCCAACGGCTTCTACGTGCTCAACGGCCAGGGCGTCATCGTCTCCGAGCCGAAGATGTCCAAGGCCCGGGTGGCCCAGCACGTGCCCTCGGTGCTGCGCGGCTCGCGCTACAACCTCTACGTGGCGGGCTCCAGCGCCTGGAACGATCGGCCGCTGTACATCTTCGACGAGTGGGTGTCATACAACAACGGCGCCGCGGTGGGCGTGGACATGGCGCAAAAGGGCCTGTGGAAGGCCGGCTGGCGCGACGGCGTGGCCGGCTCCGTCTAGTTCTGCGTCTACGCCATCGCCACGGCCCTGGCGGTGAAAAAGAACGTGCCGAGCTTCTGGCAGAGCAACAAGCAGTTCCGCGAGTTCCTCGCCTACGAGCTGCGCCGCTCCATGGATCTGTTCCGCAAGGGCGCCAAGCTGAAGGACTTCAAGTGGGCCAAGCAGGACACCTACTACCAGAACCTCAAGACCCACGCCTCGGCGGCCACCATCCGCGACTTCGTCAAGCAGGCCTACGGCCAGGACTTCTACAACCAGGTGATCCTCGGCCAGGGGGGCTCGGGACCGGGCAAGCCGAACCCGAACCCGAAGCCCAACCCGAACCCGAAACCCGGCAAGCCGAACCCGAACCCGAAGCCCAAGCCGAATCCGAACCCCGGCCCGGGCAAGCCGAGCCCCTCGGGTGACGCGGACGGTGACGGAATCCCCGACGGCAAGGACCTCTGCAGCAACACGCCCAAGGGCAAGCCGGTCTGGAAGAGCGGCCCCTGGATCGGCTGCGCCGGAGGCCAGACCAAGGACAACATCGACAGCGACGGTGACGGCATCTCCAACAACCAGGACGTCTGCAGCGGCACGGCCAAGGGCAAGGCCGTGTGGACCTTCGGGCCCTGGATCGGCTGCGCCGGAGGACAGTACCCGGACAAGGTATTCATCTAACATCAGGACACACCCCAGGTCCGACCTCTCCGTGTTGGGTAGCCCCCACCTCGCCACACGTTGCCAAGCTGCTGGCCAGGGCACGGTTCTGGAGGTCGGACCTGGTTTTTTCTGGTGCCTCTCCTCAGATTTCTGACAGGTAAGGTCGACAACATCGTGGAATCACGTGGCCCATGGTTGGCATGGCCATTGAAGTGTTCTCGAGGCCGTACTGCTGCGGAGAGAGAAGATGACGCGAACAACCCTTTGCCTGGTCCTGCTGGCGTGCGGCTGCCAGCACCGCGCCGCGGTGCCCGACGACGACGGCGGGCCGCCGGGGAGTCGGGTGGCCGACGGCCAGGTGACGGTGACCCCGGACGCCACCGCGGTCACGTGCAAGCACAAGCTCCTGGGCGGGCCGGTGACCGTGAGCCAGAAGGGCACGTCGAACATGTCGCCGTCGGTGGCCGCCTCGGGCAAGGGATTCGGCGTGATCTGGCTCGCCTCGATCACCACGGCCCACCCGCTGGTGCGCATGCGCGTGGCCTCGCGGTCCGCAAAGCTCATCGGCGTGGAGGCCGACGTGGGCCCCGAGTCCCACGCCTGGGCCGAGATCGCTCACGACGGCAAGGAGTACGGGCTCTGCTGGCACACCGACCCGGCGATGAAGAGCCGCATCTCCTTTCGCCGGCTGTCCAACGCCGGCGCCTTCGCCGGCAAGGCGACGGTGCTGAGCACGGAGTACAGCCACGCCTGCACGGCGCTGGCCGCCGGCCACGGCGGCTGGGTCGCCACGCTCATGGGTATGCGCAAGGTGGCCGGCGTCTGGCAGTACCGCCACGCGCTGTACATCATGGACCGCGCCGGCAAGGTCACCGCCGGCCCGGCGCCGTTCATCGAGCGGAGCAATCCCTCGGCGCTGCTGAGCCTGGTCTCCACCAGCGTGGGACACTTCGCCGCCTATCGCACCACCGACAGCGAGTCCTGGGACGTGATGGTGCAGCGCTTCACCGGGGCCGGCAAGGTGGCCGGCCCGCCGGTGCGCATCGTCACCAAGGGCAAGTCGACCTACAGCAGGCTGATCTGGACCGGCAAGCGTCTGCTGCTGGCCTACCTGCAGGCCACGGCGGACGGGGACCACCGGGTCATGCTGCGCCGACTCGACGACACGGGCAAGCCTCTGGGCCAGCCCATGACGGTGAGCGCAGCCGGCGTCGCGTCCTCATTGGACGCCACGTGGACCGGCGCCGCGGTGGCGCTGGCCTGGTTCTGGGCGCCGCGCAGCTCCACCACCCTCAAGCCGCCGCAGTACCGCGTCCAGCTGGCGCGGCTGCGCGGCGACGGCGCGCCCCTGCAACCGGTGGTCGACCTGCACACGGTGCAGACCACGGCCCCTGCCCGGACCCAGGTGGCAGGCGACGGCCAGCGCGTCGCCGTGACCTGGCAGGAGCGGGTGGGCACGGCGACCCACGCGCGGCTGGCCGTGACCGGCTGTCCGCCAATGTAGGGAAGTAATCACGCGGTTTGTGCGGTATCCTGGTTGCGCTCCAACCCAAGGAGGCGACCCTTGAGCACACGCGACCAGGACAACAGACCATCCATCCTGCCCCTCTCCGGTGCCGACGAGGGCAAGCGCGCGGTGAAGACCACCATCGTGGGCGGGCAACCGCCGGGCAACCAGCGCCCCATGCAGCCGGTGCCCGTGGGGCTCGAGCAGCTCATGGCCATGGCGGCCGTGAGCGACGAGTTCTCCGATGCGCTGAGCGAGGATCGCGAGGCGGCCCTGGAGGCCAGCGGCGTGGAGCTGACCAGCACCGAGCGCGCGATCCTCGGCTCGGTGGACGACGACGCCCTGCAGCGAATGGTGGCCGGCGTGGGCATGGGGATCCCGGAGCAGGATCGGCGCGGGTTCCTCAACATGTCGGCGGCCGCGGTGTTGGCGCTGGTGGGCGGGGGCAGCCTGGCCGCGGGCGCCGCCGGCTGCGACCGCACCTCCAAGGGGCACCGGCCGGATCACCCGGCCCCCACCGGGGCGCGGCCCGACCGCCCGGAGGACGACCAGCCGGTGGAGAAGAAGACCGGCGCGGAGACGGAGAGCGAGACCGAGGCCGAGACGGAGACCGAGCCCGAGACCAAGAAGCCGGACGCCGGTCGCCCCCCGCCGCCCAAGCCGCCCACCGGGGCGCGCCCCGACCGCCCCAAGCGGCCGGATCGCCCACGCCCCACCCGCGGCGCGCGTCTCAGCCGCCCGCCGCGCCTGAAAATCCCCAACTACCAGGGCAAGACCGGCGCCCGCCCGGATCGCCCCGATAACTTGCAGAGCGAGACCGGCGCCCGGCCGGACCGCCCGCCCAAAAAGAAGGACAAGCCGAAGAAACCGAAGAAGCCGAAGAAGCCACCCAAGCAGCCGCCGCCGCGCAACTACCCCAACCGCGGCATGAGCATTCAGCGCCCCCTCCCGACCAAGAAGGAAGACTGAGCCGTGGCCGCACCGCACCTGACCTTGCTCAACATGAACATGCTCTACCTCCGCTACTACGACGAGGTGGAGAAAGAGCTCCACGTCCCCCTGGGCTGCCTCTACCTGGTCCGCGCCCTGGAGGAGGCTGGCCTGGAGGTGGACTTCCGCGACTACCAGCTCAACGACTACGAGGAGCCGTTCCACCGGGAGCGCATCTGCGACTACCTCGAGGGGTGCGCCGACCTGGTGGGCGTGTCGGTGATGGCCAACCTGCTGCCCTTCACGCTGGACGCCCTGCGGCTGTTCAAGGAGCGACACCCCGAAAAGACGGTGGTGCTCGGCGGCGTGGGGCCCACCGCGGTGCAGCAGAAGATCCTCGAGCGGTTCCCCTGGATCGACGCCGTGGCCTACGGCGAAGGGGACCGCATGATCGTCGGGCTGGCGGAGGCCCACCGGCGGGGCGACGGGTTCGCCGGCGTGCCGAATATCTACTGGCGCTCCGAGGACGGCGGCGTGGTCGTCAACGAGGCCTCTCCGCGCATCACCAGGCTGGACACCATCCCCTTCCCGGCCTGGGATCGCATCGATCTTTCGCGCTACGACGGCTACGGCGTGATGAGCTCACGGGGGTGCCCGTACCCCTGCACCTTCTGCTCCGTGGCGCCCATCTGGGGCAAGACGGCCTACCGCCGCTCCAACGCCAACATCCTCGCCGAGATGAAGGAACTCAAGCGGCGGGCCAACGTGGACCTCTTCCTCTTTCAGGACGAGTTCTTCGTCTGCTCGCCCCGGGAGGTCATCGACTTTTGCGATGAGCTGGAGCGCTCGCGCCTGGGCGTGGACTGGAAGGCCTTCGGCCGGGTGAACCTGTCGTCGCAGGAGATGATGCACCGCATGGCCGACACCGGCTGTCTGGAGCTGCGCTTCGGCATTGAGTCCGGCTCGGATCCTGTGCTGGAGAAGACCAAGAAGGGCTTCACTACCGACGAGGCCGTGCGCATCGTCAGCGAGGGGGTGGGCATCTTCGACCGCGTGGACGCCTTCTACGTCTGGGGCTACCCCTACGAGACCCTGGACGACTTCCAGCAGAGCATGTTCCAGATGATCTCCTTCCGCATGATGGGAGCGAGGATCCTGCCCAGCCTGCTCTGCCTGTTGCCCCAGACCGAGATCTTTCTGGAGTACGGCGACGACGGCAAGGCCCTGGAGTTCTGCCGCGACCTGTTCCCGGAGTACATGCTCACCGGCCACGAGGTCTGCCGTACGGCGCAGGTGGAGGTGCGCCCGGAGCACACGCCGATCTTCGACTTCATCGAAAAGAACCCGGACATCTTCCCCGGCTTCTTCCACTGGGACCTCGAGGGCAACGTGCGCCCCAAGCTGCGCATCCTCCAGGAGATGGGCTTCTACCCCGCGGACAACGAAGAGCTCGAGGCCACCGACTCCTGCGGCGCCCACAGCCCGCGGGTCGGTACCGCCACCACGGCCAAGGCGCAGCTCACGGTCACCTGAGTTCAGAGTTCAGAGTTAAGAGTGTCTGAGTCGGCCCTGCAGCAAGTTATGGCTACTCGAGTTGGTATGGCTCGCAAAAGCGCGTCTCAGTCTGCCAGCCTATTCGAGTTCAGGTGCACAGTCTCCAATGGCGTCCCCACCGAGCTCTCAACTCTCAACAGGGATCGTGCCACATCCCTCTCGGTTTGAGGCGAGGAGGGTCAAGGTTCATTTCTTCAGCTTGGCGTCTCTGACGTACTTCTTCACCCGCTGCTCACTCATGGGGTGACCGTGGAAAGTGCCGGACGAGACCTCGGCGCGGATCCAGTGGGTCGGCTTGCCGCCGTCGTAGCCCACCGGCTTGTCGAACTTGTAGATCGACCAGATGCCGCCGCTGGGCCGCTGGATCCACAGCCCCTTGAGCAGGGCCTTGCGCTCGAGCTTGGCGTTGTTGACGCCGGGCATGTACTGCGCCGCCTTGTTGGAGAACTTCTTGGCGTCGGCATCCGAGCGGGCCTTGAGGTGCTTTTTACCGTGGTCCGAGAACTTGGCGGTGTGGATCGTGCGCCTCACCTGCTTGCGGGTGTTCCAGCCGCCGTGGGACAGCTTGTCCTTGCGGGCGGCCGGGGTGGCAAAGATCGACTTGAGCGGATCCGCCAGGCGAAACTTGTTGCGGAAGGTGTTGGCCCGGGGCTTGACCCGCAGGCGCCCGCGGGCGTTGAGCTTGGCGCTGGTTCCCTGGCGAACGTTCTTGTAGGTGTTCCGAGTGGGCGACGCGTCCACCTTCAGCGGGGAGGTGAAGAGCGCGGCGAGGACGGCTGTGGTGGCTAGTAGACGAGTCATGATGGTTCAAAACGTATGTTCGCCCTGTACAAAAGCAAGTTCCGTTCCACAATCAAACAGCATAACCCTGCGTAATCACGTGCGACAAACTGGCCACTCGACCCACCACCGGGGACTGTGCTGGCCACCCGCGGGCGCTCCTGGTTACCATGTGTCTATACTTGTGTATGTAACCACCTGGCGAGACTCATGACTGAACAGCGCACCCCCCGTATCGGCTTCACCTGCGCCTACACCCCGCTGCCGCTGATCCACGCTGCGGGGTTCGTGCCCCACAGGATCCTCCCCATGGGGGACGCTCCCGATCAGGCCGGGACCGTGTTGCACGACAACATCTGTCCCCACGTCAAGCGGGTGCTGGATCGCGCCCTGAACGGCGACCTGCCGGAGACCATGCGCGGCGTGGTGCTGATGGAGTCCTGCGACGCCATGCGCCGGCTGGCCGACGCCTGGCTCACCGCCCGCCCCGACGACGAGGTGGTCCGCGTTGGGTTGCCGGTGACCACGGGATCCGGCTCCGTGGCCTTCTTCGCCCGGGAGCTGGGCCGCCTGCTCGGCGTGCTGGAGCGCTGGGGCGAGCGCGAGATCACCGACCGTTCGGTGCATCACAGCGCCGGCATCTACGACCGCCTGGCTCGCAGCCTGCAGCAGGCGTCCGGCCGCTGCGACGCCGCCGCCTTGCAGCGGCTGTACATCCGCTCGGTGACGACGACGCCCGAGGAGGCCCTCGAGGCCCTCGACGACCTGCAGGGGGAGGCGAGCACGCCGGATCCGCGGGCCGTGCCGGTCTACCTCTTCGGCAACGTGCTCCCCGACGCCGGGGCCATGGAGCTGCTGCTGGAGTGCGGCGCCCGCGTGGTGGGCGACGATCTGTGCACCGCCGCCCGGCAGCTCGTGCCGATGAACCTCGATCTCGACGATCCGCCGCTAACGGGCATCGCCCGGTCGCTGCTGCGGCGCCCGCCCTGCGCCCGCACCATCACCCCGGAGCGCCCCGGCCTGCTGACCGACCACCTGGTGCAGGAGGTGCAGCGCCTCGGCGCGCGCGGGGTCATCGCCCACGTGGTCAAGTTCTGCGACCCATACCTCAACCGCATCCCGGACGTACAGCAGGCCCTGGAGGGCGAGTCCATCCCCCTGCTGGTGCTGGAGGGCGACTGCTCTCTGCGCTCGCTGGGTCAGCACCGCACGCGCATCGAGGCGTTCATCGAGATGCTGGAGACCCCATGATCCTGCCCTACTTCGAGAACCTGGCCGCCGGCATCGAGCAGAAGCTGCGCGCCGGCCCACAGGAGACGGTTGCCCGCAAGACCCTCGCCCTGGAGATCGCCCGCCTCGGCGTCCGGCTGTTCTCCGGCCGGGAGCGGGTGGCCTGGTGCGGCGTGCTGGCGCCCTTCGACCTGCTGCACGCCATGGGCGTGACCTCGTGCTTCGTGGAGTTCGTCGGCGCCATGCTGGCCTCAACCGGCACCTCGGAGGCGTTCCTCGGCGCGGCGGAGCAGGCCGGCTACGCGCCGGACACCTGCGGCTACCACCGCGCGGTCACCGGCGCCTCGCTGCAGGGGCTGTTGCCGACGCCCGACTTCCTCGTGGCCACATCGGCGCCCTGTACCGGCGGCCTGGCCGTGATGGAGACCCTGGCCCGCCGGTACGAGCGCGACCTCTTCGTGCTGGACGTCCCCTCGGACGATCACGAGGACGCCGTGGCCTACCTGGCCGATCAGCTCCACGCCATGACAGAGTTCGTCACGGCTCACACCGGCGAGGCGCTGGATCCGGCCCGCCTGCGCCGGTCCATGGAGCTGACCAACGAGGCGCGCGCGCTGTTGGTGCAGGCCTACGAGCTGGCGGCCGCGGTGCCCTCCCCTGCCCGCCGCCGGGACCTGGTCAACTTCGCCCTGGTGGAGTCGCTGCTGCTCGGCACCGAGACCGCGGTGAACGTGGCCCGGGTCTACCGCGACGAGTTCGCGCGCAAGGTGGAGCGCGGCGAGGCGGGCGTGGCGGGCGAGCAGGTGCGGCTGATGTGGCTGCAGAACCGGATCCAGTTCAAGAACCCGGTGGAGGCCCTGTTGGAGGAGCACGGCGCGGCGGTGGTGGTGGACGAGCTCAACGACGTCAGCTGGGCGCCCGTGGATCCCGACGATCCATACCCCGGGCTGGCGCGGCGCATGCTCTCCATCCCGCTGGTGGGGCCGGTGGACCGACGCGTCGCCGCGCTGCGGCGGCTGTCACGAGCCTACGGCGTGGACGGCGCCATCAACCCCTGCCACTGGGGGTGTCGCCAGGGCACCGGCGCGCGTGGGCTGGTGGCCGAGGGCCTGCGCAAGGTGGGGGTG
>PVBE012277092.1_pt1 | contig 10484 bp, 14 predicted proteins | sample 1631181 | NCBI WGS metagenome assembly PVBE01 (sample SAMN08397723, study PRJNA350692) | Marine metagenome, whole genome shotgun sequencing project. | isolation source: water | place: Pacific Ocean | collected 2012-04 | reverse complement strand
CTCTACAAAGCACACTAGAAAACTTTTCCTAGAACAAAAAGATCACTTTATAGAAAGAACATAATGATGACCCATTGAAAGATCTATATCATGAAGACGTTATTTACATTAGCCTCTACAATACAAACTTTTGGAATGAAATAAAGCTTTGATCGAATGTGTAGATTTTACCAGGATTTCTCCTCACCAAATAGCCTGCCACTTTGTAAGTTTCATTTTGTAAATAATGTGGAATAGAAACTATTTTTGCATATTTCCGTTCATGTATAACACGATTCTTTTCATCAGCATCGTGGTTCATCGCAAATTTAATTCGTTTTTCTATATACGAAATATTATTTTCTAAATAAAAAAGCTTTCTTAGAGAAAAATCTTGAATAATATTTTCTGATTCAGAAATGTTAATATTATTCTTATCAATAATATTTATTATTATTTCACATATACTGTAACTATCTATCGCCTTTACAAGTTTTAAAATTTTTTTGTATGTATCAGAATATATATAGTAATTTCCTTTTATAATGTTTCCTCTTTCTAAAACTTTATTTTTGATGTTGACTCGAGGTAGTGGTGGTTTTTGATAATGAAGACTGTTATCTTTCCAATCAAACACAAGACCTTTTGTTTTTGGAATTGGATTTTCAGACTCCGACTCTGCGCCACCGCTGGCGCACACACCGCCTCTTTTTCTAAATCTTTTATTGGAATTTAATATTTTTCTAAGAATTTTTATTTTTTTATTAATGTTATTTTCTTTCTTAGTAGAAATAATGTTTCTATTCATTAATTATATTAATACAATTTAAAATTTTAATATTTGTACAATTATGAATGAATTGAAACACCCATCACAAGAATGGGATTTAGAAGATATTGTAGATATAAATAAACTTAAAGAGGATTTTGACAATTATGAACATCCAATCTACGACAGCGCGGACTCAGACACATTTTCCAATCGTGCCACATACGCGCCCGCGTCGCCTTATTCTCCAAGTGATTACAAGAAACACATTAATAAAAAGAAATTTGACTTGTTATCACAACTAGATTCTATTCAGCTAAAATTACAACCCGGTAAAAAACAAAAAACAAAAAAATCTTCATTTCTATCAAGACCCTCCAAAAAGAAAACGCTTCGTTTTTCTCAAAATAAACCGACGGTTGCATTTGTTGAACATGACCCATCAAGAGGTCGAACAGAAGATTATTCAATTGAATTAGAAAATAATAAACCTGGTTCATCATTATTACAAGATGGTTTCCAACTTAAAAGAAAGGAAATGCTTCTAAAAAGATTGAAAGAAACAGAACCATCACAAAGACATGCATTCAAACAAGAATCTCTCGAAGAGTATAATAAAAGTATTCGTGAATCTGACAAAATTATAAAAGAAATGGCCGAGAAAAAATCAGGAGGTTCTAAAAAAAACAAATCAAAATGTACTAAATCACATCCAGAACCACCATGCGCCACCAATAAATATCCTAAAACAAAAATATATAAAGACGGAACAAAAAGTGTTTGTTGTTATAATAACCCCAGCGATAGCGCGAAGTGTACCAATAGAAATCCAGATCCACCATGTAAACCGGGATATAAAGAAAAAAATAAACAGACTAAGAATAGTACTATTCCTGTTAAATGTTGCTATAAATCAGACATAAAAAAAGAAAAAAAGGTTAAACCAGATAAAAGCGAGTCATCCGTTTTTTCAGTAAACGATACATTGATGGAATTTGATCCACAATTTGAAATAAGAAAAGATTCAGATATTAAAAAAATTTTAAGTAAATATCCTGGCGGTGTTTTAGTTTCAAACAAATACGATGGACACAGGATGATGTTTGAAGTAAATAACAAAGTCGCTTATTCTAGAACTGGTAAAACATCGTTTAATCTGCCACAAAGTTGGATAGATGCTTTAAGTGAATCTGATTATTCATTAGATGGTGAAATTTTTTTACCAGGATTACCAGCATCGCAGGTTGCATCACTTAGAACATCTACAAATATTTCTGATATATTATGGAAAAATGTAGCGGAATATCATATTTTTGATCTTCCGATGCATAAAGGTGTTTACTCGGAAAGAATTGCAAAATATAATGAAATTGTAAACAAAATTTGTAAGAAATGGAACGAAAATAATAAAACATCTTGCCCAATAAAGGCAGTACAACACAAATTATTTAAAACAGAAGAATCTGTTAAATCATTTTTTAAAGACACAATGAAGAAAAAATTTCTTTGTCCAATTGAAATTCCTGAGCTTCAAATTGAAAAAAACTGCAGAAGTTCCTCCGCGGTAGCGTCAGAAGGGATAGTTCTGTCTGCTCCCAACGGTTTATATGAATTCAAAAGATCTGATAAAAAAATTAAATATAAATCTCGTTATGATTATGAATGTATTGTTATAGAACCACATCCACTGAAACAAAGCTTAAAATGCTATAGAAAGGATTGTCCCCCACCGCCTAATAAAAACGCATCAATATTCTATTTGTCTACAGATTCACAACCCAAAGAACTATTCAAACCCGGTGAATTATTAAAATATACCTGTTTGGGTTTCTCTAAAGGAGTTGATACTTGTCCCAATAAACCAAAAATGCCAAAATTTTTAGATTGGCGTTCTGAAGAGCTTTCAACACAAAAACAAAAAGTAAAGTTACCTCCACCTCCAACAAATGGACCGAATGAAGAATTAGCAAAATATTTCATAGAAGTTGCAAATGGTTATTATAAATTAAATCAAACATTAAAAGCATTAGCTTACCGAAAATATTCTAGTATTACTAGAAGAACATTAGTTAAAATCAATTTAGATAATTATTTCGAAATATATGGAAAAAATACCAGTTTTGGTAAACAAGCGAAATGCTTTCTCGAAAAAAAATCATTTAAGACTTGTGTACAAAATCGATTACAAGGCTTAGAATTGGAAGAAAACGGAATCAAAAGAGATTTAGTCGCAGAGGCTAAAAAAGCAGCTCTTAAAAAAGATAAAGAATTGGCGAAAGAAGCTGTTAAAGCAGCAAAAATAGCAATTAAAGAGAGAATTGCTAAAGAAAAGGAATATATTAAAAAAGATATATCTTTAGCAAAAGAATCTGTTAAAATGGCTAAAAAAGCAATAAAAGAGAGAATTGCTAAAGAAAAATTAGCATTGAAACAAAAGAAAGCTGCAGCAAAAGCAGCAAAATCAGTGAAATCAAAAAAAGTTGGTGGTATTAATAATTCAGGAACCCGACGCGTATTGCGCCGCATCTCTGGAAAGATGACACACAAGAAAGTCTTTTAAAAACTAAACCAAAAAAGAAATACTTAGTTCCTTCCAGCATTCGCTGTTTATTTTTATTTTAATAACAAAAGATATGGTATTCTATAAAACAATAGCTATTATATCTTTGCTTTTTACAAATAATGTGTCTTTACAAATGCCTGAAAGAATACACGATTCCTTCATAAAATATGATAAAAAAACTATGTTTACAATATTTCCTAAAATATACAAATTTTTGGACTCAAAATCGAGTGGCTTGATCGCGCAGAAAGAAATGCAAGACACTTATAAATCCATTTATAAAGATGCGTGTGTATATCTGTTAAATAAGAAAAATAACTCTATCTATTTGGGATGGGTGCCTTTACGAGATGATATATTACTAGAAAAATATTATAAAAACATTTCAAAAAAAATAAATTTTGAAACAAATGTGATGAACATACCGTTATATTTTATAGTGTGTGAAGCTATATCTTCCAATAATACTTTGCAAGCAAAAAAGATTTTATGCAATCCAACTATTGACCTAAGTATAGATTTGTATTTACTTAAAACACATTTATTGAACTTCACTAAAGAATATAACACAACATTAGACCTATCACCACTTAAAACATATGATAGTGGTAGATGGTATCTTGTTTTTAACTATTGATTTCTCTGGAAAACGACTTAAGTATTCAGAGAGAATAGTATATTATAATGTAGGAATGGTTGAATTATATCAAAATAAAAGCACGCCGCCCCCCCCGGGCCCTGGCATGTGCAACGCGGGCGCTGTCGCGCGCATGCGTGCCGTGGATGAGGCGCGCGAGATCGCCGATGTCGACGCCTTGGCGCAGCGCAATAAAAGATATATTTATTGTTCTTTTGATGAAAAGGATGAATGTAAACAGAATGGAGGGAAATGGGATGCCGATAAAAAAAGATGGTATATTCCGGAGGGTATAGATAATGAATCTTTCAAAAAATGGTTTTATCCATATAAAAACCACGAGAATTATATTGAAAAGCAAATACTATATTGGTTTTATAGATTCCGTGGAAAAGAGAACATGAACACAGGAGTAGGAAAGTGGCTTATATTTATAGATGTTAATTCCACAAATATGGATAAATTAGAATATTTACAGAAAAAAGTGGGCATTACAGGATTTAAAATATGGCAGGATAACAGACCCCATGTAAAAGAACATTTTAATGAAGACGAGGCATGTATATGTATTTACTGTGGGTTGCAATCAAAATCTTTTGAAGAACAGGAGGAATGGATTAAATATATAGGTTTTAATATTTCAAAGGATTGCTATTTGAAAAGTATTTCAAAAAGAGAAAAGATATGGTTCAAAGCTAATGAAGATACCCGTAATTTCAATTATAGTTTTAATTCAAAATCTTCAAAATTAAGTATTCGTTTATAAATTTAAAATGGCTACCAAAGAGACTAACCATTATAATATTTCTCATAAAAATGATTAACATCTAACTTGTTAAACTAATTAAATGGAGAATAATCCTGAGGAAAGATGGACTGCAATGTGGCGGCATTATGTCGAAGAGGAAGAAGCAATAGATAACTATTGGAGCGAGGAAGCACAAAGATTGTGGGCACGAGACAGGGGTGCGAGTATTATACAGAATAATTGGAGAAAAATCTATAATACGCGAAATAATTCAATAAACCGTTAGACAAAAAAAATTAAATAAGAAATGATCACATTGGTAGAACCTTATCTCTTTGTTTATACATATTAAACACATGGCACATTAGTATACCAATCGTACTAGTGATTACAAATGATACAGTAACTATTTTATAAATATGTTCCGAATCATCTATATCTTCCTTTTGAGATACATCTGATATATTTGATGTATTCTTGTAATCAATCATTATTTTATTATATTAAATTAATGGTTAAAGCAGGAAACAAAGGTGCAAAGATTTTCAAAACTAAATGTTCACAGTGTCATACGATTGGCGAAGGTCAAGCGTCAAAGCAAGGTCCTAATTTACATGGTTTATTCGGTAGAACTGCTGGATCGTTTACAGGATTTTCATATTCAAATGCAGTAAAAGATTCAGGAGTTGTTTGGGATGAAGACACATTAGATCAATGGTTGACTGCCCCCAAAAAATTTATTAAAGGTAATAAAATGGTATTTGCTGGAATAAAAAAGAAACCTGAACGGTCTGCATTAATAAACTATTTGAAAGAAGCAACTTAAAGAACAATTTTTAAATGATAATTGTTAATCCATGCAATAAAACCTAACAATACATCAAATATTAGCACATAATATGCATTTTTTTCGCCTTTGAATGCGTAAATAGCATATAAAATATAAATTACTCCATGTATTGGTCTAATTTTATTCCACCATATTGTTCCGCCTGCTTCGACACCAGTTTTTCTTAAATCAAACAAATATAGAAATATAAATGTTAAACCAAGAATTGCAGCTGGTATAGAAGATAATCTCAAATTTTCTTTTGATAAATTTTTTGCAACATATGCTAATCCGAGTCTTGAGCCTAGACATATTATAAGAAATGCGACTATTCTGGTTATTTTATCCATTAATACAACAAATATTAAATTTAACGAATTGGAGGGTTTTCATTTTCATCAACATGCAAGCTTCTATATGTTATTGAAGTAGCTGTTTTTAATTCAGATGCATTATTATTTTTAAGTACAAAATAACGATATTGATATATCAAATCCGTCATAGATGATAGTCTTGTTCCTAAAAAAAAAGTTGACTGCATACACATAAATATGTCAATAATTGTATCACGCACACTAGTATTTCGAATTCCAAATTTCTTATCAAATGAATTATTGGATATAATCCTAGAACCATATTTCTTTTTAAATATATCTGATGTTTCTTTATTATCAGTAGCAATATATATTTTTAGATTTGAATCATGGGAATCAATAAAATCCATGTAATATGAATCGCTTAACATTGGATATGTATTGCTTAATCTACAAATATCAGTCCTACGTACATGAACTGCTATATATTTTTCATTTATAACTTTGCTAGTTATTTCTTCACTAAATTTTAATTCAGAATAAATATTATTTTTATGTCCATCATATGCATGATCCGATTTATTATTGGAATGAGGACTAGAAACACTCCCACCTACAAAACCACCACTAGCAACAACGTTTTGTAATTCTTTGTTGTCTGAACGTTCATGAATAAAAGAAATATTATTTGGAAACACCAAATAATATGAAAAATCTTCAATACAATAATGAGTCGGAATATTATAAATATTCATATTAAGATTTTTTGCTAAACAATAATTATAATGTGAATATAGACTCCTTAATCTATTACATAAACCGTTAAGTAAACTAACATTAAATGATGTCATATTAATTACACAAAATTAACATAAACATTACAATTAAAAAAGCTTCTAGACGGGGTTCGAACCGCCGTTCTCATGCTTACTAAGGCATGCGCATTACCACTTGGCCACAGAAGCAAAACAATTTGTGATTTTAAAAAAGCAGGTAGAAATGTGGCTATTGGAAACAAATATTCTTAGCCGCCCATTCTATTTTTTATCTTCAAAAAAATAATCAGATACACATTTCGGTATACTAATACTAAATCTAGATTCTTTTACTATTTCCGATTGTCTTATTGAATCATGTTTAACTATATCTGGTAATATTTGGTCATTTATGCATTCAGGAGTATTAATCAAATCTTTTTTTTCAGCTTCATCAAGATTATCTCCAAAATTGTATTTTTCTTGTTCACCATCCCATTCATTCTGCCAATTATTTAATCCAAATCGTGGATTGTCTTTCTTAGAAGACATAAAAAAATCAGCACACGTTATCGCATCAAATACAGGCAATCCAGTACTATTACGCAATGCATCACTATATGGTGGTAATTCAGTACATTCTGATAAAATAGCTACTATATCTTGATTAAATATTAAAAACCATTTGATTTCTGTAATTAAATCTTTTTCAACCACCTGAGTATTAACCTTTTCTCCTTTTGCAACGGCATCAAACCCTTTAATATTTTCACATCCAAAAATAACAATTTGTTCATTTTCAATATCAGAATTACATAAATCATATATTAATCCTTTCATATCTAAAAGACTTTTCCCGTTTGCAGTCAAAACTAATATTTTTTCTTTATTTCCATAAGACTGAACAAGTATTGGTAATTGAACAAGGGATGACAAAAACACTGGTAATGTAGTATGTTCACGTACAATGTTTTGAATATGAATCATAAATCCACAATCTCCAGTAATTCCGGACACTCGTTTTGAATTAAACCATTTTACACTATCAATAATGTGTTTCTTAACTTTGTTACTAATTTTTCCTGATTGACACATTTCAAAAGTTAGTCCTGGTATAACTTTATAATAGACATCATAATCAAACGAATCTGGATGATCTATATCACCAACTGCTGCGGGATAATCATAATCCAAACGAATAATTCCGAGAGATACATTGTTATTCCTTCCCATAACAATATTTAGAAAGTTCAACAATAATCTATTTTTAATTTAAGTTGTATCAGTCGGATTATATGATGGTGAAGGTGTAGGTTTTTTAGATGGAGTATATGTAGGTTTTTCAGATGGACCGTAACTTGGACGATCGCTAGGCCTATGAGATGGTTTGTAAGTTGGTTCGGGACCGCATGTTGGTTCATGTGTTGGGCGATAAGATGGTAAACTAGTTGGAAGTTCTGAAGGCTTATATGTAGGAATATTCGCTGGTTGTTTAGTAGGAGTTTCGGTGGGTAAATAAGATGGATTATATGTAGGGTCCTGTACTGGCTGTTTAGTAGGAATTGAGGTTGGTACATATGTTGGCCGATATGTTGGTCTATAAGATGGCTCACTCGTTGGTTCGTGAGTAGGATGATATATCAGGTCATGTCCAGATAAAACAAAAGTTAATCGAGTAAATACAAGTAACACATATAGATTCATATTTAGTACGTGTAATTATATATTTAAACTTATTCTTAATAGTTTTTTTTATAAATAATTAATTAATGGAATACTTCACAGCGTTAATGGTATCATTTGGTATAATACTAGCAATATCTATAATTATGTATATTCATAGTTCAGTACATACAGGGTTGTCCGATTATTTTGCAAAGAATTATAAAGCAGAACCTAAAAAAAGAGAGAAATCATGTGCAAAATGCGCTAGCAGCGGTAGTGCCGCTGCTGCGCCATTAGCTAGTTTCTCATCAGCAAGCAATAGTGGTGGCGACCAATCGAGCGCCCCGCGACGCCGCCAATCCGGCATCTCCCAACGCCAGAGAGTAGCATCACCAACACCCGTTGTCGCTACTCCACCTGTAGCATCTCCGGCTCCAGTATCATCAACAGGCGGTGCATCATGTAAAATACATGACACAGAACGTCTTAGTGATTGGTTGGGTGGTAAAACAGAGGCACCATTAACATGTCAAAGTGTAAATTGGACGGCTGTTGATAATAGAAATCGCTTTAATAAAAAGGGAGCAGATATGAATTATGGATATGGAGGTGCTAAATATGCATGTGAAAGAACACGTGAAGTTAGTAGCGATGGTACACAACAAAGAGGGTGTATATGGAATCTAGATGAAAGCGGCGTTGACAGTGGTGATGGCAGAGGAATGAGAGACTGGATTGAGTCACGATACGGCAACGAAAATAAAGACGAGATTCATAAAAATGGTCCTTGTCAGCCATCCGACTTTTGTGAGAATCAAAAAGTACGAGGAGATGATGTTGTTAAGGATTTAAAAGCATAGATTTGTGCTATCAAAAAAAAAAATAATAATAAATAAAGATGTTTCAAACTAAAAAAAATCTAATAAAACGATTACTAAATTTAGAAGTACGTGTTATTGCTTATCTTATCAGTAAAGGAATTGAAGACAAGACACTCTTAGAAGCATTCGTACGTTATTACTCAGAAACAATAAAAAATGAATTTAATCTCCGAGAAATACCCAATGAAAGGGATATTATAAATGAAGCAAATTTGCTTTCTCAAAAAATGATAACAGATGACACTACAAAAAATACAAAAATAAACGCGGTAGAACGATATACCGAATCTATAAGAAATCAAATCAAAAAAGATAAAGACGAAAAAGAGCTTGCTACTGAAATGCATGGGATTTATACTTCTGACTTTATAGAAGAACACAATCGAATGCCGACTCCTGAAGAAGAATTGGAGATTGCGAAAAAATCAGGACTATCGAAATATGTTAAATGGGCAAAGCAGATAGAAAATATAAAAGAAGTTGACAACTTATCATATTTATCTAAAGAAAATCGTATTCCGCAGCAGGCTGGTAAAGTTAGTTATCCAAACTATACTTTATTTAAAAAATATAAAAAACCTTAGAAAAAAACACGCAAAGCAAATAAAAAAAATAAAAAAATAAAACTTAAAAAGATTAAAAAGACTTTAAAATCTAAACCAAAAAGTGATAAATCCAAAAAGGCAGAACCGGTAACGATTGAAGAAACTCAAACATATAATTCTATATATTCAGCGATAGTGTAATTTATCTAGGCAATTTTTTCCATTTCTATTATAATAAGGTGCTCATTGTAATAAGTATCAATAACAATTTTATTCTTTTCGAATTCTTTAACAACTTCTGGTGAGATGCATTGTCCCGTTGAGCTTATTCTTACTTTTTCATTAGGAAGTAACTGTTTGCATTCCATTATTCGAGTTATTATTCTGTTCACAAGAGTTCCTGCATTATTGTCTTCATCAATATTGCTATAATCAATATATGAATCTATGTATTTTACTCGATATAAAGGATATTCAGGAAGTAAATACTCATTTATGATTGATTTTATTGTATCAGTAATATCAAATGAAGACATTATCTTATTTTGATATAACTGTTTATACATGTTCAACGCGTTTCGCAATTTAATAACACTTGCGTCCTTTTTTCCATTTCAGTTTTTTGTTCTTTCCTCCTTTTATCGGGCGAGAAAATGCCGATGAAGGCGTAGCTTTGATTCGTCTGCGCCCGCTGCGTGGTCCATAAAATGGTGCATTGATTTGGCCGGAGGCCTGTCGTGATTGATCATGAACTATAGTCTCTAAAGCAGTTAACCTTTCTTCGAGTCCTCCCTCTTTT
>PVBE011725491.1_pt1 | contig 10484 bp, 20 predicted proteins | sample 1631181 | NCBI WGS metagenome assembly PVBE01 (sample SAMN08397723, study PRJNA350692) | Marine metagenome, whole genome shotgun sequencing project. | isolation source: water | place: Pacific Ocean | collected 2012-04 | reverse complement strand
ATTCATCTATATTAGCAATGTATGAGAAAAAAGATTTTGTCCGTATGCAAGCTTGGGTAAATCACAATAGAGATTATGATTTTACTTACGCAGGATTAAGACAAGTCATTGACAAATATCTAGTACAAGATAGATCAAGTGGTGAAGTTTTTGAAACACCACAATTTATGTATATGACGATTTCTGCTACCTTATTTTCAAAATATCCAAAGAACAAAAGAATGTCATATGTTAAAAAATATTATGACGCAATATCATCATTTAAAATAAACATACCAACACCAGTAATGGCAGGTGTAAGAACACCTATTAAACAATATGCAAGTTGTGTATTAGTTGATACAGATGATACTTTACCAAGTATCTTTTCAAGTGATATGGCAATTGGTAGATATGTTGCTCAAAGAGCAGGTATCGGTATCAATGCAGGTCGTATTAGAGGTATCAATAGTAGAATAAGAGGTGGAGAAGTACAACACACAGGTGTTATTCCGTTTCTTAAAAAGTTTGAGGCAACGGTTAAGTGTTGCACACAAAATGGTGTAAGAGGTGGATCAGCAACGGTACACTTTCCTATTTGGCACCAAGAGATAGAAGATATTATAGTTTTAAAAAACAATAAAGGTAGTGAAGACAATAGAGTTAGAAAATTAGATTACTCTATACAGTTATCAAAACTATTCTATGAAAGATTTATTAATGAAGAAGAAATAACATTATTCTCACCACACGAAGTACCTGATCTATATGAAGCTTGGGGTACAGATAAGTTTGATGATTTATATTTAAAGGCAGAAGGAAGAAGAAATATCACTAAAAAGAAAATATCAGCACAAAAACTATTCTTTGATATATTAAAAGAAAGAGCTGAAACAGGTCGTATTTACATTATGAATATAGACCATTGTAATACTCACTCATCATTTAAAGATACGGTGACTATGAGTAACCTATGCCAAGAAATTACTTTACCAACCACTCCAATACAACATATTGATGGCGAAGGTGAAATTGCTTTATGTATTTTATCTGCCATCAATGTGGGTAAAATAAATCAAAGAGATGAATTACAATCTTTATGTGATTTAGCAGTTAGGGCTTTAGATGAAATTATAGACCATCAAAAGTATCCAATTAATGCAGCTGAAGTTTCTACAAAGGCCAGAAGATCATTAGGTGTTGGTTATATTGGACTTGCTCATTATCTTGCTAAAAAGGGATACAAATATGACCAGAAATTAGCATGGAGACAAGTTGATAAATTAACAGAAGCTTTCCAATATTTCTTATTAAGTGCTAGTGTTGATCTTGCAAAAGAAAAAGGTCCTTGCTCAGCATTTAAACAAACAAAGTATGCTGATGGTATATTACCTATTGATACATACAAGAAAGATGTTGACGAAATAGTTAAACGAGATTTAACTTATGATTGGGAATGGTTAAGAAAAGAAATTAAAGAACATGGTTTAAGACATAGTACATTATCAGCACAAATGCCTAGTGAGTCGTCTAGTGTTGTATCAAATGCTACAAATGGTATTGAACCACCTAGAGATTATTTGTCTGTTAAAAAATCTAAAAAGGGACCACTAAAACAGATCGTACCTGAATATAATAAACTAAAGAACTTTTACACACTTCTTTGGGATATGAAAGGGAACGAAGGATATATAAATATCGTTGCTGTAATGCAAAAATATTTTGACCAAGCAATTAGTGGTAACTGGTCATACAATCCTGAAAATTATGAAGATGGCCAAGTGCCTGTGTCAACAATGGCACAAGATTTATTGACAACATATAAGTTGGGTTGGAAGACTTCTTATTATCAAAACACATATGATAGTAAGAAAGACGAAGATGAACCATCACATCCTGTTGGATTCCACGATAATGTGCCTGAAGATAACCAAGAAAAAGAGGAAGACGATCCAGAAAACTGTGATACGTGTACGATTTAATGAGTAAAAGTGTATTTAATAAGAGTAAAAAATTAGACGCCACAAAACAGCAGATGTTTTTTGGTCCAGATTTAGCAGTACAAAGATATGATACGTTTAAGTATCCTATTTTTGATAGATTGGCACAGCAACAGTTGGGTTTCTTTTGGAGACCTGAAGAAGTATCTTTACAGAAAGATAGAAACGATTATAACGAATTATCAGAAGCACAAAAGTTTATATTTACAAGTAATTTAAAGTATCAAACAATGTTAGATAGTGTACAAGGTAGAGGTCCTTGTTTAGCATTTCTACCCTTTGTATCTTTACCAGAACTAGAGGGTTGTATAGTTGCTTGGGATTTCTTTGAAACTATACATAGTAGAAGTTATACATATATAATTAAAAATTTATATTCAAATCCTAGTGAAGTTTTTGATACTATAATAGAAGATGAGAAGATTGAAAAGAGATCAAAATCAGTTACAGAAGCATATGACCATTTGATTACTTTAGGATATAAATTTCAATTAAATCCTAAATCAGTTAGTGAGTATGATTTAAAAAGAGCATTGTATTTAGCAATGGTAACTGTAAACGTATTAGAGGGTATAAGATTTTATGTATCATTTGCTTGCTCATTTGCATTTGGAGAACTTAAACTATTAGAAGGTTCAGCAAAGATCATTTCACTTATTGCTAGAGATGAGAGCCAACACCTTGCAATGTCCCAACAAATACTTAACTTATATAAGAACAAAGAGAACGATAAAGTAATGTTAAAAGTAATCAAAGATTGTGAAAAAGAAGTTTATAAAATTTATGATGACGCTGTACAGGAAGAAAAGCGCTGGGCAACTCACCTTTTCTCACAAGGCAGTATGATTGGATTATCAGAAAAACTATTACACCAATATGTTGAATATATAGCAAATAGAAGAATGAGAGCAATAGGGTTGGAACAAAAGTATGAACAACCTTCAAACAATAACCCATTACCTTGGACACAACATTGGTTGAATAGTAGATCACAACAAAACGCACCACAAGAAACTGAAATAGAAAGTTATGTAATTGGTGGTGTTAAACAAGATGTTACAAAAGACCAGTTTAAGAAATTCAAACTATAATGCCAGACGAAAATTCAAATAAAGTACAAATAAGTTGTAGTAATTGTGATGTCTCCTATTGGGTGAAGTGGGAAGATGAAGACCATGAACCAGAGCATTGTCCTTTCTGTGGGGCTGACGCTACGATAAATGAAGAGGATGCTGATTTTGAAGAAGATATTAAAGACGAAGACGATTGGAATTGATTATAGTTTAAGTAGTCCTGCTATATGTGTATGTACAGGACAATTTAAATTTGAAAACTGTAAGATATATTATCTAACAGCTGTGAAAAAATATGAAGGCAATTTTTATAATGGACAAATAAATGGCAGACTACATTTACCCTATACCTCCCAGACAGAGCGACACGACCAGATTTCAGATTGGGCGATTTCTATTATTGATACTACTACTAGTAATATTTTTATAGAAGGATACTCATTTGCAAGTAAAGGACTTGTATTCAACCTAGCAGAGAATATGGGTGCTCTCAAACATAAACTGTATAAACGCAGTACTCCATTTGAGATGATAGTCCCTGGTAGAATTAAGAAGAATGCTACAGGCAAAGGGAATGCAGATAAACTGAAAATGTATGAGCAGTTTGTACAAGACACAAACATAGATTTAATGAAAGAGTTTGACCAGACAAAGCTCAATAATCCAGTAACCGACATAGTTGACTCGTATTATATCGCAAAATATGGGTCAGATTCGTAGATGTTCTCATTTTGTTCTCATAATTATTCCTAAAAACCTAGTAAAATCAACGTTTTTTGTGCTTGACTTTATAGTCTTTTTAGTGTATATTATGTGTATATTATGAAAAAAGACGACAATACAAAATTTACAGACCAATATTTCAAATCATTTAGTATAGTATATAAAAGGGAATACAACGATCCCGAAGAACCAGAGAGTTTTTGGTTAGGCGATTCTATCTATAAGAATGTGCCGATGTCTAAAATCAAGTTTTATAGAAAACAATTAATCAATATCCATAGAATTTTAAATAAGAAGTATAAAGAAGACGCTTCTAACTTCACTGGTAATACAGGTATAGAGATTGTTTATCCAGATGAATATTACCAAACTTACGAAGATGTATTTGAAGATGTTGCTCAAGGCGACAAATCTTTATTTAATGATTACGGTCAGTTATATAAAAGACAAGGGTTTAGAAAAGACTTTGATCCAGAATTAACACAAAATTACAAAACAAAAAGAGATTACATATATCAATTAAACTAAAAGGAGAACAATATGGCAACAGTAGATACAGATATTTTTACAAGTAAAGAAGACGTAGGTAAAAATTTATATAGAAAGAAAACTTATTACACACTTGTTATTGAACAAGATGTATTGGCAGATAATAAAGATGACGCTGATAATAAGTTTACAGAAAACGGAATAGATCATTCCAAAGTAGGAAAAGATATAACTGAAACTAAAGATGGTGTTGAAACTTATATGGTAGACGCCAACTATACAGATTCAGGTGATACTGTCTTTATCGGTAAAGTTAAATACAATGATGATGACTATGATTTTGATGAGGCAGTTGAGAATGGTGATATTCATATAGACACTTTGGCAATGGAAGATGAACCACACCAATTAACTAAAATTAAATTAGTTGAACCTGAAGTTAAACCATTAGATGATTTAGAAAATGCTTTATTTGGCACTAAAGAAGAGTCAGATGTTGATACTTCAATAAATTTAGAAAACGAAAGTAAGTTAGGGAAATAGTGAAATTAGGGGGATACAATCATACACAGACAGCTTCAAAACCGTCCCAGGCGGCGGCTATGAGAGGTTTATTCCACAGAAAAGAGGGGAAATAATGAATAATGGATATTTTGCAGTTGTATTGAATAAGAAGAGCCGTGATGCTGTACGTAAGTATTCCACTATGGATGTTGTAGTTGGTGACCATATTACACTTGCATATAAACCTGACAATAAGACTTTTAAAAAATATAATAAATTAGTTAACGAAGATGTTGACGCTTATGTTAATCAAATCAGATCAAATAATAATATAGAGGCATTGTGGGTTGAAGATATGTTTTTAACTGGATTAAATAAAAAATTAAAAAGAGATAACCCAGGTTCAGCACACGTTACCATATCACATAAAAAAGATTTTAAATCAGGAGACGCAAATAGTTTGTTTACAAGATCAAGTAATCCTGAATGGTTAGGAGTTGACCACGAACTAGGATATTTAAAAGGTAAAGTAGAATGGAGAAGTTTTAATGAGTAAGAAAGACCCACAACAGATAGTAGTTGATGAATTTCATAAATGGACTATGGACGAAATGGCCAAGAATGATCCTGTTATGGTATTAATGACAATTTTAGGACAAACGTTAAAGATTATGAAATCTACGTTTCCTGATAAACACTACGGTGAGATTATGGACAATATGTATGAGTCAAAAGACAGAATTGAACCGTTTACTAAACCAAAAATACATTAAGGAAGGAGATAAATGAAAACTTTAATGTCAATACTAGTATTAACCTTTTTAACAGTTAATGCTAATGCAAATCCAGTGATGAACTGGTTTGAAACTGAAAAACAAAAAACAATTGAGTTTCAAAAGAAAGGTTGGGCAGACGGTAAGGCTCAATTAGCGAACACAAAACAATCTATACTAGACCTATTTAAAAAGGTAACAAATGCTTCACAAGATTAGTGAATTTTGTAAAAAGATTGATAGTATTCAAGCTCAATCCAATAGATTATACGACTTGAAGTATAATCAACCTAAAACGGTTGAGCGGGATGCTGAGATTAATCATTTAATAGATGATATACAGGCGACCTGTAAACTTATTGGGTCAGATGAGAAACCTTACGATAAACCTTGATTTTTCAACGTTTTATAGGGGCTTGACAATACGACTATTTTATGATAGAATATAACTTAATAATGAAAAAAGGACTATACTATGTTTACTAAAGAACAAATTTTTGAAGAATTTTCAATTGCAAAAGAAAAAGATATTGCAAAATCAACAAAGAAACCACCATATGAGAACTGTTTTACTAACAGATTAAAATTATTGAAATCTCATAGTGACGCAAAAAAATCAAATCCACGTGCCTACAGACATTTAGATATTAATTTTGATAATCTAATACTTGCCTATTCGGCACCTGTACCTGTAGATCATTTCTACAAAGTAGTATTCGGCAAAACACTTGCTCAATACAATGAGTCTAAAAGAATTGAAGATATGACAGAATTACAAAAAGAAAAAGATCAGAAACGTAGAGAACGTGAAAAGAATGATGAAAAGAAAGAAAAGAATGCTGAAGAAGTTATTATTAATTAGTAGTTTGTTGTTGCTCTCTAACTGTTCCAGTATGAATCAGTCCACTATTGGTGCTTCAACCACAGCGGCTGTTGCTGGAACAGCGTGTTATCAGTTTTTGAGTGATAATCCTGCTGTCGTGGCCACTTGTGCCGTTGTAGGTTCATTTAAGGGCGCTGATTTTATGAATGCTGAAACAGACGATCAACTTATGACTAGGGCTTTTGTAGATCATTTAGACAATGCACCTAATAGTCCAGGGTTTACAACTTGGATGAATCCTAAAACAAATAGTAATGGGATAATTAAGACTACAGGTTTCTATTTAAAGGGACCTATTAAATGTTCAATGGTTGAAGTTACACACAATCAGAATTTAGATAATACTAGATTCTTTGATTCAATATTATATGGGAACCCATATAGAAAATTAGAATTACACGAAGTTTGTAAAATGCCTGATGGTAGATGGATGGTGTTAAATGATTAAAGTATTATTATTAGGGTTAGTATTAATTGCAGGTACTGGCGAAACTAAAACAGAATTAAAAGCAATGGATCAGTTTTTTGATAAACTATTACAAAATGCAACACCGACAAAAGAGAATTGTTTAAAGTATGAAGATTGTCCTGACTGGAACGGTGATCCAGATACTAAAGTTTGGTACGATTTAATGAAACTAAAAAATGGGTCTGGGACTATTGCGAAATCAGATTTTAATTGGAATGTTCATTTATATCTATGTCATCAAAACGAGTTATTGGACAGTATAAATGGTAAAGGATCATTTGAGAAAAGGGCAATACAATCAGCAAAAGATGGTTGGATACCTTGTCCTATAGGAGTTAATCCACATTGGGATTATGATTGGGAAAATCATATACTAATGGCAAGAGCGGAGAAGGCATAATGAAGAATAATTTTAACAGAATTATAGTGTTTACATTTGCTATCATAGCATTAATGTTAATCGCTAACATAACACTTGCTGAAGATTCATTTGAGAATACAATTAAGAAGATTAATTTATTAGAGAATGGGGAAAATAAAGTTGAATATGAGAAGATACAACCTTTAAAAGATCAGTATTGTTTTATTAAAGTAAAAATTAAAGAAGTTGATGGTGAAATCATCAAAGAGGAAGTTGTTGAATGTGCAGACGGTAGAAAGGCATACGAAGGCCCAAGTTATTGGGAGTTATTCGCTATGTTTTATTATGGTGATATGAATACACCTGCCTACTGTAGGTACTATGAGCGACCAGCACACGCATACCATAAACCTGGTAAAGTGTGTTTAGATAAAAATGGAAACTGGGAGGTAAGAAAATAATGATACGAAGTATCTTAACCCTAACGATTCTATGGGTAATCATAGCATTTAGTTGGGATCCATTTATATCAACAGTTGAGAAAACACAGGCTGTTGACAAAACTAAGGAATTAGTATATAATGTGTTTAATAAAGCGAAGGAGAAAGTGAAAAATGAGTAAAGTACTCAAATATATAATGATTGGTTTAATGGGTGTAATGTTGGCAAACTGTTCAACAGGAACTTATAAAATCAAAAAAGAAAACAAGAGCCAGGTACTAAAAGTTCCTTCTTGGTATATGAATGATTATTCCGAGAAAAAAGAATGTGGTACTAAAACTTTCGGCAAAAACAAAGATAAAAAATGTATCTTTGGTGTCGGAACATCTACGTCACCTGACCTAGAACTTGCAATAGACAAGGCAACAATGATTGCTAAGGCTGAAGTTGCAGATAAAGTCAAAGGTGAGATGAATAAGAAGGCAAAGATATTTACTACTGAATTGGGTAAATCTCAAACCAAAACTGTTGTAACTGATGTTGAAACAACTATAGTCAATATCATTAAAAATACACCAGTACGTGGGTATGAAGTATTCAAACAAGAGGTAACTTTAACGAAGAATGGTTACTATCGTGCTTGGATAGGATTAAGATTGCCTATGGGACCTTATAATAAGATGTACAACTATTCAATAGGTGAAGTGGTTGACGCTTACAAGTTAAAAGAACTTGCTGAGAAGTCTTATGATGAAGTGGAACTAATTGCTAATGAGCAGTAAGATAATAATATACTCAAAGCCTAACTGTACATATTGTACTAAATCAAAACACTTGGTTAAAAGTTTAGGCTTTGAATACGAAGAAAAGATGTTCGGGAAAGATTTTAAGACACCTGAACAGTTATTTGAGGCGATAGGTAAACAAGTAAGAACTATGCCTCAAATAGTGATAGAAGATAAACACATAGGTGGTTATAACGAATTAATAGAGTATTTTGCTGACAAGAAGTTAGTTAATTTTAAAGGTGAAAAAATAAGTGAGTAATATGGATGGGGAACAATTAGAATTTTCTTTTATGACTAAAGACAAGATACCTGACAACGTTATACTTTTTCCTAAAATACCTAAAAGAAGACCGAGTCCGAAACAAACAGAATTAGACGCTAAAAGACAAGAGATGTTGAGGCAACAACATAACCAAGTTTATGTTCAGGCCATTGTAGAAGAATTAACTGAATCAATGTTATTAAGATTAAGAGAAGAAAACATTAACATAACAACTAAAGAATTTTTAAGTGACTATAAGTTATCATTAGAGGCACTTAAATCCATGGTGCTTAGAGTAGTACATATGAAACACCCACTACAACAACGTGTAGATAGGGCTGTATCAACAAAAGGAGAAGGTAAAGACATTTATGCCATTACCATTGACTATAACAAATTTTAAATTAGGAAACAATATGCGTAAAGTTATTTTATTTGCAAATAAGATAATCTGTCTGGCTGAACATAGTTTAAGAGGACTAAAGGCATTGGCAAGGAGGGTTATGGCTGAATGGCTGAAGACACCTTGTGAAGTTTTGAGTAGGGACTATCTTTCTCATAGATGGACTCTTCCTGGAAGATTGTGGGTGAGTTCCAACAAATCCCACGACGGACACATATTGTTTCCTAATTTAAAGAATTCCATAAAGCACTTTGGGATAATTGATATTACTGGCAAACTTATCAATTCTAAACAATGCCACAATAAAGAAAAGGAGATTTAAACAATGTTTAAATTTTTACAAAACGACTCATTAAGAGTTGTATCAAAATCTAAAAGAAAAGCTACTAGAGGTAGAAAAACTTTATCAAAAAGAGTTAAAGTTTTAAATCTTTTAAACAAAGGTGAATCTGTTACTTGGAAAACTCTAAGGAACAAATTTGATCTAGTGTCTCCAAGAGCACTAGTTGACACTTTAAGATCAGAAGGCAATATGATCTATGTTAACAAAACAGCAAAAGGTACATCATACAGAATGGGTGTTCCTACAAAAGCGATTATCGCTGCTGGAATCAAAAAATTATATGGTACGAAGTACGCATATAGTCAAACTGCCTAATACTCATTGAGTATAAATACTAGTAATGGTAGCCGCAGATGCGGCTACCTTACATAACAAAATGAGGAGGGCTTTATGCCAATGACAACCGCACAATTACATGGACAAATGGACAACACAGGTTCTGCTGCTCCATTACTACACGAAATCTTAACAAAAGTAAATAACGCAAAAGACAAGTCTAAAAAGATTGCTGTTTTAAAAGAGAACGATTCTGTTCCTTTAAGACAAGTTTTAAAAGGCGCTTTTGACCCGAGTATTAAGTGGGATTTACCAGCAGGTACGCCACCATATAAAGAGAATGACGCACCAGCAGGTACTGAACACACAACCCTATACACAGAAGCTAGAAGACTATGGCACTTTGTAGAAGGTGCAGATCAGAAACTTAATAAGACTAAAAAAGAAACAATGTTTATTCAAATGTTAGAAGGATTACACGCTGATGACGCCAAACTTATGATCGCAGTTAAAGAAAAAGAACTGAATACGATTTATAAAGGTTTAACAGACGCTGTGGTTAAAGAAGCATTTGGATGGAATTCAGACTATAAGACATCCTAGTAGAATCGATTCTACATATACAACTATAGGGTGCAGAACAAAAGTAGAACATCTACTTGACAACTTGTCGCACCCTATATATCCCATTGATAAATAACGATAATTTACTCCATT
>PVBE011714921.1_pt1 | contig 10484 bp, 7 predicted proteins | sample 1631181 | NCBI WGS metagenome assembly PVBE01 (sample SAMN08397723, study PRJNA350692) | Marine metagenome, whole genome shotgun sequencing project. | isolation source: water | place: Pacific Ocean | collected 2012-04 | reverse complement strand
TGACGACCTCGCCCCGCCCCGTCTGGTAGGCGTAGGCGTGCAGGTTGGCGGAGGAGATGGTCTTGTCGATCAGTGGCTTCAACGGCTCGGTGACGAACGCCTGAAGCGGATGGGTGATAATCGGTAGCTGCAGGCCCACCATGGCGGCGATGGTAGAACTCCAACCAGCGGTGACGCTGACCACCGTCCCGGCGGAGACGCGGCCGGCGCTGGTCTCCACCCCGGTGACGCGGCCGTTCTCCCTGGTTATGCCGGTGACCTCTGTGAACGGGTGAATCTCGACGCCCTGGCGGTCGGCGCCCCGGCCGTAGCCCCACACCACTGCATCGTGGCGGAGCACTCCGCCGGGCGGGTGGTAGAGCGCCGCCACCACCGGCAATGTCTTGCCCTCGCGAAGGTCGAGGACGGGCACCAGCTTCTTGATCTCGTCAGGGCCTATCAGCCGGCTGTCGACGCCCAGCACCTGGTTGAACTCGGCGCGCATCCGCAGCCCGAAAACCGCCGAGTCGGTGTGTCCCAGATCCAGGCGGCCCTTCTGGCTGAACAGCAGGTTGAAGTCCAGGCTCTGGGAGAGTTTTTCGTATAGCTTCAGGCTCTCTCGGAAAAAAGGGATACCCTCCGGCGTCAGGTAATTGGCGCGGATGATCGCAGTGCTGCGGGCGCTGGCTCCCCCACCGACGTAGCCCTTGTCAAGCACGGCGACGTTGGTGATGCCCAACTTGGCGAGATAGTACGCTGTCGACAGCCCGTGAACGCCGGCGCCGACGATGACGACATCGTAGCAGTCCCTCAGCGGCAGCTTCCGCCACATCCGATCTTTTCTGAAAAGCTGGTTCAAGAATCAACCACAGAGGTCAGGACATTTCAAGAGTCTAGTTCGCAAGTCTTCGTATTCCGTTCTTGAGGACTCTTACGTTGAAGTTGATGAGCAGTCCGACCCTGCATCCTGAGAGATTCAGATATGAGAGCAGCTGCGCGTCGTGGATCGGTGCGAGCTGGTCGACCGCTTTGATCTCCACTATCACGGCGTGTTCCACGAGCAGGTCTAGACGATAGCCGGCATCTATGGTCACGTCGCGATATGTAACAGGTAAGGCTTTCTGTCGCTCGACTCGTAGACCTGCCTTGTCTAGCTCATAGGCGAGGCAGGTCTCGTAGGCTGATTCCAGCAATCCAGGCCCCAGCTCACGGTGGACATCGAACGCGGCGGCGATGATCCTGCCCGTCAGTTCGGCTGATGCAGCTGCCACCAAACCTCTTCTTATCTCTGTATCCTCTGTGGTCATATCTTGCCCAGGGCTTCCGTGCCGAAGGGGGTGAGGTGGTAGCGTTCGCCGGCTTCCAGGAGCGATTCCCACATGTAGTCGCCGTACTCGCGGTCGAAGTACAGGGTATAGTCAGGCAACTCTGCCGTGTCCAGACGCACCAGGGTGCCGTGCACCTCCGAGAACCGGGACTGGGCGCAGCGCCGGTCTCCGAAGGCCGACGGCGCCACGGCCAGCTCCGTTACGGCGGCCAGCAGCATGTGGCTACGCGGGCCGACGATCCTGACCGCGGCCCGAGCAGACGTGACATCGACGGTGTGGACGCAGCCCTGGACGTCGCGGGAGAGCCGTTGGGCCATCGTCGCCGCCTGGTTGAGCGCGGTAGTCACCCACACCTCGTCGTGGGTGAGCCGGGCCAGTGCGGTCTCGCCGCCGGCCCGGGCCGCCTGGCCGACGCTCAACAGCCCTGCGTCGGGGAATGCCGCGGCCAGGAGGGCGTCGCCGCCGTCGCCCTGGACCGTCAGCTTGCCGGCCGGGCTCACGTCACATATCCCGACGCCGGCCCTCAGGCCTTCGAGCTCGTCGTCGGCCGACGTGTACCTGGCAGGCCGCTGCCAGCCTTCGCTCAGCTCCATCTCGGCGCCGAGCTCGACGTGCTGGTGGTGCAGCGGGCTGAGGGCTACCGGCTGACGGGTGACCATGATCTACTCCCTCAGCCTCTTGCCCTCGGGGTCGTACACGGGCTCCGTTCTAATGGTCGCGCGGGCGGGTCTGCCACCGACGCGGACCTGGACCATCGTTCCGTCCTCCGCCATGTCGACCGGCACCCAGGCCAGTCCGAAGCCCTTGCCCAGCATCGGGCTCATACGAGCGCTTGTCACGCGGCCGATGGGGGTCGAGCCCATCATCACCGGGACGCCGTCGTCGGGCACCAGGTCGTCGTCCATGATGAAGCCGACCAGCCGGTTCTTCAATCCGCGCTCCTCGGCGGCCACGAGACTGGCCCGGCCGATGAAGTCTTCCTTGTCGAAGCGGACGGCCCAGCCGAGATCGCTCTCCAGCGGGTTGGAGACCGCGTCCGTGTCCTGGTTGACGATTATGTGGCCCTTCTCGAGACGGAGGATCCGCTGGGCCTCGACCCCGAAGGGCGAGATGCCGAACTCATCGCCGGCCTCCATGAGCGCGTCCCACATGTGTTCGCCGTACTCGGAGGGGAAGTGCAGCTCCCAGCCCGTCTCTCCCACGAAGCCGATTCTCAGGAAAATGGTGGGCACACCGGCGACGTCGCCTCGAGCCGATCTCATGTAGCGGAACTTCCTGGGTGAGAGATTGACGTCGGTCAGCTTGGCCAACGTCTCACGGGCCCGTGGCCCGGCGACGTTGATCGCGGCGTACGCGGACGTGACGTTGGTGACGTGGGCACAGGCACCGGTGCCGGCCATCCACCACCTGAACCACTGCTCGATCAGCTCCAGGTTGCCTGTGGTGGTCGTTACGAAATAGTGGTTGTCGGCGAGCCTGGTCACGGTGCCGTCGTCGAGGATGGTGCCGTCGTCCCGGCACAGGATGCCGTAGCGGATCCGGCCCGACCGCAGATCCGAGAAGCGGTGAGTGTACACCTTGTCCAGCAGCGCTGGAGCGTCGGCGCCCCAGACGTCGAGCTTGCCCAGCGTGCTGACGTCGATGATGCCGACACGATCGCGGACGGCCCGCGCCTCATCCTGGGGCGAGCCGTAGCCGTAGGGCCGCTGCCACGGCCCCAGGTCGACCATCGACGCGCCCAGCTCGCGGTGCTTGCGGTCGATGGAGCTCCGCTTGATGGGCATGTGCGACGGACCCGCCAGCGCCCCTAGCGTCACGGGACGGACGGGCGGCCGGGACGTGGTCAGGCCGAGCCTGTCGGGGTCCTCCCCCGTTCGCTCGGCGGCCAGGGCCACGAAGGCCGCCAGGCACATCTTGCCCTGACACGGCCCCATCGTCACCGTGCTATAGCGCTTCAGCGTCTGCACGTCGTCGAAGCCCTCGTCCACCGCGTGGGCTATGTCCTTGGCCGTGACGTCCTCGCAGAAGCAGATGAAGTCCTTGGCGCCGCTCCCGGTGGAGACAGCACCGGCCCTCGGCCCTGTAACGCCGCCGGGCGACACTTGTACCTCTCTCCGCACCGCGGTCAGCTCGGAGCGCCGCGCTCCGGACACCCGGACGGCCTCCGCTGCCGCCTGGAGGCCCGCCAGGCGGCCTTGCTCCAACGACACCTCCAGGCGGCGGAGGCCCGTGACGCCTCCCGCCGCGCGCACGCCGGCCGGCATATCTGAAGACACCATCTCGCGCAGCGACTCGTCATAGCGGGAGGTCGCTCCGGCCTGGTATAGCAGCGCGCCGGCCGGCTGGAGGCCGCCGCTCATGGCGACGAGATCGCATTCGAAGTGGCGTTCTTCGGTGGTCGGCCGGCCCTCGACCAGCCGCGTGACGACGACCCCGGCAACCTGTTTTTTCCCCTCGGCCCGAGCAGGGGCGTGGGACGTCAGCACGTCCACGCCGCGGGCCAGCAGGGCGTCCGCGACGCCGGCTGCCCGGCCCGCGTCATCGCGCGAGTCGGCGATGGCCGCCACCTCGACCCCGGCGTCCAGGAGCTCGAGCGCCTCGTGATATCCACGGTCGCTGGAGGTAGCGACCACCGCGCAAGACCCGGGCTTGACGCCGTAGAGACGCATCAACCGCTGCGCACCCGTGCTCAGCATCACGCCGGGCACGTCGTTGCGGTCGAATACCATCGGCACCTCGTAGGAGCCGGTGGCGACCACGATCTGCCTGGCCCTTATCTTGACCACCGTGTCGCCCTGATGCACGCCGAGCAGGTTGCCCTCGTACAGACCGAATGCCGTGGCGCCGTTCATGACCTCGATGCCGCCGGCCGCGCGCACCCTGTTCGCCAGGGCGGTGACGACGTCGTCGCCGGTGGGGTCACCCCGCAGGTGGCCTCCCAGGGTCATCTGGTCGTCGATCAGGACGACCTCGGCACCCACCTCGGCGGCCGCCAGCGCGGCCGACATGCCCGCGGGGCCGCCACCGACGACGGCAACGTCTTCGTGGCGGCTCTCGTGATGGTAACGCGCCTCGGACACCGAGTCGGCGTCGACCGAGCCCAGGCCGGCCAGATGGCTGATGATGGGCGCGGCGATGCGCCAGACGAACCGCGGCCTGTGGAATGCCTTGTAGTAGAAGCCGACGGGCATCAGGCGGTCGAGACGGTCGAGGACCGAGAGCACGTCGCGGTCCAACGACGGCCATGCGTTCTGATGGCGGACGTCCATGCCTCTGCGCACCGGCTCGGTGCAGGCTCTGACGTTGGGCACGCCGTCGACGGCCACCAGGCAGTTGGGGCAGTGGCCCGCCACGCACAGCAGCCCGCGGGGGCGGTGGTACTTGAAGCTGCGGCTGTAGACACGCACGCCGGACGCGTAAAGCGCCGAGGCAACGGTGTCGCCGGGATGGGCCGCCACCGGCCTGCCGCCGAACCGGAACTGGATGGCCGCGGAGCGATCGATAAGCTGCGAAGGGCGCGGGTCGAGCCGGCTATTGCCTGGCGTGGGTGTCATCTACTACCCCGGAAAAGAATTCACCACAGAGGACACAGAGGGTGGAAGTCAATGTCTATCTCAGGCGTCCTATGTGGGTGGTAAGTCCGCATGCGTAGTCTGGGTACGCAGAGAGGGCACTACTCCAGAGCTTCATTCTCTGTGCCTTCTTTGGTTGTCGTTACCCGTGGGCCTCTTCGGGCCAGGAGGTCTCGCTCACTCGGTTGGTCTCGGTGTCGCGAACCGCGATGAACCACCGGCGGCAGCCGAAGGAGTGGTACCACCACTCGCGCTGGTCGCCGACGACGTTGCGCCTCATGTAGGAGTAGGAGGTCCACTCCAACCGAGGCGCGTCAGGCGCCGGCCGCGGTGTGACCTCGCCGCCGAAGCGGAACTCGTCCACCCCGCGCTCACCGCAGTTGGGACAGCCTAGCAGGAAGGACATTTGCCTCTTTCTAATCCCTCGCGGGCAGGATAGAAGACCGTGGACCAGGAACGTAACGACGACGTCCAGGTTTCCACGGAATAGCCTATCCGTGTCTCGTACTGGTTTGGCTTCAGTGGCCCTAGATCAGGCCCCTTTCAGCCAGGTAAACTCTGCCCTTCGTATCCAAGGAGCACGCTGTATGTCCGTAGATAGAAAAGCCTGTATACACGTACTGCATGCTCGTTAGCCGCTCCAGGTAGTAGATCACCCGCTGTTGATTCAACTGGAGGTCTGCCGCCAACATCCCTGAACTCGGAGCTGATGGACTTCCGATTCTGGACGCCAAAGCCTCAAGTACCCTCACTTCGTCATCTTCAAGCTCCGAGTCGAGCTGTCCCTGGTACTTTCTATACAGATCTCCTGCCATCGCCAAGGATTCGTCGCGCGCTCCGCGAAACTCGGCCCTGAGCCGTCTCTTCTCCTCAGGCGGCTCCAGACTCTGCGTTGAGGGCCGAAGAGTCTCCTTTTCAATCACAAGGGCATCAGATCTGTGGAATGCATGCACCACCTGCAGCCACCTGCTCAATTCCCAGAAGTACCGGACATCGTCGTTCGGATCCAGGATTGCCCTCAAACACGACTTACTGAGCTGGACACGTCTAGCTTTCAAAAGCGCTTGCCTAGAACATCGTCAGGTAGCGGTCGAGCTCCCACTGGGAGACCTGGGCATGGTATTGGCGCCACTCGGCTTCCTTGAGCTGGATGAACTCGTCGTAGATGACGCCGAGGGCTTCCTGGACCACGTCGTCCTTGCGCAGCTCCGAGAGCGACTCGTCCAGGCTCTGGGGTAGCGTCCGGATGCCCCTGCGACGGATCTCGTCCAACCCCAACTCGTAGAGGTTGCCCAGGTTGGCCTTCCCGGGGTCCAGGCCCTTGCTCACTCCGTCCAGGCCCGCCGCCATGTACGCGGCGAAGGCCAGGTACGGGTTGCAGGCCGCCGAGACGGTGCGGTCCTCCAGGTGGCCGGGACCGGCCGTTCGGATCATCTGCGTCCGGTTGTTGTCGCCGTAGGAGATGAACGCCGGCGTCCAGTTGAAGCCGGAGCGCGCTCCGAACAGGCCTGCCCCCATCTGGAGCCGCTTGTAGCAGTTGACCGTCGGCGACGTGACGGCGCACAGCGCGGGCGCGTGGGCGAAGATGCCGCCGATGAAGTTGTAGGCGAACTGCGACAGTCCCAGGTCCTGCGGGTCGTCCTCGTCGAGGAACAGGTTGTCCCTGGTCTCCGCATCCTCCACGTGGAAGTGGATGTGGCCGCCACTGCCAGTGCGGTCGGCGAAGGGCTTGGCCATGTGGGTCGCGATGGCGCCGTACTTCTGGGCGAACTGGCTGGTCATCATCTTGAAGAACGTATAGCGGTCTGCCGTCGTCAGGGCATCGCTGAAGACGAAGTTGATCTCGTACTGGCCGTTGGCGTCTTCGTGGTCCGACTGATAAGGGTCCCAGCCGACCTTCGCCATGCCGTCCATCATGTCTCGAAGATAACCGGTCACGTTGGCGATGCCCTTGAAGTCATAGCAGGGCTTGGTCAGCTTGTCGACGTCGTTGGGGTCCCAGACCGATATCGAGCCGTCTTCGTTTCGGGTCACGAGGAAGTGCTCGGGCTCGATTCCGATGTGGAAGGTGTAGCCTTCGGTGCGGGCGTTGGACAGCACCCGCTTCAGGTTCTGGCGGGCGCAGTACATGTACGGCTCGTCGTCGACGAACAGGTCTGACGCGAAGCGGGCAACTCCCTCGGTCCAGGGCGCGGGACTGTAGGTGTCGAGGTCGATCCTCGCCATCATGTCGTGGGAGTGCGGCCCCTGTCCGAGACCGAGCACCGCGGCGCCCGCGAACCCAGCCCCATCGTCAATCACGTCGTCCAAGTGGGATACCGGCACCATCTTGACCTTGGACGACCCGTTGATGTCGACAAACTGGACCAGCAGGTACTCGATGCCGTCCTCGCGTAGGCGCTGGCGGACTTCTTCACGTGTAGGCATGGCTGCTTCCCCCCGTGCTGTTGCTCATAGCAGGGTGCTGAAAAACCCTTTCGACCATCCCCCCTGACCTCATTCCTGTCCAGGAAGGGGGAAGAAACTATATCTAAGGGACACCCTCAGACTCCCGGCAAAGGGGCTTCGCTCCTCTGCACACCCCCTATCTGACGATCACCTCGATTCGCGAGCTGGGCTATCCCAACCGCCGTCTCGTTTGGCCACCCAGCTCGCTCCACGTGGCGGAAGGAAGCCACCCTTAAGAGATAGCTCGGAGACCGCGAGACAACACTGACCGTAACGCAGGAGCCAGACGCTGTTACTCCCCGAATATCTTGTTGGTGCCTGCCAGCGGGATCCTCGCCATGGCCGAGGCCTCGATGGTGAGCGCAACCAGGTCTTCCGGCTCCAGGCTGTGGACGTCGCCCTTGCCCAGCGACCGGGTCAGCAGCGCCATCTCCATGGTCATCGAGTTGAGGAAGTTGGCCACCCGCTCGGTCCCCTCGTCGGGGTCCAGCCGCTTGACCAGCTTCGGGTCCTGAGTCGTGATGCCCACCGGGCACTTCCCGGTGTGGCAGTGGCGGCACTGGCCGGCCGGCACGCCGACCTCCTTCTCGAAATCGGCCTCGGGGATGTCGCGGTTGCAGTTGAGAGATATGAGTGCTGCGATGCCGATTGCGACGGCGTCCGCGCCCAGGGCCAGAGCCTTGGCCGCGTCGGCGCCGCTGCGGATCCCACCCGACGCGATCAGGCTCACGGTGCCATAAAGCCCCAACTCTCGCAGCGCCTCTCGGGCCATCACGATGGCCGGGACCGTGGGGATGCCGCTGTGGTCGAGGAGCACCTCGGCGGACGCCCCCGTGCCCGCAACCATGCTGTCGATCACGATGGCATCGGCACCTGCCTTGGCGGCAAGCTTGACGTCGTCGCCCACGCGGCACGCGCCGAGCTTGACGTGTATCGGCACGCGCCAATCGGTGGCCTCGCGAAGCTGTTCGATCTTCATCGCAAGGTCGTCGGGGCCCAGCCAATCGGGGTGCCGCGCGGGGCTGCGCTGGTCGATGCCGGTGGGCAGGTCCCTCATCTCGGCGATCTCGTCGAGCACTTTGACCCCCATGAGCATTCCGCCGGTGCCCGGCTTTGCGCCCTGGCCCACGACGATCTCGATGGCCTGGGCCTGCACCAGGTGGTTAGGATCGAAGCCGTACCGGCTCGGTAGCACCTGGTAGATAAGCTTATCCGACGCGTCCCGCTCCGCCTGCAACATCCCACCGTCGCCGGTGCAACTCGCGGTGCCCACCATGCCGGCGCCCTTGCCAAGGGCGGTCTTGGCGTTGGCCGAGAGTGCTCCGTAGCTCATGCCGCTGATGTAGATGGGTATTTCGAGCACCAACGGGTTCTCGGCGTGGCGCGCCCCGATCACGGTCCGGGTGTTGCAGTGCTCCTTGTAGCCCTCCAACGGAAAGCGGGTTAGGCCAGTCGAGAGGAAGGTGAGGTCGTCGAAGTGGGTCACCTTCTGGAAGGTACTGAACCCGCGAATCCGGTACCGGCCCAGCTCGGCCTTGGCGTGGATGTCGTCGATCACCCAGGGCGTGAAAAGCTGGCTGGTCTCGTATACCATCCGCTGCCTCCCTCAGACCGCCGTCATCTCGAGGCGCTCCAGCGAGTCCAGGTGGTAGAGCTTCCTGGCCGAGACGACCTTGGTGAAGTGGGGCTTCTCCGTAATGCCGTGCGCTTCCAGGGCGTTCCAGATGCCGATCAGCTCTTCCTCGCTGACCGCCTCGGTCTTGGCGTCGTTGCCCAGAGACCCGATCTCGCCGCCGACGTAGATGACTCCTTCATACATCGAGTCCCCGACGGCCTCTCCGACGTCTCCGCAGACGATGATCCTGCCCTTCTGCATCATGAACCCGGTCAGGAAACCGGAATCACCGCTCACGATGAGCGTCCCGCCCTTCATGGAGATGCCCGCGCGGGCGCCGGCGTCGCCTCCCACCACGATCTCGCCTCCACGCATGCTGGCCGCGACGGACGCACCGGCGTCCTTAGTGATCGTGATCTTGCCGCTCATCAGGTTCTCGCCCAGGGCCCAGCCGGCGTTGCCTTCTATGGCGACCTCCGGGCCGTCGAGCAGGCTGGCCGAGTAGTAACCGACGCTGCCCTCGATACGCAGCTTGAACGAATCCAGTATGCACACGGCCATGTTGTGCTTAGCCTGGGGGTTGACGACAGTAACCTCAGTGCCAGCCGCGGCCAGCTCCTTCAGCCGCGTGTTGAGTTCACGTATCGTCAGCTCGGCGGCGTCTAGACGGACCAAGTCATCACCTCGTTCTGTTGAGGCTCAAGCCGGTCTATTTCCTGGGAGAAGACGCTCCTCAATGCCGTCTCTTCGGAGGCGATGGCCACCACGTCGTCGGTCTCCATCGTCACCAGGGGCTTGGCCGACCACCGGTCCTTGGCGTAGCCCAGGCCGTCGCGCGTCGAGACGAGGTAGGAGAAGGTGCCATCCAGGTCGTCGAGGGAGTCACGAAGAGACTGGTCCAGCGTCGTGCCGTCGGCCAGCTTCTCGGCCAGGTAGACGGCGATCAGCTCCGAGTCGTTGCCGGTCTGAAAACGATGCCCCCGGTCCTGGTAGCTGCGTTTGAGCTTGTGGTAGTTGGTAAGCTGGCCGTTGTGGACGACGGTGACGTCCGGGAAAGGGTATGCCCAGAATGGGTGAGCGTGGCTGATATCGACCTTGCTCTCCGTCGCCATCCGGACATGGCCGATGCCGTGGGTGCCCCGAAGCCCACCGACACCGTGCTTCTCGGCCAGCACACCGGCGGTGCCCACGTCCTTGACGACCTCCGAAACCCGTCCGATGCTATGGAGCTCGACACCATCCGTTGCGATTGTCGCTTCAGCAAGGCCGCGTACTTCGCCCTCGAAGTTCACAATGAGCCTGAGGTACCCCCCCCAGCTCTGCCTTGCGGTTACGACGCAACCGGCGCGGGTCGCTGCCTCCTCGGCGCGGGCCAGCACTACGTCGGCCCGGTCCTCGTCGTTGGTCCATATCCGCACGATGTAGTCGCCGTCGAAATCCTCACCGGCGATGGTGACGCCGCTAGAGTCCCGCCCGCGGTGGGCGAGAGAGTCCAGCATGCGCACCAGGTCACGGCCGACGGGGGCCTGGCCGTTCTGCCGT
>PVBE012955894.1_pt1 | contig 10485 bp, 7 predicted proteins | sample 1631181 | NCBI WGS metagenome assembly PVBE01 (sample SAMN08397723, study PRJNA350692) | Marine metagenome, whole genome shotgun sequencing project. | isolation source: water | place: Pacific Ocean | collected 2012-04 | reverse complement strand
TGCAGGTGTTCGACTCGTTCGAATCATGAGCGAGCTGCAAGAACTTCATGAACATGGACCGATTCAGCCCCGTGTTCGGAGCGTCACGATCGACCAGCTCAGTAGGTGGACCGGGACAGGTCGTGGGGTCGTCCGTCGCGCCCTGACAATTCGCAACGGGGAGCCCGTCCGCTGCAAATTGGCCGAAGACCGGGAAACCATTCACGTCCTGCGTGTCGTAGACGAGCAGGCTTCTCCACTTCGCGGTGTTGCCCACCGAGAGGGGGATCCACTTGACGGCGTCCGGATCGGTCATGGATCGAAGGACACCCTTAAAGAGCGCCGGCTTCTCAGCGATTCGGATGATGATGTTCGCGAACTCGTCCCAGAACGTGATGCTCGGATCGACCTTCGCTTCGGGGTGATTATTCGAGATGTTGCGCATCGTCAGCATGGCTTGCGTCACGCGAGCCATGGTTTGCGGATGCTTGGTAAAGAGCTCATCAAAGAGCGCGAGCCAGTCGTCCGATCGCGGATCCGCGAGCACCTGACCGAGGCCTTGCACCACGTCCGCTAGTGGCGAAGCTGCGCCATCGAAGCTCGGAAAATCTACCTGTTGTGTCGGGTCGGAGGTAGGGGTTCCGGACGCGTCGTAGGGCGCCTTGCGCGCCGTCTCCGCGCCGTATTGGACAAACGCACCGCGCATCAAGTCGAAGAGGGAGTTGCCCTCGGGCTGGTCACCGCTAGCGGTGCCCTGGCGACCCACGAGGGGGCCTAAGGTGTTGTTCACGGCGCCGGCGAGCGTCTCGCGTAGCGGAATGTATTCGTAGAGCAGCGTGCCGTCTGCGCGCAGCGGTCGCCCGAACCCGTCGAGCGGTCCGACGGGCGTGAAGTTTGGCGCTCGGAAGGGCGGGTCGACCACCGCCAGTTCACCGCCCGTGGTCAGAAACTGGTCGAACTCGTTGACCTCAGCGAGGCCGTCAGCACCCGCGACGAAGGGCAACTCGAGTTTCTGGGGGATCACGACTCCACGCCGGTCACGCCGAGCAATGAAGGCGGCGGCTGTATCCGGCGGACTCGGGATCGTAAAATCTCCGGCCTGGCTCAGCATCAGAGCTTCGAAGATCTCCGTTTTGGTGCGCGGACGATTGATCGTGAATCCGGTCTCTTCCAACGGGACCAAGGGCGGATCCGGAGGCGCAGAAATCGCGAATTCGTAGTGGCCCATGCGCAGGGCGCTCTGGAAGGAGTCGTGAAGATCTCCACCCGCATCGAGACGAGGCGAGAACGTCTGCAAGAACTCGCGAAGTTCCGGGTAGAGCATCGCGGGTTTGGCTAGGCCGAGCGCCGTACTGATCGGCCGGTAGCCAAGTCGTCCAGAAATGCCCTCCAGCGCGTTGTCAGCCACGACGCCGAGCGAGGCCTGCACCCACTTCGTGATCACGTTATCGACACTTGGCGAGCCGAACGCCGCCAGCAACTGTCCGCCAGCTTGCGTTACCGATGGGAGCACTGCAAGCCCGCTGGGAGCTATCAGCTCCGGCTCTGCCGAATCGCCGGCTTCGAGCGGAGTGACCGCCTGCGAGAGCTTTTGCAGGGCAAATAGCGCGTTGACCTCCGTGGGTCCGCTCGGCGTCGGAAACGCGACGGGAATGTTCTCGTCTGGAAATATGGCGTTGAAAGCCGCGATGAGGGACGTGTGACGTCGCGCCATGGCCTCCATCTGCTCGATGCCCTGGTTCATCAGCAACGCTTGCGTGCCCGAGAGCTGGGGCAAGACGCTGCGATCGACCGTGCTTGCGAATTGCCCGTCCCGCGACGCCCAACAAAGGCTCTGATACGACTCTCCTTCGATGTCCCACGGCACCGCTGTGGAGCCGACTCGATCACACATGACACCGAACATCTTCGCCCCGAAGGAGATGTCCAAAGTCGGTGGCGCGATTGGAGTGAAGTCGTCGCCGCAGCCAAAGGCTGCAGTTCCGAGTAACGGCAATAGAGCGCAGAGCTTGAATCGCATCGTTCAACGAGCATGACTCCCGATTGCATCGTGTCCAGCGACACTTCGCATTGCCCGGTTGCGGAGCGCTTGGACGGACATTGTCGCCAACGCGCTTCGGCAAACGAGGCGAGGCGAGGGCGATTGCTGGACCCGCCATCGTCGTGTTGGCGCCAGGTGAGAGACGATGAAGACGCCGGCGAATTGGTACCTAACGACGTCAATAACAACGAAGAATGTCGCGTTCCGTCACTTTATACCTAGGGCGCAAGACAGCCCGGTGCGTCTAGAATTTGACGCTTGCGGATGTCGTCGGACCCGCTCGCTCGCTCGCGAACGCCGCTCCGGTCGAGCCTAGTAATTAATCAAGACGCTGTAGGGCTGGCACTGATTTCCCGCGCTCAACTGGTCGATGCGCGCGCGGACCGTGGCGTCCCAATTCGGTGTCCAGTCGTCTCCACATGCGAAGTCGACGGTGAATTGGGGATTTGCGGCGGTGAGGCAGCAGCCTTCGTAGCCGGGCATATCGAAGGGGGTCTCTAGCGCTGAGCCGCTTTGACAGATCGTGCGGTTGTCGTTGTTATCGCAGCGTAGGAATAGGCAGGCGCGAACCTGGACGCCGCCGCTTTGAACGTTGAGCCGAGGATTCACCTGACATGCGGCGTCGATGTAGTTTTCGTCGTCGGCGTAGCCCGTATACCAGTCCTCGTCCGCGCTGTCGGAGAGTTCGCCCGAGGCGGTGAGCGTGCTCTCTTCGCAGTCGGTCATGGTTCCCAGATCGGCGGCTTGGCTGAAGGTGTCGTCTGCGTCGAAGCCGCTGCATTCGGGTTCGGTTTGGGCCTCGCCGCCGGTGCCGCCGTTCGCCGTGCCGCCCGTCTCCGTGCCGCCCGTCTCCGTGCCGCCCGTCTCCGTACCGGTGCCGCCGTTCTGCGTGCCGCCCGTCTCCGTGCCGGTGCCGCCGTTCGCCGTGCCGCCGGTCTCCGTACCGGTGCCGCCGTTCTGCGTGCCGCCAGTCTCCGTACCCGTGCCGCCCGTTGCGCCGCCTCCGCTCGTATCGCTGCCCGCTGCGCCGCCGGCGTCCGTCCCAGCCGCGCTCTGAGAGCTGGTGTCGTCGCCGATCGTGCCTCCTTCGGCGCAGCCGATAAGCGCGGCGGCGAGCAAGGCTGAGGTGGTTAGGGATCGAGACAGCGATGGAAGCAGGGTCATTATGGGCGTTGTGTTTTGAGGGCTGGCGAGGCGGGTGTTGGACATGCGCCAAATAGCATCAACGAAAGAGAATATCGGACGGCTCGAATGACGCGTGTGACCACGGTCAACTCAGAGCCATTTCAACCGTCACGCGTCGCGATAGTCAAGGTGTCATTCGACGCATTGCCGAACGAGGCGAGACGATCAAGATTTTGTCCGCTCTGCTCTTGGCTCCGTCAGCTGACTCCGGGCGTGCAAGTTGTTTTCCATTTTGAAAATACCGTCGTCACCGTCGAACGTTCCACAACGCGAGTTCATCACTCCTCCCTTTGCCAGACGGAACATCGAGAGGCTGCTGCGGTTTGGGGAGTGCGAGGCCCTAGCCGACGCCGCTACAAGTGGCCCGAAGTACGAAGACATCCGAGCTTGCTACTTCGTCGCGTCCAGCGTTTCCTGCGGAAACCACACGCGAATTTGTCGAGCGATTTGGCGGCTGATTTGGCGCGCCGCGCAACGAGTTGACGCGTCTCCGGCTAGCGGCTACGAGTCGTCGAAACTTCTCCGCGCGGGACGCGGGGTTGAAGGGGAGGCTCGATGAATTCTCGTGGATTGCGTTCGGTTGTCTTGGGGCTAGGGGTGGCGAGTTGCGTTGCGGTGACCGCCTGCGGTGACGACGAGACGTCGACGAACGCGGGAAGCGGGGGTGGTGGAGGCACGGGCGGTGGCGGCTCTGCCGGATCTCCTGGTCTCGACGGTGAGACGATCACACCGGGTCCTTTTGATATTTCGGGCTCCTTCGCGGTCCAGGCAGTGATCAAAGCGCGGGCCATTATCGATCTCGATACGACACAGTACTTCTTGGTCACCTTCGATCAGAACGGTACTCATTTGGACGTCGCCACGCGCACCTGCGATATCGCATTGCCGTCGGTTCCCGATGTTGCCGAGGTCGTTATCCCGGACAAGCTTCGCGACGTCTTCCGCCGCGACGTGGTCATGACTGCGGGAGACTTCGTGTCCGGAACAGATGGCGGCGCAAAGTACACGCCTCCTGCGGAGGTCGTTGTTCTCGGAGCTGACCTAGCCAACCCGGCGACAGATCCGCTGCCGACCGAAGCCGATCAAACAAATGCCGTAGATCAGGACGAGGACGGCCATCCGGGCGTAACGGTTGAGGCGGATGTCGCAGCGGTATGCCAAGGCTGGCAGAAACTCTACGTGGCGCTTCGTACGACCGTCACTCTCGACGGAACAGTCCTAAGCTCCAACGAAATCGTCGGTGACATGGAGGCAACGCTCGAGCAGGAGATCCTGGGCATGTCCGATCCGTGTCTGAGCGCATCCGATGGAATCGAAGTCGAAGTCCTGCCCGGGAGCGTCTTCCGCGCCCGGCGCATCGACGGCGCGAACGACTCCACCGATCTGGACGCAAACAGCGACGGCGCTATCGACTGCGAAGAACTCACGGCCGGCGTGGAAACGGTCTTCGGCGACTAGAAGCATCTCGCAACCTCTCCACGTCGTCCCGGCGGCGGCTGAACCTTGAAGGCTCACGCGGCGAAGCCGCACGCCTGGGGTAGCGTGCGGCTCCTTGTAGAGGTCCTCCTCTCTTGTGGGCGTAGCCATCAGTGGCTGCACGCTCCCCGGTGGATGGTCATTGCGCGTCCGGGCCAGTGTTTTTGACATTTGGCGAAGGCGCTCAGCTTGGAGCTGGCTCCGTAGACGCGGCAGCGACGTTTGCCCACGTTTTCGTGGCAGCAGTAGTGTCGTCGCCCCTTGTTGAATCCACCGAAGAACCCGTGTTCCTCGCCCTCCTCGAGCTCCTCCTCTGCCTCATTCTCTGCGACCGATGAGGACGTTGTGGGTTGCGGGACCGCGGAGGTGGTGGCCGCTTCGGCGGTTGTGCATCCGTAGCTGGCTCCCAGACAGGCGAGGACGGCGACACAGGAAAGAACGGTGTTTTTGAACGTGGTCATTGGATAACTCCTTGTTGTTTGGCAGCAGTCATTTGCTGCCTTCACCCCTGACCGGGGGGGCGAGATCGGCGGAGTTTTCACCGGCTGTCGTTTTTTTTTGCGACGCTCGGTTTTCCTGCAGATATGGCTCGGAGTTTCAGTGTCGTCGAAACACGAAGAGCTCTGTGGTGTTTTCCTGGCCGAAAGTTCCCACGTTGATGGGCCGCAGGGCGGCGTCCAGGCAGCTCGTCGTCGATTCGGGCAGCGTTTGCGTGAAGGCGCCGTCTTGCTTGGCGGCGAACCGCGTCGAGATCACCCCGCCCGTCGCGCCGCAGAGCGTTACGCCGGCCAGTACCGTCTCCGCGCCGATCCCGATCCCGATCCCGAGATTGAGGCAGCGGCTCGCGGCTGACTCGACCTGCGTCTGCGCGCGCCGAAGCGCTGCCTGGGTTGGAAGCTTGGGCGTGGCGCTAGCGTTGTTGCTGTCGATTGCCGGACACTGCCAACTCTCGACGCTGCCGTCCGGAAGGACCTTGAGGGGCAGGGGCAGCAGCAACTCATCGACGGTGACGGGTGCGCTGCCTTCGGGTGCGAAGGCATGTCCCTCAACACCCGCCGCGTCTGAAGGAGCTGGCGGTGGCGGTGCCGGCGGCAGCAGCGCGACGTACTGCTCGGGGTCGGGCGGGTTGTCGGCGGTGATGGTGGTGTACGTGGTCTCGACATGGTCGGGCCGAACGGCGACTGCGAACGGGTCTTGCTGCTCCGCCGTCGACACCAAGAAGAGTGCGCCCACTCCGACGATTACCCCGGCCGCCGCCGTCGCGAGCGTTCTGAACCAGCGATTGACCGTTGGGGTCGACGTGCCCATCGCGACGCCGATCTGAGTCTGCGTGTAGCCGGCCTCCTTGAGCAGCACAGCCATGCTCAGGCAAAGCTTGCCACGTTCGTCGAGCTTCTTTCCCTGCTCCTCAACAACCTCGACCAGTTCCTCGGCGATGGAGCGCTTGCGCTCTCCCTGATTGGTAACGAGCTCCGGCTCTTCGGCAACCGAAGGCTCGACGACGCCGTCCCTGCGCGCCTGAGTGTTCAGCCGCTCCTTGAGATGGTCGCGCAGGCGCCGCTCGAGAAAGCGACCTAGTGGTTGGGCCTGTCCCCGCGGAAAGCCCTCGGATGCGGCGTCCAAGTAGGCCGAGAACCAGGACTCGAGGGCTCGCGCGTGCAGCGTTGATGCGGCGTCCTCCCGATCCGTGACTCCCGGGAACTTGCCTGCCATCGGGAACGCGACGCGCCGTTCGAGCGTCGCGACTAGCTCCGCCCAGCCCGCGTGGCGCCGATCGTCGAGCAAGTCGCGCAGTAGCGCTTGTACTTTTACTCCCTCGGGCGAGTACGGGTCCGCCCAGATCGCGTCGCCCACGCTCTCCCCACTCTGACCTTCCTGCACAGGCCCTTATAGATCGAGACGTGGCTCGGACTCGAGGTACCACCTTGAATATTTTTGACGCGGTCGATTCGAGCGTTGCCCTCGCCCTCACGGCACGCAGGCGAATGCCTCGGAAGGTAGCAAGAAATGGACACCATCCTCTTCGAGCGGTAGCAGTTCGTCCACCATGCCCTGGTAGGAGACGTGCGCGCTGATGAAGAGTACGGGTGGGCGCTCAGAAGGCGGTTGGGTCACCACCTGGCGGATTCGCTCCGCGATTCGCTCCGGCGTGTCGTCGTATTGGTTGGCTGCCACGAGCACGGGCAAGCCCTCCGCCGTGCGAAACGATCGCGCCTTGCCGCTCCCGATGTATCCGAGCAAAACCCCTGCGGGCGTGCCCGGCGAGGCCTTGGAGGTAAAGTCTGGCCAGGTCGGTGCCGACTCTTCGTAGAGCGGGATGTCGAGGGCCCAGAAGGTACTGAGACCGGTCTCCCGCATCTTCTCGAAGCTCTTGGGCAAGAAGAAGTCGCGGTCGGAGTAGTAGGTGGGCAAGGCGTAGCCGATTCCCAACATGGCTACCCATTCATCCACGTTGGAGGCCGACGATAAGTAGTAGGCCGCGACCGCCGGAGCGAGCACGGGCAGCGCAGAGGAGAAACCCCAGCCCATCGGCAGGCTCCCGCGTTCGTTCGAGCGCCAGGAGTGGAGCTGTATTGTGCGTCGCAAGGGTAGGGCGAGGTTGTCGCCGTCGGTGATCGCAATGGCGACGTTGACTTCTCCTTGCGAGCAGTTCTTCGCAGGCGGAGTAGAAGTCGGATCTCGCAGAGGACGCGCCGTGGGCATGACCTCCGGAACGACGGCCACGTGGAAAGATAGGTTGGGTGTGGTGTCGCTTGGGATTAGAAATTTGCTCGACTCCGAGAGTGCCCGGACTGCCGCAAACTCCTCCGCGCCAGTGTCTGATAGGTAGCCATAGACGGGCGTGTTTGCGGGCGTGCGTTCAACGATGCCACCGATGCTATCCCAGTCGTCGAGGAAGGGGCGGCTGTAGACGGCCATGATCCCCTGCTGGATCAGAAAGTCGCGCAGTCGGTCGTCGTCGGGGTTCAGCATCGCCAGGGCTCGGCTATCCATCTTGGAGCGGCTGATCTGTTCGAGCTCGAGGTAGCACTCCGCCGCGTTCCCCCATCGGCCGAGCAGCGACTCGATCAGTCCGATGCCGGCTGATTCGAGTAAGTCGCGTTCCGCCTCGAAGGCGACCAGTGCCCCGCGTTGCGAAGCGAACGTGGTGGCTGCGTTGATTGTCCACGGCTCCGACTCGGACACGAGATAGTAGCCGTTGATTTCCGAGGCGAAGAGACTGACGGCCTCGGAGAGATCCCCTTCCCAGGCCTTGGTCACCCCATACTGCTCGCGATAGTGTTCTAGCCAGAAGAGTGCCGCGTCTCTCTTGTCGTCTGACTTCCAAGAGGCGACCTCCTTGGGCTCCTCATGAATCAGATAGACTCGTGCCTCGCTGCGATTGACCAGACCCTGAAGCGTTGCCGCGAGGACTTTTCGCTCGAAGCTCTCGCCGGCAACATCGATGACGTGCAGAGCCCCGAGCGCCGGGCGACGCGTGAGGTAGAGCTTATCGAAATCGCTGAGGGTGGCATCACGGGACCGAGAAGGCTCGGGTTGCGACGTGACCTCGTCCTGTCCGGAGCAGCCGGCCGCGCCGGCCCATACGAGCGAGATGACGAACGCGCTGATTTTCAGCCCGCCGCGGAGATCTGAGATTCGCACCGCCGGACTCTAACTCAGTGGCGTCCCAAGATCTTGCTCTGGCTCAAACGCCTCGTCGCGGCTCTTGCGCAAGCGAACGATCTTTGCCCCACCCGTCGGGACCCACTGCTTGCGATAGTACCGATCGATGAAAGCGGGGCATTGCTCGGTGAATAGGATCTCTGCGACGCGATCGGCTTCGTCGATGAACGCCGACTCGATCTCACAAAGGACGGCCGTGATCTGTCCCATGCGACCGGTGAGAGCCACGTGACGACACCCGCAGTGACTCTGGCAGCGGTGCTTGATGTCGCAGCCCGAGCAGGTCTCTTCCACTCCGTTCTTCTGCTCTTGGAGGCGCCGCATGGCATCGTGATCGAAGCCGGTGTCGAGGGTTCCGATGACCAAGTCGTGGTTGCGATCCTCTTCGACGTTCTGGGCGCAGGGGTAGAGATTGCCGGCGGGGCTGACCGCAAACTCGCGCCCGCCAAGTTGGCAACGGCTAGGGCATGCGTTGGCGCCCTGGAGGTGGCTGATTATTTTGTTCTGGAAGGGCTCTACGTGGGTTGCCTTGCCCGCACGAAAGAGGTCCATCCAGACGGCACCTGCGTCGCGAAGCCCGCGCCGCAAGCCCTGGATGCTTTCGTCGGTCCAGTCGTCGCGAAAGTTCGGTGAGAACGTGAGCATTCGCGCGCCAAGCGGTGCGAGGGCCTCGAGTGCGGCGCCGAGCCTCGGCGCGTTTTCCGTATTCACGACGCAGAGGATCTGAAAGGGGATTGCTGCCCCTCGCATCCTGGATAAGCCGTCCATGACGGTGTCGAAGCTGCCGCGACCGGCCACGTTGAGCCGCGTCTTGTTGTGGTCCTCGCGCGGCCCGTCCACTGACGTGTAGACGGAGAAGTTACGACCGCGAATGAACTCGATGGATTCATCGGTGAAGAGTGTGGAGTTCGTGTTGAGGATAAAGCGCGGGCGGTTCGTCTTGCCGAGCTCGGTTACGCGACGTTCGACGTACTCGACGGTCTCGCGGATGAGATCGAATTCGAGCATTGGTTCGCCACCGAAGAACGATACATCGAGATCTGTAGGACCCCGGGCGAGCATCAACTCCACAGAGCGCCGCATGGTGTCGGAGGTCATGCGGCGCGTGAATTTCTCGCCGTTGTAGCAATAGGTGCAGCGCAGATTGCACGCGTGATTGAGGAAGAGTGTGAGGTCCATGGCAAGCTCAGTCTGTCGTCAGGGGGCGAGGATGCCGCCGGTGCCGCCGGTGCCGCCGGTTCCGCCGGTGCCGGGTTCGGCCTCAGTCTCGTTGGGCTCTTCTTCCCAGTTGTCGATGGACATGTCGCCGTCGACGGCTCCGTAGTCGCCTCCGTGCCCAGTCGTGCCGCCAGTGCCTGCTGTGCCGCCGGTCCCGCCAGCGCCCGCGGTGCACGTTTCGGGCTCCTCTTCCCAGTTGTCGGGGGGCGCCTCGCCGCCAAGCGTACCGTAGTCGCCGCCGTGGCCAGCGGTGCCGGCCGTGCCCGCCGTGCCCGCCGTGCCGGCCGCGCCGCCGTTGCCCGCTGCCGGCACCTCTTCCCAGTTGTCTGTGATCGAGTCGCCGCCGAGAGCACCTTGCTTGCTGTTTGCGCCAATATCCCAGACGCCGCACGCGGTGGTGAGGGCGATGACACCGGCGCTGAGCGCGACCTTGGTGGGGTAGGCGGGCTGATGCGTCCTCTTGCGAGGGCGGGGCGGTTGGGACTTGAGGTTGGTCATTTTTAAGCAGTTCGTTGAGAACTCTAGAACTGCATCTGCTGTGCCAGTGGGGCGTTGCTGGGCAGACGTGGCGTCCCGTGTGGAAGCACTGTGGAAAACCAGGTGTCCGGCGGGGTGCGGTCTGATAACTCGCCCGATCACTCGCCAGCTATGACACGAGGATCATGGTCAAGATGGACTCGCGCCGGCCTCCGTGAAACCGGCCACCCTTTTCCGCCTTCCCGGCCGACGGGTTTCTTCAGTTAAGGGGCGTCGTCGCCGTCCGCGCCGCCGCTCTCGTTGGTGTCGTCATCGCCGTCCGTGCCGCCCGTGCCGCCCGTGCCGCCGGTGACCGGATCGGTCTCTTCCGGGTCCTCTTCCCACTCTGTGCTGAGTCCTCCGGCTGGGTTGCCGTAGTCGCCGCCGGTGCCGCCGGTGCCGCC
>PVBE012293963.1_pt1 | contig 10486 bp, 6 predicted proteins | sample 1631181 | NCBI WGS metagenome assembly PVBE01 (sample SAMN08397723, study PRJNA350692) | Marine metagenome, whole genome shotgun sequencing project. | isolation source: water | place: Pacific Ocean | collected 2012-04 | reverse complement strand
GTCGTCCATCCGCTGCGTGACGAGGAAGCGGTCCCCGTCGGGGATCAGCGCGGCGACGACGGTGATCACCCGCGGATCGTCGTCTCGCGGCCGCGCACCTTCTGGCGCTCGTCGTAGATCTTCAGGATCACCGCGGCGCTCTCCTCGATCGCCCGCCGGGTCACGTCGATGACCGGCCACGTCGGGTTCTTGCGGTTGATCTCGTGGGCGTACTCCAGCTCCATGTAGATGTGCTCGATGTGCCCGTAGTTGCTGCTGGTGTTGAGCCCCAGGTTGCGGATGCGGGCCATGCGGATGGCGTGCAGCGCTTCGGGCTCGATGGTGAGCGCGAAGATCTTGTCCTGGTCGACCTCGTACAGCTCCGGCGGCGGGTCGATGCCCAGCACGATGGGGATGTTGCTGACCTTCCAGCCCTTGTTGGCGAGGTACGTCGACAGCGGCGTCTTCGACGTGCGCGACACGCCCACGAGGATGATGTCGGCGCGGTGCAGGTTCCGGGGCTCGGCGCCGTCGTCGTGCTTGACCGTGAACTCGACCGCCTCGATGCGGCGGAAGTACTCCTCGCTCAGAAGGGTGCGGCGGCCGGCGGTGCCACGCGGCTCCAGCCCCCCGAGGTGATCGGCGAGGCGGGTCAGGAGCAGTCCGATGAGGTCCACGCCCACGACGTCGTGCTTCTCCATCGCGGCCAGCAGCGCCTCCCGGAGCGGGTCCTCGACGAGGGTGAAGACGACCAGCGCCTCCTCCTTCTTGGCCAGCCGCACCAGGGCCTCGACCCTGCGCTCCTCGCGCACGTGGCTGTAGGCCTTGATGTTGACGAGGTAGTCCTCGAACTGGGCCAGGGCGGCGCGCACGGTGGCGGCCGCGGTGTCCCCGGTGCTGTCCGAGATCACGAAGATCAGCTTGGGCAGCTGCGGGCCGTCGCCGGGATTTGTCATGGGATGTGTAGACTCCGCAGGCTATCCAGGGAAATAGGCCTTGGACGCTGAGCGGACGGAATGTAGCGGTCGCATCCCAGTGACGAAAGACCTCCCCATCAGCCAGTCGGCTTCGATCGGCCGGCTCCTCGACGACGCGGTGCAGCGCTGGGGCGCTCGGATCGCTCTGCGTCGACGCCGTCAGCCGCTGCAATGGTCCGTTCTGACGTGGACCGAAATGGGCCAGCAGGTCCGCTCGATCGGCGCCGCCTTGCTCGGCCTGGGGGTCGGCCCCGGGGATCGTGTGGCGGTGCTGGCTTCGACCCGGCTCGAGTGGAGCCTGCTCGACTACGGGATCCTCAGCATCGGCGCCGTCACCGTGCCCGTGTACCACTCCAGCACCCCCGGCCAGGTCCGCTACGTGCTCGCCGACAGCGACGCCAAGGTGGTGGTGGTGGAGGACCGTCCGCAACTGGAGAAGGTGCAGGCGGTCCAGGACCAGCTGCCCAACCTCGGCTCCATCGTCGTGATGGACGTGATGGACCTGCGCGCCGAGCCCAAGGCGGTGCTGCTGGACGAGCTCACCCGCGACGGGCGCCGGGTCCTGCGCGAGAAGCCGGGCCTGCTGGAGGAGCGGCGCGACGCCGTCGATCCCAGCTGGTTGGCGACCATCGTCTACACCTCCGGCACCACGGGTGTGCCCAAGGGGGTGCGGCTCAGCCACGCCAACCTCATCGCCGCCATGCGCGCGCTCACGGGCGTGCTGGACGTGGGGCTGGACGACACCACCGTGCTCTGCCTCCCGCTGTCCCACAGCTACGGCCGGCTGGGGCAGTACGCAGCGCTGACCCACGGCTTCTGCATCGCGTACGCGCGCCGCGTCGATCTGCTCGCCGAGGTGCTGCGGGAGGTGCGGCCGACCTTCTTCTTCGGGGTGCCGCGGCTGTACGAGCGCATCTACCACCGGGTCGTCACCGGCTACCGCGACATGCCCCCGCTGCTGAAGGGGCTGGTCCGGCGCGGAGTCGAGCAGAAGCAGGAGGAGGGCGCGAACCCCGCGGGCACGCCTCCCAACGACGTCGGCCTCACCACGCTGACCCGACTCCGACGGAAGCTCGACGTCGCCGGCAAGGTCGCCGACCACGCCTCCGAGGCCGCCGCGAACAAGGCGGTGTTCGAGCCGGTCCGCGAAGCGCTGGGCGGTCGGGTGCGCTTCTGCATCTCCGGCGGAGCGCCGCTGAACGAGGACGTCGGACGGTTCTTCCGCATGGCCGGCATCGAAGTCCTGGAGGGCTACGGCCTGACGGAGACGTGCGGCGCCGCGACCATCAACCCGCCCACCGAGAACCGCGTCGGAACCGTGGGGCGGCCGCTGCCCGGCACTCGCATCCGCATCGCGCCCGACGGCGAGGTGCTGATCCAGGGCGACATGGTCTTCGGCGGCTACCACAACCAGCCGGACGAGACGGCCCTGTCGATCAACGAAGAGGGCTGGCTCCACACCGGCGACGTCGGCCACTTCGACGAGGCCGGCTACCTGGTGATCACCGACCGCAAGAAGGACATCCTCATCACCTCGGGGGCCAAGAACGTGGCCCCCCAGCGGGTCGAGTCGGCCCTCCGCATGAGCCCCTACATCGGCGACGCGATGGTCTTCGGGGACCGCAAGCCGTACCTCGTGGCCCTCATCACGCTGGAGGCGGAGGAGGTTCGCACCTTCGCCGCCGGGTTGGACCTGCCCACCGACGATTGGGGAGCCCTGGTCCGCGAGCCCCGGGTGGAAGGGCTGATCGAGGCCGAGGTGGAGCGCTGCAACGGCAAGCTCGCCCGGTTCGAGGAGGTCCGCCGGTTCAAGGTGCTGCAGCGCCCGTTGAGCGTCGAAGGGGGCGAGCTGACGCCGACCCTGAAGGTGCGCCGGGCCACCGTGCAGGAGCGATACCAACCGCTGATCGAGGGTCTCTACGAGGGTGGCCCGGTCTGACCCCCCGCCGGCTTGCTACCGTGCTTGAGGTGGTTTCAGCCAAGCTTCGAATCGTTGTCCTTCTGGGGCTCCTGAGCGCCTGCTCGGGCGGTGAGGCGGACGTCTGCCCGTTCGATGAGGACAAGACCGAGCCCGGCGTCTGCGGCTGCGGGGTGCCCGACGACGACGCCGACGGCGACTCCGTGCCCGACTGCGAGGACGTCTGCCCCGACTTCCCCGACCGCAACGACGGCGACGGCGACGGCACCCCCGACGGCTGCGACAACGACCTGTTCCCCTGCGACGGCGACGCCGACTGCGACGACGGCTTGGACTGCACCGACGACGAGTGCGACGACAACCTCTGCCGCACCGAGCCCAACGGCTTCTGCGATTGGCCCGCGGAGGCGCCGCTGGCGGCGACGAACCTGACCGACGCGGACGACACCGAGCCCAGCGGCTTCCGCTCCAACCTCAGCGCCGCCGCCTGGAACCCGGAGACGCACACCCTCTGGCTCGGCAGCAACGGCGGCCCCGCGCGCGTGTGGGCCCTGGACATGAGCGACCCCGACGCCCCGTTCATCCCGACCGACGGCGACGCCCGCGCCGAGTGGGGCACGACGGAGGACTTCGACGACCTCGAGGCGCTGACCTTCGCCCACTACAGCGCCAGCGAGACCCTCTTCCTGCTGGCCGAGGACAAGAACGAGATCACCCAGTGGGACCTGGGCGATCTGGACGAGGGCGATAAGATCCAGACCTACGAGCTGACCGGCCTGCTGCCCGACCCGGTCGGCTTCGACGGCGCCGAGGCGATCACGTTCGTGCCCGACGAATTCCTCGCCGCCCAGGGCTTCAAGAACGACGACGGCGACCGCGTGATCAGCACCGGCGGGTTGGGCGGGCTGATGTTCGTCGGCCACCAGGACCAGGGCCGCCTCTACGCCTTCGACCTCAACCCGACCACGGGCGGGGCCGTGCTCGTGGGCCGCTACGACACCAGCGCCAACGAGACCGCGGGGCTGGAGTTCGACCGCTCCACCGGCCTGCTCTACATCTGGCATGGCGGGGGCGCGCCCACCCTGGAGGTCGCCCGGCTCAGCTCGTCCTCGGACGACGGCGACCGGGTGATCGACACGCAGCGCATCTACCTCAGCCCCGGCTTCCCCGACGGCGGCTCCAACAACCTCGAAGGCTTCGCCATCGTCGAGACTGGCGACTGCGCCTCCGAGGTGCGCAGCGCGTTCCTGACCACCGACGATGGCGGCGACTGGTCGCTCCTGCGCTACGACCTCTTCCCCTGCGGGTGGCGATGACCCTCCGGCTCCTCGCGGCGCTGGGGCTGGCGGCCGGCTGCAGCGGCGGGGGCGTGCTCCCGTCCGAGCCGACGCCTCCGCCTCCGCCGGTCGTCTGCGGGGACGGCGTCGTCGAGGGCGACGAAGTCTGCGACGATGGGGTCAACGACGCCCTCGACGGCGGCTGCCTGCCCGGATGCGACGGCGAGGACCTCTACTACGAGCTGTTCGCGCGCGACGTGCTGGAGGTGGAGCTGATCGTCGATCCCGCCGACTGGGATGCGCTCCGCCACGAGCGCAAGACCCGGCACAGCGTCTTCGGCACCGAGGACTGCCGCACCCGCGAGGTCGTCAACCCGTACACCTGGTACCCCGGCGAGGTGACCATCGACGGAGAGACCGCCGCCGGCGCGGGGCTCCGCAAGAAGGGCCACCTGGGGTCGCAGAGCACGCTGCTGCCGTCCATCAAGCTCAAGTTCGACGAGTTCGAGGACGGCGGCCGACTCCACACGATGAAGCGGCTGGCGCTGAACAACAGCCGGTCGGACCGCAGCTACCTGCGCACCTGCAGCGCCTACACGGTCTTCCGCGCCGCCGGCATCCCCGCGCCGGAGTGCACCTGGGCGCACGTCTCCCTCAACGGCGAGACCCTGGGCATGTACGTCGCCACCGAGGAGATCAAGAAGCCGTTCCTGAAGCGCCGCCTCCCCGAGCCCGACGGCACGCTGTACGAGGGGACCGCCTGCGACTGGCGACCCGAGTTCCTCGGCGGCTTCGAGCAGGAGAGCAACCTCGACGATGACTCCCGCGCCGACCTGAACGCCATCTACGACGCGATCCAGACCGCCCCCGACGGGGAGCTGGAGGCGCAACTGGAGCCGTGGCTCGACCTGGACGCCTTCTACCGATTCTGGGCCGTCGAGACGGTCATCTGGCACCGCGACGGCTACAGCGGCAACGCCAACAACTACTTCCTGTACGCCGATCCGGCGCGGGACGGCCGCCTCGTGTTCCTCCCCTGGGGGCCCGACGGCACATTCCGCGTCAACGGCAACGCCGCCCTCCCCAACTCCGTGCTCGCCTACGGCGTGCTCACCAACCGGCTGTACGCGATTCCGGCCTCCCGCCAGCGCTTCTACACCGCCCTCACGGACGTGCTCGAGGACGTCTGGGACCCCGCCTCCCTCGTCGCCGAAGGGGCCCGCGTGCAGGCCGCCTTCGCGCCGTACCTGACCGAACCCGAGCAGGACATCCTGGCGGGCGAGGTGCTGGGCTTCGTCGGGTTCGTGCAGGATCGCCGCGCCGTGATCGAGGCGGCCGCGGCGGGCAATCCCGACTGGACCGCGGGCCTGCGCTTCAACCCCTGCCGCATCCCCCTGGGGCCGATCGAGGGCACCTTCGCCACCACCTACGGCACGCTGGACGGCAGCTTCTTCACCTCGGGGACGTCGACGCTGACCTACGACGGCGAGCCGATGGAAACCGTCCGCGCGGGCTCCCGGGCGGGCATGTTGGGCGACGGGCGGACCCGCGTGCAGCTCCGCCTCGAGACGCCGGACGACCTTCGCTACACCGCGACGTTCACGCTCGCGGAGCCGCCCTGGTTCGAGTCGTACACCACGCCCGGCGACCACGACCTCGGCATGCCTCCCCTGAACGCGATCGTGGTCCTGCACGACATCGCCGGCGACTCCGCGGTGCAGCTGGACCGATTCGACGCCACCGAAGGCACGTGGACCTTCGACTCGATCGAGACGACCCCCGATGGCGCCGTGGTGGGGTCGTTTTCGGGCACGTTGTGGGACCTCCCGTAACCCCCCGTCGGCCTGCTAGCATGCTTCATCGATGAAAGTGTCCCTGCCCCTTCTGCTCATCCTCGCCGGTTGCACCACCGGCGGCGGGAGCGGTTCCCTGACGCAGCTCCCATCGGTCGACGACGACGACGACGACGACGACGCGGCCTCCAACGACGACGACGCGGCGTCCGATGACGACGACGACGCCGGGGTCGATGCCCGCGTGGTGGTGAACGAGCTGATGGCCGACAACCAGGGCTCGATCTACGACAACGAAGGGCTGCCCTCGGACTGGGTCGAGCTCTACAACATGACGGGGGACTCCATCGATCTGGGCGGCTGGTCGATCTCGGACGACTGGACCGACCCGACCCGCCACGTGCTCGCCGACAGCCTCGTGCTTCCGTCCCACGGCCGGCTCCTGTTGTGGGCCAGCGCCACCCCCGAGGCGGGCGATCGCCACCTCGGATTCCGCCTCAGCTCGCAGGGCGAATCGGTCGGCGCGTTCGACCCCGACGGCGCCTCCGTCGATTGGATCACCTACCCGCCCCAGGACCCCGGAATGGCCCGCGCGCGCGAGCCCGACGGGGGGGACGACTGGATCGAAGTCCCCGGCGGCACCCCAGGAGCGCCAAATTGATGGCTTGGACGGCAGACAACCAACGTGCGATGGTCCTACCTCCAGACTGGGGTGTCGGATGAACAGGAGCGGATGGCTGGCCCTCGCGGGCGCGCTCGGACTGATCGGTTGCGGACCGGCCGTGGGGAACCTCGGCTCGCTGGTTCCGCCGGACGACGACGATGACGCCGTCGACGATGACGACGACGACGACGATCTGACCCCGCCGGACGGCGCGGGCGACGTGGTCATCAACGAGGTCGCCTCCGAGGGCGGCGACCTGATCGAGCTGTATAACCGCTCCGACTCCACCGTCGATCTGAGCGGCTGGGAGCTGCTGGACGACGACTGGGCCCACAACCCCTACGCGATCCCCGTCGGCACCGAGTTGAGCCCCGGCGGCTTCTTCGCGGTGGACGCCAACACTGTCGAGTTCGGCATCGGCGACGAAGACACCGTGCGCCTCATCGCCCCCGACGGCTACGTCGTCGAAGAGGTGACGTGGGAGGCCGGCGCCGCCGCCGTCAGCTGGTGCCGCTACACCGACGGCACCGACAACTGGGACCAGTGCACGATCGCGACCCCGGGCGCCGCCAACACCATGGAGGGCATCCCCGACAACGCCGGTGACGTGGTCATCAACGAGATCCGCTCCACCGACGGCGACCGCATCGAGCTGTACAACCGCTCCTCCTTCGTCTTCGACCTCGGCGGCTGGGCGCTGCTGGACGACAACGACACCCACGAGCCGTTCGTCTTCGGCGAGGGGGTGACGCTGGCGCCGGGCGAGTTCCTCGACATCAACGGCGCCGCCACCGGCCTCGGCCTCGGCCCCGAGGACAGCGTTCGCTTCTACGCCCCCTCCGGCCTGCTCATCGAAGAGGCCGCCTGGAAGCTGGGCGCGGCGGAGGTGAGCTGGTGCCGCTTCCCCGACGGGGCAGACGACAGCTGGGGCAACTGTACGCTCCACACCCCCGGCGCCCCCAACACGCAGGAGTACCCGGGCGTGCTCATCGAGCCGCTCTGGATCGCGGGGCTGGACGACGCCCACGACCCCGCCGTGGAGGTGGACGAGCCCAACGAACTCGCCTTCGACCTGTCCGGCCAGCTGTGGGCCGGCGACCAGGACAACCTCCGCGTGCAGGTGTTCGACCTCAACGGCAACTTCGTCACCTCGTTCGGCGGTTCGGGCTCGGGTCCGGGGGAGTTCACCCCCCGTTCCAACGGCAACAACCAGGGGCCGGAGTCGATGCGCCCCGGCAGCGATGGCCTGATGTACGTCGTCGACCGCATCGGCCGCCGCGTCAATGTCTACGACACGGACGCCATGGTGGCGCTCCCCAGTATTGCGGGGGACGGACCGCTGGTGGACCCCACCGGTCTCGCCGTGGACAGCGCCGACAACCTGTACGTGGCCGATCAGAACACCAACCAGGTCCACGTCTTCGACTCCACCGGCGTGCACACGAGAACGTTCGACTTCGAGGACGCCTTTGGCGACCAGATCCTGTGGAAGGTCGAAACCCTGGCCATCGACGAGGCCTCGGATCGGCTGTTCGCGACCTCGGAGAACGAGGCCAAGATCGAGGTGTTCCAGATGTCCACGGGCACGTACCTGGGGGGCGGAGTGACCGGGCCGCGGGACTCGGGGGGGCCGGCGCTTCAGCCGGGGCGCATCACGACCACGATCGAGGGGATTCAGACCGAGACCGTCGCGGGGCTGCTCTTCATCAGCGACGAGTCGGCGGGCCGGATGATGGTCCACGACCTGACCACGCCCGACTTGTACGACCCGGCCGCCGACTACGCCTTCCGAGGTGGGTTCAGCAGCACGGTGCACTTCGCCGGAGCCGACGGTGTCTATCCCTCGGCGGTCCACGATCGGGTGGCGGTGGCGGACCAGGTGGGGAGCCGGGTGCAGGTCTTCCTACTCTCCGAAGTATACGAAGCCCTGGGAATCGAGTAGGCCGCTGGACGCAGTGGTGGTAGACATGCAAGTGACGAGTGCCCGGTTGAGTTGGATCGGGACGGAGGGATGACAATGACGCGCTTCAATCTGGTGCTTGGCCTGCTGCTGACTCTTCTTCTCGCCACGGGCTGCTCGGGCGACGGGTGGCTCGGGGGAAACCTCGGCGACGACGATGACCTCGGCGGCAACAACGACGACGACGACGACGACGGCACCGACGACGACGACGACGACGACGACGCTTCGGACGACCAGGACGGCGACGGGGTCCCCACCGACGAGGACTGCGACGACACCAACCCGGACGTCTTCCCCGGCGGGGACGAGGGCGACGAGGCCGACGGCCTGGACAACGACTGCAACGGCACCGCCGACGACGAGAGCGTCTGCGCCGATCTGACCGGCGACTACGAGACCATCCAGGACGGCATCAACTCCACCCCCGACGGCTTCACCCTCCTCGTCTGCGCGGGGCACTACGTCGAAGAGCTGCAGGCCAACGGCCGCGACCTCACGATCCGCGCCGAGGAGGGTCCGGCGGTCACCACGATCGATGGCGACGGCGCCGGGCAGGTCCTGCGCGTGACCAACGGGGCGGACGTCGGGCTCGAGGACTTCACCATCACCGGCGGCGCCGGCGAAAACGGCGGCGGCCTCTTCTGCCGTGGCTCCACCCTGCGCGCCTCCGGCAACGTCATCGACGGCAACGCGGGGACCTCCGGCGGCGGCCTCTACGCCGACGACTGCTCCCTGTGGCTCGACGGCAGCACTTGGACCAACAACACCGCCGAGGTCAGCGGTGGCGCCCTGTACGCCATCTCCTCGGGCGGGCTGATCAACAACAACGACTTCGACGGCAACACGGCGTTCGAGGGCGGCGCGCTGGTCGCGTTCAACGGCAACGTGGCGATCGACGACAACTCGTTCACCAACAACGAAGCGACCACGATCGACGAGGACACCTGGGGCGCCGGCTCCGGCGGCGGCGCCGTCTGGATGCGCGGCGGACCGAGCTTCAGCGGTAACACCGTCTCGAACAACCTGAGCAACTACAACGGCGGCGGCGTCTGGATCCTCCAGGGGACCGGCGCGTTCGACGGCAACACCATCACGGGCAACCAGAGCATCGAGGACGGCGGCGGCGTCTACACCAACCACAGCTCGATGACCTTCTCGAACAACATCGTCACCGACAACGTCGCCAACGACGACGGCGGCGGCCTGCGCGTCTACATCGGCACGATGGACGTGGTCGGAAACACGTTTGTCGGCAATAGCGCCGGCGACGACGGCGGCGGGCTCAAGCTGTCGCACTCCTCCAACGTCATCCGCGACAACCACTTCGAGGGCAACAGCGCCGGCGACGCGGGCGGCGGCCTGGAGCTGGACAACGAGACCGCGCCGGTCTCGGGCAACACGTTCATCGGCAACACCGCGGGGCGCGGTGGCGGGTTGCACTCCTGGCGCAACGAGGACCAGTTCGAGATCTGGGACAGCTACTTCGAGGGCAACTACGCCGGGTGCGGCGGGGCGATGGCGTTCGACAACGACCCCTACCTGGTGACGATCACGAACATCTTCGCGCTCGAGAACAACGCCAACGACGGCGGCGCCATCTGCGTCGAGAAGCGGCCGCAGGACGGCCCCGACGGCGAGACCGGCACCGAGGACGACGTGTTCGAGGAGAGCAACATCCTCGTGCGCAACAGCCGCCTCATCGACAACGACGCCTCGGACGACGGCGGCACCGCCGACATCGAGTTCGGCGAGGTGGAGTTCACGTTCGTGGTCATGCACCGCGCCGACGCCCCCAACGGCGGCTCGGTCTCCGCCAAGGCGGACGGGATCGTCGACATCAGCAACTCGATCCTGGAAGACAACGACGGCGCCAACTCCGCGTGGGCGACCCAGGAGACCGGCGAGATCCACTTCG
>PVBE012238956.1_pt1 | contig 10486 bp, 7 predicted proteins | sample 1631181 | NCBI WGS metagenome assembly PVBE01 (sample SAMN08397723, study PRJNA350692) | Marine metagenome, whole genome shotgun sequencing project. | isolation source: water | place: Pacific Ocean | collected 2012-04 | reverse complement strand
GGTGACGAGGAACCTTTGCAGCTCAAGCCGGGCGATTATGTGCATATTCCGGCGCACCGTCGCCACCGCGTCGTGCGGACGGACGGTGAGGCGAAGACGGTATGGATGGCGCTGCACTACCGGAGCAAACTCTTTGTGCGCGACGACGTCGGCAAGCTGGTCACCAACATTTTTTCGGCCACAGGTGCCTGATGCTTGTGCCGCCGGGAATCTGCTTTCTGTTATCCGGCATGATTACCAGCGGGTGTAGCTCAACGGTAGAGCCCTAGCCTTCCAAGCTAGTCATGAGGGTTCGATTCCCTTCACCCGCTCCAGCTTTCCCGGGCGCTCGGCTAATCGCCGAGCAGCGAGTTCATGATCAGCAGGTCGAGTTCTTCGTAGTCGCGCGCCGCAATCAGCGCATCGACCTGTGCCTGGTCCAGGGATTGGTTCACCTCGACCAGCTTCAGAAAAACCTCCCGGCTGTTGCCCAGGTGCTTGGTCGCCACGTCCTCTTTCTGGGTGCGCATTGCCTTGATGTCGAGCCCGACCCATTCGCCGTTGGTCCCGTAGTCTGCCAGGTCGAGCACGCGCACCTGGTTGAAGGCACGGCGCAGGTTGGCGCTGCCGAAAGCCTTGTCCTGATCGTACTTCAGGCTGTTCTGGTCGTTGAGGTGGACACTCCAAAGCTTGCCGAAAGCCATGGCGAACCCCATTTCATCCGACGGGTCGAGCCCGGCCAGGATGGCATGAGCGCTCTCGATGAGGCAGCCGACGCGGTCCGGTTCACTGGTGAGGTAGCCGATTGCCAGGGCGTGACCGATCGTCGGAATGTACGCTACGTCCATCGGTTCGTTCGGTTTCGGTTCGACCAGGAAGCGGATATCGGCGTCGTAGTCCAGCCCCATCTGGATGGCTTCGGCAATTCGCTTCGTCGCCAGCACCGGATCCTTCGCTTCGCGGATATAGGTACCCTCGCGCGCCAGCCACAGGACGATGTCGGTCGTGCCGACGCCGCGGGCGATGTCTATGCACCGCTTCAGGCGGTCGCGGGCGTATTCGCGGCAGGCCGGGTCGTTGGCGGTAAAGCCGCCGTCGATGGTGCGCGGGTCCTCCCACAGTCGTGGCGCCACGAATTCCGCCGCCAGCCCGTGGCCGTCGAGAGTTTTCTTGAGGGCCTTTGCCTGTGCGGAGATCTGTTCCGGGCTGAGGTTGTTGAGGTCCGGCACCGCGTCGTCGTCGTGCAGTTGTATGCCATCGAAGCCGAGCTGCTTGTAGACCTCGAGCTTCCCGGCGAGCGCGATGGTGTCACGCACGGGCGGGCCGAACGGATCAGCGCCTTCGTGGATATTCCACGGGCCAAAGGAAAAGCGAAATTCACCGGCCATCAGTTGCCTCCATAACGGTGATTTGGTGGGCCGTTGCCACGGGTCGGGCGCAAGCCTGTTTTTTGCGCCACGGCCACTATACCATCACGGCTTGCGCGCCACCAGTCTGGCCTCGTGCCGGCCGTCGAGCCAACCCTCCTCGTAGCGCACGATGTCAAGGCCCCGGATGAGCGTCGGCAGCTCGTTTTTCTCGAGGAGGAACCGGGCGCCCGGGTGGCGGTGCCGCTCGAGGTTGGCATGTGTCGGGTGAACTACGACGAGTACGCCGCCGGGCTTCAGATGCCCGGTGAACTGTGTCATCAGCGGGCGGTGCAGATAGGCGGTGTTGAGGATGACGTCCCAGGGGCCTGCCGGCAGTGGTTCCGATTCGAGATCGACGGCCACCGTCGAGATCGCGAGATTCCCGGCGGCTGCGGTGCGTCGGGCCAGTTCCAGGCCGGCGTCGGCAATGTCGGCAATGGTGACCGTCAGTCCGCGTTGGGCCAGCCACACAGCGTGGCGCCCGGCGCCGCCGGCGACGTCGAGAGCGGTGCCGGCGGGCGGCAGCAGCGATTCCACCGTGGCCAGCCAGGGGCACGGTGCGGTGGCGTCCGGCCCGCGTTCGGCATAGCGCTGGTTCCATTTTTCCCGTTGCCCAGGGCTCATTGAGTTCCGGTTCGGTGATTCGGACCGCTTATTTCGGGTTGTGGGTTGCATTCGAAGGCGGCGTGGGTACTTTTTTCTTTCCAGACTTTCACTGTCCAGCCATCTTCAGGCCTGGACGAATCGCGAAACAATACTGCCATATGCAACGTTATATCGTCGCCGCCGGATTGACAGTAGTTCTGGCTTGCACCTGTTGTCGCGGGGCCATCAGCGCCGAGCAGGCCGAGAGTCTCCAGCCCTTGATCGACCAGGAACTCGAAGAGATTCTCAACGAGCTGGTCGACACGACGGAGATCAGCGTGGAGTTGGGCCTGCGCTGGCCGGTGCGCCCGCCGAGCAAGCCGCGCGACAACATTGCGATCACCGTGAGGCGACAGGCGGAAATTCAGGCCCTCGATGACTTTCCGCCCAAACTCGAGGTGGGATTCCGGGCCGATGCCGAAAAACTGTTCAAGGTCTACGAGATCGCCACGAAAGTCACTATCAGCCTCAGGGACGGAATGACCGTCAAGGGCAACCTTCGCAGCATCGACGAGAAGTACATCCATATCGACGCCCAGAAATTCCGTATCGCCGATGTCGATGAGTATACCCGCACCCTCACCGACCCGAGCCTGGCAGATCGCGCCAAGGAGAAATACATCCTCGAGAAGAAGGTAGAGCTCGGCAAGCAGCGCGCTGAGCGGGCGGTCGAGGCGGAAGAGGAGATCGCCGACAAGCTCTATTCCGATGCCGGCTATCTCCTGGTCAGGGGCGAATGGATTTCTCGCGACCAGTATTTGCGGAATAAGGTTGAGGAGCGGCGCCAGGACCTGGCAAAGATCCTGGTGGGTCCGCTGCAGAAGAAAATCTACTACGAGAACGGCTTTGTCCTGTACGACGGCAATTGGATGCCGCGACCCGAGGCGATCCAGTTGTATGAGCAGTCTAACCAGGGCCAGGGGAGCGGCTCGTTCGGCGGTGGTGGCGATGCAGGACCGAATTCACCTGGGGGCAACAATGACGGGGCAATGTGGGACATCGAGTGACCATCGCGGATTGTCTCCCGAGCTGCTGCAGCGGTTGGCTTGCCCTGCTTGCGACGAACGGCCGCCGGTAGAGGAGATCGCCGACGGGCGCTTTCTGCAATGCACCGTCTGCCGTCGCGAATACCCCGTCGTCGACGGTATTCCCGTGATGCTCGTGAGCGAGGCCGTCCCCGCGTCTGAGCGCGCTTCGCGCCCGGCTGAAAAGCAAAAGAGTTAGAAAGTTAAAGAGTTCTTTTGAGGCCGTTCACCCTTTCAGCTCTTCAACCTCTGTAACCCTTTCACCCTTCGATGTTTCCAACTTCTCACCCGCGGATTTCCCTATGAAGATCGGTATCATCGGCGGCAGCGGATTGTACGAGATCGATGGCATCACGGACCTGCAGGAGCACGCCATCGACACGCCGTTCGGGGCGCCTTCCGACATCATCATGGGCGGGTGGCTTGGCGACAACGAGGTGTTCTTCCTGCCCCGCCATGGCCGCGGCCACCGGCTGCTGCCGGGTGAGCTCAATCATCGGGCAAACATTTTTGCGTTCAAATGTATCGGCATCGAACGCATTCTCAGCTTCTCCGCAGTCGGCAGCTTCAAGGAAGAGTTGGCGCCTGGCGATTTCGTGCTTATTGATCAGTTTGTCGACCGAACCCGGCATACACCGAAGCACACCTTCTTCGGCGACGGAGTGGCTGGGCACATCGCCTTTTCCCACCCGACCTGCGATGTCCTGCGTCGTACCCTCAACGAAGTGTGCCGCGGCTACCTGCCGCAACAGGATGCCACCGCCAACGTGCACAGCGGCGGCACTTACCTGAACATGGAAGGTCCGGCCTTCTCGACCCTGGCCGAATCAATGCTGTACAAGAGTTGGGGCATGGATGTCATCGGCATGACGAATATGGCAGAAGCACGCCTGGCGCGCGAGGCAGAAATCTGCTACCTGACCGTTGCCATGGTTACAGACTACGACTGCTGGCGCGAGGGTCACGAATCCGTTTCTGTCGAGCTGGTCATCAAAACCCTGATGCAGAATGCCGCCAACGCCCGCGAGATCATCAAGCTCGCCGTGCCCGCAGTGGCTGCCGAAGCTCGCGACTGCCCCTGCAGCAGCGCCTTGGCCTGTGCCGTCATCACCTCGTCCGATGCCATAGCGCCTGAAGCCGCCGAACGGCTGCGGCCCATTGTCGGCAAGTATCTGACCTAACCCACCGGCCGCCGTGAATGGCTTATGAACGCTGTCGTGTCATTGATCGTTGTCGCCGCGGGTTCCGCGGCCCTGTTCTGGCTGCTGCCGCCGTCGCCGCTGTTGCGGCCGGGGCGCCGGTTTCCAGCGCTCGTGCCCGCAGCCCTCGCAGCGGTTGTTGGCGCTGTGCTGATCGTTCTCGAGCTCGGTCATCTGCAGGAGTTCATCGAGCGTCGCAACTGGCCCTCGGTCGATGGTGTCGTGGTCAAGTCGGAAGTGGTCGGTGATCGGGCGCCGCACCCGCTGATCATGTTCGAGTACACGCTCGACGGAGTCAAGCATGTCGGCAACACAAATCTGCATGCACCCGGATTCGGGCTGCGCACGAGCCGCGAAGAGGTGGCGTACGCCATCGTCAACGCGTTGCCGGTTGGTGCCGAGGTGAAGGTTTTCTACAATCCATCCGACTCGGCTGAGGCGCTGCTCAAGCCGGGTCCCACCTGGGACGTGCTGGTCAGGCTGTCGCTCGGCCTGATGCTGTACTTCATCGGCATCTACGCCCTGCTGACGGTGCTGCTGCTGGCTGGCAGGGACACGGACGGAACCACACCCGCCAGCACGGAATCAAAAACAGAAACCGCAACCGCCTAGAAGCCATGCATCGTTGTGCCATCGCCATCCTCATCTTTCTCGCCGCCGCGGCAATCGCGCCGCCGGCGCCGGTCAGGGACGGTGCCGTCGAGGTCGAGCTCATTTCGGCCACGACCGCCGCTGTCCCGGGAGAAACACTGACGGTTGGGCTGCGGATGCGTTTCGACAAGAAGTGGCATACGTACTGGCGGTACACAGGTGTCGGCTACGGCGCCACCCTCGATTGGCAGCTGCCGGAAGGGTACAGCGCGGGCGACTTTTCGTGGCCGGTGCCGAAACGCTATATCACCGACCTTGACCCCGAGTATCAATTCGTCAACTACGTCTATTATGACGAGGTGCTGCTATTCCTCGACATCCAGGTGCCGGAAAGCGCCAAGCCCGGGACCGGGCTCAAGCTCGCCGCTTCGGGCAACTGGCTGGTCTGTCTCGAGGAGTGCATTCCCGCCGGCACCGACCTGACGCTGAACCTGCCGATTGCCCACTCTGCAGCGCCACACCCCACCTGGGGCGCGGAGTTCGCGGCCGCACGGAAGAAGCTGCCGGAGCCGCAGGGCGACTGGCAGGTCGACGCCGTCCGCAAGGGCGGCATGTTTCAGATCCGTGTCGTCAAGCCTGAACCGAGCACTGCGGACCCCGCAAGGGTCGCGTTTTATGCGGACGCGGCAGAGCAAATCAACGACGTCGCACCGCAGCCCTTCGAAAAGAAGGACGGATTCTGGATGTTGACGGTTCCGGCGGCGCCCGACACGACGCCCGCCGAGCTGACCGGCATCCTGGTGTTTGACGGGACGACAGGTATCGAGGTGAAGATCCCGGTCGTCGACAAGTTTCCGGGGGCGGTTGGGGTTGCCGCCGATGTCGGCGCGGATGACGACGAAGCGGTCGAAGCCGGCAGTGGATTGCTCGTTGTGCTGCTGGGGGCGTTTTTCGGCGGACTTATCCTTAATCTCATGCCGTGTGTGCTGCCGGTGTTGTCGATCAAGATCCTGGGTTTTGTCGAACAGGCCGGCGAGGACAGGGCGAAGATTAAAATGCACGGCCTGGTGTTTGCCGCCGGTGTGATCGTATCGTTCTGGGTTGTCGCGGCGATTTGGTTGGGGCTGCAGGCGGCGGGTACCGCCGCCGGCTGGGGATTCCAGATGCAGAACCCGCCGTTCGTGGCGGTCATGGCGATGTTTCTGTTCCTCTTCGGGCTCAACCTGTTTGGGGTCTTCGAGATCGGGGCGTCGCTCACCGCCGCCGGCGGCACGGTCAAGTCGTCCGGGCTGCGAGGGACCTTTGTCACCGGTGTCATAGCGACGGTCGTGGCGACACCGTGTTCGGCGCCGTTCATGGGGACCGCGCTGTTTGCCGCATCCACGATGTCACGGGCTGCGGGCTTGCTGATTTTCACTGCCCTGGCGCTGGGCCTGTCGTCGCCGTATATCGTCCTGGCGTTCTTCCCGAAGTTCATTCGCTTCCTGCCCAGGCCCGGCGCGTGGATGCTGCGCTTCAAGCAGTTCATGGGTTTCCTGCTGATGGGCTCGGTCATCTGGCTGGTGTTCGTCTACGGCGGCATTACCGGGCAGTTCGGCATCACGGTCCTGCTCGTCGGCCTGTTGCTGGCCGCCGTCGGCGCCTGGGTTCTCGGTGCCTGGGCGACTGTTTCGAACTCTGGCCGCAGCCGGCTGATGGCACGGCTCGCGGCGGCCTTGCTGGTCGCCGCCGGGCTCGTCGGCAGTATTCAACTGGCACCTGCGAGGGTAGTGGAGACCGGGACCGGCCCGGCGGCCGCCAAAAAGCATATTGCCTGGGAGCGGTTCTCGAGCACCAGGCTGGCAGCGGAACTGGCCGCCGGCAAGCCGGTGTTCATCGATTTCACGGCTGACTGGTGCTGGATTTGCAAGACCAACGAAGCGAGCTCACTGCGCGGTGGCGTTGCCGAGCGCATGAGCGAGCTTGACGTCGTGCCATTGAAGGCGGATTTTACCGCGCGCAGCCCCGAGATCGTGGCCGCCCTCAAGGTCTACAAACGCAACAGCGTGCCGACTTACGTCCTGTATGTACCCGGCAGGGAAGAGCCGATTGTCCTGCCGAACCTGCTGACACCGGGTATAGTTCTCAAGGAGCTCGGCAAGATCGAGCGCGAATAGGCGCCGGCCGCGATCTTCGATTTGTAGCGCGGCCAGCGGTGGTTTTCGTTCAGGACCAAACAGGAGATGACATGGACAACATACCCGGGCGGCTCGGCATCGCCTTCGTCGTGTCCGGTCCCAGCGGCACCGGCAAATCCAGCATCCTCGACCGCGTCCTCGAGAACGACGACAACCTGCGGTTCTCGATTTCATGCACGACGCGCGAGCCGCGCGGCAGCGAAGTCGACGCCCGCGATTACAACTTCATCAGCCATACGGTGTTCGAGGAGCGTATCAAGGAGAACGCTTTCATCGAGTACGCCCTGGTCCACGATCACTATTACGGGACGCTGCGCTCGGAAGTGGAACAGTACGTGACCAAGGGGCAGGACGTGATTCTCGACATCGATGTCCAGGGTGCGGCCAAGATTCGCGCCGCCGCCGGTAAAGACGACTTGTGGCAAAAGGTCACGCAGTACCTGTTTATCGGGCCGCCGTCCTTCGAGGAGCTCGAACGCCGGCTGCGGGCGCGCGGCACCGACGCCGACGATGTCATCGAGCGGCGGCTGCTCAACGCCCATGTCGAGCTGCAGAACTGGCACCAGTACGACTATCTCGTGGTCAATTCCAACCTCGACGAAGCGGTTGCCCAGACCCGCGCCGTCATCGCCGCCGAACGCATGCGGATCAGCCGCTGCGCCGCCGCCGACCCGTGGCTCTGAAGACAGTCCAATGCCGGTTCACGGCGCCACGACGTCCATGACTGTCTCTTCCTCGACATATACCCAATAGCCGCGGCCGGGCTGCAGCACGGTGGCGTTATGGAAGCGGTTGTCGGCCCATCGCCAGAAGGCCGAGGCGTTGGCAATGACGGGCACCGCCATCTGCTCCGATACCCCGATGAGGTTCCAGCCCGGTTGCAGCGGAATGCGCCCGGTAAACGGGATGACCCCGCGGATGTTGACGGTTTCGTTGTGCAACGCATAGAACCAGTATCCCGTCGCGCCGTGCATGGCCTCGCTGGCAGCCAATTGCGCGCCTGACCAGCGCCAGAGCCGGCCGCCCAGCAGATGCGCCGTGCGGCCGGCGTCCGCCAGCACGCTGGCGACGTCCGGCGTCACCGGTTCGAGCGGCGCCGACAACAGATTCCAACCCGCGCTGACCACGAAATTGTCATCGGCCAGTGGCACCAGGTCGATACGGAAATCGACCGCCGTGCCTGCTGCAACCTGCAGCGATGATTGACTGGTGAGGTAGGTGATCTGGTCAAGGACAACCTCGTCCTGGTCGTCGACAGCGCTGACCACCAGCTGCTGGTCGGCCGGTATCGCTGCGGGGTCCCACGAGAGGGTCACAGGCTGAGCCCCGGCGATCACCGCCAGGTCCCAGGGCGCGACGTTCGAGATGCTGCGGATGTCGTGGGTCACCGACTTGTCGCTGACTTGGAAGTAGGCGAACCCCTCGGGATTGCCAGGCACGAAAGTGAGCGTATCGACATCGAGGTCGAATCCGTCGGTGGCGCTGCTCTGCATGCCGATCTGGATTGCCTCGTTCTCGGCGTTGGCCAGGCTGAACTCGAAGCGCCAGGCGCTCGCGGGAGCAGGCTCGGCGATGGTGCTGACGTTTGCAGTGGCAGACCACAGCACGTTGTTGGCCTCGTCCGTCTCGGCAACGACATTGTCGATATCGACCTTGACGCCGACGAACAGATCCGTTGCTGCTGCGGCTTCCAGCGGCACGTAGACCCGGCGGCCGATGATGCTGGCAGCGCCGCTGCCGATATCGCCGTCGATCGGCAGATCGGGCAGCAGCACGATATCGTCGGCGTCGCCCCACGTCGTGTTGCCTGAGAACCGCACCTGTGCGGTGAACGGCAGGTTTGCCGCCAGGTCGTTGCCGCTGTTGTTGATATCGAACGAGAGATCAATTGCATCGCCGGCCGGATATTCGCCGGGGTTGAAGAACAGCGCCGAGGCCGCCAGGTCGGTGGTGTCATTGTCGTTGACCGTTGCGGAGTCCGCAGTTGGGTCGCCGAGGACATAGGCAGGATCCGCCAGCAGCGACAGGGTCACGTTCTCGGCCGGTTCGACCTTGTCGTCGTCGACGGGAATCAGGTCAACATTTGCGGCGTCCGCAGTGTCGGGGATGATGACGTTGCCGGGGAGGTTGTAGTCGTCGCCGCTGCCGGCGCTGCCGCTGGTCGCGTAATTGACCGTCAGGTCGCCGGCTGCGGGCCCGGTGCGGGCCACCTGGAACGTTGCCGGGTCACCGGATTCCGAGGCGCTGTCGTCGGTGGCGGTCAATGTGACAACCGGCAGGTGCATGCCGAAGTCGGCGTTGGTAATGTCACTGCCGGCGGCCACGGCCTGGGAGGTTGGGTTGGTGCCGCCGGTTACTTGCCGATACTGCAACGGGCCGGCATCCTGCTCGACCTCGACCCAGAACGTACCGGCGGGCACGGCGGTGAATTGGAAGCCGCCGGCTGTGTCGGTGGTCACGGTGGCGCTGAGCGCATCATCATCCTGCGGTTCGAAGCTGTTATCGCCATCGTCGCGATACAGGCGTACGGTGACATCGGCGATGCCCGGTTCGGTGGCGGTGTCATTGCCGTCGGCGTCGAGATCGTCCCAGACCGTACCGTTGATTGTTGCGTTGCCGACAACGGTGGCCTGGATATCGAATTCGAAAAAGTTTTCGTCGCGATCGTTCGTCAGGAAGGAGACGGTCTCGGTCCGGACCCCGGCAGCACCCGCGGGAACGTTCAGTGCGAAAGTCGTGACGCCATCGGGTTCCAGGAGCTCCGCCGGTTGGCTGGCGACCGTGACCCCACCGGTTGCGGCCAGGTTCTGGATCGTCAGGTTGCCGTTGCCGTCGTTGCGGACCGTGAAGCTTGGCTGCAGCGCCGGGCCGTTCTCCGTCGTTTGCCCGATATCGACCGCCCCGCCATCGGCGACATGCTGCGTGTCCAGCGTCACTGCGACATCCGCATCGAACAGCGGGTCGCCGTCCATCACCAGTACGCCGCCGCCGTAGACGGGCAGGTAGATGACGTCATCGACGATCGTCGCTTCGTTGCCGGGTGTTGCTGTGAACAGCGTATAGTCGATGACCGGCGACAGTGGGTTGGCGCCGTCGATGAAGGTGAAACCGCCGCTTTGGTGACCGACAATGCCGATGCCGCGACCGGCGCCGACGAGCCACGGCAGGTTGTCGAGCAGGAACTTCCGGCCAAGCACTGGACTGTCCGGGTTGCTGACGTCGAACACCGAGACGCCACTGGCTCCCGCGGCGTTGCCCAGCTGGGCGACGTAGAGCGTATCTCCGTCGTGTGCCATGCCAAACGGCTGAGCCAACGCGATTGCGGAGGTGAAGTTGCTGAGATCTGCGGGGTCCGCAATGTTGACCGTGACCAACCCGTAGTTCTGCAGGGCCAGGTAGGCGCGGTCACCGTCGAGCTCGACATTGGTCACGGGTGGGTTGGGGACTCCGCCGACGATGAG
>PVBE010317189.1_pt1 | contig 10487 bp, 8 predicted proteins | sample 1631181 | NCBI WGS metagenome assembly PVBE01 (sample SAMN08397723, study PRJNA350692) | Marine metagenome, whole genome shotgun sequencing project. | isolation source: water | place: Pacific Ocean | collected 2012-04 | reverse complement strand
CTCGGGTACCTCAAGTTTCTCCTCTTCGTTCTCCGGGTCCCCCCCATGTTCTCCCGTTATATCGACCAAAGAGATGCCAGAGCCCTCCATCAACTTGGAAACGACTTCAGGAATGAATCGAAGCGACTCCTTCATCCGATGGCTGTCATCCGTCTCGTGGAGGCTAACGTTCTCACATCCCTCTGCGACCTTGCGAGAAAAGCTGATTGGAACCACCTCGTCGTATTTGCCATGCATTATTGCAGTGGGATGCGCAGGCCTGGGCCAAGACATCTTCTCGGCCGATTCCATGAATTCCCATGGGAGCACTATGTCCAGTTCGTAGCCGGTGTATCTCCTCTCCCCGGTCGTCTTCCATGCGCTTCTGCCTGCTTCCTCCATTCCTTCCCAGTTCTCGGCTAGCCCGAATGCCGGCGCTATCAGCAGCAGCCTTGTTTCTGCCTGTGGCCTCATCGAGGATGCATTTGCCGCGGCAAGCCCACCCATTGAGGATCCAACCACCAGATCAAAATCCCCTTTGTCGAGATGGCGAATGAGTACCTCCGTCTGACTCGCTATGCTCCAGCCCAATTCAGACATCTTTGGTGCGGTGACGTCCCACCCTAGGGCTTCCATCATGTAAGTGGGTTTGGAACCAGTGGGACTGCCTTCGAACCCGTGCGCAAAAAGCACCCTCAGGACTACTCCCCCAAGTCACAGAATGAGATCCTGAGGAACTCGCTTTCGGTCTCTTCTCGCTCCATCGGGGTCGAATCATCTCCCAGGACCCTCATGTGGATCTCAGCAGTTACCTCCACAGTGGCTTCGAATAGGTGCCCCCCTCTGACCACATGATCATCGTCCGAGGCAACAATGTGAATATGTGAGAAGGGACCATCTGGTCCCGGAGCAAGGTTTCCTTGCATCGAGAGAAGCTCCATCGGCTCGTCCACAACTACCTTCTGGTAGACTCCCTCAGAGTCTAGGAAACCTATCGCCGTGTTACGGACCCTGCCTATGCCGCTGGTGAGGGCAGCAACCCTAATCCCGTGTTCGCTCAGGCTCCTAATCGAGGTATGCAATTCCTCTCCCTTATCGAGCCGGATGAACAGGTCACGGCCTATACGTCGGTGCTCCATGCGTGCCCATTCGGGTCTAAGACTTCAAACTCACCATTACCAATTCACTCGGAGTCCTCCCAAAACCAACTCCAGTAGAAGTGTAAAATTGCAAGAAAAGAGCCCTGAGTGTACAACATTTCTCCACTGGAAGAAAGGGGGTTCGATTTTCCGACCATACTGTTCATAGGCCGTGTCTTCCGACTCGCAAAGCCCGGTGGCAAATCAGATGACAATGGCAGCACATGACGCCTCGGCCAGATGGAGAACATTCCTAGAGGAGGCAAAGGAGACAGAGGTGATGACCCTGCTGTCAAGGCAGTCAAACTTCCCATTCCTCTCCGTCCCTTTCCACGAGCTCCAGACCTTCGACCCGGACTTCGCCGAGGACGTACTGCAGTATCCCAAGCAGGTTCTCGCTGCCGGATCCAAGACCCTGATGGAGATTTGCAGGGAAAGGGGGGAAGAAATAGACGCATTGCTCAGAGTCGGTGAACTCCCCGGCGACACCCGTGTCCCCCTGAGGGAAATCGGGAGCTCTGACATAGACAAACTGCGCAGCGTAGATGTGATCGTGACCAAGATTTCTGAGATCAAGCCAAGGATACACAGAGCCGTCTTCCGATGCGAGTCATGCGGTGTCGAGATCGAAGTAGACCAGGAGAACGAGCGTGAGCTTAAGGAGCCCCTGAAATGCCCAGATGGGGATGGTTGCGGACTCCCCAAAGCACAAACCAGGTTCGACCTGATACTCATCAGCTCCCGGATGGTGAACAACCAATGGATCGAGATCCAAGAGCAGCCCGAGTATGTCCCAAGCGGGGCACAGCCAAGAAGGGGGATGGTGCTGATCGAGGGTGACCAGGTCAACAAGCACCTCCCCGGAGAGAGAATAACCGCGAACGTCATCCCCGTCGTTAGAAGCGAGGTTAGAAATCGCAAGAAGACACCGATGTTCGATGTGATTTTCCATCTGATTAGCTCAGAGCACGAGAGCACCCCGTTCACGGAGATCGCAATCGACGAGGAGGACAGCGCCAGAATCCTAGAGGTCTCGAAGAGGGAGGACCTGATGTCCCTGATTCAACACTCCATAGCCCCCTCCATCTTCGCGACCGGGATTCTAGGGCATGTGAAGCGCTCGCTCGCCTTGCAACTATTCGGAGGCGTGTCCCGCAGGCTGAATGACAAGACCAGGTCCAGAGGAGACATCCACATACTACTCATGGGTGACCCGGGGGTCGCCAAATCGCAATTGCTCTCATTCATCTCAGCGCTCTCCCCGAGGGGGAGGTTCGCTACTGGTGGCGGGGTATCGGGTGCTGGGCTAACCGCTGCTGCAGTTAGGGACGCATTCGGCGATGGGAGGTTCGCCCTAGAGGCAGGGGTGCTACCACTTTCTGACAGGGGGCTCGCCGCAATCGACGAGTTCGACAAGATATCTACTGACGACAGGAGGATGATGCACCCAGCCATGGAACAGCAGCAGGTCCACGTCGCCAAGGGAGGGATTACCGCAACACTTCACTCCAGATGCGCAATTCTTGCGGCTGCGAACCCAGAGGATGGCAGATTCAGCAAGAGAGGGCCAAATCAGAGCGTCATGAGATCATTCAATGAGACTGGCCTACCTGCTCCATTGGCTTCCAGATTCGACATTATTTGGATGATCAGGGACGAGGTTAGGATTCACGATGACGAGAAGATAGCTAGGCACATCCTGGATAACCGCACAACTGGGAAGAGCGAGGCCCTGATGGAGAACTCAATCGAACTGGGGCCATCCGAACCAGAGGATGAATCATTCATAGTCACCCCTGAAGACGGGAAAGAACACCTAACCCAGAATTTCCTCAAGAAGTACATCGCATTCGCAAAGAGAACCATCCACCCCCAACTGGACCAAGAGGCAAAGAATGCGATACTCAAGTATTACACCGAGGAGAGACAGTCCTTCGGACGAGAGGACCAAGGGGCATCCCAATACGAGTCCGAAAAGGAAAAGGACACAGTGATTCCGATCACTGCCAGAGCACTGGAGGCCCTGATCCGCCTGACCGAGGCCCATGCAAGGATGCACCTCCAGGAAGTCGCCACAGTGGAAAACGCCAAGGTAGCCCTAGCCGTATTCAGGCACTGGAGGGAAGAGTCCGGAATAGAAGACGAATCAGAGCTTCACTCGGGGGTTTCTGTGAAGGCCCGCTCAAACAACTCCGTGATAATGAACATGGTCAGGGACATCTGCTCGGAAAAGGGCGAGGCAGAACTGACTGAGATATACAACCTCGCTCTCCCGAGGAAGATTTCAGAGAACGAGGTAGACCGAGTAGTAAGCAAGATGCTCCAGACCGGCGAGTTGTACGAAGCATCGACCGACACGTACCGTTTCACCCGCTGAGCCTATGAGTCCGACCCCCTCCCTAGGTAATGCAAATGGAGCCAATCGGAGACATAAAGGAACCAGAAGCGCTTGACCCAGTGTCCCTGGGATTCATGTGTGGCCTCGAGATACACCAGCAGTTGGACACTGCAAAACTCCACTCCAGAATGCCAAGCAAGCTCTATGAGCACAAGTCCGAGGATATCCCCGCCGACTGGCCCAGATCCACTAGGAGGCTACGAGCCTCCAGAGGTGAGGGCGGCGAGACCGATGTTGCAGCAAGGTTCGAGCAGAGGAGGAATCGAACTTTCGAGTACGTCCAGCCCCCGAACGCGGGCCTGATTGAGTTGGATGAATCCCCTCCCAGAAACCACGAACCAGAGGCAGTGGACGTGGTCCTGACTATGGCCGCACTGATGGATGCAAAGCCGATACCAAACCTCCAGGCTATGAGGAAGACGGTGGTGGACGGTTCCAATACCAGCGGCTTCCAGAGGACAACGATAGTGGCAACGGATGGAAAGATAGAGACAAACTCGGCCGAGGTGGGAATAGACCTCATCTCACTGGAGGAGGATTCAGCTAGGAAGCTGGACACCAAGCAAAGTGAATTGGGGGAAACGGTCGTCTACAACCTAGATAGGTTGGGGGTCCCGTTGGTGGAGGTCGCAACGGCACCGGATGTGCGCTCACCGGAGCATGCAAAGGAAACCGCGATCGCCCTTGGGCGTCTGCTTCGTGACACACGCAGGGTAAGGAGGGGGCTAGGCTCAATCAGGCAGGACCTCAATGTCAGCATCGCGTGTGGCGACCGGGTCGAGATCAAGGGATGCCAGGATCTGGATTGGATACCTCAGATAATCCGTCTTGAGATGGCCCGCCAGCTGCACTTCTACCGCCTCGCCAACGAACTCCGCAGCGAAGCAGAACTACCCCCGCTCCCGCCTGATAGGAAGATGGACTCGAAACCCGTCGAAAACCGCGTCCAACTTGCCACATCAAGCCGAATCCCATTGGATATCCATGAGGTTTCCGAGATATTCTCCGATTGCGAATCAGAAATGCTCTCTTCGTCCCTGGAGTCCGGGTCCTCGGTCCTCGGAATCCGCCTGCCTGGATTCTCAGGCCGCCTCGGAAAGAAGGACGCTATCGAAAACGGTGCTCAACTGCCCAGACTGGGGAGGGAGCTAGCTAGCGCCGCCAAACTAGCTGGGGTGCGAGGCATCTTCCACTCCGACGAACTTCCCGCATATGGGATAGGGACCAAGGAGGTCGATGCAGTTAGGGCCGCGCTGGCCCTCTCAGATGGGGACGCCTTCGTCCTATGCGTAGCTCCTAGGTGGCAGGGTGAATTAGCACTAGAGTCAGTTGTGAACAGAGCTAGGATGGCCTTCCACAGAATCCCACAGGAGGTCAGAAACGTGGTCATTCGCAAGGGGAAGCCAGAGGATGGGACAACCACGGCACTGCGCCCCCTCCCCGGGGGTGCCAGGATGTACCCCGAGACAGACATCCCGGTCTTGGAGATCCCTCATGACAGGTGGAGCTCTATTTGCGAAAACCTGCCATTGACCGCCCAAGAGAGGAAGGAGCGTTTAGACGTCCTTGACCTGTCTCCAAACCAAGTCGAGGCTTTACTCAACGGCGAGATCGACGATCTTCTCTTCCAAGGCATCGAGGGCCCCCTCGAGCTCCCTCCGAAAGCCTGGGCAAGCGCTCTGCTGGAAAGCGGCACCGACAGGCCACACGCGCTGGCCGCCTCGGTCCACCTCCGGGAAAGGGGGCTGTTGACCAGGGAGGGGGCCGAGACTCTTCTGGCTGAATCCTCAGAGGCGCCCATCGAGGAATTGGTTTCGTGGATGTCATCAGAATCCGAGTCCCGGGGCTTCCTCCCCGCTGACACATCATCAATCGAGGAGGCAGTAGATGCAGTAATCAGCGAGAGATCCGACTTCATCGAAGAGCGAGGAATGGGTGCTGTCGGGCCCCTGATGGGGATGGTGATGCAGAAGCTAGGCGGTTCGGCCGACGGGAAGGCGGTCAGCAAGATACTGAGAGATAGGATCAATGAGAAAATCGACTGATTCCACGGGTAAGGATTGATAATTCCCACCTGCATGATTGTTAACTATCTTCATAGACCTATTTTTTCCACCATCGGAACCCATGTCTGACATACTGAAACCGGCATCCGTCGTAGCGCTAATTGTTCTGATACTAGTCTCCCCCTCCATCCAGGACAGGCTCTCCGAAGAGGCTTCCAAATTCATAGACGACAATGAATCTGCACACGACGGCCTACCAACCGAGTGGGACGGAAAACAGGTTATCTGCGTGCACTTCCCAGCGTCCTCGCCGCATGACGAGTTTTCCCAGGGCGTCACTATGATTGGGTCCGATGGGGCTGAGTTGGGGGTGAACGAGGACCTCAACAGTACCGGAGCTTGCATCGGTGGATTCGAGGGGTACTCCAATGGATTGGATTTCATGATGGACTCTACAAGACTGGCAAATGGGGGCCTTTCGGTCGGTTACGACGTTGGACAATGGGGGGCATTCGTCCATACCATAGGGAGTCTGAATGCAGATACCATGACGGGGGACTTCAATGGGGCGTATTGGCACCTGGATCACAATGGCGCCACTTCCACAGCTGGAATTGGAGACTTGGTGATGTCCGAGGGGGACGTGCTCTCATGGAGCATCGGCACATGGTGAAATTCGCAAGTATGAAGTGATGAGGGCACACCAGAGGAACGGGGTGAGCGATTGTACGACTTCCATAATGTTGCACTGTCGCCAATCCAGTCACTCTTCCTGAATATCGCAATACTATCGATTATCGTAATTTCTCTGATTAGGAGCGAGCGGTCTTTGAGGGACCAGAGCCAGTGGGCGATGCTCTTCCTGCTAGCAGTATTCGGAGTCTCGGGCAGGATACTCCTGGACCCAATCCCAAATGTTCAGCCGGTAACTGTCCTGGTCCTGCTGGCGGGCGCGTACTTCGGGGCGCCTCGTGCCATTGCACTCGCCGCGATCATCGCACTAGCATCGAACGCGATGCTTCTCGGACATGGCCCCTGGACACTTTTCCAGGCGATCGGTTGGGGCGGAGTCGCTCTCGTGGGTGCGATTTCAGCGAATCGAATCGTCGTAGAGGGGAATGTCAGAATCGGCCTTCTGGCCGTAATAGCAGCGATATGCGGACTGGCATTCAACTGGTTCGTCTCACTGAGCATACTGTTGGACGTAGGCCCATCGATGCTGATACCATACCTGTTGAACGGCCTGGCCTTTGACCTGTACCACGTTGCTGGGAACGTGCTGTTCGTTGCATGGATGGCATCCCCCTTGGGCGATATGATGCACAGGCACCGTTCTTCTCCGTCATTCGAAGCGGTGAGAGATCGTGCCCCCAACTGATGAACTAACCATGGTCCTCGTCACTAGGCAGGACTTGCAACTATCGAAGGGAAAGCTCGCCGCGCAATGCGCTCACGCCTCAGCGGAGTGCGTTCTCTCTGCAAAAAGAAGCAGCCCCAGGTCACTGGATAGGTACCTCAGGAGGGGCGCGAGGAAGATAGTCTGCAAGGTCCCTGACCTAGTTTCACTGAAGGAGGTCCATTCCAGAGCCAAGAAGGCGGGCCTGGTCTGCCACTTGGTCACCGACGCGGGGCATACTGAGATACCACCCGGGACTGAGACGGTCGTAGGGATCGGCCCCGGTCCCAGGGACCAGATCGACAAGATCACCGGGCACCTCTCCTTGGTCGGCTAGCCCGGATTCATCTTCAAAGGGCAAGCATGTGTTCTGTCAGAAGAGTCTTGAGCCACCACTGCGTGCGAGGTATGTGGTGACGCATGCCGCACTATCAGACGAGGTCCGTGCAGACCTCCTGTCCCAATGTGATGGCCTCCGGGGACTCACTTCTTGGCTCGACGGCATAGACAGAAGACCGGGTCTGGACGAACTCGACTCTAGGCTCTCCTCCTTGGATTTCAACATCGAGGCACTGGAGGATTGCATAGGTTACTCCGATGACGGGTATCAGAGGAACGTGATCAAGAGGACCGAGAACTACGAGCTAGTTGCCATATGTTGGAAGCCAGGCCAAGATACGCCGATCCACGACCACGTGGGGAGCGACTGCGCCTTCCTGATCGCCTCTGGGGTATCCACCGAGACTGTCTACGAGACCAATGAGGAAGGCCTCGCATACCCGATCTCCGACAGGAGATACATGCCAGGTGAGGTCTGTGCCGCAGCAGAGCCGGACATCCACCGCGTTTCTAACGAGGAGAGCACCAACCTGATCAACTTGCACATATACACTCCGCCACTAAGCGGATTCCAGATTTATGCCCCGGCCGAGTGATCAGCGCCCTCTTTCGTGCATCAACTGCGTCGCCTGTTGCGACCACATCATCTTGGTGATCCTGCCTGGTGTGAACTCCATTGCGTCGTTGACAACCTCTGCTGTGAGCGGGTCCATTTTCGATAGCTGGTCGTAGGTGTGAATCCCCAGGACATTCAGCTTCTTCTGGGCGAATTCGTCAAGCCCCTGTATCCTTGTCAGGTCATCTGGCCTCTGACCCTCTGCTTCCCCAATCTGGGCCCAGTTCACCTGAACGGCCTTCAGGCCGACCCTCTCAAGGATCAGCTCCTCCCTGTCCATTAGGTTGGCCTTCAGATTCAACTCGGCATGAGCAGCCTCTCTCTCGGCCTTCATAGCCGCTGTCTCAACCCCCACGAGGGCCTCCTCCTTCCCTTTCATCTCGCTCTGTAGCTTGGCAACCTCTGCCTCTACCTGCTCGGCCTTCTTCGCCGTCTCTGACTTGAACTTCTTGCTGTCTTCGATCTCTTGCTGGACCTTGATCTTCTGAGCCTCTGCCTTCTTCGCCTCTTCCTCGACCCTTGCGATCTCCTTCTGCTTGGCCTTCACTTCCTTCTCTAGAGTCTTGGCTGCAGCCATCTCAGTCTTCATCTGATCCTTTACGTCCTTCAGTGCACCCTTTGCCTCTGTGGCCTCGGCTTTAGAGGCCTCCAGCGCCTCTTGCTTCTTCGCCATCGTGCTTTCCATCTTCGACTCTGCCAACTCTCGCTTTGCCCTGAACTCCTCAAGTTGCTGTTCGGCCTTCGACTTCGCTTTGCCTGATGCCTTGATTTGCTTCTGAGCAACCTTTCTTTCCAACTCGGCTTTCTTGAGCTCCGCTTCCGCCTTCGCCGCAGCCTTGCCTTCCTTGGCGACCTCCGACCCCAGCTTCTTCGCTTCGGACATCGCATCCTTGGCTTCCTTCCCGAACTCCTTGGCCGCTGCAGTCTCAGTCTTCACCTTCTCCTTGAGCTCCTTCTCCTTCTCCTTGAGCTCTGCCGGAGAGAGCTTCGACGAAGTCTTCAACTCATCTAGTGCCTTCTTTGCGGCCGCCGCCTGCTTCTCTGCAGCCTTCCTTCCAGCCTCTGCCTTCTTTGCCTCGACCTCTGCCTTCGCTACCGCCTTGGCTTCCTTGGCTGCTGCCTTGGCATCCCCAAGCTGTGCCTTCTTCGCCTTCTTCAGCTCGGCTTGAGCAGCAGCGGCCTCGGCCTTCGCCTCGGCCTCTGCAGCTTTCGCCTCTTTCGGATCTGAGGGGGCCTTCTTCGCCTTCTTCTTCACTGGCTCAGGCGCGGCCTCCGGTTCCGGCTCAGGCGCGGCCTCCGGTTCCGGCTCAGGTGCTGCAGACTTCTTTGTCACCTTTCCATATTTCTTCTGTAGGCCCTTGACCATAGTCCCATAGTTGCCTTCGAACTTCTTCAATAGCTTCGGGATATTCGCAATTTGCTTCGAACGCTCAGGCTCTTCCAAGAACTGTTTGTACGTTGCTTGGGCTAGTTTAGCAGCCTGTTCTGCAGTCGGTCCTGTCGCCACGGCTCTTGGAGGAAATCCATCACTTAAGGATTTGACCGGATTCAACTCCCAAATTCAAGCATGTATTCATCAAGAACTTCACTGAAAAGTTGTATGTCAGACTCGAATGTTTCTGGAAGCAGGGGGCCAAAAGAAAAGCGGAAGAAGCGAGAATACGGTGTGACGTAGGAAGGGTCCTTTGAATGAGGCCTGGCCATATCGCAATCAGAAGCACAGAGTATTGCAGCACCACGCTTGAACAGCCTCCTGTTCAACTCCCTGCTCTCCATGCCCTCGGGTAACTCCAGCCAGTGGTAGAACCCACCATCGCCCGTGTACACCCCCAGCCCCATTTCCTCGAATGCCTCGCCATACCTCTCGCGTTGCCAGTTGTAATGCTCTTCGACGGCCTTCCTGGCCTTCTTTACCCGCCCAGGCTCTAGAAGCTTGACCGCATAGAGCTGTGAGGGGTGGCTGACCCCTCCCATGCCGAAGCTGGAGTAGTTTGACAGCGTCTCGATGTTCCTCTTGCTCGCGACTATCCACCCAACACGAATGCCAGGAGACTGGAGTCCCTTTGTGCAGGCCCCGGCGATGAACACGTTGCTACTGTCCAGATCCCGGACGAATTGGATCCCGCTAACCGAGGGAGAATGGAACATCTCGTATGCCTCATCTAGAAGAATGCCATTCTTCGGCTGTTCCGCCAACTGGATTAGATGCTCCAGCTCATCCCCCCACCGAGTCTGACCAGATGGGTTCTGCGGGTTGGAAATTATAGGCATGATCCGGGTCTTCGCATTCAGGCCACTGCGGTCGAAGTACTCGTCATTGCTAGGGTGGAATCCATTCTCCTTGGTGAAGGGGACTATCTGGAAGGCAGTCTTCGTCTGCTCCATGATATCCAGGTAAGCGGGCCACTCGATGTTCCCTATCCTAGCTTGCACGCTCTCCTTCAGGAACGCCAAGACCGTGTATATCCCAGGTCTCCCTCCTGCGAACACCATCACGTTCTCCGGAGCGATGTCTGAACCGTACTGTGAGTTGTAGTAATTCGCAATGGCATCCCGCAATTCGGGATGCCCCCATGCCTTGGGGTAGAAACGATCCTCCCATGTGACGTCTATG
>PVBE012438286.1_pt1 | contig 10488 bp, 6 predicted proteins | sample 1631181 | NCBI WGS metagenome assembly PVBE01 (sample SAMN08397723, study PRJNA350692) | Marine metagenome, whole genome shotgun sequencing project. | isolation source: water | place: Pacific Ocean | collected 2012-04 | reverse complement strand
GGGGCCGAGCTCCTCGGCCCGCTGCCAATCGCTGCGTCGCGGCCCGTAGGCGATGCGATTGAGAACGTGGGCGTTGTCTGCTGCGCTGGTGCTACGGCTCATTGGTACCTCCTTATCCAAGGTTATATATGAGTCGCGGAGCCCAGTTGAAGGCAAAACGAGTAAAGAAATGTAAAACTCGCCGTGAGAAGCTCGGGCGACCACGCGGAGCGACACCGTGGCGCGCGGAGCAAGACGATACATCTATCCTTCTGTCTGAAACTGCAATACGCTTGGCCGGCACTTCTCAACGTGTTGGGCAGCCAGTTTGGGGACGACGAGACGACATGATCTACACGGATTCCGGTAAGTACGCCATTCGAGCCCTGACCTACATGGCGGCGCAGGAGGACCAGCACAACCCGGTATCTGCCGCCGACGTGGCCGCCGCCGAGAACATCCCCCCCTACTACCTCGCCAAGGTCCTGCAAGACCTGGCACGCGCCGATTTGCTCAACTCGGTCCGTGGCCGTGGAGGGGGTTTTCTCCTCAAACGCACCCCGGACGACATCAAGGTCCTCGATATCCTCGAGGCGGTCGAGGATATACGGCGACTGACGACGGAGTGTGTGCTCGGCCTTGACCGGTGCGACGACGAGGTGTCCTGCCCGCTGCACGAAACCTGGAAGCACTTCCGTGAGAATCTGCTCGAGAGCCTCGACAAGCTAACGCTCAAGAACCTTGTCATCGAGCTCGAGAAAAAGCGCACGTCCAAGTCCTGACCTCGCACCGCGTCGCATCTGCCCCACGGTACCCCTAACGGCACGTCCGGGAGCGGAGGCGTACCTTTAGGTACGTCGAGCATCCTGGATCAAGCGCAACGCCGTCATCGCGCGCCCTCGCGCTCGCGCGGGTGGAAGAAGGCGTGTCGCGCGACACGCACCGTGTTGATCCCGTTGCACACCAGGGCCACGAACAGCAGCACTGCGGCGGTCGACACCATCCGCCAGCGGTCGAAGCTCAAGCCCCACGCCAGCAACGGCACGCCGAGGGTCCACAGGAGGAACCCCGACGACTGCAGGCCGCGGCTGTGCATCGTGTACTGCGATGGCGGGATGGCCTTGAAGTCGGCGCCGACGTAGTAGTGCATCCAGGAGAACATCGGCAGGATGCGCGCGGAGATTCCAATGACCATCTGGGCGAGGAATCCGATCAGCGCGAAGACGCCGTAGGCCGTGGCGGCGCGTATCTTCCAGGCGCCGGCGGGAGCAAACGCCAAGGCGGCGCCGAGCACCGCGGCGACGAGTAGGTAGAACAGCCCCTGGATGGCGTGCAAGGTGCCGAGGTCAGGCCGCATCAAGTCCTTGGGCGGCGGCTTGGGATGCCGCTTCATCCACACCACCTGAACGAAGAACGCCGCCAGTCCGGCCAGCACCAGTAACGTACCGCCGCGAATCGCCACGCGGGAGCTCGCCGGCAGCCCCACCAAGAGCACCAGCAGCCCGGCCTCGATGAGAACGGCGCTCGCCCAAGTTCGCCCGTTGGAGGGCATCGAGGCCGGCAGCACCATGGGGAAGAGCCGGTAGCCGACGCCCATGACCATCATCGTCGCCCAGCCGAGCGCCGCGAGATGAGCGTGCGCGTACACGCTGTGCAGCATGTAGCCCGGAAGCACGTGGATGAGCTGCTTCTCGAGGCCGAGGAGCATGCCGAGCACTCCCGCGCCGAGGACATTGAAGAAGGCCAAGCTGATGTGCAGCTTGACGCCGGGTTGCACCTTGGCGGCCACCACCACCCTGACGCCGCGCACCGCGACGATCGCCAACCCCAGGAGCAACGTCCCCGCAGACCACAACATGCCGCTGTACCCGTTGATCCAGAAGTGCGTCACCATGCCGGTGACACCGATCACCACCAGCGCAAACGCGACGTAGTCGGCCCATCCGGGGCGCATGACGCTGCGCAGCGCGACCGGGCCCACCAGGTGGAAGTACCCGAGGATGGACGATGTGATCCAGCCGAGCGTCACCAGGTGCACCACCGCCAGCATCTTGGGGTGATAGAAGAAGCCGCCGATGGTCTGGGGAACCAGCGCCAGCGTGAGAAACGCCAGACCGAGGCAGAGGTAGGCGAACGCCACGTACATCAAGGTGAGAGCGCGCGGCGCCAACCGGTCGCGATGCGCGATGCTGGTATCCGGGCTCACGGGGTTGCGGGCGCCAACGGCCAGAACAGCGGCACCAGGAACAGGAGCACCAGGTAGGCGATCAGGGTGAGGGGGATGCCGGCCCTGACGTAGTCGCCGAAGCGGTAGCGGCCCGGCGAATACACCAGCAGGCAGGCGGGCTCGAGCGGCGCAATAAACGAAAGCGAGGCTGACAGCGTCACCAGGATGGCGAGCGAGCGCGGCTCTACGCCGATTTGGGTGGCCGTCGACATCGCCACCGGCAGAACCACCAGGGCCGCCGCCGCATTCGACAGTGGCTGGGTCAGCACCATGGTCAGGAGAATGAAGGCCGACATCACCGCGTAGGTGCCGTAGGGCATGGCCAGATTGGTGATCAGGGCGGCGAGGTAGTCGGCGGTGCCCGACGCCTGCATGGCCAGGCCGAACGACGTCATGCCGCCGATCAGGACGATAACGCGCCACTCGATGAGGCCGTAGACCTCGTCGGCGTTGACGCCCCCGGTCAAGACCACCGCCAACGAGGCGAGCAGCAATGCCACCGATACCGGCAACCACCCGGTCGCCGCGGCCAGCACTGCTGCGAGCAGGGCGGCCAGCGCTGTAATGCCGCGTCGACGGCGGAATCGCTGGCGGTGCAGCTCACCCAGAACCCAGATCGACTCGCTCGACTGCAGCAATGCGAGGTTCTCGGGGCTGCCCTGCAACAGCAGCACGTCCCCTTCGCGCAGTCGCAGGTTGGCGATGTCCGTCGGGTAGGCGGTGCCGTGACGGTAGGCGGCCAACACGGTAACCCCGTAGCGCTGGCGCATCTTGAGCTGCCGCAGCGTTTTGCCGCGCACGCGCGAGCGCGGCATGATCACGGCCTCGGCGAGCTTGACGTCGCCATCGACAAAGTCTTCGTCGCCGCGCGAATCGAAGCTGGTGAAGCTGAGCGCCGGATGCTCGTCGAGATCGAGCAGCTTGGCGCGCGACGCCTGCACGACGAGAACGTCTGCAGCCCGCACCACGTCGTCGGCGCCGGGGAAGACCTTCTTCTCGCCCCGCACCAGTGCCAATACGCTGACGCCTGCATCGGCAAGCCAAGAATCTCGCAGCGTCACCCCGACGAGATCGGACCCCTCGCCCACCACAATCTGCGACAGGTAGCTGTCGATCGAGAACTCCTCGCGCAGCGTCGTCGCCTCGTGCCGGGGCAACATGCGGTTACCCACCAGTGCCATCCACACCGTACCGATCACGACCATGGTCAGCCCTACCGGCGCCAGCTCGAACATCGAGATCGGCTCCAAGTCGAAGGTTCGCATCAAGCCGCTCGAGGCTAGGTTGGTGGAGGTACCGATGAGCGTGCAGGCGCCACCCAGCATCGATGCGTAGGCGAGCGGAATGAGCAACCGGCTGGCGCTGAACTTGGCGCGCCGCGCGAACTCCATCACGGCCGGCATGAGGATCGCGGTCGAGTTGGTGTTGCTGATGAAGGCGGACATGCCGGCGGATACCGACATGACGGCGGTCGTCGCGCGGCTTTCGCTGTGCCCGGCAAGCCGGTGGATCACCCCTCCCATCGACTCCATGATGCCGCTGCGCACCAGCGCCCCGGACAGGATGAACACCGAACAGAGGACGACGATGACCTCGTTGGCAAATCCCGAGAACGCCTGCGTCGGCGTGAGGATGCCGAACAACACCAACGCCGCGAGCAGCGACATGGTGATCACGTCGATCGGAAGCCGCTCGAGGAAGAAGGCGACCATCGCGGCCACCAGCAAAATGAGAACTACGGCAATCTCATAGGTCATCGTACGCCGCTGGATGCTACCGGAAGCGCCGATCGATTTCAGACGTTGGCGTATCGGCGGACGCGAAAAGCCGCGCGCCGGGCCTCCCCGACGCGCGGCGTCCGCTCCTCAGTCGACCGCGACCGCTGCGGGCCGCCTACATCCGCTCAGAACTCCAGGTTCACGAAACCCTGGATGACGTTGCCGGTGTACCCGGTGTAGCGGGCATCCAGGAGCAGGTAGCGGGTGGCGTCGTCGATGTCGAGGTAGTTGGCCCCGTAGGGATCCATTGAATCCCACATGAAGTCACCGAGGTCGAAGTTCTCGAACAGGTACCAAAGCCCGATCGTGGCGAAGTCATTGAGCTTGCGGCTCAGCCGCAGCTCGGTCACGAACGTCTTGGTTTCCTGATCGGAAAAGTCGTGCCCCAGCGCCACCGTCGCCACGTTGCCGTTCAAGAGGTCGAGCGGCGTACCGGGGTTCCGGGTGAGCTGTTCGACAACGCCCTGCAGGTAATTGACCTTCAGATCGACCACGTAGGGCGACGAGTCGGTTTCGTAGAGAACGCCGGCACCGAACGCCACGGTGGTATCCGTGTAGTTGGTGAACCAGTCGAAGTTCGGCACACCCCACGGCGTGGTCCAGCTCGCCCCCGGAGGCGGCGTGCAGTTGCTGCACTTGGTGCGCAGGTGGGCATCGGTGTTCATCTGGGACCACTCGGCGAAAGCGAAGATGTTCACCGCATCCGCCGCGTGGGTGCTGACGTCGAACACCACGCCCTTGATGTCTCCGCTCTGCACACCGTATACGGCCTCCGGATAGTCATCGCTGCCGTACCAGAAGTCGACGCCGAACGTCGCCACATCGACCGGCATGAAGTCGAGGTCCAGCCTCACGGTGTTGCGCTTTCTCACGGAGATGTCGAACTGCTGCATCCCCTCTACCTCCTTCGTGTAGGCGCGTCGGTAATCGCCGTCGAAGTCACGCGAGGCGTGCTCGTACATCAGCCGGCCGTTGAAGAAATGAGACGGGGCGAAGATGACACCGGCGCCGAACGTAGCGTCGGTGGTCTTGTCGACCGCACGCGTGCCTGCCGTGTGAGCGACGTAGACTGCGTGGTCCGTGTCGACATACTGGTCGTAGTCGCGCACGAACCACTTGTCGAGCACAACGAACTTCAGCTGGTTGCTGGCGCGCAGGACAGCATCGACGCTGAACACGTTGCGCTGGAAATCCACCGGCACGTGGTTCAGCGGCCCGTAGCCCATATCCGGCTTGAGCCGCGACTCCAGATACTCCGCCCGCCAACCGCTGTCGAACAGCGGCTGGGTGGCGTCGTAGTCGAACATTCGCACCCGTCCGGTAATCTTCACCGCCCGGACCGGTCGCGAACTGACGACCAGGCTGAACATCGTCGTGTCGATGGCGCCGCCCAGATTGGGCTGCGCCAGCGTCGATGTCGACGTCGGGTCGTCGCGGGAGTCGATGACGCCGTCGCCGTTCATGTCCACCGAGCCGATCAGCGCTGTGTTGGTGGTGATCGGCGCGAACGCAGCGGTCTGGTTGATACGGCCGCGATTGATCGTCGCGGTGATCTGCGTACTTCGCCCGGCAACCCAGCCGCCTTTGGCGAAGAGGTTCCAGGAGTCATTGGAGGGCGGCATCGACCCCCTTCCCGTTTCCCACAGTCCTCTCTTGATGCCGCTGCTCGCGAGCGTGTCCGTGTTCCAGAACGGGCTGTCGGCGGTAATCGCCATCACGTCGTTGCGGAAGTCGAGAAAGCTCACGCCACCCTGCACGAACCCCTTGCCGTTCGACCACGACGCCGACGCGGCGCTCTGCGTGGTCACGTAGTCGATGAGTCACGTGATGCCTCGGTGGCGGCAGGCCTCCTGCTTCCCGACGAATCGACGTGCACGGCCTGCCACAATTCAGACAGCCCGAGCTTCCCGGGCAGCTTTAACTTCGAGGAGATGAAGGCCGAGGGAGTCCACGAGATCGGCTAGTAACACCGGCGGAGTTTTTCTCACGACGACGTTTACGAGCTCTACGAGCCCAGCGTCCACGGCGCTGCCAATGGCAGCGGCGGCACCGATGCGGCGAGGAATTCCGGCCCAGCGAGCGAGTATCATTGCCGGCCATGAAGCACGCGCAGATCGGCCCCGACCGTTTAGCACTGTCGACCGACCTCTACGAGCTCACCATGGCGGCGGGTTACTTCGCGGAGGGGGTGCACGACCGCAGGGCGACGTTCGATCTGAACGTGCGCAGGCTGCCGCCTAACCGCGGCTTCCTGCTGGTGGCCGGCCTCGAGCAAGCGCTCGCCTACCTCGCCGACCTACGCTTCACGCCGGCTGCGCTCACCTATCTGGAGCGCACCGGGCATTTCCAGTCGGATTTCCTCGATTTTCTCGGCGAATTGCGGTTCACCGGCGACGTCGACGCGATCCCTGAGGGCACGGTGGCGTTCCCACCATCACCCCTGGTGCGCATCACCGGACCGATCATCGAGGCACAGATCGTCGAGACCTTCTTGCTGACCACACTCACCTTCCAGACGCTGATCGCCACCAAGGCCGCACGCGTTGTGGCCGCCGCAAACGGTCGGCAAGTCGTCGACTTTTCGGCACGGCGCGATCACGGTCCACAGGCGGGGCTGCTGGCGGCGCGCGCGTCGTTCATCGGCGGCTGCGTCGGCACCTCCAACGTCCTCGCCGGCTCGCTGTTCGGGATCCCGACGTACGGCACCATGGCCCACTCGTTCGTCATGTCCCATGCCGATGAGCAGGATGCCTTCGACTCCTTCTCGGACGCCTATCCGGGCGACCCGACGTTGCTCATCGACACCTACGACACCATCGAAGGAGCGCGCAAAGCGGTGCACGCGGCCAAGCGCCTCGCCGCCGACGGCCGACGGTTGGCGGCCGTCCGACTCGACAGCGGCGACCTGGTGGCACTGAGCCAACGGGTACGCCGCCTTCTAGACGACGCCGGCCTCGTCGATACGCAGATCTTCGCCAGCGGTGGTCTCGACGAGTACGAGATTGCCCGCCTGCTCGCAGCGGGAGCAAAGCTCGATGCATTCGGCGTGGGCACGGAACTCGGGACCAGCGGCGATGCCCCGTCGCTCGACAGCACCTACAAGCTCGTTGCGTGCCATGACGAAAACGGCGAGGAGGTGCCGGTGATCAAGCTCAGTTCGGGAAAGGCGACCCTCCCCGGCCGCAAGCAGGTGTGGAGATACCACCAGGAAGGCCGCTTCGCGGGCGACGTGATCGGCCTGGAAGACGACCGACCGGCGCCGCCGGCAGAGGCCCCGGACGCCGCTCTGGTAGAGGCCCTGTTGCACCCCGTGATGCGCGACGGTGAGACCCTCGCTCCGTTGCCCTCGCTCAACGAGCTGCAGCAGCGAGCCGCGGCGCAGGTCGAGGCGCTGTCCCCGAGCGTCAGGCAAATCGCCGATCCGGACGGCTACCCGACCGAAATGACCGCCTCCCTGCTCGAGCTTGCTCACGCCCTCCAATCGCGCTGACGCCTGCTAGGATTGCTCGCATGACCGAATCAAGTACAGCATCTGCCGGGCTCAAAGGCGTCGTCGCAGGGCGCTCGGGCATCTGCATCATCGACGGCGAGCAGGGACTGCTCGCGTACCGCGGCTACGACATCAACGATCTCGCCGAGCACTCGACCTTCGAAGAAGCGACCTATCTGCTGTGGGAGGGCGAGTTGCCTTCGCGCACGGACCTGGCCGACTTCACCACCATGCTCGCGGGCCAGCGCACCGTGCCGAGCGCCGTTCTCGATCTGATCGCCGCCGCCCCGCCCGAGGCGCCGCCCATGGCGACGCTCCGTACCGCCGTCTCCGCCCTCGGTGAGCTGGACCCGCTCGGCGAGGACATGTCGGCGGCGGCGAATCGGACCAAAGCGGCGCGGCTCACCGCGCAGCTCGCCACGCTCGCGGCTGCCATCGAGCGATGTCGACAAGGCCTCGAGCCGGTCGCTCCCGATCAGGCTCTCGACCACGCAGCCAACTTCCTGTTCATGGTGCGCGGCGAGCGCGCCAGCGCCGCGGCTTGTCGCGCCTTCGACGTGGCGCTGGTGCTGCACGCCGACCACGGCTTCAACGCGTCGACCTTCTCCGCCCGAGTCACCGCGGCGACCCTCTCCGACATGCACTCCGCCGTCACCTCGGCCATCGGCACGCTCAAGGGCTCCCTGCATGGCGGCGCCAACCAGCGCGTCAAGGACATGCTCGACGAGATCAGCGGCCCCGACAACGTTGCTGACTATATCGACACCAAGCTGGCAGCGAAGGAGCGCATCATGGGCTTCGGGCACCGGGTTTACCGCGTGGAGGATCCGCGCGGCCGCCACCTGATGGAACAGGCCGAAAAGCTCAAGGGTGAGGGCGACCCGGCGATGCTCGAAACACAGGCCCGCATGATCGACATCATGAAGGAGCGCAAGGGTCTGTCGATCAACGTCGACTTCTATTCCGCCAGCTTGTACACCTACCTGGGGCTGCCGGCGGACCTGTTTCCCGCACTGTTCGCGCTTAGCCGCATCGCCGGTTGGACGGCGCACGTCATGGAACAGTACGCCGACAACCAGCTCATCCGCCCTCGCTCCGACTACATCGGACCGGCTCCGCGCCGCTACCGCACCGTCGACGAGCGCTGACCCCCTGCCCCGCGCGGTTCGTCGGCCTTACGATGATCGTCCTGTGATCCTCTATTCGATGCTGTTCGGGTATCAGTGATGCCTCTGAAAAAAGTTGTTGACAGTTTTCCGGCACGCATTATGTTAGTTGTGTCCGGGTGATGTTCCCGGCCAAACGCGAGAGCCTGATGATTGCTGAAGGCGAGCAAGGATCTCGGGAAACTGGTTGAGCCGAAAGGCGAAGCGAAGCCCTGAGGAGACCGGTACGCTGGAGAGAGTCGGGTCGTCGCTGGGAGGCCGTCGTGAAGATCATCCGGACAATTTTTTTGCCCGCACCACCCCGGTCGCCGCGCTCCCCTTAGAGATTCCTCCGCCGACGCGGTACTCTGTTGTTACCTCCCTGGTGTTGGCGTAAAAGCCGCGAAACGTGCAACGGTTCGTCTAAACCCGCGTCTTGGGCGTCCTATGCTAACCGGGGAGACGAAGCACAGCTTCAACTCCCCCGAAATCGAACAACATCCGGTATTGTCGAAGGAGGAACAGACGTGAGCAAGATCAGACAACGCTTCCTAACCTCTGCGGGTCTCGTTGTCCTGGGCCTGATCGCCGGCGTCGTCATCACCCAGGTCGGTTCGGCCGTCGCGGTGACCGGCCAGCAGGCTCGCCCTGTGGTCAACACCGATGCGCCGGCGCTGGACGAAGTCATCCCGCAGGGGGCCTTTGTCCGGGTTGCGGAGGAAACGCAGCCGGCGCTGGTGTACATCCAAACAGAGCAAATGGTCAGCGCCTCGACGGGGCTGGGCGACGTTCCCGAGTTCTTCCGCCGTTTCCTCGATGAGGAGGAGGACGCTCCCCCCGAGGAGCAGCTGCAGACCTCGCAGGGCTCCGGCTTTCTCATCAGCCCCAGCGGCTACATCGTCACCAACGCGCACGTCGTCTCGCAGACAGATCCCAACGCGGGTGAGGTCAACACCGCCGACGAGGTCATCGTTCGCCTGAGCAACGACGACGAGTACGAAGCGGAGATCGTTGGCGTCGACATCGGCACCGACGTCGCCGTGCTCAAGATCGCCGCCGGCTACGATCTGCCGTTCATGAGGGTGGGTGATTCCGACCACACCCGCGTCGGGGAGTGGGTCATGGCGCTCGGCGCCCCGTTCGGACTCACCAACACGGTCTCCGCCGGAATCATCTCCGCCAAAGGGCGGGCGCAGATCACCCCGTTGAGAGGCTCCGCCTATCAGGACTTCATTCAGACGGATGCCGCCATCAACCGCGGCAACTCCGGCGGCCCGCTGGTGAACCTGCGCGGCGAGGTCATCGGCATCAACACCGCGATCATGAGCAACGGCTTCCAGGGACAATTCGCCGGCGTCGGCTTCGCCATCCCGATCAACCTCGTGAGCAGCGTCGTCGATCAGCTCATCGAGCACGGCCAGACCATCCGCGGCTGGCTCGGTATCAGCATGCGGGCGCTCAGCCCGTTGCTCGCCGAAGCCTACGGCCTCGATCGTAGGGAGATGCGTGGAGCGGTCGAAATCGCCACCGTCAATCCCGATGAGCCGGCCGACACTGCCGGCGTGCGGGTCGGCGATATCGTGGTCGGCACCGACGGCGTCGACCTCGAGGACGACCAGGACTTTCTGCAGCGCATCGCGATGACGCCACCGGACGCCAGCATTCAGCTCGATATCTTGCGCCTGGCGCCCGATAACACACCGGTCGGGATCGCCCGCGAGGACTCGACGATCGACGTCATGCTCGGTCAGCGTCCGCCTGAAATCGACGTTCTCGCCATTCAGAACCAACAGATCGGCGGACTCAACATCGAGCGCGGGCCGCCTACCGACCGCGAGCTTACGGACGCCGAGGTGAGGTTCGGCATGG
>PVBE010277259.1_pt1 | contig 10488 bp, 4 predicted proteins | sample 1631181 | NCBI WGS metagenome assembly PVBE01 (sample SAMN08397723, study PRJNA350692) | Marine metagenome, whole genome shotgun sequencing project. | isolation source: water | place: Pacific Ocean | collected 2012-04 | reverse complement strand
AGGTCTTTCAACTCACCCCGAGGATCTGGCACGAGTTGCCAAAGGTCACCACCTTGTGGAGCAGTTACCTTCCGGAGTCGATCAACTGTGGAAAGCGCCGAGGAGTCGACCCGAGCAGCCAAGTTCTTGACGCTCTCCTCTGTGTCTGTGGCTGGGAGAACCTGGAGATTGTGCGCTTCGCCGACCGCCTTGGCCACGGCACCAACTAGTTCATCTCGACTTGTCGCACCGGCGAGATGATCTTCAACCCGATCAAGCAGTTTGGCGACCTCCTTCCACTCGGCCGTTGAGGCGGAGGATTGGTACCCGTCCAAAGTCCGCAGCTCTTCAATGAAGGTGTCGTCACCTTCGAGTTTCGTTCCGAGTTCTTTCGTTGCTTTCAGGGTCCCAAGGAGAGGAAGGATCTGGGCAGCGTCTAGCAACGAACTCGACCCTCTCCCTTTTGCTTGAGACGCTCGTTGTTCCACGTGCCGCAACGCCTCGCTCCGAAGCTTCTCTGCCTTTTTCTTCCATCTATCCCAGGCTCTGGTCCGATCACCACCAAGAGAAACCCCCTGGATCAGTGCCTCAACTTCGGTTCCGTCAGCCTCGGACAACAGTGGCTGGGCTGTGATCGCGAGGAGTTGCAGGGCTGGATCCAGATCCGTCTTCCGAGGCCGTGAAGCTTTGAGAAGACCCTCTGCCCAACTGTCAAGCAGTGAAGTTGCTTCAACAAAGCGCTTCACTTCGATACTGGACCAACCCTTGTCCTTTTCATGATCAACCTTCAGTGCGGTTTTCAAAAACACTGCCATCTTCGCGTTCCGTGAAATCTGAATGATGAAAGGCCGTTCCAGCTCCGCACCCCCGCCCTGGGCAGCCTCGATTCGCACATCCGACTCCTCAAACGGGATGTGTCCGACGGTCACTTTGTTCTTGCTTACTCCGACAACTCGGCGGCCGAACGGGCCGTACCGGATTCGTTCCACGACCGCTTCGAACACAAACTGCCGAACAGTCCGAGCATTCGACGCTGACAATGTTTCATCCGCGTTTGCCCACGCATCGACGGCCGCTGCCAACTTGTCAACCGGGGGAGGCGGTGGCGGCGGATCATCGCGCCGACGAGGCCGCACGATCCTCGTATTGTCGCGTTCGGGCAGGGCGAATGCTGTGTGGATCCCGGGTTTGAGGTTTGTTATCTCCTCGACCGGTGCAGGGGCCCAGAAGTTCAGTAACGCAATCCGTCGATGACCCTGGTCCTCCTCGCTGAGGTCGTTGCGCACATTCACCGCCACGGTCGTACGGTTGGAGTCGAGGACCTCTGCAAAGTTCTTGGAGGGAAACTCGCCCTTAGGTAGTTCTTCCGATGCTGTCTCAAGGGCCTTGCCAACTACCCAGCGCACGATCTCTCTGGGATCAAAGTTCTCGGGTGGGGGGTTGATCTGATTTGCTAGTGCTGTAAGGCGACCGATTGCTTCAGCGTTGAAGGGGTAGAGGCCGTATCCATTGGCGTCCTTTTCGAAGATGTCGTGGCATTCCGGTTGGTGCTCGCAGTTCTGGCAAGCATTTGGCAGCCAGTCCGGGCCACCCTTTGCTTTCTTGTGGGCTCGGGTCAAGCCGACAAGGCCAAGGCGAGCAGCGTTCAAGTAGCGTGCGACGTAGGAAAGTGTGAACTCCTCGTCGAGGTGGTCGGTGGTGTTGAGATTCAGCGAGTAGTGGTTGGCCCGTGAGGTAAGCGAGTCGAAGCCCTGAGCCAGATATCCGTCGGTCACAGCTATTGCCGTTCTTAACCCGCATCGCTCCCCGGTTGTGCCCCGTCCGACGGCTAAAGCATCAGCGAGTTCATGATCAATGCCATGGAACACCACAAGGTCTTCGATGTACAAGGCAAGCTCTAAGCCTTGGTTCTTCAACTCCTTGCGGACTTCGTCGAAGACCTCAAGCAAGTCGATCCCGGTTCCAACGAAGACAGTTGCCTTGGCTCTCGCCAGTTCCAAGTTAAGGATCTTCACTGCAGCGTTTCGGAGTGACGGGCTCTTGGCCAGAACTTTGACTGCCTTTCGGCCGGGCTTGCTTGCATCGAGAAGTTCAGCCGGATCAAGGGGCAAATCGTCTTCGGCGAAGAACAGGTCGCGCTCATCGCCATCCCCAGTCAGTCCCTCATAACTGATTCGTGTGATCCGATGGACTGCTCCCTCCTCGTTCAGCAATAGTGTCGACAGGAAGGGGTCACCAAGAAGAGCGGGCAAATGCTTCCGTGCTTCTTCTTCATGTTTGGTCTCAACTGCTTCAGGTTCAGAAAACTGCGCACAGACGGCTAGTTCTTTCAGCACACGCGTCTTGGCTTCTTCAAGGTTTACATTTCGGGCATGGGCTTCTTCGAGTTTCTCTCGGAGTTCGTTGATCTTGTTGCCGCTCAAGCCGTCGAGGATCGTGCGGATTACCTTCCGGAGATTTGTGTTGCTCTTTTCGATGTAGACGTGGTGGCACGACTCGTCCTGGCTGCACTGAGCGTGCAACCACTTCACCAAGTGGCTCTTCCCGGTCCCGACCCCGCCCTGTATCAAGAAGTTGTGGTGGTTCCCTGAGATGGGCGCCTTGAAGCGTTCAAGGAGTGTTTTGTCTTCGACCAGTGCCCCCTGGTCGCCGTCCTTTGTGGTTTCCTTGACGTTTGTTGGCTGATGGGTTGCAAGAAACAGTGAGTCGTCTTCAGAAGCGAGGTGCTGTACTCCGGCAACGTCAATCTCGGCGATCCACCCCAGATCTTCCGGGTTCCAGCAGACGTAACGTTCGAAAGTCACGCCTTCCCCCCTAGTGCGACGTGGGTGTAGCGCTTCTCCGACCCAACTAGTAATGGGAAATCAAGACTCCGGGAATCTGCCTTCACAATCAACTGGATGACTTTCTGCTCCTGGAGCACTCTCAGGCCGAAGGCCAGCCCGGGTGAAAGTTGGTCTTTAGACCGTGGGACCGCCAGACGCTTGGTTACTGCTGTGTCGATTGCTCCTCCATCGGTGACTGGGATCTGACCGCCTAGGCCTTCCAGAAACTTCGGGAGTGGCATCGCGACTTTTCCGAGAATGCTTTGGACGGGTTCTTTCAGAGCCGCCGATGGTTCAATCAGGAGACCGCGACTTCCGTCGACGTAACCGAATCCGAGGTAGGACACCCACCGTGCAACGTTCAGGTATTGCTCGGAGTTCGGGACAAACCATCCCGCGTTCTTTCGAGTCGCACCAAACTGTTCTCGCTGGAATGCCTGCAGGGTCTTCCCACCGTCTGACTCGAACCCTGAGATGGGATCCATGGGATTTGGCATCTGCAGAAGAAGGGAGATGGTGTGAGCAAGATCTTCTGCTCCGCCTGTCTTTGCCTCATCGCTGCCCTCAAACACATCGGACGCGACTGCTACGACCTGTTCCAACAAGAACTGGGCAAAGGCTTCGGCGTCAACCTGTTCCCACTTGGGAAAGTGCTTCAAGACGAGTGGGGTCAGACCAATTTCTCGCTTGCTACCGGAATCCTCGACTAGGCCAGCCCCTCGCATCGCTGCGAGGGTTGCCTCGACCACGATCTTGCCGGCGGTTCCCAACTTTGACTTCTCATCCAAAGGGGTGCCGGAGGTGACCTCGACCAGGCCATCCGGTGAGATCCGGCTCACTACCTCTGCTTGGGGAACGGGTTCCTCGGCTTGAAGCAATAGCCGAACGATGAACCTCATTGCTTCGGGGAGAACGTCGGGTGGGTTAATGAACGGCATCTATATCTCCCCGAGGGCATTCTCAAGGGTCACACTCCGACCGAGTTTCTCACAGAAAAGATGCTTTGACGGAGGGGGCATTGGGATCTGCTGGTGGAACACGGCGATCAAAACGCCTTCGTGGCTCTCCGCGTAAGCCATCAGTTCCCGTACAGCGTCTGTAGGGGTGGGTGTGGGAAGAACTACGGCCGTGGTCAGGGCCGGCAGTGTGGACGTCGACCGGTCAGACCAGGTCGAGAAGTCATCAACTGCCAACCAGTTCGTTCCGATGTCTAAACGCTCCAGGTCGGCTCGTTTAGGAAGAACCAGTCGCTCCAGACCGTTCAAGCAGAGTCGCTCAAGGAACGTTTTTAAATCTCTCCATGGAAGGCCTGACTCCTGCAGGTAGGTAATCGAGCAACTACGAGTTGGTCCCACTAGTGCTTGGATGTCGCCGGAGGCGGGGGCCATGTCCGGGGTGTGGACATACGGCTCTGATTCAGCCTCGGCCATAGCATTCACATCCCAGCCTGTGTAGCCGCACGAGGCGCACCCACCGCACTGCCAGTCCACATGGACAATGTCACCGTTAGGTCGTCGAAGTCGGTAGGCGCGCGAAAGGTCTCTATTGGGGCACGTTTCGGGATCGGCTATCAACCTGAGAACCGTTTGATGACTGGCGATCGCTTCCGCTCGGTGCTGGTCCTTCATGGCCTGGTACCGCTGCTTGAATTTCCACTCGTGCTTGATGTCTCCCTGGATAATTTCGATGTCGATTCGGTCTCTTGCCTGTTCGTAGGCCAACGCGACCTCTGCTTCTGAAGCTCCTTCAAGAATTTCGGCGGGCAGACTCCAATCGAGTCTGATCATTCCGGCCCTCTCCATGGTCGCCAACGTGTGCAAGTTCCAGTGCCGGTTCATTTCGCCGGAGGGCCGTTTAATCTTGTCGTGTGCCGCAGTCAACGCGACCGACTTGAATTCTCCGCTTGGTTTTGAGCCAGCGTCCATTGCTACCCAGCGCTTCCAACCCAGATCGGAACCAAGGTCCCCAGGTTCAGCGAGACCTTTGGCGACTTCGACATCTGAAGGACTGTGAACGAGGAGGGAGATTGAGGCATTCCCGTCGCGGCCTCCACGTCCCACTTCCTGGTAGAAGCGGTCGAGACTCTCCGGTATGCACGCGTGGACAACCGCTCGAACATTTGGAATATCGACTCCAAGACCGAAAGCGCTACTTGCAACCACGACGTCCAGGTCAGCGGCGGGTTCCCCCATGCATCGGATGGCATCAACGACATCCTGCCCCATTGTCGATCCTCGTGACTTGCCGGTCACTACATCGAATCTCTTGAACCCCGCTTCACGAAGCCACCGTTTGACGTCTTGAGCGTTGACTGCGGTATTCGCTTCTACAAGAGACGTGTAGATGATCAGTGGGCGTGGCAAGTGGCACAACGCATCGATGACCGTTAACTGCTTCTCCACATCGTTGTCACAGGTCGCAACCCAGTAGGCAGGTTCAGGGCGTGTTGCCTGAGCTACCACAAGGTTGATCTGGTTGTCAGAGAAGAGGATTTCAAGTGTCTCTAGACCATGCTCATCGAGTGTTCCGGTTAGAAGCATCGTGGTGATTTCTTCACCAGTGGGCCGTGACGCATCGATGAGCCTGCGACGAAGACCCGCCAACGCCTGAAACTCTGGCCGAAAGGCTCCCCCCCAAGAAGCAACTATGTGGGCTTCATCGATCCCGAAGTACCGCAACTTTCCTTCTCGGGCAATCTTTTCCAGATCCGAAGAGAGGACAGTGCACGCCGCTTCCGGGGAGGTCACGACGACCCATTTGTCGCCATTCCGCATCCTGTTTCGGAAAGTGTCCTTCTCCTTGTCGGTCAGGCCACCGTGGTAGGCGACCTTTTCTTCAATACCAAAGTCACTTTGGAATCGGCGTTCCAAATCGCGCGCGAGTGAAACGGTGGGAACAATGAGGACAGAAAGTTTAGGTCGGGCGAGAAACGCCGGACCAACAAACGCAGTCGTCTTGCCTGACCCGGTGGGCAGCACGACCACGTTGGTGCTGCCCGACCGTGCCCCACAAATAGTTCGCACGGCGTCGCGTTGGCCGGCAGTCCGATAGGTGTCGTATCCTCCGGCGATCTCGGAGAGTCGCGGGTCGCCGGCAACCGCTTGAAGAAACTGGCGACGTTGGCCGGAAGCGGCCGGCGCATCCGGTGCTGTACTGTCACTGGACCAGCGGGGAATCCATACCTTTGGAGTTATTTCGAGTAGCCCATTTTCCGGCGTGGCAGTGCAACTCGCAGCCTCCCAATCGGCGGGTTTGGGCCAGTGATCGCCAGTGGGTACCCGAGTTGATACATACCCCTGGCCGACCAGCAGTTGTCGGACCAGTACAACCACTTCCCGGGAGCCGATCGCTCCGGTTCCGACCAGTCCAAGGGCTCGGCTGATGCGGCCGTCGGCCTCATCTGCCTGGGCCGAAATCTCGCCTATGTCTCGGGCAGCCATGAGCTTGGGCCAGCGATGGTCAAACCGCAGTTGTCGATTCTTACTTTGTATCCACTTACCGCCTCGAGAACACCGTCGAACTGGCTTTGGACTGTGTCGCGTTCCGCTTCTTCGCCGAGTGCACTTGCTCGCGCAGCAAGCTGCGTATCGATACGGTTCTTGTCTTCTCGGACCCTGTCGGCGGCGTGTTCTAGTCGTTCAACCACGGCGGTGCGTTCGATCACGATTGCCTTTGCTTCTGACTCAGCCTGCCGGCAGAGGACCTCCCAATCCACGCCTTCTGTCGCTTTGATGAACAACTCCGGATTAGTCGAAAGGTTGATTCGCGTTTTCGATTTGGGCTTGTGTAATTCCCTTTGGAGTATTTTCACACCTTCTTGCGGAAACTCACCTTCGCCTGGACGTACCCAAACCTTTTCAATCATCCGAGGGAGATACCGTTCGCATTGGCGCTCAAACACCTTCCGGCGGGCGTCCGATAGTTCTGGCTGTCCGCTGATATCCGGTTCGACAACCACGTCGAATACAAAAAACGTCTGCGGAGACGCCCCCTCCGGCAGGATTCCTAGGAATGTTGCGTAGGTAACCCCACGGTCGTCACTCTTGGAGAGGGCCCAGAACCGGTCAACAAGAGGTTCTCCGGGTCGAAGAAGCGAGAGGTCTTGGGTGGTGTCGGTGTCGCTGCGATCCGGTGTGTACCTCAGATTGAAGTTGTACATTCCGAGACCACGGACAACTGACTCGGTCAGCAGAGGCGGACTCCGGGTGCTAACCCCAAAGCGCCAGGGGGGCTCACCACTCGACTGCGTGAAGCACAGGGCCTTGTGCAGCCAACCGGAAATCGCAGTGCCGAGACTCTCTGATCTCCGATCTACGGCAACAAGTTGTTTGAAGTAGCGATCGTCATCTTCTGTGTCGTCTACCGCGTCTAAAAGATCTTGACCCGCGATATGGCGCCGGGTCACTTCTAGTTCTTCCCGTTCGTGTTCAAGACTGGCTGATACCGCGTTGAATCCAACATCGATTGCCCTGTCCAAGGCGTTGGTCTCGTGTTCTGGCAGGACATATTGGAGGCTGGCGCTTGACCGGGTGAAAAGTTCAAAACCTTCATCCAGTAGGCGAACCCACTGGCCGGTAATTCCATCAAGGGCATCGTCATCAACGACGACCACTGACCGGACAGGTAGGGGCCGGTTGTCTCCTAGAACAAGTCGGTCAAATCGGCCAAGTCGTTGTTCGAGTCGATTCGCGACCCAAGGGACGTCGAGGTGAAGAACCTCATCGACAAACTGAAGGTTCCAGCCTTCTTCGGCAACCGAATCGCAGACAAGAAGCGTGCAGAGCGGATCAGTTCGAGAACGGTCGGCCTCCTGTTCCAGCTCGGTCGCGGACATTCCGGTGATCAGTCTGGCAACCCGATGATCTCCGTATTTGCCTTTCATACGTTCAAACGCTGCTTCAGCCACTGAGGTAAACGACGTACACGCCGCAACCTTTCGTTTTCCAACATGAGACCAAGCCCAATCGGACATGAGTTCAACCCGGTTGGTGTGCTCCTCGGGCGAAACCGTTTCTGCCACCCAAGAGCCGAGTTCGATTCCAAGAGGATGATCACTCAACAAGCGCACTACTTCCTGATCTCCTTCTGCAATGTCTTCAAAGTCACCGTTGGTCAGCGCCTTTTGCAATCCGTAGATTGCTGGGGTTGCAGCGCAACACCTGGACCCCACGATCTGAAGGACGTCTGTCCGAGGCAGGTCCTCGGTGGCGGCCAACTCGAGACGAAACCGGTCGAGGAGTTCAGCAACCTCACTGCGTTCCGGACCTCGATCAACGAGGTGCCAATCCGAACTTCGTTCCCTTCCGCGAACCGGGAAGAGGTCCTGAAGTTTCTCGTTCCTTCGAGTGCGAATCAGGCGGCGGTGTAGCCGATAAGTCTCGCTGACATAGGCCTTCGTCCGAACCGCAAGTTCGTAGCCCTCAACTTCGTTCTCTTCCCCGATAGCCACCTCGAGTTCGTCCAGTAAACCTCCAAGGGCTGGGTCTTCAGGGAAGGTCTCCCTGAGCGCCCGAACAGAATCATCCATGAGAAAGAGGGCCACGTCCGAGGAAAGCATTGTGACCGCATCAGCCACCGCATCCCTACCCTCAATCCGGGTACGGAAAGCATCCAGGTCTTCGATCCGGTAGAGGTCGGGCTCGAGTAGATGCAGGAGACGAAGGAAGCTGTCCTCGTTGGACCGGACCGGGGTAGCCGAAAGCAGGAGCACCGCATCCGCCGCAACAGCGAGTCCCTCAAGTACTTCGTAGATCCCAGCGTTGGTCGAGGAACTTGTGAGACGGTGAGCCTCGTCAACAACAAGAAGGTCGAGTGGTCCCACGTCTGAGGCATCATCACTAAGCCATGAATGGGGCTTAACCCGAACTTCTCCTCCGTTAAGTCCAAATACCCGGAATTTGTCGTCAAGTTCACCTTCCCACTGAGCAACCAGGGGATCTGGCACCAAGACCAGGACCTCCGCCGACTCTTGATCAAGAAGTCGTTGTCGCATCACCATGCCGGCTTCCATCGTCTTGCCTAGTCCGACTTCATCTGCCAACAGGTACCTCTGGACAGGATCAAGAAGAACCCTGCGAGCCGCAGTGACCTGATGTGAGAAAAGTCTGATTCCTGCAGAACCGATGCCAGTAAGGCCTTCAACCGCGGCGTGTTGATCGGAGATCGCCCGCAAGAACCGGCTCCTGTGCTTATGAAAGAACGGGGAATCAGGGGTTCGGGAGATCAACAGTCGCAGAGGATCTTCGAGCGGCTGCGACCACCGGACAAACAGGTCCTCTCCGGGCAACTCTTCGTGTTCCTGATTCGGAAGAGCGATCAGATAGAGCGGACTGCCCTCCTCAGGCGACAACAAAACACGACCAACGCGCCAGCACTCACCGGTATCCCACCAGACACGAGTCTGCTTCTCAAGTAAGACCGGACGGACTTCCTCCATGGGCACCTTGACCGAGTGGATTCCACCCGGCACTGGCGCATCAAAGAACTCGACTGTCGCTGAACCGTCCGCCACCGAGATCAGGCGGCCAATATCTCTCCCAACACGGACGAAGGAGGGCTCCTGTGGTTTAGCAAGCTTCTTCGCCCCAGGCTTCTTCACCGCAGGCTTCTTCACCGCAGGCTTCTTCGCCCCAGGCTTCTTCGCCGCAGGCTTCTTCGCCGCAGGCTTCTTCACCGCAGGCTTCTTCACCGCAGGCTTCTTTGGCTGAACCGGTGGTGAGTCCAGAGTGACAGGGTCGCGGAACTGACCTTGTTTTGATAGCTCGTAGAGTTCGCGTTTGGCTTCGCCTAGATCAGTTGGTTCAAAGCTGTCAGCGCAACTGGAACAAACAAGGGCCCAGTAAAGGGTTGTCTTGCCGCTTTCGCGTTCGTGCAAGCAACGAAATGAGTAAAGGCCCTCTCCGCAAGTTGGGCATTCGGCAGGTGGTGGCTGACCCACGTAATACCAACCGGGCAGATCAAACCGTTCGAGTTCAGTGTTGATGCTCCAGCCGAACAACTGCTCGACGACTTCGCGAAGAGAGCCTGAGTTCGCCGCAGGCTTCTTCGCCATCATGCGTCGTCCCCTGTCCCGTAAACTGAGTTCTCGGCAGTCGAGCCCCGGATGTTCGGACGATAGTGGGACAAGTGCCCCTCGGTCACATCCGACTGGGTTCCGCCCGACACTGGCGCATCAAAGAACTCGACCGTCGCAGAATCGTCGTTCTCTGAAATCAGTCGGCCGACGTCTCCAGCAAGCACAACGTATGGACTAGACACACAAGGTCTCTCTCGCAACTCTCCAACGACAGTGTCTGAGCTCTAGGTAAATGTTCTACAAGGTTTGATCTCGCAGTCGGCCATCTTCACGGTTGCGACCCTGCGACCCTGTGACTGCGAGAAGCACTGCCAGAAGGGCTCCAGGTTGCTGTCGGGGAATGTCAGCGTGCGTCGCCCCCGTGGCAGAACGACTGAATTCAACTTCTCACTCGCGCCCCGGGACGATGTTGGATCCGCTGTCGGTCTTGACGACGCGGAGGCCGAGGTCGAGGCGCTGCTTGACCCCCTCGACATGGCTGATGACACCGACGGTCCGACCGCCGGCACGCAACTCGGCCAACGTGTCGATGGCGAGGTCGAGTGCCTCGGTGTCGAGGGCGCCGAAGCCCTCGTCGACGAACAGGCAGTCGATCCGGACGCCGCCGTT
>PVBE012946990.1_pt1 | contig 10489 bp, 8 predicted proteins | sample 1631181 | NCBI WGS metagenome assembly PVBE01 (sample SAMN08397723, study PRJNA350692) | Marine metagenome, whole genome shotgun sequencing project. | isolation source: water | place: Pacific Ocean | collected 2012-04 | reverse complement strand
CAGATATTAGAGAAACGCAAGGAGGTTCAAGTCCGAACGATACAACGACGACGATTGTACAATCATCAACTCAGAGAGCTCGCGATATCAGCTCAAAGTCTCTATTAACAATCTGTCCCGTTTCTGCTGACAGCCAACACTCTTCTCCTCCCAAGCCTCCGAAGAACTGGTTAATGTAGTGGACCACTCGGATGGGATCGGCCATGCCTGCCTCCATACTCCCTACTCGATCAGCCACCTCTTTCGATCGGCGTCGCGTTCGATTCCCGCCGTCGCGGGTTTCGATAAGCGGATCGTGGATGCGCCTCAGCATAGTCGCGTCCAACCGATAGGGCAAGCCGCACAATTCATGCATCGTAGAAATGGGCGAGTGGGTGCGGTGGTCGCCGGCAACAATCGAATTGAGCCAACGGTGGTGGATCGAAACCGAATGGATGATGAAAAGGCAACATCGAGCGCGACCAAGCTTGACCTAGGCGGCACGATGAGTTTCTACGCCGTTCACGCGAAGAGAGGGTTCGAGCCTCCGAAGGCGTCGATCGCTGTGCCGGTCACGGACGAGCTGTCGTCCGATGCTAAAAAGACTGCCAGTTTCGCGATCTCTTCAGCATCCATCAAGCTGGGATCGTCTGCCTTGCCGCGCGAGGCAAAAGCTTCTCGATACCCCTCGGTGTCCACTCCGCCCGGGCAGATGCAATTTACGTCGATGCCGTGCGGCTTTGTCTCGGCCGCTACGCTCTCCGTGAGGCTGATGAGAGCGGCTTTGGCGGCCCGATAGGCGCTCCGACCTTTGGACCCTTTCCGGCCGCCGATGCTCGATATGTTGATGATCTTGCCGCAATTATTCTCGATCATGCTCGGCAGGCAATGCTTTGTCAGCAACGCGGCGGCCTCGAGATTGACGGCTATGACATTCCTCCACAACTCAAAGTCAAAATCCACCAGGTCGATTGAGGGATGAATGATCGCCGCGTTGTTCACAAGAATGTCGATCTGTCCGAAACGCGCCGAGGTTTCGTCTGCGATGCGCTGAAGATCGGAATCTACGCTGAGGTCGGCTGTCACCGCCAGAGATTCGCTTCCGGCGTGCGCGATATGGTCAGCGATAGCCTCGATCGCCGCTTCATTGCGGGCGGTGACCACGACGTTGGCGCCCTCGCTTCCGAACATCACCGCAATCGCTTTCCCGATTCCTCTGCTTGCCCCGGTGACGATCGCCGTGCGGCCCTTCAGTTTGTCCATCGGTCAGTGCACTCTCTTCGATCATGATGTGCTAGCGCAGGTTATTTTCTGATTCGCCTTTGACAGTTGGTCGTGAAACAACTAATGGCGATAATCGAAACAAGTGGCGCCGAGCAAATTCTGTCATTCAGAGGTCGCAGCCGAAGAGTCTGGTCGCAGAACAGGCATTGTCGCGAGCAGAAATCCAGAGGCTTCTCCTTCTGCGGAAGGCTCAGCGTCGTCGGAGGCGTTGAGTACAATCTATATAGTTGATGACCATGAGTTGGTTTCGAGTGACCCGACGAATCGGGAATTTCAGATGAGATCATTGTAACTCGTGGCTGAGCTCGAGTTCCCAATACCTTGCGCGCACCAGACCTGGAGTCGTCACTCCTCCTCTGTGCCGCTCAAGGGCGAGTCTATCAGCAAGTCAATTGTATCGAGGTGGCCAAGGCGCCCGGCGTCTCGACGAGTTCCAATACTGCTAGTTCGAGCGTCGCCGTTTCGCGACAGGTTCAGACGCATACCGCTGGGAATTCGATTCAGCGCCGGTGGACGAACTCGACGTCAGGGTACTCGACTCAACTTGAGGGCAGCAGGGTTTGGCTATGAGGAGATCGGTGAGGGTCGAACGATATCGTTGATACGGAATGGAGGTCCCTTTGGCGGCAGTAGGTTCGACCTCAACGCTCGCGAAAAGGGCCGGTCATAATTTCCGCTGTGGTACGCGTGCCGCTCTAAATCACCTTGTAGCCGCTCGACGTGACCGACGACAACTTGTTCTCGTCCCACGGGTGGGCGAGGGCCACGTCTTCGTTGATGTCGGTGCCCCAACCGGGAACGGTCGGGATGGTCATGTATCCGTCGATGATCTCGGGCGTCGTGGTCGTAAGGTCGTCCTTCCATGGTATGTCGTCGATATCGATCTCCATGATCCGTACGTTGGGCAGCGTTGCGCACAAGTTGGCGCTGATGAAGCTGGACAGGTGGCTGTAGTAGTTGTGGGGCGCGACGTTGTGCTGGTAGACGTCGGCCAAATCGCCAATCTTTTTGGACTGGCTGAAGCCGTTCCACGGAACGTCGATCATGAAGATGTCCGCCGCGTGCATCTGGAAGTAGGGGATATAGTCCCGCATGTAGAATAGGTTCTCGCCGGTGCAAATCCTGGTCTTGGTTGACTCCTTTATCTGCTTGAGGCTCGACGGCTCGTACATGTCGATCTCGAGCCACAGCAAGTTATACTTCTCGAGTGCCTCGGCGATCCGCAAACATGACTCGGTTTTGAAGTGGAAATTCAGGTCGAGATTGATATCGACGTCGTCGCCGACCGCGTCCCGGAAAGTGCCGATCAACGTCTCGATGTGCGGGATCAGCCACTGCGGGGCGATCTGGTCGGTCGTGCCGACGCCTGCGAAGGATCCGCCGCCGAACGTAGCGTTCTGTCCGGGCAGGATGATGTTCGTCTTCAGGGCGGTAAATCCCCGGGCTTTGACCTCCTTGCCCAGCGCGGTGACGTCGTCCCAGGAGTTGATCGGCGGGGTTCCCAGGATGTCGTGGTGTCGGACCCTGCTGGAGCCGCAATGGGACCAGTAAACGCGGATCCTCTCCCTTGTCGGCCCGCCGAACAGCTCGGCAACAGATATGCCGAGAGATTTGGCCTTGGTGTCGATAAAGGCGCAGTCCAGTCCGGCGATGGCTTTGGCCGCGACTCCACCGGGACTCTGCCGAGTGCCGATGTACATGTCCTGAAAGCGCATCTCGAAGGCTCTGGGGTCTTTGCCGAGCAACATCGGCTTCATGTCTTTGATCACACCCTCAATCCCGTGGGGCGCCTTGCCGTCGCTGCATTCGCCCCAGCCGACGATGCCTTCATCCGTTTCAACTTTCACGAACATCCAAGGCCGCCAACCGGCGTCCACGATAAAGGTCTTGATGTCTGTAATCTTCATGTCTATTCCTTGATGTATTGAATGCAGCGTCTCGAAGCGCCTGTCTCAGGCCGTGGATCTTCCGGAGCGATTCGAGGAACATCATACGCCGTCAAGCCGGAAGAATGCTCAGCGGCCAGGACGCGTCAGGTTCGATTCAGTCTCGCCGTCTGACCAAATGGCGAACGACGCGGCCGCCTGAGATGATCGCAAGGTCTCATAACGCGTAGCAATTGAGCCGTTGTGGTCGCAGTCCAAGATGTTCAGCAAAACCATGCGACGGTGTCCGACGACACTCCGTGTAATGATCCCCACGTCGTCAATTGCGAAAACTACCGCATTCGGTTCTCGCCGCGCCACATGTCCGGGCTGCCGTCTAGGTTGCTCTTGATGCCTTCGGTCAGATCGTCGAGTTCGTTGACGATCTCGTCGGGAAGCGTCAGATCGAAGGCGGGCAGGTTCAGGGCGACCTCGTCAGCGTTGCGCGCGCCGACTAGCACCGAGCTAACTCCTTCGTGCGCCCGAACCCACGCCAGCGCAACGTGAGCCATGGGCTGACCGATTCGCCGGCACACCTCGCCGTAACGGGCGATGATTTCGAACAGCTCGTCCTCCATGCCTTGTTGGCCATGCACGGCTTGCGGTCTGGTGGACGCGAAGTGTCGAGAGCGCGCCAGCCCTTCGGGCACCGCGTCGGCGTTGGCATACCTGCCTGTCAGGAGCCCCTGCATAAGAGGGCTGTAGGTCATCAGTCCGATGTTGTGCTGCCTGCACTTCGGGAAGATCTCGTACTCGATAGGTCGCCAGAGCAAGCTGTATGGGAGCTGGTTAACCTCGATGTGGCCGACCTCCAGCAGGTCCGACAGGTCCCGCACCCCAAAGTTGCACACGCCCAATGCACGCACCTTGCCTTCGTCGACCAGGGCTTGCAATGCTCCCATCGTGTCGGCGATGGGGATGTCGTGGTTGGGCCAGTGGATCAGGTACAGGTCGATGTAGTCTGTGCCCAACCTCGAAAGGGAGTTTTCGCAGGATTTGCGGACATCGTCCGGCGACAGGTGGCTATCGCCTACCTTGGTGACCATTACCGCCTGGTCGCGCCTGCCTTCCAACGCTTTGCCAAGCACTTCTTCAGATTTGCCGGCGCCATAACCTTCGGCGGTGTCGAAGAAGTTGATTCCGGCGTCCAGCGAAGCGTGCACCGCCGCGATGGAGTCGGCGTCGTCCTGGTCGCCCCATACGGCGCCGCCCGCGAAGGGCCAGCACCCCAACGTGAACTCAGAAACTCCAATATCGGACGTGCCTAGTTTGTTGTATTTCAAGCCGGCTCCTTCGGTGACCATCCTCCGGCGTAACGAGTCAGAGGGTTTCGAGTGCAGCGGACCATCGCCACGAGGCGCCGTTCGAGTGTTTCTGCATCGTCGGCGGCAGCTCCCGGGTAAGGCCGTGGCGATTGTATACCAGGTGCGAGCGTCAAGACGTTGTCTGATTTTGCTCCGCCCCGCCGGTACGCTTTCTCTCCGCCCTTGACACCAATCGCGACATCCGTCTCGTCACAGTCCTTGATCTGCGTCCGTACAACCAATCTGCAGACCTAGTTCATGAACTGTCATGCCTCAATGTCTGAGGATGCGAGATTGAACAGACGTCCCACGGATTCAATGTCTGTCGGGCGCCCGCTGCTCCGCAACGACGAGCACGGATAATGCAATAGCTTCTTGACCAGCGACCGGCTCATCTCCTCGAAAATCGTTTGCTGCGCGTCAGTCAGACAATTTCGGGCTCTCAGGAAGCGTGCAACCTCGCGTTGCCGCAAGTCTTCGGCCTGCCTGTGAAGAGCTGCTATCGTAATTTCGACCGGTGGCGACGCCCACCAGTTGGAAACCGTGGAGATCTCCTCCTCGATTATCGCTTCGACCTTTAGGGCTTCTTCTTCTCTTTGTTCGAGATGACAGGTAGACACCGCTTCGAGGTCGTCGAGGTCAAAAAGGCTGACGCCAGAGATGTTTTTGACTTCAGGGTCGACATCCCTGGGCGTTGCCATGTCTACGATGACTAGGGGCCGTCCGTCGCGGTCTGATGCCTGACAGATTACGTCGGCATTGATGACATGAAAGGGCGAACCTGTTGCGCTGATGACGACGTTCGCCTTGGAGATCGCCTCTTCAAGCTCTTCGATCGAAACGGCCGACCCTCCAAACCTGTCAGCCAGATCCTGTGCCCGCACGTACGTGCGATTGGTTACGGTGATTCGACCGATGCCCGATTTTGTCAGCGCTTCGCACGCGTGTCTTGCCGCGTCACCGGCGCCAACAACCAGTGCCGAGTGCCCTCGGAGCTCTCCCATCCGCTCCCGGACCAACTCAACGCAGACATAGCCGACAGACGTGGCATGACGACCGATGTCTGTTTCATGGCGAGCCTTTTTCCCGACCCGCAACGCTTTGTGAAATAGTTTCGACAATCGAGTTCCGGCTGATCCGCATTCCACCGCGGCAGTGTAGGCGTGCCGTACTTGACCAAGGATCTGTGGCTCGCCCAAAACCAGCGAGTCCATACCAGATGCTACTCTGAACAGGTGGCGCACCGCACTGGTGTCGATAAGCTCGTACAAATAGGGCGAAAGGTCCTCCGACGAATTGTCGCGGAATCCTGAAAAGAAAGATTTGACCCGCCTGGACGTTTCGGCGATGTTGTCCGAGACAGCGTATATCTCGGTCCTGTTACAGGTGGCAAGAATAACCGCTTCCTCGGCGTAGGCGCCGAGCTCGTGAAGCACTGTTTGGAGCTGGTCTTTGGAGAACGACACGGTCTCGCGAACCTTGATAGGGGCCGTCTTGTGGTTCAACCCGATCAACAAGACATGCGGCATTGAGATTCTCCCTCGCTGGCGACCCATAGGTCAGAACAGTCAGCCACATTTTGACCGATCATGCATTTGACTCGCATGTCGATCATCAACGGTTTCCTCGACGCGCGATTCGTGAGTCTTCGGCAGTCTGTTTTGCTGTCTCCACACCACACGGCCGATCCCGACAATAGACGCAACGAACCATTGACTCAATTTCCGTCGACGCGCGGCTTCTGCGGTCCGATCACATGCCCATCTGTTCTCTTGCCCGATTCATCACGTCGGCCGTGACCTCGTCGTGTCCGCCGGTGCGTGCGAAATCTTCGATGGCCTTCCTTGCCATATTCTGCGCGAACGGCGGTATGTTCTGCATTCGGGCTTCGGCCTCGTCCGACCACGGAATCGGCTCCTGGACGTCACTCTGAAGTCCGTCGGTTAGGTCCGGCTTCAACTGACCTGACGTCACGACCACACTACAGCGTGCCAACCTGGCCAGGTTCTCGCTGGTGCTCCCGATGTCGGCCATGTCGGTCTTGTGCTGCCCGAAGCGGCCGATCACGAGCATCTTGGGGCTGCGCTCCTCCGTGTAATCCAAAATCCTTTGGAAGGGTTTGCCCTCCAACAAGGTTGTCTTGACGCGCTGACCAGTTTTTTCGCCCATGCGGGCCGCCGTATCGAGATGCCCCTGATACAGAGTCTCCAATCCGCGGTCAATTATCTCTTCGTGGAGCTTTTGCTGTTCATCGAAGCGAAACAGCTTGGCGCCCTCATCGGCCAGCACTTCCGAGATGCTCTTGAAAGCCACGATGTGGAACTCCGGGTCGAAGGCGCTAACCACCTCCACGGGCTGCTCCAGTGACTTGCCCAGACCCAGCGCGATCTCCACAGCTTTGAACGACTCGGGACTCCCGTCGACCGCCGCCATAATACCGCTGCTTTCGGGGATGCTCCTGCGCACCAGCAAAACGTCGATGCACGCGCGACGCAGCACCCGCTCGCTGACTCCGCCTATCAGACTACGCGGGGCCGAACCGAGACCGAGGGCGCCCATGGCGACGAGGTCGTAACCATCTCTGTCTATCTCACGCAGGACCTCGACGTAATTCTTGCCCTCGGCCGTCTGCCTCTCGAAGGGGATCTCTCGCTCTCCGCAAAGCTCCTGGGCGTGGTCCAGGTACGAGTCGGATATGATCTGTAGTCCTTCGGAGATCAGCGTGGTGTGAGTTGCGCGCTGGCGTTCGAGCTCATCCGGTGATTGATACCGCTCGGGGAGTCCGGGCTCCATCTGCGTGAACCTTCGCTCGTGAAGCGTTGCGGCGTAGGCGTGAAATCCGATGACCGTCGACCGAAAACGCTTGGCGATGCTCGACGCGAGCATCAGCGCCTCGTCGCTATGATCGGAATTGTCCACGGGGAGCAGGATCCTCTTGTACATCTTGCCTGTCTTCCTGATTGGGCAAGTCACCCGAGACGGCGCAAAAAGGGATTGCACACCCTTGGCGTCACCGTGATTGAGCCGTCGGATGCCTTGAGTCCTCTTGGCTACTCGTTATCCTTGTCGGCCGCTTTTGCTTTTTTTCGCAGCATCCGTAGACCCACGAACTGAACAGCGATCGCTCCGAGGATGGCGATGACAGGGTTGATGTAAGCGAACGCGCCAGCAGACTGCTCGAGGCTCAGGAAGTACCAAGTCGAGATTGCTTTTTCGCCGCCACGCTCCTTTTTCGCCCCGTCCCATCCAGCGAAGGCAACAGGGACTGTCGCGCCTCGCTCGAACGTGAACTCCTCCTGGGTGCGTGGGATAGAGATAACCGTCTTCCAGATGCCGTTGTTCCAGACGCCATTGCCAAGGCCATCTTGTCGGTCGGACACGACGGGCCGAACCGTCCCGAAACCTTCAGCGTTCAGTTTCTCGATCGGGGTTCTGGATTGCAATTCGGCGTTCGCCAGATTGCTGCCCGCCCATCGGGACGTGTTGAACGCTTTGTCTCCCTGTGGGGAATCGTAATCTGACGCCTGGGCTATCTCTCCGGCCTCCCGGCCCGAAAACGGGTACCAATCCACTGCGATATTGGGGTACTCGTCGTCGGCGTCCCAGTCGGCGGAATACTGCCAATCGGATTTCCAATGATAAATTGTGACCGAGCTATTCTGTTCGCCCATCCCAAAGTAAGGAATGGCGTCGCCTGGCTCGCTGGGGAACTCGACGGCTACGGCGTCCCTAAAAGTTTCGACGCCGCCGATGGTCACCTCGCGACCCGCGTCACCCCATTCCAACAGGAACGCAAGTCTGTCCTTGTCGTAAAGAGCGCGAGCTTTGATATCGGTCACCCCGGCTTCGTAGGTTCTTGGTTTCACGACAGCTTGCGGCGACAAAGGAACTTCGAGAATATCCGATTTATCCCAGAGTGCATCACCCGGGTCCGTAGGCACACTGTCCACTTCTTTGCCGATAAGCGTTGCCTTCTGTGCTGCGGCGGCCTTTCCGAAAGGTCGCAACACCCAGCCGATCGCGGCAGCACTCGCGGCGACCATGACAGCCCTGCGGCCGATGCCAGTAGTACTCTTGGTCATTGACTTGCACCTGTACCAGCGAAGTCGGCGAAAACAGGGCACGCTTCGCAATCGAGGGTTTCGAGATCCGGCGCAATCGTCTGATTCGGCCCGCCAATCTCCTTGGGTTCGAGCCCTATCGCATGGAGTTCATACGTCAAGAATGCTGTCAGCAACTGGGCTTTCGCATGGTATAGGTCGCCGGCTGCTTCTTGATGAAGGCGACGAGCGAAACTGAAAGCCCAGAGTCCTAGGTGCTCCTCCAGAAACCTGCTTTGGGCGTCTCGACCTACCGCCAAATTGGCTGGGTCGTGGTTCTTGGCCACGCCGTAGGCATCTTTCAGACACAGAAAGTGCATGAACTCAAGCTCAAGGCTGATGTGATCGGGCCGGTCCTTGAACCCGGAGTCAAGCTCCAGCCCGAACGCGTTGTAGAATCCCACAACGTCTGCCAAGGCGTGGGACTTCTGAAAAATGTGCGACTGGTCGTACTCTGTCTCGTACGGGGGACACTCTTTGGATATCGTGTGGCCAAAAGTTTGAATATACTCGGTCTCGGCCTGTCCCGAAGAGTAAGACGCGCTGATCTCGCCGAGCACCCGGGCGGCTTCAAGGCTGGGCTCGTCTTCAAGGAGCGTTAGCCATTCCTCCGCTTCGGGGAGTTGCTCTTGAATCGATTGTACGTGCTCTTTTGCCGGGTAGGAGAAGAACGGCGTAGCAAGCTGGTAAATCTTGCTGCGGGCGAGCGATTTGCAGCCACAGGTGTCGCACATAGTTTGATGCCCTCTTAGATTGCGTTGGAGTGTTTGTTGGGTCGGACGTACATCGGTTCTTCCACCGTTACGCGGGTGACTTCGTTGCCGTTTTGGCCATATCCTATGACGGTGTCGTTGTACATCGCCCATTTCTTGCCGTTGATGGTGGACTCGAAAACCTTCTCTCCCTCGATTATCTCGTACTTGAATACGATCTTCTGAGTGGTCCGGAAGAGTTGGAGCACCGCCATGAGCTCCCTGGAAGGTGCCGTGTATTTTTCGATGGCGGCGTCAACGCCGGGTCCGAACATCTGCCGAAGATACGGTCGAGGCGCCCAGCGAGGCGGGATGTAGTACCCGTTCGGCTCGGTTCCGAACTGCGGGTAAAGAGGCAAGGCGATCTTTTCTTGTTTGATCAAGAAGTAGAGGGGATTTTCAGGATCCTCGACCCAGCTCCCGTCCTCGTTGACGTCAACCAGTCCTTGCAAACGAATCTTGCCCACGCACGCCGACATACAGCGCGTCTCCATTGGCTCCCCTTCGGTGATGGGGTCCGTTCCTTCGATGCGGGGATAGCAGGCGACGCACTTCTCGCTGACACGGGTGGTGTCCCTGAACATCGGCTTCTTGTATGGACACTGCGCTACGCATTTTCGATATCCGCGGCACCGTTCCTGGTCAATCAGGACGATCCCGTCCTCGGGACGCTTGTAAATCGCCTGGCGCGGACACGCCGCGAGACAAGCGGGATAGGTGCAGTGGTTACAAAGACGCTGCAGGTAAAAGAACCAGGTCTTGTGCTCAGGGAGTTGAACCGGCTCGTGGAACATCGCGCCGGGGGTGCTGGATGCGCCTGTCGCGGTGTCTTCGTAAATGTTCGGGGCGCGCCACTCAGCCGCCGAGGGCTCGAAGCCCAGGGCGACTTCCTCTCGCTGGTCCAAATTTTTGGCCGCCTCGAAGATGGTCATGCCTTCGAAAGCGCCATAGGGGCGCTGCGCGCCGTTCTGCTGTGGGTCCCAAACAGACTCCTGCCCGGACTCCTGGTGCGCCTCGTCCAGCATGCCAAGCAGCTTGGCGTCCCAGGAACGAGGATAACCTCCATACGGCTTGGTCTCCACGTTGTTCCACCACATGTATTCTTGACCCTTCGAGAAGGTCCAGGTGGACTTACAGGCCATCGT
>PVBE011937252.1_pt1 | contig 10489 bp, 7 predicted proteins | sample 1631181 | NCBI WGS metagenome assembly PVBE01 (sample SAMN08397723, study PRJNA350692) | Marine metagenome, whole genome shotgun sequencing project. | isolation source: water | place: Pacific Ocean | collected 2012-04 | reverse complement strand
CCAAGCCAATGCTATCCCAGTATTTTCGGGCTGAAGTTCAGAAAGTTGTTTAAAGAGTGCATTGCAAGTGTCTATATCATTAAGCCAAATACTGAGTTGAAGTTCAGCAGCAATGACCTGAAAATCATCATTACTTTCGTTCCATGCAGATATTTCATCGCGTAATGTTCGAATAGTTTTTTCGTCACCCGAGGTTAGACCTCGTTGATTATAAATCGAAGTTTTTATAGTTTGAAATTGAGTGAGAAATTGCTCTGCAGTATCAGCAGATGCAAATAGAGTGATAATAAGAAGTAATGAACAAAATGTAGAAATCATCATCTGGATTTATTTCCTTTAAAATGGTTGATATTGAGCAGGATAGCATCCCTAGAAGAATGCCTAAAATAGGGAGTTAAATAATACTAAAAAAAAGAGTGAATTACTTGACGAAAGTATTGAACTGGTTATTATTAACCCATCGCAAGCGCGATCCCGATTATGCCCCCGGAAGGGCTCGGTGTGGGTCTTTGACCCCACCGGGCCTTTATTTTATACTCAGCCTGTTTGCAATCGTGGTGTCAACCGCTTGTTGCAATGACTTGACATGATTTCCGCCAAATAAGCAAAATAGAAGTTTTCCCACAAATGGCAGAAATTTGTCAATGTGAAGTCAATAGATTTTTGACCAATTTTTTGACATTTGATAATAATTGAACTATAATTACCACACAACAAATATGCCCCCGAAAGGGCTCGGTATGGCGCTTGCGTCTACCGGGCCTTTATTTTATGTTTAACCTGTTTGCAATCGTGGTGTTAATTACTTGTGACGTTGCCGAGTTCCATCGACGGGGCGGAAAGCCCTGCCTGCTTTGCTCTCCTTGTATTTGGGGACTGCCCCAAGAAGTGCTAATCAGAAAAGTAGCGTTGTATTTATTGTCTTACGGCTGCAGTAATTGCAATTGCAAGGGCGTCTGTTACGTCTGGTGGGTTTGGTGTTTCTTTAAGTCGAAGCATACTCACAACGGCTTGTTGTATTTGAGATTTTGTTGCTCGCCCATTTCCTGTCATTGACTTTTTAATTTCAGCAGGGGCAAGTTCTGTAAGGGGAAGAGAGGCCTGCTCTCCGGCGAGTAAAATCACACCTCGAGCGTGTCCTAATATTGTTGCTGTTGCAACTTGCCGACTATGTGTAAAAATAGTTTCTACTGCTACTAATTCAGGTTTTAATTCATCAATTGTTTCTTGAATATCTTGATAGAGTTGAGCAAGGCGAAATGAAACAGATTGTTTTGTTTTTAATTTGATTGCACCCGCTTCGACCAAAGTAGGTAAACGTTTGGATTGTTCATATTCAATGCAGCCATAACCAGCAATTCTAAGACCGGGATCAATGCCAAGAACTCTCATTTATTCATCGTATCCTTGTCAATATTTCCATCTTTCAAATAAATAATGCGTTCATATCGTTTGGCTACGTCTTCATCGTGTGTCACGACCACAGTGGTCAAGCCATCTTCATGGAGTTGATCAAAAAGGCGTAAAACTTCCTCGCCTGTTTCAGAATCTAAATTTCCAGTTGGCTCATCGGCGAGCAAAATGGACGGATTCGTCACAAGTGCTCGAGCGATAGCAGCGCGTTGTTGTTGCCCACCAGAAAGTTCATTGGGTCGGTGTTCAATTCGATCGGCAAGTCCGACACGGTGAAGAATAGTGGTAGCCCGCTGACGTCTTTCAGTTTGGGGGATTCCTTGGTAGTACAGTGGGATCTCAACATTTTCAGTAATATTCAATTGAGGGATGAGATTGAAAGATTGAAATACAAACCCAATTTCCTCGCCACGAATTTTGGAAAGCATTTGGTCATCTAATGATGCGATATCGTTGCCATCAAGTAGATATGTACCTTCACTTGGTTGATCGAGACACCCAAGAATATTCATCAACGTACTTTTGCCCGATCCCGATGAGCCCATGACAGCAATGGACTGACCTCTTGGAATGTCAAGATCCACCCCACGAAGGGCTTCCACTAGCACTGAACCGTCAGGTTTATAGTAGATTCGCTTGATTTGTCTAAGAATTACAACTGGATCATCTTCTGGCATGGATACATCCTACGCTCTGCTTTACACTTCGGGTATGTCTGCACAAACATTTGAATCCTTTGCGGCTACTGCAAACATTATTCCTGTAGTTAGACGAATCATGGCCGATCATCTGAGCCCTGTTTTGGCATATCGAAGACTCGTTGCAGCAGATAACCGAACAGAACCCAGTTTTCTCTTTGAATCGGTAGAAAATGGAGATGAGGCTGGGCGTTTTTCGTTTTTAGGTTCCGAGCCTTCCTTGGAAGTCATCGCGTATGAAAACGAAGTCATCGTACGTGACCATATAAAAGGTAAAGAGGAACGAATTGTTGTCAATAATCCCCTTCATCACATTCGCGAATTATCTCAAGAATGGGTTGTTTCAAAACCAGTAGCAACTGGAGAAATGCCATTGCCAAATTTTATTGGTGGCTGGGTTGGTTTTGCAGGGTACGACACTGCTAGATTTTTTGAAATTGATATGTTGCCATTTTCAAATGCTCCAAAGGATGATCGAAATCTACCGGATTTGCACATGGCACTTTATAGGACAGTTGTTGTTTTCGATCATGTTGCAAAAATAGTGCATGTTATTCACAATGCGATGCATGACGAAAATGTACCAATAGAAAATACTTGGCAAGAATCAAATAAGGAACTCGACCGTGTTGTTTCACTTTTGCAAACAGAGACAAAAAATATTCCGGTTGGATCAATCGAAATGGACTTGAGTGTTCCTCCGCCAAGTCCTGAAGATTCAACAATGAATAAGGAAGTGTTTGAAGAAGCTGTAGAAACTTGTAAATCCTATATTGCGGCAGGAGATGCATTTCAGATTGTCATCTCCCAACGGTTTGAACACCGCACAACTGTTGACCCTTTTGAAATTTATCGAACGTTACGAGTAGTCAACCCAAGCCCGTACATGATTTATTTGCAAGCAGAAGGATGTATTTTGGCAGCCTCAAGTCCGGAAATTTTGTGTCGGTGTCGGAATCAAGTTGTGACAAGCCGGCCTCTTGCTGGAACAAGGCGACGCGGAAAAACTGAACACGAAGATTATGAAATGGAAGTTAATCTCTTGCAAGACGAAAAGGAGAAATCCGAACATGTCATGCTTGTCGACCTTGGAAGAAATGATTTAGGTAAAGTTTGCAAACTTGGTTCAATACAGATAGAAAGCGTGATGGATGTTGAGAGATACAGCCATGTCATGCACCTTAGTTCAACGGTGGTAGGAACACTAGCAGAAGATAAGGATTGTTGGGATGCTCTTTCTGCAACCCTGCCAGTAGGTACCGTTAGTGGAGCCCCGAAGATTAGAGCAATGCAAATCATCGATGAATTAGAACCAACAAAGCGAGGTCCATACGCGGGTGGCATTGGGATGGTTGGATTTGGAGGAGATATGGATATTGCAATTGCACTGAGAACAATGGTAATCCCTACGTACAAACATGATGCAAAAGGTTGGCGCATCGATATTCAAGCAGGTGCTGGAATTGTGATTGATTCAAAGCCAGAACTAGAGTGGGAAGAAACGATCAATAAAGCAGCTGGCCTTGGGCGAGCAATTGAACTTGCCCAATCAGCGTTTCATAAACCATGAGTGCGGTAATGGGTAAAATGCTCAAATGAAACGGCAAGAATATTTGTTTTGGAGAAGAAGGCGAACTTGGATATTCCTCGCTGTTTTACTATTCCCATTTTTAAGCCTATTTATTCTGACTCGTTCATTTGTGCTTTCCCCGATTATCGCAATTTCTTTGCAGAGTAAACTTGGCACAGAAGTAGTAGTAAGTGGTTCGAGTTGGAAGTGGGGTAATGGCGTTCAATTGAATGAAGCGGTTCTTAAGGCAGAAGGTATCCAAGGACTAGCTGCAGATGTCATCACTCTTGAGAACGTTATTGTTAATTTTGATTCTCTCCTACCATTATCTAGCCCAGATATTACGGGAATAGACATCGAGTCAATCCGAATTCGATTAGCGGAATCGTATCAACATCCAGGCGAATTCAATTTTTCCAAACTCATTAATACAAAATCATTTTCTCTTCCGCAACTCACAGATTCTTCTGAAACGAATATTCCGCAGACTTCATCTCTACCAATTACGTTAAAAACCCTAACTGTTGAAACAGGGGTTATGCAAGAGGGAGACTGGACGTTGGATAACTCAAAAATATTTACAGTGACTGGGGCTGTTCAAGATGAAAAGAAAACAATCCTCCAGCTTATTGATACGAACAAACCACTCACGATAAAACTTTCAATTGGTTCCTCGCCATTTGAGGTATCTGCAGAAATAGAAGATGTACAACTTGACAAATCAATTTTTAGTTTATTGCCTCGAACAGCAAGAACGTGGTGTAAAGAAACGCAGTTGCATGGTGGCATTAGCGCTTTAGACATTACTTGGGATTCGAGCAATGGCATGCAAATTGAAGCAAGTATAGAAGATATTAAATTTCAATTGCCAGAAGAACACGGTGTGCCTTGGGCAGCACACAGAGATGGGGTTGTGAAACGAATTCATGGTGATGCATCCCTAGATGTAAAAGAAGGAAAAATCATTTACGACGGCCAGAATGTTCTCTTAAGTGGCATCAAGGGTCTATTAATGCCACCACAACAAGAGAAAAGTGAGCCGTTGGAATTTTCTGCAGAAATGAAAATTTATGATTTTAAGAGTGTTGGTACCCAACAAGGCAGCGAATGGATGAGTTCAATGTTGTCTGACTCACCATTTAAAGCAACATTCAAGATTAACGACTTTAGCCCAGTCGAAGGATACCCAGGTGAAGTGAGAGTCCCACTAGCGGCAGCGCAAATGTTGAAAATATTCCAACTCGAGCATTGGAACATGAGTGCAGAAGTATCTGTGGGTAGATCAGAGTTTAAAGGCGATATAGATGTACGAGGTGAACTTTCTATAAACGCTATAGAAGGTAAATATGTTGACTTTCCCTATCCGCTAAAAAATATTCGTTCATTGATTACATTTCATCAAAATGAAATTCAGATTGTAGAGTTATTAGCAGATGGAAGTGAAGATTCAGCAGTATTTATAGAAGGCAATGTGCATGCATCAACAGATGATTTAGTTGTTGAATTGAACTTAACTGCGGGCGATGCGCCAATTGATAAATTTTTACATGATGCGGTGTCAGATCAACTCGCATCAGTTATGGATAAAATGATTGACCATGATGCGTATGAAAATGTATTCAATTTGTTAGACAGTAATGAAGATTCAACGTTTGAATTGGGCGGAGAGATTGACCTTCAACTTTTAATCGTACACGATAGTAGACGCGATTCAGGCGTAGAAATTTCAGGGGCAATTGCCATTGTTAAAGATATTGGTATTGGTATTTTGCATAAAGATTTTCCATATCCTGTTGTGTTGCGTTCTGGCTCTATCACTCTAGATCAGCAAGGATTACATATTCCCGATGATAGTTTTATTCGTTTTGAAGGGTACGGTGGTGGCAAGGGACATTTAGCGGGTGAAATACTTTTTCTAGACGATGAAACTGCGGCGCCAATTCTAGCTATTAAATTGGAGGATGAACAAGTGAACTCAGCCCTTGTGGGCGCAGTCTTTGAATCTGCAGGGGAAGCAAATGAACTTGCTGCGGGAATATTAAGCGGTCTTGGACTCACTTCAAAATTGAATATGCTTGGGAGCGTTATAGGCAGTAAGGAAGGAGACATTAGCACTTCATTTGTCATTGAGCTCGTTGATGGAACGTCTAAACCAAATGACAAACTTGCTGAGGCATTGGGTGTAACAGGACCATTTTGGCCAGAGGGATTTGAGTTTACAGGAATCAATGCAGAAATTCACGTTGATGATGGTGTTGTAATTATGGATGGAGTGACGTGTCAATGCGGAGCGGGTTCAGTAGAGGCATCCATGAAAATTAATAAAGGTGAATTTGATTTGATGATTCGAGGGGAGGCGTTGCCAATTAGTCCTCGATTTGTCGATGTGTTGCCTAGTTCAGGGTCCGAAAAGTTATCAAGCGCATGGCGATGGCTTGAGCCAACAGGAGCAATGGATGCAGTTATTCGAATGTCTCATTCTGAAGATAATTCGAATTTACATATGACAATTGAACCAAAAGAGTTAAACGTCTCAGGAAAAAACCGAACAACTGAGTTGAAATTAATGAAAGGGGCAATCGTAGTCGAAGATGAGAGCGTCTTTTTTAATGATTTGGAATTTAAACTTAGTGAGCGTGGCGAAAATCAGGGTGTACTTGATGTAAACGGGGAGTTTCGCGGCGAACTAATAGCGTATTGGGATGATGCCTCTATAGATTCTCCGCTTACCCGCGCAATTTCTGGAATTGTTGGGGGTGAATCTGCTGTTGAGTATTATGATTCTATGCAACCATCAGGCACTGCATCAGCAAGGGCTTTATTGGCGACGCAAGATGATGATAGTGATATGTCATATTCAATTGAAATAATACCCGTCGCATTGTCCGCAACATTTCATAATAGAAGAGCAGTAGCAATTTTTAATGAAACTGAAAAACCTGCGAGTAATGTCATTAGTTTTAATAATGACGGGATGCATTTCGACCATTTATTAGGCACATTAGGGAGTGGCGATTTTTCATTGGATGGAGAGATTTTATCTAAAAAGAATGTTGAAGGCACTTTCAATTTAACTTGGGCTGGACCAACGGGGGACGAGAGTCTTTTTGCTGTTTTGCCAAGTGTGGTTGGAGATACGCTTATTGCGATTGACGTAAAAGAAGGACAAAGTGTCTTGCCAAATGGAAAAGTTTCATTTTGGGGTAGCAATTGGGATGATTTAACAGTCGATTTTAATGGAGATATCCACCTAGATGGGGTTTCGATGGACGTAGGAATTCCATTGAAAAAGATTAAAGGTGTTACCCAATTGGTTGGTGAATACAATGAGGATAAATTAGAAACTTTAGATATGTCAATCGATTTCGAAGAAATGTCGACACTTGGAAGAACGATTACAGATGTTGATGGAAGTTTAGAGTTTGTCCCTCAAGATCATCAATTCATCTTTAAGGGAATGCGAGGAGAATCTTCTTCGGGGGGAGTTACCGTGAGGGGATGGATTGGACTTGATGAATCTAAAGAATATAACATTGAGGTTTTAATTGCTGGAATTGAGCTGGCAACCGGGGCAGGCGATGGAATTGTTGCTTCTCTAGAGGGTGAATTGCGAGGTTTATTTTCGATTGCTGGCAAGAGAGGAGAACCAGATTCTAGGCGAGGTGTCGGAAAGGTTCGTGTGGAACATGGTCATCTTGAAATTGAGCCCCTTTCCTTGACAACGATGCGAGTTCTTCAACTTGCACTCCCTTCTGCGACAACAATCTCAGGTGCAGAAATTGAACTTTATATCAACGGTGATCAGATAATTTTAGAAGAGATTAGTTTACGCAGTAACGAATCGGATATAACGGATTTTATGCTAGAAGGTGAAGGAACAATTGATTTTGAAACATTTGAAATCAAAGCAAGATTACATCCAAGAGCAGGGTTGCCAATTATCAGGGATATTGCAGGTGCAGTAAACGATCAACTTTTTTCAATTGATGTGACTGGGGAGTTGTTAAATCCTAAAATATCTGTTGTTCCATTGCCATTTCTTTCCCCACAAGATAATTAAGATCGCAATTTAAATCGGGGATACAATACAAGCATGACATCAAGCGATTCGATACAAAACCAGATTGCAGAGTTGGTAACACTTTCATACGAGCATGAGTCGGGTGATCCTAGAAAAGAAATGATTACTCAAATGATTGATACTTGCCTTAAAATGGCAAAAGAGGGGCATGATTCTGGACAAATCAAACTAGTGACATACGCGTTGAAAGAAATGCGGTACGCATATCAAGTATTTAATCGGTACGTTGGTATTCGAAAAGTTTCAATTTACGGCTCTGCAAGGACTCCAGAGGACAATCCAGATTATAAAGCAGCTGCAGAATTTGGAAGATTAATGGCCCAAGAAAATTGGATGGCGATTACTGGGGCGGGCGATGGCATTATGAAGGCAGGTCACGAAGGTCCTCAACGGGAATCAAGTTTTGGATTAGCAATTCGGCTGCCATTCGAAACGACTGCAAATGCAATTATCGAAGGCGATCCAAAACTGATAAATTTCAGATACTTTTTTACTCGTAAATTAATGTTTATGACACATTCCGATGCAGTTGTCGGATGTCCCGGAGGTTTCGGAACACAGGATGAATTGTTTGAAGCTTTAACTCTAGTACAAACCGGAAAATCAAATATCATTCCAATTGTGATGATTGCTGGGGAGGGGAGTGACTATTGGGTGAATTGGGCGAAACATGTCCATGAAGATTTGCTTGGCCACGGCATGATAAGTGAAGAGGATGAGTCACTATTTCATATTGCTTCATCAGCCAAAGATGCAGTGAATCATATTATGCAATTTTATAAGGTGTATCATTCAAGCCGGTACGTACGTTCTGATTATGTGATTCGTACAAACGCAATGCTCACAGAAGAATCTATTGCACAGTTAAATAACTCTTTCAGCGATATTATTCGCGAAGGTAGTATTCAACAAACTGAAACACTGCCAAGCGAAAGAGATCATCTTGATTTGCCTAGAATTATCGTGCCACATACTCGAAGGAGTTATGGAAGATTGCGCCAGCTTATTGATATGGTGAATACATGCGAAACAGTTTAATTTTACTTTTAACAGTTTTCAGTATTACTATGGGATGTTCTTCGCTCCCTGCATCGAAATCATTAGTTTCAGTGAAATCAAAATCAATTAATGCAACAGCGGATGGCATTTCTATTATCAATATAAAAATTGATCCGAACGGTGAGGATTTAAATGAAAAGTTGAAACAGTTTGGGCAACCAATTATGCAACAATCACTTCAATCCAAATTGTTGCAGGAGGGCATCCTAATACGAAGAGTTGCGGCAGTAGATGTTCCAGCCATTGTTGCCTCAGTTGGAGATGTTCTTGAAGAAACATCAGTTTGGCACGGGCAAGTTTTTAAGTGGAGAGATTTTCATCAACGAATCATAGAATCTCATGGGATGTTAATTTCAGAGCAAGGGATTCCATATTTTATTCAACAGGGATATTTGTCACTGCTAGGCCGAAGTTGGTTAATTGAACGTGAAGATGGAATTCATATTTACGTGCAATTTTTGCCAACATGGCATGTACCTAGTAGGCAAGCAAGTTTTGTCGGAAAAACCAGGTCCCCATTGCGGAGTAAAATCTTTAGGAATCTTGAATTCGAAGCCCTCCTCAAAGGTGATGAAGCAATTATTGTGGCAACTCATTTATCTGCTCCAGAAGTTACATTAGGTCCTCAAGATGAAGGGCTCCCACCTGTTCGATTGGGCGAGGCTTTACTTGGTGGGCCTGTAATACAAGATATTGTCCAATTCCTTGTTATTGAAGCAAACATCATGCCCCGTGGCTGAAACAGTAGAATGCGATATTTATGGAACAAAAGGATGAACAACTAGAAGAGAGTAGAACGCCACGTAGGCGAAGGGTTATTCCTCCACAAACCGTGTGGCCATTACTCTTTACATTGGGTAATCTAATTTCTGGTTTTGCTGCCATCCATTATGCATACAAAGGTGCGGATTGGCATGGGCCATGGGGTTGGAGTGGTTTGACGATGGCTGGCGCTCTTATCTTTTTAGGCATGTTCCTTGATAGTATTGATGGTTCAGTTGCAAGACTTACTCGAAGTGTGACCGAATTAGGTGCGGCACTTGATTCACTTTCTGATTTAGTCACGTGTGGTGTTGCTCCTGCTGTCATGGTGTTATCACTTATTGCAAGTTATCTTGGCGAAGATGGTCATCTGACAATCCTTGGACCAGATGCAGACTTGCCTTGGGGAAAAGTAGTATGGGGAATTGCGGCGGTCTATGTTTGTTGCACAGCGCTGCGGTTAGCTCGTTTTACAGTTGAAACACAACCAGAAAAGGGTCCCAACGATCACATGGCATTTCATGGGATGCCATCGCCAGGTGCGGCGGGTTTAATTGCTTCTTTAATTCTCTTACATCAGCATGTACTTGCAAGCGGTGGAGATACACTTTGGATTGGACGAGCATGCGCTTTTGGCATTCCTGTTGTGATGTTACTTGGGGCAATTGCAATGGTGTCGAATATTCCTTACGACCATTTTGTTAATCGCTATCTAGGGAGACCTCAATCGTTTAGATTCATTGCGTTCCTTGTGATAATTTTATTCTTTTGCATATGGCACTTCCAGGAAACAGTAGCAATTGGTTTTGTTGCGTACGCTTTCACGGGACCAATTCATGTTTTTAGAAACCGAGGAAAAAAGGTAAGTGAAGAATGGTGAATTATCAAGTTAAAACTCGGTTTGCT
>PVBE010299894.1_pt1 | contig 10489 bp, 8 predicted proteins | sample 1631181 | NCBI WGS metagenome assembly PVBE01 (sample SAMN08397723, study PRJNA350692) | Marine metagenome, whole genome shotgun sequencing project. | isolation source: water | place: Pacific Ocean | collected 2012-04 | reverse complement strand
AGAGCTATGAATGACATCTGCCAGGATAGGGAGATTTTCTCTCTCGTTATAGGTGGGAATGATAATGGATAGCTTGGCCAAGGTTACACTTCCTTTGGGTAGAGACACGCTTTCTACTAAGTAACGGGAAGGCGAGGCTGGATGTCTTCGCTTCTTATCCCTTCTAAATTATCAGATGACTCCATCTTGCATCAGATCACTCTCTGATATTGCAGGAAAGGGTGCCCTATTGCCCTTGTATCAGGGTCAAGAATTCGGCGCGGGTGGCGGCACGCTGCCGAAAGAGACCTCTCATAGCAGATGTGACAACGTTACCGCCTGGTTTCTTAACACCTCGCATGGTCATGCAAAGGTGCTCGGCTTCGACCATGACCGCGACGCCGGCAGGCTCGAGCACCCGGCCGATCGCGTCAGCGATTTGGTACGCAAACCGTTCTTGTACCTGAAGCCGGCGGGCGAGGTGCTCGACCACGCGCGCCAGCTTACTCAGACCCACGATGCGCTCGTCCGGCAGGTAGCCGACCGCGACCGTGCCGAAGAACGGCATCAGATGGTGCTCGCACATCGAGTGGAACTGGATGTTTCGCACCACCACCATTTCGTCGTGCACGTGCTCGAACGTGACCTCGAGATGCTTGTCCGGGTCGTTTTCGTGGCCGTCCAGCAGCTCGTCATACATGCGCGCGACGCGTGACGGTGTGTCGCGCAGTCCATCGCGGTCAGGATCTTCTCCCACCGCGTCCAGAATCTCGCGCACCGCAGCCTCGATCCGCGCATGACGCGTGTCGGTCGGGTCAGGCTGGCCGTTCATGGTCGTTTCAATGCGCGTCTCGTCACGGTTGGCTGGCGTAGTCGTCATTGGATCACCTGCCGGTTGGAGGTTGCCGTTTGAGAGGCGCTCGAGTCCGAGCACTTACGGCCGGTCTCGTAAATCCTGGAGCCAGCTAGAGAGGCTTGCGTCTTCGCAAGCCAGTCCGCAGGGTCGGCGGACTGGGCCTTCGAAGTATACGGAACCACTACCTCAGGTCTCGAAGAAGTCTTACCCAACTCTCGAATCTGCACGAAGACGCGCCGCTGTACCCGTCTAGGTGCTTGATAGCGTGTGCCAGCCGCCTCTGAGCACCAAGTCGACTGCCTGCATTAGGTCGGCCGCGCTGTCTACACCTGGAGGCACCGGCTCGTCGCGGCGGTTGACCCAGATCACCGGCATTCCAGCGCCTTGCGCCCCTTCGACGTCGTTCACCAGATCGTCACCGATCAGCACGCACTCGGACGTATTCGCTTCGACAGCCCGCGCTGCGGCCTCGAAGATCGCACTGCCGGGCTTCTCGAAGCCCTCGGCTGCAGAGAACACGATGGGATCGAGTGCATCGTCAAGCCCTAGTTCATCCAACAAGAGTGGCAGCAAATAGCTGAAGTTGCTCAGGACGCCAGTCTTTAGGCTGTGTGTCTGAAGGCGCTCAATCGCGGGCCGCGCGTCAGGCAGTGCCGTCGTGGCAAACGCGTCGAGCAGTAACGTCACGATAGTCTCAACCGGCACCGAACACGCCTCGGCCCCGCCCAGCGTGTCGCGCACCAAAACCGCGGCGTCTCGCCGGAGCTCTGCCAGTTCGTCCGCCGTCCGAACCTGGGACTGGTGCCTTCGATAGAAGGCCATTTCAATCCCCACTGCGGCCTGGACCTGCTCGAGCGAGACCCTCGCACCTGCCGCCCACAACCCCTCGGCGACGACCTCGGCCGGCGGTCGCGCAGGCTCCCATGAGATGAGCGTCCCGTAGGCATCGAAGAAGACGGCCGCCGGAAGATCGCTGACTGAGGGCATGGATTGTGCGGCGTGTGAGGGCGACCGATCCTAACCAGTCAGTCGGAACCCGTCATAATCAGGGCCCGGGGCTCGGCGGAGGAATCGTCGTGCACGCTTGTGTTGCGTCTGCTAAAGCCGCGACCTACGGCGCGATGTGGGCGTTCTTCCTCCCGTTGGCGGCGTCCCAGATGCTGCAGCAGGCTATACACCCGCTTCTTGACGCTGGCATCGCCCGTGGCCTCGAGCCAGAGGTCTCGCTCGCTGCCTTTGGCGTCGTCAGCGGCATCGTTCAGATCCTGGGCGCGGCCGGTATCGCGGTGCAAAGCGCCTATCTGGTGCTCGTGCGCGGCCGACGCTCGTACGTATTCATACGCCGCTATACCGGGTTCTACACCGCCGGGATCGTGGCGCTCACGTTGCTGACTGCCGCACCCGGCGTCGGCGACTGGTTCTTTGAGCAGGTAATGGGCACGTCGCCTGAGCTCACTCCTCGGGTCATCCAAATGATGCAAATTAGTGTGTTGATCCCGGCATTCAACCTGGCGCGATTGTTCTTTGTGGCTCAGCTCGCGCACTTGCGCCAGACGCGTGCCGTCTGGGCCGCGCCGGCCGTCAGCGCCGCGCTGCTCGCCGTACTCGCACTCGGCGTCATTCCCAATGTCCCTGTGGCCGCAAGCACTGCCGGTGCCATCACCTGGCTCGCCATCGCCGTCGTTGAAGCGCTGATTCTTGGCTGGCTCGCGCGGCGGGCCGTGCGGCGCGCTCCCTATAACGATGACCCGACAACGGATCATCCGCTCGACGTGCGCTACGTGACCTGGTTCATCCTGCCGCTGATCGCCACGCAGTTCTCGCTGGCGGCGGGATTGCCGCTCACGAACGCCGGCCTCTTGCGGCTCGCCGAACCTGAAGCATCAGTCGCGGCCCTACGCGTGTCCATGAGCATCATCATGGTCACCATGGCGGCGCTGGCCACCCTTCGCCAGGTCGTACTGGTGATGGGTCGAGAGCCTCACGGCCACGACCGGGTACGGAACTTTGTCTTTGGTGTTTCCCTTGTGCTCACTGGTCTGCTGGCGCTGATTGCCTTTACGCCCTTGAACGCCGTCGTACTTGAAGGAGTTATCGGCGCGCCACCAGCCATCGCAGCTACGGCGATTCCGGCTCTCCAGATCTTCGTCGCCGTCCCGCTCGTCATGGGCGCGCGTCAGTTCTACTCCGGTCTCACGATGCATCAGCACCGCACGTCGCTGGTCGCGCTGGCGGCGGGCGCCCGGCTGGTTTTCATGGCGGTCCTACTCTTCGTCGTGGCGCCCGCCGCCGGGTTGTTCGGCGCTTGGGTCGGCGCGATGGCCCGCACGGCGAGCATGGCCAGCGAATCGGCCGCGGCCTACGCCATCGGGCGCCGCTACGTCGGCTTGGCCGCGGTTCCTGAACGACAGCCGCCTAGGCGGGCCTCAACCGCTGCGGTCCTTCCGAAGCAATCCGATTAAGGCCTCATTCCGCTCGGTGGTATAGCGCTCGGCCTCGCCGGGTTCCCAGTCAAAGAAGCCCTTCCCCTCGCGCGCACCGGTGTGTCCGGCCGCCACTGCGAGGTCGAGCAAGCCCGGCGGGTCCCCGCTCGATTCAAGGTCCGGGCCCAGGTACTTGAAGATCTGCTGATAGACATCTAGCCCGGCCATGTCCGCCTGCCGCATGATTCCGAGCGTTGGCATCCTCCGCGCCAGCACGCCCTTCATGAGCATGTCGACCTCGTCCGGCGTCGTCACGCCTTTGGCGATCAGGCTCAGCGCCTCTCGCGCCAGCGCAAACTGCAGTCGGTTGAACAAATAGCCCGGCACTTCCATACGCACGAGCACGGGCCACTTGTCGAGCGACTCGAGCAGCTCGCGGATGCCGCGGATGGACACGTCGTCGGTCATCGCGCCCGGTGCGATCTCGACCACCGGCAAGAGGTGAGGCGGTAGCATCCAGTGCGCCAGCACCACGCGCTCGGGGTGGCTGCAACGCTTGGCAATCTGCGTGATGCTGATGCTTGAGGTGTTTGAAGCGAGGATCACCGGTGCCGGGCACAGCCGGTCCATTTCCTCGAAGACGGCCTGCTTGATCTCCATATCCTCGGCCACCGCTTCTGCCGCGAAAGTGGCGCCGGATGCTGCGTCCTCCAGGTTGTCCGCCGCGCGGAGCCGGCCTATAACCTTGTCGATCTGATCGGCTTCGATGACCTCGGCACGAACAAGGTCACCGGCGTCCTGCCGCGCCTCAGCCACCGCCGCCTCGGCCCGGCCGGGTGCGTTGTCATACAGCGCAACCTCAAAGCCACCGCGCGCTAGCTCAAGCGCGATGCCATGGCCCATTCGCCCCGCGCCCACCACCACGGCGCGGCGCCCACTACCAGCGTTGGAATCAGTCACGCTTCTGCCTCCTGCCTCCTGCCTCCTGCCTCGTCCCCCAGGCGTCGCGAGAATAAGCCGCCAGTGGTCGCGGATATACTGCCGATGTTCGTCGCATGACATCCATTGACACGGCCGACATGCCCGCGGCGCCCGCCGCGACGCGCAGCCTGCTGGCCCCAATCGCCGCCGCTGTTGAAGTCGGATCAAGACCCGGCGTCATCGGTTTGGGGCTCGTTGCGGGGGCGGCCATCGGCGCCCTCGTCGGGAGCGGTGCCACGCTCGCCTACATCCGTTCACCAGCCGCCGTGCCGTTTATCATCATCGCCGCCATGCTCATCGTAGCCATCTGGTCGGTTGCCGCCGGCGCGGTGGCCAGCACGGTCAGCGACCGCCACGATTCGCTCGCGCAGGGCGTGCGACGGGCGTTCGGACGCGTCGTGCCGCTCATGGCGGCGGCCATCCCGGCCGCGCTCGTGGTCGCCATATTGCTCGCGCTGCAGGTCGGTGTCTTCGCCCTCACCCAGATGGGGGAACGTGGACCCCTGGGTGAATTGGCCGCACGACCGCTAGCGCTCATCGCCCTTGTCTTCACGCTGATTTTCGCCCTCAACATCTTTGTGATCGTCCCCGTCGGCGCCACGGTCTGGATGGTCCTCCCGCGAGTCATGCATGGGGCTGGCCCTCTCGCTGCCTATGCGCAAGTTCGGAACGCCTTTTGGGACCATCCACGTACCGTGCTGCGCACCCTGTTCGGAGTGATCGTGATTGCCAGCGCCGCGGCCGCGGCGCTGGCTGCATTCGTTGTCCTCGCACTCGTCCTGGTGTCGTTCGCCCAGATCCTTGGCGCCAGCGAGACCTTCCTGCTGCGGTTCTCCGAGCCATTGGTCGCCGACATGTTCACGACCGTCACCGTCGACAACCTCACAGCGGTGGTGGTCATGGCCACTGGTATTGGCGCTGCCATGGGTGCGGCCGTGGGTCCCAGCAGCATGCTCGGGGTAGCCGGCGGAACGTTCCTCATGCAGGACGTTGTTCGGTCCGGTGACGAGGCGGCCCAGTAGCTTCGTGCCGCATCGCGCCTGAACTCAATCACGAGCTCCGCCAGCTAGTCTCGTCGCGCCATGCCTGATGCATTGGCCGTGCTCTTTGAAGCGGTGGGGACAATCCTGGCGCTTAGCGCCAGCCTTGTCGTCGCAGGATACGGGCTCACGCGGGCGCTCGTTCCGGCAGCGCTGGCGCCCCATGCCACCCTTCTTGTGCCTGCCGTCGGCGCCGCAGTGCTCGTGGTCGGCAGCTACTTCCTCAACATCGTCGCTAGCATGACGGTTGCCACGGCAGTGCTGCTCGCGGCGACGGGAGCCTTCGACCTTTGGGTCATACGATGGCAGGGCTGGCGCATGCCGCGTCTGACCGGGTCCCAGGTCGTGGTGCTCGCCGCCGCACTCGCGTTGCTGGTGGTGGCCTTCCTACCGCATCTACAAGCACGTTCGCTGGCGTTGCTTGGGCTCAACATCGACGAAGACCTCTACGTCCCTTTGGCCGAGTTCTTGCGGGCGGACACCGTGAGCCTCGACAACGCTGCGGTTGGCCCGTTCCGGGACGAGTTCCAGGGCGTGCGCAATCACTCCCGCGGGTGGGGCTTTCCCTATCTGCTAACGATCGCGTCCGTCGTGGCCAAGGCGCCGGCGTTTCACGCCTATGTGCCGACGCTCTATCTGCTCCTCGCGCTGAGCGTCCCGGCGGTGTTCGTCTTCGGAGCCACCGCTCTTGGCGTCTCGGAACGGACGGCCGCACTGGGCGCCGTGCTCTATGCCCTCCACGGATTGCCGCTGTGGTTCGCTGGCATGGGCTTCGGTCCTCACGTCGTCTCGGTCCTGCTGTTTCCAATCGCGATCGCCACCGGTGTGGTCGCGATCCGCGACGGCGGAGGCCGTGCGATTGCACTCGCCGCGCTCACGTCCGCCGCGCTGCTCATCTCCTACTTCTGGGCCATCTCCGCGGTCTACGTCATCGTCGCAGGTGTTCTCGCCGTCGTCCTGGTGGTCGGGGGGTCAGGCCGCCTTTTGCGGCTGCGCCGCACCGCGGTCCTCATGCTCGGCATAGCGACCGGTGCTGTACCCGGGCTGTATTGGCTCATCCGCTGGGCCGCGCCGTTGCTCACCGACATCGCCTCGGACCTCGACGGCGAATTCGGCAACGCTTGGGGCGACACCATGCAGGCGCGCATCGAGCTGGCGTTCGGAATGGCGCCATATCGACTGGTCGGTGACATCGGACCTCTGGGACCGGAGACGGTCAACGGCATCCAGGCAGTCAAAGATGGGCTGTTCTGGCCGGTACTCGCCCTCGTGGTAGTTGGTCTCATCACACTCCGCGGCAACCGGCCGGTGGCCTGGGCCATGGCTGCGGCCTACGCTGGTTTCATGGCGTGGGTCGCCATCGGCGCGCAATACCAGTACGGCCACTTCAAGAATCTCTCGTACGTCGCCTATTTCGTCGCCATGCTTACCGCCTCAGGGATCGGCAACGTCTTCCACGCAGAGTTCGCGCTTTGGAATTCGGACGCTGCCACACGCATGACGCGCTGGCTCAGGCCGGTACGGCCGGGGCTTATTGCAGCCTCAGTCGCGGCGACGGCCGCGGTGACGGTCGCCCTGGCACACAACACCTTTCAGAGCGTGTCTTGGTACTGGCCTGGAGTCGGCTGGCAGGTCGATCGGCGCGTGGCTCACGACGCGCGGGCCATGGCGGCACTTGTGCCGCACGGCTCGCGCGTGTTCTTCGCCCACGACCTTTGAATTCCGCTCACAGGGGATCGCATCACCCTGAGCGACCACGCCCTGGGCTTTCACTTTTTGCAGCATCAGCGCGACAGCTTGGCCAACCGCACCCGCAGTATTTGGGCCGGGACCCTCACTGGCCGCGACGTCTTCGGCTTCGTGAAGACCCTCGCCTTCGCCTCCGCGGATTTCCGCGCCTCCGAAGACTACGCTTTCATCGTTTTGAACACCGATGCGGATTCGAGGGCTTATGGACTGCTGCCCGAAGACGCCGTTTACGTCACCCCTTACTGGACGGCATACGGCGTGCCAAGCCACGAGCGCCTCACAACCGCCCAGATTGCCGCGCAAGGTCCGACGCGCCTGGACCTCCCGGCCAACGACTGGCTCCGGCTCGGCGTACGCGACGGCGCGCTCGCGATCGGGACCGATGTCAAGCCGCCGCCCACTTCGTTACTGATAGGTCTGCTGGCCCCCCAGCAGGCGTCGGTTGCCATACGCAGCGCCGAGCTTGACCACCGACTTGACCTCGATCCGGGCCTGACCTGGCTAGCCATCGGTGCGTCCATCGACGCCCCGGTCGATCTACGAGCTGATCCCGCATTCGCCAAGGTTCAGATCGTTGCCGCGCGACTCCTCCCCCAACCGGTGGCCGCGGAGCTGAGCCTTGCGCATGTGCCGCACCTCGCCGTCGCTGTCGACGTGCAGCACACCGACGGCGTGATCAGTGGCTCCATCGTGGGCGTGAACCCGTCCGACCTGGGGGGTGACATCGGACTCACGTTCCAGGAAACAGGCACTCGCGGGTTTTGGCTCGCGGACGTCGTGGTCAACGCGCTCGCCAACGAAATCGATTTCACCTATGACCCCGCGACTCGGGTCCTCGAGCAGCACGTCGATGGCGGCGTTCCCAGCGTCCGCGAAGCTCGCACCACGGATGCCGATGACTGGCGGCTATTCCGTCTCGAGTTCGAACGCGGCTTCGTGGACCTCTACACGATTCCCGTCTTGCGCTACGTCATGGGGTCAGAGGGTATCGAGCAAATCGCCGTGCTGCCGCAGGTGCACGTATTCGACGTCATTCGACCGGACTAGCCGCACGCCCCGAACCCGCAGGCTGGACACGTTAGGCACAGCCCGTGGGCGCGCAACGGCGCGCCGCAGTCTGGACAGGTTGGCACCTGGCGTCTGACCACTTTGGGCGCCAGTTGCGACCTCCCCCGTGGCGCCGGCAGCTCCAGGGCAACCGCCCGCACGATTGGTTGGCCATCGTGGCGTGACATGCCCCAAGCTTAGCAAATTGTTCGGTATTTGTACGGTAATACAATTGCTAATGAGGCCCTCTATACTGCGGCGCTCGGCTGCCGGGAATCGCCGCTGATGTCCGCCCTCGTCGCGCGTCTTTCCGAGCTTGTCGCCATCAACAGCGTCAACGCGAACCTCGCCGATGGTCCGGGCGAACAGAAGATTGCGGACTACGTCGCCGACGCTGCGCGTGCTCTCGGTGCCGATGTCGAGATGCATGAGATCGAGCCCGGCAGGCCCAACGTCCTTGCCCGCCTCGCGAACGGTCACTCCCGCACCCTCATGTTCGAATGCCACCTGGACACTGTTGGGTTAGCACCAATGCCTGACGCCTTGAACCCGAGGGTCCGTGACGGACGCCTCTACGGTCGCGGCTCGGCGGATCCCAAGGGCTCGCTTGCCGCCATGCTCGCCGTGTTCGAGGCTGCGGCCGCCGATCGCACATTTCCCGTAAACCTCTGGCTCGCCGGATCGGTGGACGAAGAGATCACCATGCGCGGCGCGCGGGCCCTGGCTGAACGTGAGCTCGCGGTCGACGCCGTGATCGTTGGCGAACCCACCCGCCTGCAACCCATCGCCACGCACAAAGGAGCGCTGCGCTGGCGTGTGCGCACGACGGGAGTGGCTGCCCACAGCTCGACACCAGAGCTCGGCAGGAACGCCATCTACGACATGCAGACGGTGATCGGCGCGCTGTGCGACGGCATCGAGCCGGGACTCGCCGACAACACCCACCAGAAACTAGGCTCCGCCACCTGGAGTGTCGGCACCATTCAGGGTGGCCAGGCGGTCAATGTGGTGCCCGACGAGTGCGTGATCGAGTGCGACCGCCGTCTACTTCCGGGCGAAGAGTCCACCGCGATCCTGGCTGACGTTGACCGCGCCCTTGATCTGGCGCGCCAGGCCGACCCTGACCTCCGCGTCGAGCGCGACCCACCGTTCGTCGAGGTGCCGCCGATGGAGACTCCTGAAGACGCACCGATCGTTCGTGCGGCCATGCAGGCGCTTGAAGAGGCCGGACGCGATCCCACGCCGGCCGCCGTTGCTTACGCGACGGACGCCTCCATGCTGTCCACGGTTGCGGGAATACCCGCGGTGGTCTTGGGCCCGGGCGACATTGCGTGCGCCCATACGGACAACGAATGGATCGACATTGCGGAGCTCGAGGCCGCCGTCGGCGTCTACCGGGGCATCTGCGAAGCCTTCGCTAGGAAGCACTTAGCGGTTACAGCCGGCGACTACAATGCGGCCCGCTCCCGATAGCCTCTCAATGCCATGCCCGTAACAGCCGACGTCTGTGTTCTGGGTGGTGGTCCCGGCGGCTACGTGGCTGCGCTGCGCGCGACCGCACTGGGCGCAAATGTTGCACTGGTGGAGGCCGACGAAGTCGGCGGCGTGTGTCTACTGCGCGGCTGCGTACCGTCCAAGGCCATCCTCCGCAGCGCTGAGGTCTACCAGCTCGCGCTGCACGCCGACTCGTTCGGCGTCTCGGTTTCGGGCGTCTCTGCTGACTATCCCGGGATTCGGAAGCGCAAAGACGCCATCGTTCGCCAGCTTGTGCGCGGCGTCCGCAGCCTGCTCGACGCGGCCGGCGTCACGCTTGTCAGTGGCTACGGCCGCCTGGCCGGCGCAGGTGTCGTGGAGGTCGAACAGAACGGAAGTGGTGACCTCGTCGTGGCGCCGCAGATCATCGTGGCCAGCGGATCGTCGGCGGCCATGCCGCCCATTCCTGGGACCGATCTCCCAGGCGTCATCGACAGCGACGGCGCCTTTGCGCTTGAAGAAGTGCCAAAACAGATCCTGGTCGCCGGCGCAGGAGCGGTCGGCGTCGAGTGGGCCACCCTCTTCTCGATGCTTGGCAGCGAGGTCACGCTCGTTGAGATGCTCCCCGCCGTAGTGCCAAATGAGGACGCTGACGTCAGCACGGCGCTACGAAGAATCCTCGTGCAGCAGGGCATCGCGGTGCACACCGGCACGCGTATCGAGGCAATTGCCAAGCGCTGCGGCGGCCTCCGTGTGACCCTTGCAACCGACGATGAGACCTCGGAAGTCAACGCCACGTACGTCCTTATGGCTACAGGTCGGCGGGCTAACACCAGCGATGTGGGGCTCGACGGCGCCGGCGTTGCCTACACCCGTAAAGGCATATCCGTCGATGGTGCCATGCGCACGAACAGACCTGATGTGTACGCCGTCGGCGACGT
>PVBE012392311.1_pt1 | contig 10490 bp, 9 predicted proteins | sample 1631181 | NCBI WGS metagenome assembly PVBE01 (sample SAMN08397723, study PRJNA350692) | Marine metagenome, whole genome shotgun sequencing project. | isolation source: water | place: Pacific Ocean | collected 2012-04 | reverse complement strand
GACCCTGATGGGCATTCGCCATTTGGAATCCGGCGAATTCCTGCTCGGCGGTGCTTTGCTCAAGAAACCCAACCCGCGCGAATTGCATGCAAAGGGTCTCAGATGCGTTCCAGCGGAACGCTATATATATGGCCTCGCCGGCGATCTTTCGGTGATGGACAATTTTGCCGTCTCCCATCTCGGCAACGGGAAATTCGGGATGGCCGGATGGATCAACCGACGCGCTATTTTTCGCGGCACCCAGGAGGCAATTCAGGAATACGACATTCTCGGCGCCGCGCCGGCGACGCGGGCGCGGCTGCTGTCGGGTGGCAATGCGCAAAAGCTCGTGCTGGCGCGCGAGATGTCGGGTATTTCGAACGTGCTTCTCGCCCATTCGCCGACGCGCGGTCTCGATGTCCGCGCCTGCGCCGCCGTGCATGAATATTTGCGCGAGGCGTGCAAGCGCGATGTCGCGATTCTGCTGATCAGCGAGGACCTCGACGAGGTGCTCGCCGTTTCTGACCGGGTCGGGGTGATCAACAAGGGCCGTTTGGTCGGTGAGTTCGATGCGCCGGTGGCGCGCGAGGCGGTTGGCCATCTGATGGTCGGACACGCTTAAAGCGGGCCGCGACAAGCAATGCATACCCTCTCCCTTTCCTTTCTCCGTGGCCGCCGCCTGACAATTGAAGTACGGCAGAAAATCAGCCTGGGACTGCGCATCGCCACGGTGCTCGGCGCCGTCGCCTTCGGCCTCGGAATTTGCCTCGCCATTCTGGTCAGCCGGGGTGTCGATATTGCCTCGATCTATGACGAGTTCATCGTCTTCACCTTTCTTAATTCGGCCGGCATTGCCACCGTTGTTGTGCAAAGCACGCCGCTGGTGCTGGTTGGCCTCGCCGCCGCTATGGCGTTCCGGGTGAATTACTGGAATATCGGCATCGAAGGGCAGCTCTTCATGGGCGTGGTCGGCTGCACCATCATCGCCTATTTCGATATCGGTCCGGAAAGCTTGCGCCTGCCTCTGATGTTCGTCTTCAGCATTCTATTCGGTGCAGCGTGGGCGCTGCCCTCGGCGCTCTTAAAACTGCGTCTTAACATCAATGAGGTGATTTCGACCCTGCTGTTGAATTACATCGCTTTTTACTTCGTCCTCAACCAAGTGTTCGGCCCGTGGCGCGACCCGAAGGATAATTTCCCGCACAGCCCACGTTATGACGATTTCGAACGCCTGCCGGGGATCGGTTGGGAGGATGTTCATTACGGGCTTGTCGTCGTCGCCATTGCCTTTGTTTTCGTCTGGTGGCTGATCGAGCGCAGCCGCTTCGGCATTCAATCGCGCTTCGTCGGCGTCAATCCGCGCATGGTGCTGGCGATTGGCCTGCCGCTCTCAACCATCACGTTGGTGTCCGCTTTGACCTCGGGCTCGCTCGCCGGGCTGGCCGGTTTCACTATCGCGGCGGCGACCGAGGGCCGCCTGACCTTCACCCTGGCCGCGGGTTACGGCTTTTCCGGCATCGTCATCGCCTTTCTCGCCGGTAACCGACCGCTGATGGTGGTGATCGTCGCCTTCCTGATGGGCGGCCTCTACGTCGCCGGCGAGAGTATGAAGGTATTTTACAGCCTGCCAGATGCCCTCGTTGGTCTGTTTCAGGCGGTTATCGTCCTCTCGGTGACTGCGTCCGAATTCTTCGTCCGCTACCGCCTGCGCATGGCCCATTACGAGCGCGAGGAATAGGGCATGGATTTTCTCACCCATTGGCTCGCCTTCACGCCCGTCTTCGCGCTGCCGCTGATCGCCGCGGCGCTTGGCCTGATCGTCAATGAACGCGCTGGCCTGTTAAATTTGGGCGCCGAGGGCATCATGCTGTGCGGCGCCTTGGTCGGTGTTGTCGCGTTTTTGGAATTCGACCACAGCCCCGCACTCGGCTTTATTTTCGCCACCCTTGCCGGCACTTTTTTAGGCTTCTGTTTCGGCTTCTTTGTCGTCGTGCTGCGTACCAATCAGGTGCTGACCGGCATTACCTTTGTCTTCCTCGGCGTCGGCCTGACGGGCCTGATCGGCGTGCCCTGGGTCAACAAGGCATTCTCCGCCATTGATCCTATTCACATTCCCTGGCTCACCGATATTCCGATCATTGGCCGCTTCCTGTTCGGCCAGGATCTGGTTGTTTACGTCACCATTATCCTCGCCATTCTGGTCTGGCGTTTTCTCTATCATACGCGCATGGGGTTACGCCTGAGGGCGGTCGGGGAAAACCCGCAAGCCGCCGATGCTGGCGGCATCAATGTCGAGGGCTACCGCCTGCTCGCGGCGACCATCGGCGGCGCCTTTATCGGCCTCGCCGGCGGTTACTTGTCCCTTGTGGTGGCCAAGATATTTGTCGAGGAAATGACCCAGGGGCGAGGCTGGATTGCCGTCGCGCTGGTGATCTTCTCGCGCTGGAGCCCGTGGCGCGCGGTCGCCGGCGGTTTGCTGTTCGGCGGCATTGAAGCGCTGATTCCTCGCCTCAAGGCGGCCGGCTTCCAGCTGCCGCAATATTTCCTCGAAATGTCGCCCTACGCGGTGACCCTGGCGGTGCTGATCTACGCCGCCCTCAGACTGCGCGCCGGACAGGAAGCACCGAAGGCGCTCGGCATCCCCTATGTCCGCGAGGATCGGAAATAGGGTTTAGATATTCGGCAGCACCGTTTCGCTGAAGCGTTTGATCTGGGTGTCGATATCGCTGGTCGGCATCAGGCAGAGGACGATGGAGCTGGTGCCGGCGGCGAACAGGTTCTGGATCGATGAGATGCAATCCTCTGGCGTGCCGCCGATGGTGAGCCAGTCCATCCACTCGTCGGGCATGTTTACGGCAATCGCCTCGGCGCCGCCCTGATCGATCATTTGCTGCAATTGATCGTTGACGCCGTAGACGCCTGTCATCGCGGTGGCGCCCATGGCGTCGAGATAAAAAGCGGCAACGCCGCGCAGGCCAGCGCGCACCTCCTGCTTGTCGTCACCGACCGAAGCTAGCACGTATGTCACCACATCGAAATTCGCCGGGCTGCCGCTGGCGCTCCTGATCTTGCCGATCTTCTCGCGCACGCTCTTGACATATTTCGGGCCGGAAAGCACGGAGAGGATTATACCGTCGGAGATTTCGGCGCAGAGATCGGTCGAATTCGGGCCGACCACGGCACCGAGCACATCGAGATCGGGTGCCGGGTGGGTGAGCATGACTTCGCTGAAGGAATAATATTCACCTTCCTCGTTCAGGGTCTCGCCGGCGAGCAGGCGTTTCACGCTGGTTGTGCATTCACGGAAGGATTTGAGAAAGGATTTGGGCCGGAGTTTCATCTGCTCGGTCCAGGCCGGCACTCCGTGGCCGATGCCGAGCTTGAAACGGCCGGGATAGGCGCCGGCCAATGTTGCCGCTTCCATGGCGGTGACTGCTGGATGGCGCACCCGGCCCGAGATGGCGCCAATGCCGACGGTGATATCGCGTGTCGCGTTCAGCGCCAGCGCCGCGCCGGCAAAACCGGAGAGCTGGAAATAGTCCTCGGCGACCCACAACTCCGAGAAGCCGCTATTCTCCAGATTTTGGCAGATTTCGGAGATTCTGCCGGGCGGCGTGTCGCCAAAAATGAGAGCGCCAATCGGTTTGTTGTTCGCTGCGGTCATGGGGATATCCTCGCCGTTAAATTAAGAGTCGGCCAGCGCTTCCAGCACATCTTCTGGCGTCAGCGGAATTTTAGAGATAGGTTTGCCGATGGCGTCGGCAACCGCATTGGCGATCACCGCCGCTGGCAGCAGAACTGGTGCCTCGCCCGAGCCCTTGGCGCCATACGGGCCTTCGCTGTTTTCCTGCTCCATGGTGACATATTCGACGCGCGGAATATCGACGGCAAGCGGCAGGCGGTAGAACTGTAAATTGGACTCGATGATATTGCCGTCCTCGGCAAAGCGCATGCTTTCATGGAGCGAATAGCCGATGCTCTGGGCGACGGCGCCCTGGATCTGTCCGCTCACACAGGCGCTGTTGATCACCCGCCCGACATCCTGGGCGACCACATAGCGCGTCACATGGATATTGCCCGAGACCGGATTCACTTCGACCTCGGCATAATGCACATGGTAGGTCGGCGAGGTGAAAAACGGAAACAGCAACCCGTTGGCGCAGCCCGGATTAAACGGTACAGCGGGCAGCGCCGCGCCGCCCGAACCCTGTATCGGTTTGCCGCCGAATGTCGCCGCCGTCGCCACTTCGGCCAGGGTCATGCGGCTCTTGTTTTCGCCGGCCATGCGAATTTCGCCGTCTTCGATGCTGAGGGTGGCGGCCTCCACCTGCAACAACTGCGCCGCCGTTTCGAGCGCCTTGGCGCGAATTTCCTTGGCGCCCTCTATGCCGGCGAGGCCGACGGTCTGCGTCGTCCGTCCGCCCTGCGATCCGCCGTCCCAGGTGGCAAGGTCGGTGTCCGGGTCGGAGATGCGCACCTGTTCGGGGCGGATGCCAAGGGTCTCGGCGATGATCTGCGGAATGCCGGCGGTGAGCGCGCCCGAGCCATTGTCGGTCGCCGCCGTGTTGACGCTCACCGTGCCATCTTCTTCGAGCTTCATACTGAGCGAGCCCGGTAGCGGATTGACCAGCCAGATCGCCGCAGCGATGCCACGTCCGGTATAGGGTTTCTTTTTCGCTAGCTGCTTCGACCACGGTACGATCTCTTCGATCTCGTCAAAGCCCCGTTTCAGGATCGCTGCGTTATCGAGAACCTGGCCGTTGGGCAGCGTATCGCCATTGCCAAAGAGATGACGCAGGCGATATTCGCGCCGGTCGACGCCGAGCTTGCCAGCGATATTATCCATGTGGCTTTCCAGTGCCGCGTACATCGCCGGGCCGCTGACACCGCGCATCGCGCCGGTCGGTGGGGTGTTGGTATAGACCAGCTTGCCGATGGCGCGGAACTTGCCGACACGGTAATTGATCGCGCCGCAATGGAACGGGAAGGACGCCATATAGGACATCTCGCCGGTATAAGCGCCGTTATCCATATAAGCCTCGACATCGCGGGCGAGGATATTGCCGTCACTGTCGAGGGCCGAGCGCATCTTGACGATAGTGCTTTCGCGGCAATTGGCGGTGATCAAATCCTCGACCCGGTAGTTGGCCAGCTTGACCGGCTTACCGCCGGCGGCCTTGGAGAGCGCGGCGGCGTGCGGCTCGACGCTGTAATCGAGCTTGCCACCGAAACCGCCGCCGATCGGATGGCCGATGACGCGCACATCGCTTGGCGTGACATTCATGAACTGCGCCACTCTAGCGCGCACGTTGAACGGGAATTGATGGCCGGTATGGATAGTAAAACGCCGGTCGCGGTAAATCGCGACGGCGCTCTTCGGTTCAAGATAGGCCTGGTATTGGCGCTGGCTGGTGAATTCATCCTCAACCACCAGGGCTGCGCCATCGAATATCGCGTCGATACCGCCGGGATCGGCACTGCATTCGGCGGCGACATTGCCATTACGCGGAAAATCGCTGCCGTCCGCCGGCACATAGTCCTGCCAATCGGGATGAACCAGCGGCGCGTCCGTCCGGCAGGCGGCTTCAAGATCGAGCACCGGCGTGCCCGGCGCGATTTTTACCTCAATCATTTCGGCGGCGGCATGGGCCTCGGCCAGACTGTCCGCCGCCACTGCGGCGATGGGCTCGCCGATATAACGCACCCGGTCGCGCGCGAAGAGCGGCGTATCGAGCACGCTCCAGCCAGCCAGCGCCTCTGGCACGTCGGCGGCGCATATGACCGCGCGCACGCCGGGCATGGTGCGCGCCTTGGTGAGGTCGAAGCGCACCAGCTTGCCGGCGGCAACGCGCGAGCGCAGCAGGAAGCCGTACAGCATGCCGGCTTCCTGATAGTCATAGGCGTAGACCGTCTCGCCACCCGCCTTGCTCCAAGCGTCGGAGCGGATTGCCGCGCTGCCAATATGGTTCATGACGCGGGCGCTTTTTTCTCAACGACGCCGAGGGCGGCATCGACAATTTGCGCATAGCCGGTGCAGCGGCAGATATTTCCACTCAGTGCCTCGCGGATCAAAGCCTCGTCAGGCGCCTCGATGCGGCGCAACAGGGCCGAAAGCATGACGACCATGCCCGGCGTACAATAGCCGCACTGCACGCCGCCGATTTCGACAATCGCCTGTTTTATCTCGGTCGAGAGCTCGTCCTGAAGGCCCTCGATGGTTTCGATTTCACGACCTTCGGCGGCACGGGCAATAAAGGTGCAGGCATTGATCGGCTTGCCGTCGAGCAGCACCGTGCAGGCGCCGCACTCGCCTTCGCGGCAGCCTTCTTTGGTGCCGCTCAAGTGGAGGCGGTTTCTGAGCGCGTCCATCAGGCTCTCCAGCCCGACAACCTCGAAAGTCTCGTCACGGCCATTAATCGCCGCCGTTACCGAATGGCTTGCCTGCATAACGGCTCTCCTAGGCCCCCTTGATGGTTGCGGCGCAGACCGACAGTGCATGGGCGAAGGCGCGTGGCAGCACTGCGGCGCGGTAGGCGGCGCTCGCCCTTGCGTCGGATTTAAAGGAACAGCGCGCGCTGATCGCCTCGGCGGCGGCACGCACGGCTTCGTCCGTTGTTGCCTCGCCGGTGAGCAAAGCCTCCGCCTCGGATGCCCGGAAGGGCAGCGGGCCGGCGCCCGAGACGGCAATGCGCACCTCCTGGATCTTCTTGCGATTTTCATCCAGGGCGAGGCGCAAGGCCAAGCCGATGATCGGTCGCTCCATGGCGCCGCGGCGTTGGATTTTAATATATGTGTCGGCGCTCCCGCCCGGTTGCGCCGGCAAGTGGAAAGCGCTCGCCATCTCGTCCGGCGCCCGGTTGGTTTTGTAGGCATCGACAAGGAAATCGCCAAGCGCCACACGGCGCTCACCGCGCGCCTGGCTCAGCAGTTCGATTTCGGAATTTTGCACCAGCAGCGGCGGAATTAAATCGGCCACAGGCGAGGCGCCGCAAACATTGCCGCCGACGGTGGCGATGCTCTGGGTTTGCCAACCGCCGCACTTGCCCGCCGCCGTTGCAACACTGTTGAAGCGCGAGATGATTTCCGGCGCTTCCGCGATGGTGCGCATATTCGTCAACGCACCGAGACACAGCGCGCCGTTATTGGTAAATCCTGCCGCCTCGTCGATGCGTTCGACGTGGAGAACGGCTTTCGCCTCGACCTGCCCGCTCATGATCAAGTAGCGCGCACTGGTGCCGCCAGCGACCAGGATGGCATCGCTGCCATAGGCCGCCAATCTCTCCAGCGCCTCGTCCAACGAGGCGAGCGTGAGAAAATCCATCAAACGCTTCCAGAAATTTTCCGACAGGCGAATTGTAATTTGAATTGCACGCAAGGCCAACGCGCAATTTTCGCCGCGCTATGCCGGATCGCGGGTGCGCGGTCAATCGGCGAACAGCGCCTTGATCCGGGAGAGACGGTTCAGCGCGTGCTCGGTCAAACCCTGCGCGGTTTCCATCATCTCTTGGCTGACACCGGCATCACCGACCGCGAGGTAAAAATCCAGCGCATCCTCGGCATCGGCAAGCGCAAGACTGAGAACGTCTTTGCGCGACGCATTTTGTAGCTTGTCGAGCTCGGCCGCGCTGGTCTTCCGCGGCGTCTCGGCGGCGGATGCCCAGCCATCTTCGCCGGCTACGTCTTCCAGCCCGGCGATCAGCGCGGCAATATCCCGCCCCGCGCCGCGAAATTCCGCCGCTGTCGCTGCATCGCCACCGGCCTCAAGCGCCGCCGCGAATTGGTTGCAGCGCTGCGCCGCTTCGCGCTCGACGGAAAGGGCGCGCAAGACCAGGGCCGGTAGAGAGCGCAACGAAAGGACCCCGCGCTTCGGTGTGCTTTGTGCCGCTTGCTCCGTTTGCGCCCGCCAGGCGCGGCGGCGCTCGACACGCAAGCGCACCACATGTTCAAGCTCTTCCTTGGCCAGGCTTTCGGCGCGCTCGCGCACCTCGGCCGAATCCGCACGCCTACCATGAATCCACTGAAGTGGATCACAGCGCCAATGCAAAGGTGGACCTGGAAAGGTTTTTATTTCGTTTCGATATTTTGTCGCGCCGCCTTGTCGTTCTCAGTCAAGGCAAGGAAGCGCCATACTTACTTGGGATCGATGGCCTCAACCAGACGGTCACGAAGGCGATCGCCACGCTCGAGAATACCGAGCCGGCATTGGCCGAGTTGCAGATCGGCGATGCCGATGCCTATCATACGGTCCGCGATGCGTTTTCTGCGTTGAGCCGGCCTATTAAGGCGATGGTGCTGAGTGCAGTAAATCATGAACATGGTTTGCAGCGCGAAACGACTTCAGCGCGTAGCGGTATATTTTGGCAAGTGATCGGTTATTTCATCGGCATCCTGGTTTCGGGAACGATTCTGATTTTGTTTTTAGTTTGGCAAAACCGGGAAGCCAATAATTTGCTGAGCCGTGCCGGCGAAGCCGAGATTCGCGCCAATGAAGTAAGCACCCACCTGATGTTTGCGATCGAAAGCTTTCCCGACGGTTTTCCCCTGTTCGATCAGGACGGCAAGCTGCAAATTTGCAATGCGCGCTATTTGGCGATTTTTCCAAAGGTAGCGGATATTGCGACCCCTGGGCGTACCGTAGAAGAACTAGCGCGCGCCGCCGTGTTGCGTGGCCAGCTGTAGGAGGGCAGTGGCGGCAACGAAAACTGGGTTGGCGAGCACCTCCGGCTTATTTCCCTGGACGACAGTTTTGAAGAACAACGGCTAAATGATGGCCGCTGGATTCACATCAAGAGCCGCAAAACGGCCGATGGTTTTAATGCCGTGGTCTACACCGACGTGACGGAAATGAAGCAGCGCGAGGCCGAGCTTGCGCAAAATACCAAACTCCTGGAAATCGCATTGGAAAAGGAAGTCGAGTTAAGTTCGATGAAATCGAATTTTGTCGCCACAGCATCACACGAATTCCGCACGCCGCTGACGACGATTTTTTCGGCCGCTGATTTGCTGCATCATTACAGCGATCACATGGATGATGGGCGGAAACGCATCTACCTGGAAGAGATTAAGCAGGAGGTCAGTGCAATGACCCGATTGCTCGACGATATTCTGTTGGTACGCAAGCTCGAAGCTGGCATGTTTTCGTTCAATCCGGAAAAGGCGGACCTTGAATCCCTGTTGCGCAATCTCGTTCGCGCCGCGCAGAATATAGCCGGCAACAACCATGCCATCAGACTAAAAATTACCTGCGACAGTCCGAGTATTTTGATCGACCACAGCCTGATGCGTCATATCGTCAATAATCTGCTCTCCAACGCGATGAAATATTCCGCCGACGGCAAGCCGATCGACGTGACCTTTGCGCGGCGCGACGGTGAATTGATCCTCGATGTCGCTGATCACGGCATCGGCATTCCCGAGTATGAAATCAATCGCATTTTAGACACCTTTTTCCGAGCTGAAAATTCATCCGCGATCGGCGGTACCGCGCTTGGTCTGAGCGTCGTTAAAACCGCCATCGAATTGCATGGCAGAAAAATCAGCGTCGACAGCACGGTCGATAAAAGAACAATATTTACCGTCTCCATTCCCGATATTCCCGCTTGATTTTCGCTATCGTGTGGCGACACCAAGCCGGCGTGCGCGGGTGAGCAGGAAGGCGACGATCAGGAAGTTCATCGCATTGAAGGCGAGCGCATTGATGAACGACACGGTGTAAGAGCCGGTCAGGTCAAAGAGGAAACCGGCTATCCAGCCGCCGAACGCCATGCCGAGAATAGTGAAGAAGAGCGTCGTACCGATGCGCCATCCAGCCTCGCCGGCGGGAAAGAAGGTGCGTACGATTATCGCATAGGATGGCACCACGCCGCCTTGCGAGAGGCCAAAACAGGCCGAAACGATATAGAGTGCCGTCATGCTGTCGGCGGCAAGAAAGGCGGCGAGCACCACCCCCTGCATGCCGCCGCCGAGGAGCAGCGTGCGCAAACCGCCGATGCGGTCCGAGATCCAGCCCGAGACCAGGCGCGAGAAAATGCCGCAGCCGAGCATGAGCGAGAGCATTTCCGCGCCGCGCTGGGCGGAAAATCCGAGGTCGGTGGCATGGGCGACGATATGTACCTGCGGCGCTGACATGCCGATGCAGCAGCCGATACCGGCGAGGCAGATCGTACATTGCAACGCATTGGGCGCGAGGCCGAGCGGCCGGGTAAAACGGCTTTCGCGCGCCCCTCCCCTGGACTCGAGGAGATGGGCGGGTTTGCGGTAGAGCAGCAGCGAAAGCGGCACCATGGTTGCCAGACAAATATAACCGACCGTGACAAAAGCTGAGCGCCAGCCGTCCGCGTCGATCAGAAATTGCAGAATGGGCGGCCAGATGGCGCCGGCGAAATAGGAGCCCGAGAGGACAAAGGCAACGGCCAGGCCGCGCCTGCCGGTGAACCAATGGGAAATATCGGCGATGATCGGGGTAAATACGGCGGATGAGCCGAGCATGCCGGCCAACAGCGCGATGGCGG
>PVBE011971033.1_pt1 | contig 10490 bp, 9 predicted proteins | sample 1631181 | NCBI WGS metagenome assembly PVBE01 (sample SAMN08397723, study PRJNA350692) | Marine metagenome, whole genome shotgun sequencing project. | isolation source: water | place: Pacific Ocean | collected 2012-04 | reverse complement strand
GGTTTCGCGGTCGCGTAATCGGCTGAGCCCTGACGCAACTGGGGCTGACCGTTCTCAGCCATAACCTCCGTCTGCTCGCCAAACTTCGAAATCAAAAGAAACGGGAGTCAGCCGTTGAGAATACGCCTAGAATCGCGGCATAATAAGTCAGAAAGTCTGCTTCGGGAGAAGGTGGCCGAAGGCCGGATGAGGGGTGGCTGATCTCATTTGACAGTTCGCCCCCTCATCCTATCCTTCTCCCCGAGGGGAGAAGGGACTCGCTGCCGGCTTTTTCTCGTAGTCAAAAGCGAAAAAGTCTGTTTGCGGGGGGCAGGCCAAAGCCACGATCCATGGCCGTGGTCGATTAGTTATACCGCTCAGCATGAAAAAGGTTCCCGAGTTGTACAAAAACTTATTCGCTGGTTGAATTCGCACGTTTAACGCCGCATACTGGTCGCGCCGTGCGTCGCATGGAATGCCTCGGCTGATTTCGGGCAAGCTATGGCAGCGTCTGCTTGGTTTTTTCGCTGGAAAGAAATTGCGATCATGAAACGTGTTTTGGTGATTGGAGTCGGTTCGATCGGCGAGCGACACCTTCGCTGTTTTCAAATGACTGGCCGGGCCGAAGTTTCTATCTGCGAAAAGAACGAGACACTCCGGAGCACGGTTGCAGCCAACTATGATGTTCGTCATGCGTACGCCAATCTCGACGCGGGGCTGTCCGATCCGCATGATGCCGTAGTGATCTGCACGCCGGCACAGCTGCATATTCCGCTGGCACAACAGTGTGCCGAGGCAAATTTGCATCTGTTGATTGAAAAACCGCTCGCCATTCGCCCCGATGGAGTCGACAAGCTGCGGCAGATTGTTAGCCAGCGGGGGCTTGCCTGTGCCGTTGCTTATGTGACGCGCATGCACCCGGCGCTGTCGGCCATGAAGCGGGCCATTGATGCGGGTCGATTTGGACCCCCAGTGCAGTTCGTCGCCTGTGGCGGACAGCATTTCCCCAAGTATCGGCCTGCTTATCGCGAGATCTACTATGCGGACCATGCCCAAGGCGGCGGCGCCATCCAGGACGCGCTCACGCACACATTGAACGCCGGCCAATGGCTAGTGGGGAATATCGATCGCGTGGCGGCAGACGCCGCACATCAGGTTTTGGAGGGTGTCTCGGTGGAGGATACGGCGCATGTGCTGGCACGCCACGGCCGAGTGATAGGCAGCTACACTCTGAACCAATACCAAGCGGCCAACGAGAGTACCATCACCGTGATCTGCCAGGGCGCGACGGTTCGCTACGAAGGGCATCATGTCCGGTGGCGCTGGCTCGTCGAGCCCGACGGCGACTGGGAAGGAGAGGTTTTTCCCAAACTGGCGCAGGACGATCTGTTCGTCGCCCAGGCGAACCACTTCTTGGACGTCATCGAAGGCAGGGAGCCGCCACATTGTTCGCTGGACGAAGGGCTCGCGACGCTAAAAGCGGTCATGGCCATCCAGCGAGCGGTGACGACTGGCCGGTGGGAATCTGTGCAGTGATCCGAGATATGCGCACCGGAGTGGCGTGAATTGTCGTCAATGGGTACAAGATTCTGAGTCTAACAGCGAAAAGGCTTGTAAGGCGGACACGCTTCGCTACATTGCGGCCAGTGTCTTTCTTTTACTCGTGACGGAGCAATCATGTCGATCGACGAATTGAATCCATATCAAGCAAGTGCGGCAGACCCCAAACCACTCGGACCTCGTGGCTCGATGGAGTACATGCAGGCGGTCCATTACGTGTTTGAGAGTCCGAAATGGATGGCAAACCTCTTGTGGGGCAGTCTCTGTATTCTGACGACTCAAGTCATTCCAATTGTCGGGCAATTGGTCTGGATGGGTTATCAGTTTGAGATCGTTGAGGATTTGCTTTCTCGCCCTCCAAAGACCGGCTACCCGGACTTTGACGTGAATCGCTTGAAAGAATATCTGGTGCGAGGCCTGTGGATCTTACTGGTCAGTCTCGTGTTGGGACTCGTGTTCGCGCCGATAATGGGGGGCATTGCAATCGCGGTTGTCCTTGCTGTCCTCGGTACCGCGGCGGCAACGGGCGGTGATGAAGCTGCAATGACTGTGGGGGTCATGATCATGATGGCGATCATGATCGTGGTCATGATGGTGCTGTCGGTCGTGGCGACATTGGTTGTGACCCCGGTGACGATACGAGCGGGTTTGACACAGGACTTTCGCGCTTCGTTCGATTTTGCTTGGACAAAAGTTTTATCCGACAGATGTGGCTCGAGACGCTTCTCTCATCGCTCTTTATCATCGCCCTAGCGATGCTGGCGATGTGCTTGGGACTACTGGCGTTTTTTGTCGGCGTGTTTCCAGCGATGGCGGCAGTGATGTTGATGCAGGGTCATCTGTATCTGCAGTTGTACCAGTTGTATCTGGCACGTGGCGGCCAAAAGATTCCGCTCAAGCCATCAGGGCCGATTCAACCAACTACCTCCGTGTAGCGTGACAAGAGTTCTTTGAACCTTGGAAGGTGAAGATGGGCTCGACGTCCGAATACCTTCGCCTCTCCCTCCGCAGACTTTTTCGCTTTGGAGGTTTAGGAGAGCCTTGAACATGTCCTTCTCCCTTCGGGAGAAGGTGGCCGAAGGCCGGATGAGGGGTGGCTAGTTTCATTTGGCAGTTCGCCCCCTCATCCTATCCTTCTCCCCGAGGGGAGAAGAGACTCGCTGCCGGCTTCTTCTCGTAGTCAAAAGCGAAAAAGTCTCTCCGGGAGAGGTCGGACGCGGTAGCGGCCGGGAGAGGGCGACTTCCATTCGTACAAACCACCGGTGGCGCTAGACAATCACCCGCGATCTTCGCGCCGTTCGAGCGCGGCGACGATTCGGTCGACGTCATAAACACAGCCGCCCCATGCGCCGCCGCCGACGCGTTGTAAGGCAGCCCACAATCGCGTGTCGTCGGGCAGGTCAACATCGGGTGCCAAGTTTGCCGGAGACGCTCGTTGCGCAAGAATGTCGGCACCTTGTTCTGGCGAGAATTCTTCTGCGCCGTCGCCCACGAGATCCACCGTCCCTGTCAGCAGGTTGCGATCCACCACAATTCGAATGACGTCGCCGTCCCGCACCTTCCCAATCGGCCCGCCCGCCAACGCTTCAGGACCGACGTGCCCGATGCAGGCTCCCGTGCTGACACCGGAGAAACGCGCGTCTGTCAGCACAGCCACTTCGCGTCCCCATTTGATGAATTTTAGTGCTGACGTGATTTGATAGATCTCCTCCATCCCGGATCCTTGCGGCCCGCGACCCATCAGGACCAGGATGTCGCCCGGTTTGATCGGAGGATCCAGCTGGCCCTTGACGGCCTCGATCGCTTCACGTTCGGTCGTGAAGACGCGCGCCGGGCCGGTCTTGCGATAGACGCCGTCGTCGTCCACGACTGCCGAATCGATGCTCGTCGCCTTGATGACCGATCCTTCGGGGCAAAGGTTGCCGGTGGGAAAGCAAACCGTACTGGTAAGACCGCGGCTTTTGGCCTCGGCAGGCGCGATAATCACATCGTCTGGATTCACGCCGTCGCGCTGTCGGAGCAGTTCGCGCAGCTGTTCGCGGCGCGATGACGTTTCCCACCACTGGAGGATATCACCCAGCGGCTGGCCTGCCACGGTGTTTGCGTCAAGGTCGAGCAACCCCAGTCCACGCAAGTGCAGCATGATCTCGGGAACGCCGCCAGCCAGAAACAGCTGAATGGTGGGGTGATTCGTAGGCCCATTTGGCAACACGTCGACGAACCGCGGTGTGCTGCGATTCACTTCGTTCCAATCGTCAACGGTCGGTCGTTCTAGTCCAGCGGCAAAGGCGATCGCCGGAATGTGCAGCAACAGGTTGGTCGAACCGCCGCAGGCCGCATGGACTACCATGGCATTGCGAATCGAAGCATCTGTCACGATGTCTCGTGTAGTGACGTTGCTGTCTGCCAGGTGCATCAATGCTTGTGAGCTGCGCCGAGCGATGTCCAACCAGATTGGCTGGCCGCTGGGGGCCAGTGCCGAATGTGGCAGCGACAGGCCGAGCGCTTCGCTGACCACTTGCGACGTGGCGGCAGTGCCAAGAAACTGGCATCCGCCGCCGGACGAACCACACGCACCACACCCCGCTGCGGACGCCTCGTCCAACGTGATCTCGCCGTGCGCGTATCGGGCGCCAATCGACTGGACCTTGCCTGTATCCTCGCCGTGACGCGCTGGCAGCGTTACGCCGCCCGGGACGATAACGCACGGCAAGTCGTGCATTGCCGCGATCGCCAACAACGTCGCCGGCAGTCCCTTGTCGCACGTTGCCACACCCAAAACGCCGCGACGCATCGGCAGTGAACGGATCAGTCGGCGCATCACGATGGCCGCGTCGTTGCGATAGGGCAAACTGTCGAACATCCCAGTCGATCCTTGCGTTCTCCCGTCGCAGGGGTCACTGCAAAAAGCGGCAAAGGGCACGCCACCGGCCCGCTTGATTTCCCTAGCCGCGGCCTCGACCAACAGTCCGACCTCCCAATGGCCTGTGTGATAGCCAAGCGCGATTGGCTGGCCGTTAGGGGCGCGAACGCCGCCTTGCGTGGTGACCAACAAGTACTGTGGCCCCAACATGTCTTCTGGTTTCCAGCCCATGGCGGCATTCTGGGTCATTCCAAACAGGTGGCCGCTCGGCCAGCTGCGCAGCATCTCATCGGTTAACGGCAGCGAGCCTTGTGGCCCGTCGCCCACCGTCTGAATGTCGAAGAGCGCAGGATCAGAGGCGTCTAGCAAATCGGCAATCGACTTGTGGTTATTCGTCATGAGATTGTTCTTTCGTCTTGCGAGCCACAAAGCGTTCGATCACTGCGGCCAATAATACAGGTAAGGCGACGGAAACGCCCATGGCTAACGGCAGCCATTGATGCTGTTCGGCATAGTCACCAAATGTCGAATACGCCCAGGCGATCCCCAGGTTGCTGAGCACAACTGCGGGAAGGAACTGCTTCCACGGGAGACGATGAACGCCCATCAGCAACACACTTGCTTCGGCCAGCACGGGGACTCCCCGCGCCAGAATCAGAACGGCGATACCATACGAGGCGCTCAACTGCTTCATGCGGTCAAGTTCTTCTTCGCGAGAAAACCAAAGTGCGAACGGCCGGCCCCAGCGACGTGCCAGCGAAAAACCGGCCATCGCTCCCAGCGTGAGTCCGACCCAGGAAGCCAGGGTACCGACCATCCAGCCCAGTTGCCAGCCGCCAAGTGTGCTGATCATGCTGGACGGAATTGGTAAGAAAATATCGGTCGCCAACAACCCCACAATCAGTCCTGCCGTAGCCGGCTTTGACGAAGGTTGTTCGAGCCAATCTGTGACCAACGTCCCCAAATGCTCGCCAAAAAACAAGAACGGGAGGACCGGGACGAGCAACACCATGCTGATCAGGAAGGCCGAGCGGAGCAGAGAGTTCACGGGAGTTGGATTCCTGAAATTGCCATCCGGTCGTTACAGGATTCCCTGTTGGGTACACCCGGTTTGGCTGAAACGTGGACCATTGTCGCACGCCACCCGTCACGACGAACGATTGTATGCTATGTTTCAGATGGCGTTCGTTCAACACCGATTTCCCAAGAGGCGGTTGCACTGTGCGTATTTCTTTCGGCGGTTCCGGTTTTGAGGTTGCGGCGCGACGCAACTTCAATCGTGCGTCGGATCAAGTTGCTGCGTCGAGCGAGAGGCTGTCCACCATGCAGCGAATCCGACGCGCCAGCGACGATCCGGCACAGATGATGGCGGCTACGGAGCTGCGTGCCGAGTTAACTGCCATCGAGAAAGGAATGGCCGCTTCGCAGCGCAGTCGCGGAATGTTGCACGTTGCCGACAGCGGGCTGGCCGAGGCGTCGAGACTGCTGGACCGGATTCAGGGCAACCTGGTCGCGGGTGTAGGCGATACGGTTTCGCCGCAAGAGCGCGAGGCGCTGCAGATGGAGATTGATGCTTCACTGGAAGCACTCGATCGATTGGGAAACACTTCGTACGCGGGTCGCAAACCATATGATGGCGACTCGGTTGAGTTGTTGGTGGGATCGGACCCTGGACAAACAGCGACTGTGGATCTCCCGGAAGTCGATAGCGCCGCGCTGGGTAACGAGAGCGGCACGCTGTCTGATTTGCGCAGCGGTGGCGCGGCGAGTTTGGCGAGCGGCAACGGTGAATTGGCCGCTGAAATCCTCGATGCAGCCCGCCAGGAAGTACTGGCCGCACGTGTCGAAGTGGGGACGTTCGAGAAGTACACATTGGATTCGACTGAGGCTGCCCTGGCTGGGATGGCGGAAAATCTCAGCAGTGCCTATAGTCAAATTGCCGATACCGATGTCGCGTCCGAAACGTCGTCGCTCGTGCGTTCGCAGATCTTGGCCGAAACGTCAATCTTGGCGATGAAGTTTACCAACTTTGCAAGTGAAGCCGCCGCGGGCTTGTTGAGCGATCTCGTCCAGAGATTTCGTTGAGACGCTTTTGTCAATCTCGGATCAGTAGATGTCGATGCTTTTGACGCTGTCTCCGCCAGACGATTTCGCGCCGTCTAAGCAACGTTGTGCAGAGTCGATCAAATCGCGTGTGGGGAAGTTGTTCGGCGGCATCGAAAGCGTAGCCAACCCCGCACTGATGGAGCGCATGGATCCGCTCTTGGAGGCGTGAATGGCTGACCAACGCCGAACTCCCTGGACCAGATTTCGGATCAGTGTGATGCCTTGTTGTCGGTCGCAATTCTCCAGAATTACGGCAAAACGGGCATCGTCGGCTTCGAGCAAATGGCCCTCGCCGGCCAACAGGACCAGTAATGTCGAGCGCAACTGATCGACGATCTGGAATACGCCCTCCAAGCCACACGTGAGAAACAACGATTCGTAGTCATCCAGTTCGATCAAGGCTAAGCTAATCGGGCAACGTGATTTGCGGCACTTGGCGATTGCGCCAGTGACGTGACCGAGGATACCTGGATCGTTGGTTGCTTTCTTGGCTGGGGTTCCGTGCGGCACGCGTCGTGGGGATTCAGACTCCACTTCAGCCGCTCGCACTACAAGGTGCGGATTCGGCGCGGATTGCTGATCTGGTACGGCAGCCAGGTGCTGTACGGCTCCAGTGAGGGCAAGCGATGCGTCTTGCATCGCTGGGGCATGGTTGGTCGACCACATTGCTTCGGTCACTTCATCGGCGGCACCGGCCAGCTGGGCGTGGGCTTGCGAGAGGATATTGCGATAGTCAACGGGTGTCAGTGGAACCGAGAGGTTTTCGGCCAGAGGCTGTACGTTGTTTTCAAGTGAATCGATCAGCTCGTCGATCTGCTCGATCGTCAAGTCGTGATACTGCTTGCCGACATGCAGCAGACCGTTGAGCAGCTCGCTGCGATCCTGCGAGAGAAACACCGCGACGATTTCGGAAAGATGCAGGATTTGCGGCAAGGCTTGTTCGTCGTCTGGAAGTTGCATTAACCGCTCGACATCGAACGGCTGGGAGACGGCGTGAACTAGTGACTCAGGCAGTCCCCATGCCTCGAGCAAACGCGCGCTCAGAATGACGTGATCGAAGCCAAGCGTTGAGCTTTCTAACGCGGCCAGATCGCCGCCGCCCGACCAGGCTCGATCGAGAAAGGCCACATACGGCCGACCCAAGTCTTGGATCAAGGCGAGCATTCCAACGTCCTGCAGCAGGCCGGCAATAAACGCTTCGTCACCGGGTATCTTCCATACCATCTCACTGATTTCGCGGGCCGCCACCGCTTTGACGAGCGCGTGCCGCCAGTAGTTTTTCAAGACGTCCATATCCAGGTTCGACAGCAGTTCGTCGGGGAGACTGAATCCGAGCACCATGAGCTTGAGCCGCGTGCTGCCAATCAGCGTGAGGGCCTGGTTGAGATCGCGAACTTTCGACGGTAGCCCGAACAACGAACTGTTGGCGACGCGGAGGATCTTGGTGGTCAGCGCAGGGTCGTTCTGAATGCATTCTTTCAGCGCCACCACATCAATCGTGGGTCGATTTGTCAGCTCGACCACCTGCATCGCGACCGCCGGCAGCGTATACATTCGCCGCGCTCGCTTGGCGAGTTGATCGAGGACATTTAGCGGGGATGCATCTGAATTCATAGCGGATTACGTTGATGCCGCGTCGCGTTCGAGAATTGCCACGTAAAGCGAAGACAACACGACCGGACTGACCTCCATGGATGCCGCGGTCTGCACTCAAAACCTAGCTCATGGAATGGCTGTGGTGCTGCGGACGGCGAAGAATCCGTGCCGGTGACGCGATCGCTACCATGGATTTTGATGGCATGGTCGACAAAGTCGGTAGGACGGTCTTAAGTGTTGTTGTCGGACGTCTCATGGGTTACCTTCGAGGGGAGCCGGCACACTCATTGTGCGTCCGATTAGTCGTTGTTCGCTACGCGAACATTACGTCATGCTCGTAGAGCGAACAACGGCAATGAGCGTGTCTGCTTCTTTCAATCACAAGCACCCGCCGAACCGTGTTCCCGTACGAAACAAGATCGTGGATGTAACCATCAAGAAAGTCAGCCACAGCAACGGTGGCGAGCGATTCTTGCTCGTCGATTCAGTTACACGAAGAGTCCTTACGACCCACGATACGTCCGAACAGGCGCTGCGCCGGTTTTTTGCAAAACGCGGCGCGGACAGTGTGTTGATTGACGAGTGCTTCGAACGAGCTCGCCAGCGGTATGCTGAGACCACGCAGTCTCAACCGTCAGACGATCACGCTGCCGATACGGCGGGGGACGATCTGCTTGCTGGATTGGGATTGGACGACGATTTTGAATGATGCGGCGTGGTCCATTGGTGCCACCAGTGCTAGCGCATCGTTGCCATCTGCTGAGCCGGATCGTTGTTTTCGGGTGCCTTGAATCTGCTCTTGAACCGAACCGACGTTCTTCTAAACTCCCCCAGATTTCTGAGACCAGTTCAATGGGGTCTCCGTGCGAGCATCGTTGGCTTGCCGTATTTGATCGATCGCATTTTTTCTCGATGCCATCAATCGTGAATTCGTTTTTCGGCGGCGACAATCACCAATCTGGATAATGAACGGGAGCGACTCATGAAGCGTGGATTCAAAGCGCAAGCGTGTGGCCTTGAGCAGATCTTGTTGTTTACGGTTCTGATTGTCGCCGGACTGCTGCCGGCCGTTCGTTCTGTTTGGGGCGAAGATAAGACGGCCTCGCCGTCGCAGCCACCGTTGTCGTTGGCAGCGGCACCACGTGCGGACGGTGACGTTGCGTTCGATGTCGACCAGATTCATGCACAGCTCAGGTTTCTTTCCGTACCCACCGAACTCGTCGAATCGACGATTTCTGATTGGACCCTCGCACCCTTCGATCAAGCACAGCTTGCCGCGGCCGATCCGTTCGGCACGATGAACCAGCCGTTGCGCCTCCAAACGAAGTCGAGAAACACATTGCACGGCCAAGTGACGGCTGGAACGGAAATGCGAATCCCCAGCACACATAAGATCTTGAACAGTCGGGAAGCCGAGCTGTTGTTGAGCAGGTTGGAAGAAGACGAGCGAACGAAATCGATATTCAGTCCCCAATTGGCATTCGTTGATGGGATAACGGCCACTGCGGTTGTCGGCGAGAAGACGCCGTTTGTCGTGGGTTGGAACAACGATTTTCCCCAGACGCGGGTCGTCCCGAAGGGCAAGATGGTCCGCCTTCGAACGGTACTTGATGACGACAAAATGTGGCTCGACTACGAGATCATCGTTTCACGGATTCTCGACGTTACAACGCGATCGATTCGAGTTGCGAACCGCCCGCACCCAGTCAAGCTTGCCGTGCCAAACGTGCAGACGACCAAGGCCAGCGCGACTGTCCAATTGCCGGTTGGTGGGACCGTACTCATTGGAGGCTTGCCTGCCGAAAGCGAGGACGGGATCCCACGCCAGCTGCTTGTGCTATTACGGGCTGACCGAATGAGGGGATTCCAATCAAAAAAAACGGCGAAATCCAATCCACCGAAACTTCAGCGAAAAGTGGGCGTAGATTTGCTGGAATCACCGTCCGCATCCCAACGCCCAGCGGCCGAGCAGAAGAAGCGAAATCCGTTCTCGCTGATTTCTCGGATTCTCAACCGGGCTCCGAAGCAAACGGCCGATCCGGTGGACGTGCCCGCTCGCGGTGGAGGTCAGTAGTCAGGACGAAATCGTGCAGTCGCAGGGATCTGGCCGCTCTAATGCTGTGTCAATTCTTGATTTTAGTGTTGAAGAAGAATGGTCGCCTGGCGAGATAGTCGTTGATCGCTGCGATCAACACGTTTGGTTCGCGGAGCGAACCACGACAATCAGGCTCGACAACCCTAATTCTTAGTCTTGATAGAGCACTAGTGGCTTGTCAATGCTGAGTTTACTAGTTGTGGACCTTGGTTGGCACCGGCGAAGGTTGGTCGCTGTCCCGCCGGAGATATTCCGGGTAGAGGCGACGTAACTTCGTCCGAGCTTTGTCGG